>Ga0209118_1001514_pt1 | contig 10699 bp, 11 predicted proteins | sample BlaSpr_A8_Ref_M1_FD_187988 | JGI IMG/M metagenome (GOLD analysis project Ga0209118, IMG submission 187988) | Forest soil microbial communities from Thunder Bay, Ontario, Canada - Black Spruce, Ontario site 2_A8_Ref_M1 (SPAdes) (version 2) | ecosystem: Environmental > Terrestrial > Soil > Boreal...
GGGCTGTGCCTATTCAAGGGAGCAATAAGCATGCCAAGTCAAACACCTCATTACACGGAATACTATCAATAGGTTGCAGTGAATTGATCTCTTTGCCCGCGTAGGAATTTTTTACGGCATGCGGAAGAATTGTCTTTGCCATACACGGCATGTGAAGGAAGATCCGAAGATTATTATTGTCGAGACTCCGTTTCCTATGTGATTTGAACGGCGGGGCGCTTAGATAGTTTCCGAGCCGGCTGGGCGATTCTTTTCTGCTAGGCTTAAGAGCCTCCACCCAGTTGCAATACACGAGTGACCGTGAGGGCTAGATCTCGCAGGGTTGAGGATTTCGAGACGAAAGCGTCCGCACCAGCCCATCGGGCTGTGGCAGGTATCTCATGGACGCTGAAAAATACAATTTTAGTCGATGGGGCGATTTTCCGTATTTTTGAAGCAGTTTCAAACCCATTCATCCCCGGCATACTCAGGTCAAGAATCACAACGTCGGGGGATAGTTCCGGAACCATGCGAATTGCCTCCATACCATTTTGGGCTTCGCCGCACACTTTGAATGAATCGCTATTGGCAAATAGCATTCGCACACTCGTACGAACCGCTTCATGGTCATCAACGATTAGAAGTTGGGCGGTCATAGCCTTCCTAAATTCCCTAAGTAAGTGCACCTAGTCAGTACATATGCCACAAGAGCCCATGAACCGGTATACAGTGTATCCTGTAAAGTAATGGATAACGACGCCGTATACCCACGAAATCACAGGCGGACTGAATTTTCGCGAACCACAAGGCCCCGAGACCGGCTAATGCACATAAAGCCGATGACGGAGTCAAGACTTCGAAAACCCATCTCTCCTTTCAGGCGGCTTGTGCCTTCGATCTCCCCCGTTGGTAGGCCTCGCGGGCACCGTCGACTGCCGTTGCAATTTGTCTTTTCTTCTGCATGACAACTTCCTTGCCGTGCTCGACTAAGTCCCCAGCACGCTCCTTCAGCTCCCGCGCTTTCTTCTTGGGGTACTGACTTCCGTCTTTTGCCTTTTGTGACATGTATTCGCGAGTCTCCTCACTGGATTTCGGCGCACACAGGATGCCAATCAGCGATCCGACGCCGAGTCCCACCAGGAAATAGCTTGCATTGGAAGCGACCTTTTCGGCCATGGCTAACCTCCTATTTCAACGGAAATGTATTTCTACTTTAGCCTTTCTGAGAACATTCCCTGCCGCTGCACCAGAAGCCCGTGGAGAGGCGATCCTTGAACGGGCGCGCGCCTGCAACCGAACTCTCGTGATACGGGGCACGCGCGTTGGAGTGATGGATGGCCCGGTCGCTATACAGCGCGCAGAACAATTCGTGACGGCGAACCAATTCACGCAGCGCCTCCAGCACCGTGCGCGTCGATTCCTGTTCGACCAGTTGCGCGTAATAAATTTCGCTGGTCGCGTCATCCAGCACCACCAGCAAGTCGTAGTGGCGGTGATCGGCAAACCACGCGTGCGAGCTGCCATCCAAATGCAGCAGCATTCCCGGAAGCAGTCTCCGCACCCGCCATTGGCGGTGCGCGCCGCACCACCTCCTCCTGTGTACTAGCCCCGCGACACTGGATGTCGAACTCGCGTCGCTCAACTTCGAGAATCCCTCAGCCAGCATTTACTAGCAGCATGCAATAGTTCGTGTTAGCGCGGAGCGAGTATCCTTGTCTCAGGCGATGACTCCAGTCTAGCGACACCGATCATTCGAGTTGCCTTCTTGCCTAATTCCCGCCTAATTCATCGGAAGCAAACCATATACAGTAATGCGCTGGGCGAACTACGGCCTTCTCGGGATGGTTTATATCCCTTCTGGTAGGTATCTTCTGTCTGGCATCTACTTAACGCCCAGATCCTTTAATTTTGGAAGGACCAATCGGGCAGAAGGAAAAGGTCATATGGCAAACTCCGTAGCTTTGTCAGCAGAGCCTCGACCTGGCTTTTCCGAGACTCCGGTCAAGAATGAGGCGTACTCTTCAGCCGTGTCCTGGGCCGCAGTGATTGCCGGAGCATTTGTGGCTGCGGCACTTTGGCTCATTCTTCTCGCGTTGGGCACCGGGATGGGTCTATCCTCCATTTCTCCGTGGTCAAATGCCGGCGCATCCGCCTCGACAATCGGCAAAGGAGCCATCCTCTGGCTGATCATTGTTCAACTCATTTCTTCGGCTATGGGTGGCTATCTGACAGGCCGACTGCGAACGAAATGGGTCAGCGTGCACACGGACGAAGTTTATTTCCGCGATACAGCGCACGGATTTCTGGTGTGGGCCGTCAGCCTTGTAATCACGGCGGCTTTTCTAGCGTCCGCAGCCACTTCCATGGTTGGTGGATTGGCGACGGCGGGGACGGCAGCGGGCATGCAGTCCGCAGGCAGGAACCTTGATCCCAACGAATATTTTGTCGATTCGTTATTCCGAACGGATACGCCAGCTCCGGATCGGAATGACGCTTCAGTGCTAGCCGAAGTAGGGATCATTCTTGTGAATGGTCTTCGACACGGGGGTCTTCCAAGGGGCGACAAATCCTACCTGGCCGCGCTTGTCGCTGCAAGAACAGGCCTCAGCCAAAGCGATGCCGCACAACGCGTGTCTGAAGTGTTTGACGAAGCTCGGCAAGCTGCGGACACGGCTCGCAGAACGGCTGCCCACTCCTTGTACTGGATATTCCTTGCGCTCCTGATTGGCGCGTTTTGCGCCAGCTATGCTGCTACCATCGGTGGCAAGCAACGCGACCGTGTAATTGTCGTTTAACGATAACTTAGTTTCCAAAGTACTAAGGGATTCTAGCTTCGATATTACGACTGAGGAGGTTTGCGATGCGATCTATCTTACTCTTGTTGTTAGGCGTGCCGATTCCGTTCATTATTTTAATCGGTCTTTTCAGCCATTTTTGAAAGCTGCTCGATTGCGGGGCGGGCGGCGATTTCATATGTGGAGTTCTCTCTACCCGAGAGGCAGGAATTGTAACAGGTGTCTGTTGGCCTCCACGCCCCGGTCGAGTATCCGCTCTGGGGAACGGAGCTAACTTGTTTCTCAAGGTGAAGGGTAACTCAATGCTCGACGAAGTCGTTTTGGGAAGGTAGATTGTTTCTCCCCGGTATTCGATTACGGATACCGCGGAGAAACAGGCCACGCTTTGGGATCTGGCCGAAGCCCTTCTTTTTTTCTAGTCACCCCGATGAAAACATTTAACTGCACGTGCGGACAACGCGCTTTCTTCCACAATGTCACCTGTATTGCCTGCAGGCGGGAATTAGGGTTTCTTCCCGATGTGCTTCGACTGAGCAGTTTGGAACCGGCGGAAAAGGGCATGTTCAAAGCGAACGGGGTCAAGCCCGGGAACCAGCTATACATGAAATGCCAGAATTACGCGAAGGAATCGGTTTGCAACTGGATGATTCCCGCTGGAACACCGCAAGGGGAGACACATGAGCCGTTTTGCGCTTCCTGCCGGCTCAACCAAACGATTCCCGACTTGAGTCGGGAACAAAATCATGCGCTGTGGGCGCGCATGGAAATCGCGAAGCGCCGGCTAGTCTACAGTCTCCTCAATTTCAAACTACCCATCGCCAATAAGACGGATGATCCACAACAGGGTCTCGCCTTCGCCTTCCTTGAAGACGGGATAAAGACCGACGGCAGCGCTTCCAAAGTTCTGACCGGACATGAAAAAGGGCTGATTACATTGAATATCGCCGAGGCTGACGATGCGGTGCGGGAAAAAATACGTCAAGCAATGGGAGAGCCCCACCGCACTCTTCTCGGGCATTTCCGGCACGAGATTGGTCACTATTATTGGGACCGACTCATGCGGGGAAGCAAGTTCCTCGATCGTTACCGCGAACTTTTTGGAAACGAAGATGTGGACTACGCGGAATCGCTCAAGCGGTATTACTCGAGCGGAGCGCCGGCGAACTGGCAAGACAACTACATCAGTGCGTACGCAACAGCGCATCCTTGGGAGGACTGGGCGGAAAGCTGGGCCCATTTCATGCATATCCAAGACACCCTTGAGGTCGCCAACGATTTCGGCCTGGTGGGCAAGTCCATGCGCCTCGATCCAAATGACTCGAACCGCAAATCGTGGCTTTCATCGGGACAAACAACATTTGAAGAAATTATCGGTGCGTGGTCGGAGCTTATGATTGCCCTGAACAGCATTAACCGCAGCATGGGACTACTGGACGCTTATCCCTTCGTACTCTCGCCCGCCGTTGTCAATAAGCTTGGTTTTATCTATCAAGTGGTCTCCGCAGGATCCGCCAAGAGCGCGTCTACGTCCTAGTCGTAATGAAATGCAATCTCTGGATCTTATTATTCACACTGGTACTTCTTATGGACTCAAAGGCGGTAGTTTAAGAGTCTCCGCACTTCCCTCATTTGGTGCCGCCGATCGCCTCATGTATTTTCCTATCTCAAGCTATTTTATTTGTTTTCTACAGTTCTTTGTGGATTCCCGAATACACCGGAATGGGCTGAAGATACGACGGAGCATCGAACTGCAGTCGAGGCACTGGCCATCAATTGTGAAGGCCGTATATGAAATTGAAATCATTTGACGCGACAGGCGGACTGGATCGTCTAGCAACCTCTGATGAAATCGGGGCCGCCTTGGCGCTTTTCCCTGACTATGTTGTGAAAGTTATCAATGAAACTACGTTGGAGATACCCTCTGACCGTAGCGGCTATGTCCGCATTCAAGCTGAGGAATTTGAATTTTTGTCTCTCTTTGAAGAATCCAATCAGGTCGTAAAGTGAGAAGGCTATTTCTCGATGCCTCCTCAGTGGCCGACTTGGGCATATCGCGCCTTAAGGCAAAATTCCGACGCGAATCAAGGGTTTCCTCGATATGCAGAAGAGTTGGAACTGTCTAGGGTAACTTGCGCGATGGCGCGAAATTTGATCGCGCGTGGTACCCCGTTGTGGCACGGACCCTGGTTAGGGAGGAATCGATGTCGACAAACGAATCAAACAAATGTGCGCATCCCTCGTGCACTTGTACAGCCAAGTCCGGAAAATACTGTAGTGCACAGTGCGAAGCTATGGAGGAAACGCCGGATATTGACTGCCGGTGCGGCCATCCTGGATGCAAAGGCAAAGCGCATTAAAGGCTGTATTTCATTTAGCTGATCATTGGTGAACAAAGGAGAAACATGAAAACTTCTAAGATACGTTTGAGCTGTCTTGCGGTCCTGATGATCGGAGCACTCACGGGATGTTCGACAGCCCCGACAAAATCACCAGACGTTTCTGAAACGATCCGGAAGAGCATGGATCAGGCTAGCCTCAGCGACGTCAGCGTAAGTCAGGATCGAGACAAGGGAGTCGTGACCCTTGGCGGGCACGTCGGATCCGACGCCGATAAGTCCCAAGCGGAATCCATTGCAAAGTCAATTGCAGCTGGGCAAGTCGTAGCGAACCAGATCGCCGTTGTCCCTCCAGGCGTCGAAAGTGAAGCGAAGGCTGTCAACTCGGACCTGGACAAAGGCATCGACAAGAACATGGACGCTGCTCTGATTAAGGCTAGACTCAACAAGAGTGTCGAATATGACGTGAAAAACGGCGTAGTAACATTAAAGGGTGCGGTGAATTCTGAATCCAACCGCGTGCGAGCGGAAGCGATCGCTTCAAGAGTGCCGAATGTGCAGCAAGTCGTGAATGAGTTGGCAGTCAAAGATAGAAAGGCCACCACGTCGAAATAACTATTGGGAACAAAAGAGACCTTGTACACCGAGTCCAATGAGCGGAGAGGAGACGACACATGATTTATGATGATCATGTTGTCCAGAACGCAAGCCGCCATCTCCGAATCTTAGGGATATGTTGGATACTGTACGGAGTCATTCGTCTGGTCACCGCTCTTTGGCTGCTCACTTTAGCGAATACAGGCACCGTAATGTTCGGCGACCTACTGGTCCGCGTGCCTGACCCGTTTACTATGATGAGTGGTTTTCATTTCATCTATGGCCTGGCGATTGCTTTTTCCTTGGCTTGTGGAGTTCTCGGATTTCTTGCGGGATTGGCTTTGCTTGCCGGGCAACGATTCGGACGCACGCTAGGTCTCATTGCAGGGTTTTTCTCGCTCTCTAGCATTCCGCTGGGGACAACTTTGGGTATCTACAGTCTCCTTGTTTTACTTCCTTTGAGCGCGAATCGGACCTCCGCACCCGCCCCGGACCCTCAACCCTCAAACTTAAGGGGTCAGCCGGTCACGATGTAGCTTTGGTGGAGTGCGAAAGGGATGTTGGATAGATTCCACGGATAGTTTCCGGGGTGGTGGTTGCGAGGTGTCTTGCCGATTGCTCAAACGTCTGCATTGAAACGCCCTAACTTCTAGAGTTAGGGCGGCTGAATCCTAGTAGTACATTTCCTTATCTAGCCGATGTGAATTCTTGGATTAGTTGTCAACAATCCGAATACGTTCAAAAGTCACAGGATGACTGCTATAACTACGACGGCATTCAAGATCGACTTGATGGAGGCTGCCATCGGGATGTAACGATTGATCAGCCATAGGACGACGCCAACGACTATTAGAAGAAGTAATACTTAAACGAACGGTATGATCTATGGACCTCACTTTCTTTAAGGCGCGTAATCGGAACGCAGTCCGAGAATAAACATTTGAAACCCCGTGTGCCCTGCTGCCCAAGAACCGCTGTTAGATCGGGAGAGGAAGAGCTAGACGCCAGCCCTGCCCTCTATTTTTTAGCTTCCGATCCTCCTCTCCCGCGATCCTAAGTTTCCATGAGGAGGCTCCGAAGGCCATACACGCGCCACGTTAATCGGAGGAGGAAATCCCTGTAGAATGAGGTAAAAGGCAGGGAGACACTAAAAGGCAATGGACTCAGACGCGGATTACGTAAGGGTTCAGAACTCAGAAGGAAAGAAAGTCCGTTTCTGGAGGACAGCATCCACTGCATGTAACAAGGTCTGACTCGCCTCGGCTTTTGTTATATATCCCTGGACGCCAATTTTCTTCGCTTCCTGCATGAGTTGTTCGCTCTTGTGCACGGTCAGAACAAGAATTGGGATGTCAGGAGCGAACCCCTTAATCATGCGAGCCGCGTCCAAGCCGTTCAATATGGGCATGGTGATGTCGAGAATGACCAAATCCGGATTCAACTCCCGTGTTTTCTCAACCGCTTCTTTTCCATCTGCAGCCTCTGCGCACACTTCTAAATCTGGCCGGGATGTCAGGATCAAGCTGACTTGCTTCCTGATAGCTTCCCGATCATCCGCAATTAGAATTTGCACAGTCCACCCGAAATGGGTAGGAAAAGTTCGTTGGAGAGGGATGGTCCCCAGACGCCCAAATACCTACAAAGCCCTACTGTCGGCCAATCGCACGCCCCGCGCTGTCGCATCCAGGGGAATAATAATCTTAATATCCGTTCCTTTTGCACGCGATGTGATTTCCAGCTCACCGTCAAAATCCATAATTCGCTCGCGCATACCCCTCAAGCCTACACCCGGCAAACCAGTCGACGCAATCTTGGAGAGCTTTTCCTGAGGGATCCCTTTTCCCTCGTCTTTGATCTCCAAAGCAATCTGCCCCGGCAATTGAGATAAGCGAATGGTTGCTGTGGGACTCTCGGAATGGCGATGAATATTCGTGAGACATTCCTGGACGATCCTATAGATGGCCGTTTCCAGGTCCCGAGACAACCTTCCCAAATCGCCGGGTAAATCCAAAGCGACTTCGATACCGCTCCTCTTTCCAAAGCCGTCGACATACCAACGAAGCGCGGATTCGAGGCCCGTCTCATCGAGCAAAGGCGGGTGCAGCAAATAGGAGAGCGTGCGCAGCTCTGCGGATACTTCTTTGACGATCTCAACATTCTCCGCTAATCCCATCGCCAGTTCCGGACTGAATTTGCCGGCTTCTGCCTCCAACCCGGAGAGAGTCATGCTTAACAGAGCCAGCATCTGTCCCGTGCCGTCATGTAAGTCCCGCGCAATGCGCCGCCTCTCGTCATCCTGAACATGCAATAAACGCGCTGACAGTTCACGCAAGTCTCTATTTGTCATTTCGAGTATTCTCGCCTGCTCTACTATTTGAAGATTCTTTTGTTCGAGTTCGGCCGTACGTTCGCTGACTCGCATTTCCAATTCCTCGTGAGCGAGCTTAAGCGCCTGAATCATCTCATTCCGCTCGGTGACATCGCGAATGAAGGACCGCGTGCGGACGAACTGTCCATCTTTCCAGAGCCCATTAGAATGGATCAATACGTGCTTAATGGACCCATCTTTGCATCTGAATTCCGCGGGAAAATCGATGACCTCTTCCCGCCGCATCAACTTCCCCCAAAACTCCTCTAAGGTATTGTCTTGGACAAAGAATTCAGAGAGATGATGCCCGACAAATTCCTCGGGCCTGTATCCGAAAAGCTTCAACAGGGCGTTGTTCGCCCATAGAATTTTTTGATCGGGGCCCGTTTGTTGCGCCCCTTCCGGTGCATTTTCGAGAAGCTCGGCCAGCTCCGCTTCCTTTAGGCGAAGAGATTTTTCAATCTCCAGGCGCTCCGCCCTTTCCCAATCAAGCACCTGCACCTTCTGCTGCAAAAAGGAAATATTGCGGAGGCGCTCCTCTTCACTACCCAGAGCCGTGTAGCTTTCACCAGGAATTACGTCGGAGTGTTCTGCGCAGATTTTCAGAAACAACTCGCCGTGTTCTTCGCGATCAAACTTTTTCATCGGGTAAGCGCATCGGAGAGTAAACGAATGCGTCTTGGCCAATTCGTTCCAGAGTTGTTCGAGCCGGAACGCAGCACCGGACTTTCCTTCCGCCCACAGCAAAGCGACCATTTCCCCGAATGCGAAAATCCCGGGATCGTCACCTTCGGCGGCTGCCCTGGCCCGCGCAATGGTTTTACCCATAATGTCGGCGAAGCGTGTCGCGTCCGGCCAGCCCTCCAGGAGAAACTTCGAAAGCGTCTCGGTGGCATCTATCAAGACGTATCTCCCACGTTCGATGGCGGCCGCTGTATCCAGCCCCCGTGCCTTCAATCGTTGTGCAAGGCCGTTTCGGTGCGCTTTTGTGGCGATGACGATGACGGCATCCCCAGACTCAAGCGCGGCGCCAACGGATTGACCAAGTGAGTCGAGGAATGCCCCATCATCTCCATAGAACTGCACAGCATGGCCCGAATGATATCGGTGTCTGCGCGCGGGCGTTTCAGTGCTTCGTTTGAAAAAACCTGAATCATGGACAGAACTTTTTCCCATACTCATCGAAATCTCCTTGCAAATCGCCTCAGTCAGGCGGTGGAGCTCATCCGAAGCGATTAAAACCAAACAGAATCAGATCTTCGGACTCAAGTTGTGCTAAATGCCGTTTGGCTTTGACCCATTCATAAATATATCACTGATATTACCGATGTCAGACAGGAGAGCAATACATGAAACCCTGTAGTTCATTCCGGCACAAGGATTTGTGCTCCCCCGGAAATATTTAAAAATGGCATGATCGAGAGTCCAAATTCGTATGGACCTCTCACTATGTAGGTCTACCCCAAGCTACCTCTCAATCTACACCGTTCACTCTATGGTTCCACCTGCCAGATGGGCGTAGGTTGACATTTGAAAAGCGGGCTTCTCGTTACCGGGAATTGCGAGGACGCGAAGCGATCTTTTTGACCAAGACTTGATGAATTGGGGGAAGAATGAAAAAAACTTTGCTAGGGAAACTGTACGTAGATGAATTGAAGGATCTTTACAGCGCAGAAAATCAGCTTGTCAAAGCGCTTCCGAAAATGGCCAAAGCAACGGACTCGGAGAAACTCCGGTCCGCCTTCGAGGAACATCTTCACCAGACCCAAGAACACGTAAAGCGCTTGGAGAAAATTTTCAGCGGCCTACAAGAAAGTCCCAAAGGCAAGAAGTGCAAGGGCATGGAGGGATTGATCGAGGAAGGCAGCGAAATGATCGAAGAAGATCCCGAACCGGCGGAGCTGAATGCCGGACTGATTGCGGCCGCTCAGCGCGTAGAGCACTACGAAATTGCGGGGTACGGTTGCGTGCGCACATACGCCGGCCTTCTTGGGGAGGATTCGGCTGTGTCTCTGCTCGAGAAGACCCTTATGGAAGAGAAAGAGACGGACGAAAAACTGACCGAAATCTCAGAACAAATCAATGCAGTTGCCGACGAAACAGAAGAGGACAATTCTGAAACCTCTGGCCGCAAAGCCAAACCGGGTGAAACGACGCGCGCTGCCAGAGCCTAAACCAGAAAACATTTTCCGCAGAAGGGTCTTATCTGGCCTTGGTAATCGTTTTTGATTGCAGTCACTATACCGCAGGGTCTGAAGTTTCTTGGGCAGTAAGAAGCCGAAGGGAGGACAAATATGAATCGTGTTTTAGGTATTCGCAAATTGTTTCTCGTAATGGGAACCTCGATGCTGTTGAGCGGATTGGGTTATGCGGCTCCAATCCCATCGCCGTCCACTCCCCAGCAGACGGCGCCCGACAACACCAAGATAAATAAGGGTGATGCTCATAAAGACGCGGTCACGGCCGATCAACAAAAAATGAATCCTACCGACCGTGCGATCACGCAAAAGATTCGTGCCGAAATTATGAAGGACAAATCACTCTCAACTTATGCCCACAACGTAAAGATCATTACGCAGGATGGCAAAGTCACTCTGAAGGGCCCTGTCCGAACACAAGATGAA
>Ga0209118_1001515_pt1 | contig 10699 bp, 11 predicted proteins | sample BlaSpr_A8_Ref_M1_FD_187988 | JGI IMG/M metagenome (GOLD analysis project Ga0209118, IMG submission 187988) | Forest soil microbial communities from Thunder Bay, Ontario, Canada - Black Spruce, Ontario site 2_A8_Ref_M1 (SPAdes) (version 2) | ecosystem: Environmental > Terrestrial > Soil > Boreal...
CTGTTCGCAACCTTCGCCTGAGGCCAGGGCGTCGTGGCAGGAACCCACCGAAGCGACTCGGGTGCAAGCGTGCGCCTGAGAGCTGTAGGAATCCCCTCCGTTCACGGAGGGGAGGAGGTCAAGGGGTATTTGGGCGGATTTTTTATTCTTAGTAATCATGGCCGTTGTTACCGGGATGGCCGCGAGGAGAAAGCGTTTTCTAACGGCCGTCTCGATTTCTAGTTCTTGCTCTTTTTAACGAGGGCTTGGGAACCCTGCTTGGAGAGGGACGATTTGTCGAAGATGTCATCGGAAAAGCCGGGATTGAACTTACAACTGTCGTAAAAGATTTGAGCGGCGCGGCGTCCGTTGTGTTCCCGGGAGATCTGAAGCGGCGTCCAGACGCTGTCTTTCAATTGATAGTTTGAGTAGATGGAGACGTCTTCGTTGATCTGCTGAGTCTCTTCGTCCTTGGTGATGACCACGCTGCGAACCAGGAGGTGCGTGGAACGGTCAACGGCAAGGCGGAACTTGCGCTCCTGGCTGTCGGTGATCTCGATCCAATCGACCGGCTTGAGGTCGACCGTGTCGCTGCCGCCGAAGCGAACAGAAATCCCTTCTTCCTTGAGGCGCAGCCGCAACAGATTGTCGACATTGCGCTTAACTTGCTCCTGGAAATCGCCGATCGCGGTGGCCGGTAGTTCGCTCACACCGCTGCGATCGAAGGTCCAGCCGTGATCGCCGTCATAGAGCGTGATGACAATGCCGCCGTGGGTAAAATCCAAACCATCGACGCCGATCAAAGACGCAAGAATCGTATTGCGGCCTTTGGAGATGTACTCTGTGCGGACTTTGTCCGGGTAGCGGCGGTATTCCGAAAAGTCGATCAAGACTGGATGCAGAGGTTCGCCGTTGTGACCGAATTGCGAGCGGCGGCCCTGGCACAAGCTTTCGTGGACTTCCGTGTAGCCCGGCCCGCCCAACGCATTGATGAGCTCGCCGAGAATTTGCTTGCCCTTGGCGACGCTCTGTTCCGGCATCATGGTGTCGGGATTCTGGGCCGAGGCGAGCGAAGTGGACACCGCACAAGCAAGGAGAATGACGACAGCGATACGGTCAGACTTTACCCGCACAAGACTGAACCTCCATTTACATTGATGACTTCTCCGGTCATGAAGTTGGCCAAGTCCGAAGCGACAAAAAGGATGGGCCCGGCGATTTCTTCGGCGGTAGCGGCGCGGCCGAGAGGGATGACGGTGGAAGCCATTTTCTGGCCGGCTTTGGACTCCAGCACGGCATTGGACATGTCGGTGGCGACCCAGCCGGGAGCCACGGAGTTCACGAGGATATTGTGGCGGGCGAGTTCAGTAGCGAGGCCCTTGGTAAGGCTGATGATGCCGCCTTTGGAGGCGCCGTAGTGGGTATGGAGGGATTCGCCGCGCTGGCCGGCGGTGGAGCTGATGGGGATAATCTTGCCGGACTTCTGCTTGATCATGTGGGGAACGGTGAAGTGGATGATGGAGTAGACGCTCTTGAGATTGATGCGGATCATATCGTCCCACTGCTTTTCGGTCATTTTTTCGATGGGGAGATCTTCGGGGTTCCAGACGCCGGCGTTGGCGACAAGAATGTCCAGGCGGCCGAGGCGGGCGATGCAGTGTTCGACAAGTTTTTGATTGTCGGCATGCTTGCCGACATCGGCTTTGAACGCTTCGACCCGAGTACCGTGCTTGCCGGCTTCCTGCTGGATCTGAAGTGCGGCGTCTTTGGCTTTGACATAGTTGAAAACCACGTCGGCGCCGGCCTGCGCGAATAGTTTGACGGCTGCCGCGCCGATTCCGCGTGAACCGCCGGTGATGAGTGCCGCCTTGCCTGCGAGTGAGATCATCAAGCCCCCAAAGAAGTTAAAAGTTGACAGTCGAAAGTCAAAAGCTTAAGTCCGCGAAACCTTTTTTCCTTGCTTCACTTTCCACGACGAAGAGAGATTCCTCGCTTCGCTCGGAATGACGGGCTTGCCGGCCCGGCTGTGCGGTTCAGCGGTGCGCGGCGGCGCCGCGCGTGGCTTGCACCAGCGCGCGGAAAAGCGCTGCCGCGAGCGCGTCACCGGTCATTCGCTCGGGATGCCATTGCACGCCGACAACCCAGTGTTTATGCGGCTCATGCTCGACGGCTTCAATCACACCATCGGGAGCGAGAGCCGCAATGCGCAGGCCGTGCCCAAGATCGCGGATGGATTGGTGATGCGATGTGTTGATTTGGACATCGAATCCGCCGTCACGTTTCGCCAGGCCGGAGCTGGCTGCCAGTTGGGCAATCTCTCCGCCCGCCTCGATTCGCGCGGGATGGATGGGGTCGGCCGCATCCGGAGGGAGGCCTGCCTTGCTGTGCTCGATGCTGGTGTGCAATTCGCTGGCAATGTCCTGGTAGAGAGTGCCACCGAGGGAGACGTTCAGGCTCTGGCAGCCATAGCAAATGGCAAGGACAGGTTTCCCGGAGGCGAAGGCGTGCTCTAGGATCGCGAAGTCCGTTTTCTCGCGATTCGTATCGGCGGCGTAGGTTTTTTCGTGGCGTGTAGCGCGGTAAAGCGCCGGATTAACGTCTGCTGGGCCCCCCGGGAGGACAAAAGCCTCTAGATCCTTGATTTGAGTGGCAAGTTGTTCCGCGGAGAGCTGCAGGGATATGGGTACAGGCTCGCCAGCGGCTTCCTCAACGGCGCCAAAGTAATACTTGAACTTGGTCGTAATCTGGTTCTCTTCTTCTTCGGAGGTGCGCCAGGGGATACCCACACGTGGCCTGGAGGCGGTGCTCGGTTGGGGATTAGCTGGGGTCATGGAACACCAAATCGTAGCATCCGGACGGGAAGGCGGCAACCCTTGGAGAAGTGACTAGTGATTCGTGACCCCGACAAGGCCTAGGCTCGCCGCTGACTCGTCGAAGAGAACGGGGTGGCGGTCAGGCTCATTTTGGTGGCGTTGTGCACCAGTTTGATCCTTGGTGAAAGGGGAGGTGCGCCCACCCCCGGGTGTTTTTGCCAGTGAATTCGGAACTGTTTGAAAACAAAAGAGTTGAGCTTTCGGCAAGCGCCAAGGAGTTAGAAGGTGGTGGTCGGGTAAAAATGTGAGCGCAAAGGACTTAGAATGGTGCAGAAAATGGAGAGTTGAAACCAGAAAATCGCGAGGTATCGCTCGAGGGATAGCGTGATTTTGGGAAGTTCGGCGGGGATGGGAGCGAGCAGCAGCCACACTAGCCGGTAGCACGGAGATGTTAGTGTACAATATAATATTATTATATAGTACTAGATTCGAATGAATTGCGTCGTACTTTCGAACGGTCGAGACAAGGCTCTCCCGCCCAGCGAACAGAGAAACGACAGTAGAGTAACCAGGGGATCAGGAGCGGAGGGAGGCGGAGGGGGCTAGCGCGGCGTCGAGGCAGAAGTCCGGGCGGTGGAAAAAGGCGGGGAGTTCGGAGAGACGGAGGGCCAGGCGTTCTGGCGAGGCGGCGCGGAGGGTGACGTGGCCCAATTTGCGGCCGGGGCGGGGGGACTTGCCGTAGAGGTGGAGGTGAGCGTCGGGGACGGCGAGGACTTCGGAAGAATCGGGGAGGTCGCCGATGAGATTAAGCATGGCGCAGTGGCCGGCAGGTCCCGTGGAGCCGAGCGGCAGGCCGAGGACGGCGCGGAGATGGTTCTCGAACTGGCTGGTGACGGCGCCTTCGATCGTCCAGTGGCCGGAATTGTGGACACGCGGAGCCATTTCATTGGCGAGAAGCTCGCCCTGGTGTTCGAAGAATTCGATGGCGAGGACCCCGACGTACTTCAGAGATTCGAGAATTCGGTGAGCGGCTTTTTCCGCATCGCACTGGATGGAAGGCTCGAGGCGCGGGGCGGGTGCGAGAGACAGCCGGAGGATGCCGTTGCGATGGTGGTTTTCGACGAGCGGGTAAATGGCGGACTCGCCCGTGCGAGAGCGGACCGCAAGAACGGAGAGTTCGCGAGTGAAGGGGACGAAACGCTCGAGGATCAGTTTTACAGTAGGCAGCTCGGACTTGGCTTTCGCAACGTCTTCGGCAGTGCGAAGAATCCACTGGCCTTTGCCGTCGTAGCCCATACGAGATGTTTTCAGGACCGCGGGAAGGCCGAGCGTTTTTACGGCGGCGTCGAGTTCGCCGGGCTTCGAAACGGGGGCGAATTCGGTGGTGACGATGCCGAGTTTGCCGAAGAGATCTTTTTCGGCGAGTCGGTCCTGCGCGGCTTCGAGAGCGGCGGGCGGAGGATAGACGAGAACGCGCTCGGCAAGAAAATTGGCCGCTTCCACGGGAACGTTTTCGAATTCGTAGGTGACCAGCTCGAGGCCGCTGGAGAATTTTTCGAGGGCGGCTTGATCGGTGTAATCGGCGGTGACACGCTGGGCGATGCGGCCCACGGGAGCTTCGGGAGAAGGATCGAGAAATCGGAAATGCAAGCCGAGCGGATAGCCCGCGAGAGCGAGCATATAGCCGAGCTGTCCACCGCCGAGGATGCCGATGGTCACGCGCGCTTCCCTTTCTTCTTTGCCGGAGGCGGAGCGATGGAAGGATCCGGGTAGGCGAGAACGCGGCCGGTCTGCTCGGTGCGGAGTTTTCGGAAAGCTTCGCGGATGATCGGATACTTCGCGCCGAGGATGGCGGCGGCGAGGAGCGCGGCATTGACCGCGCCGGACTTGCCGATGGCGAGAGTGCCGACCGGGACGCCGCTGGGCATTTGCGCAATGGAGAGGAGCGAATCGAGGCCCTTGAGGGCTTTTGATTCGACGGGCACGCCGAGGACGGGGAGAACCGTCTTCGACGCGGTCATACCGGGAAGGTGCGCGGCGCCGCCCGCACCGGCGATGATGACTTCGATGCCGCGTTTTTCCGCGTTGGAAGCGTATTTAAAAAGCAAGTCGGGAGTGCGATGTGCGGAAACGACGCGTGTTTCATGTGGAACACCGAGCTCACCGAGCGTTTTGGAGACAAATTTCATCGTGTCCCAGTCGGAGCCGGAGCCCATGATGATGCCGACGAGAGGATGAGTGATGACTATCTTTCGATCGCCTGCAAGCCGCTTCCCTTTTGTCCTCATTCCATTTGCCAGTCGTTCAAAGCGTTACTCTTTTAGCGGGGCCGCAGCCCACCGTGGCGAGCGCCACTGCAAAACCCAAGTCTTCTAACAAAGAATGCCGTGCTGAGGACCGGCGCTGCAGATGCTCGATAAAACCCGAAGGCGATATTCTACGGTTTTTTTCAGCGCGTGGCGACTTGTGCGCGCTGCTTCCAATACTGACGGAGCTGGCCGACCAAATAGAGAGAGCCGGTGATGAAAATGGCGTCTTCGGGCGCGGCCTCCGCGAGTGCGTGTTCGAACGCGCGCTCGGCATCGGGGATCACGCAAAAACGCGCGGCATGATGGCCGGCGATTTCCGCCAGTTGCGTGGCGGAAACGGCGCGCGAGGTGCGCGGCGCTGTGAAGATGACCTCCGCGGCGTGGGGAAAGAGCAGGCCGGCGACTTCGTCGACAGCTTTATCGCGAAGAGCGGCATAGATTAGCCAAACTTTGCTGCCACTGAATTTCTGTTCGAGGAAATAAGCGAGCTCGCGGGCAGCGCCGGGATTGTGTGCGCCATCGAGGTAAACGTCCGGGCTGGAGTACAATTTCTCGAGGCGGCCGGGCCAGACCGTGTTTGCGATCCCCCGCGTGACGGCATCCTCAGGGATTTGAAAGCCGCGGTTCTGGAGAAGCCGCGCGGCGGCGACGGCGTTCAGGGCATTCTGGAGTTGGAAACGGCCGGGAAGGTTCGGGGTGATTTCGAAAATTTTGCCGGAGGCTGCTTCAATGACGCGCACCCGGACGCTGCTGTCTTGCGTGGATTCCCGATCGATGCGAAAGATTTGCGCCGGCTCGATGACCGGACAGCCGAGGCCATTGGCACGAGCAAGAATCAGTTCACGGACTTCGGGCCGCTGCTCGGCAAGGACTAACGGCACTTCGGGTTTCAAGATTCCCGCTTTTTCGGTTGCGATCTCGTTCAGCGAGTGGCCCAAAAAATTTTCGTGATCGAAATCGATGCGGGTGATGATGGTGACGAGCGGTGAAAGGATGTTGGTGGCATCGAGGCGCCCGCCCAGGCCGACTTCAAAGACGGCGAAGTCTACGCGCTCGCGGGCAAAATACTCAAACGCCATAGCGGTTACGGATTCGAAATAAGTGGGATGGGCGCGAAGTTTGCCGGCGGCGAGGAGTTCTTCGATCAAGACGTGGATACGAGTAAGGGTCTCGGCGAAAGCTTGGTCGCTGATCTCCTCGCCATTGATGCGGATGCGTTCGTTGATTTTTTCGAGGTGGGGCGAAGTATTCAATCCCGTTCGAAAGCCAGCATGGCGAAGGATGGATTCAAGGAACGCCGCGGTTGAGCCTTTGCCGTTGGTGCCGGCGATGTGGGCGGTGGGGTAAGCGCGGTCAGGGCGGCCGAGGCGCTCGGCGAGAACGGTGATGTTTTCGAGATCGAACTTTGTGGCCGCGGCCTGCGTTGGCGCGGCCAATTCCCTTCCAAGGGAGAGCAGGTAGCGGACCGAGGCCTCGTATTTCATTTCAGCTCAAGAGCAAGTCGAGGGAGCTGGCGATAAAGGACTTGAGCTCCTTGCGGTGGACGACGGCGTCGAGGAAACCGTGTTCGAGGAGGAATTCGGAGCGCTGAAATCCTTCGGGGAGTTTCTGGCGGATGGTCTGCTCGATGACGCGCGGGCCGGCAAAACCGATGAGCGCGCCGGGTTCGCCGATGTTGAGGTCGCCGAGCATGGCGAAGCTGGCGGTGACGCCGCCGGTGGTGGGATCGGTGAGCACGGAGATATAGGGCAGCTTTTCCTCGTCGAGCCTCGCGAGCGCCGCAGAAACCTTGGCGAGCTGCATGAGGCTGATGGTGCCCTCCATCATGCGCGCGCCGCCGGAACAGGAGATGGCGATGAACGGCTGGCGGGTTTCGATGGAGAGTTCGATTCCGCGAGTGACTTTTTCGCCGACCACCGCGCCCATGGAACCGCCGATGAAGCCAAACTCCATGGCGCAAAGAACGACGGGGCGGCCACTGAGCTGGCCTTCGGCGGTGATGACGGCGTCATTCATGCCGAGTTTTTTCTTGGCTTCCCTCAGGCGCGTGGCGTAGGGCTTGGTGTCGACGAACTTGAGCGGGTCGGTGGAGGTCATGCCCGCGTCGTGCTCGGTCCAGCGGCCATCGAGAAGCATTTCCAGGCGCTGCTTGGAGTTCATTTTGAAATGGAACTGGCATTTGGGGCAGACGAAAAGATTCGCTTCGAGGTCCTTGCGGAAGACGATGGTTCGGCAGGATTCGCACTTGACCCACAGGCCTTCGGTGCGCACGCGACGCTCCTCGGGCGGAGTGGATTGCTCGATCGATTTTTTGTCGCGCTTGAACCAGGCCATGGAAGAAAGTTGTCGGTTGTCAGTTATTAGTCTTCAGTTGAGCAAAAAACTGCGCCGGTCGCTGTGATTGTTCCTTCGAGCCTTTTGTCTCCAACATCCGGCGTCTAATAGTCGATTCCCCGCTGAGCCAGTATACCCTTGGTGTACGGGTGTTTCACCTCGCGCATCTCGGTGACGAGGTCGGCGAGCTCGAGGAGCTGGGGATGGGCGCTGCGGCCGGTGCAGATGACGTGCACGCGCTCGGGACGGTTTCTCAGAGCTTCGACGACTTCAGCGGCGTCTAACATTTTGTAGCTGATGGTGTAGTTGATTTCGTCGAGGACGACCAGATCGTACTTGCCGCCGTAGATAGCGTCGCGGCCAGCCTGCCAGCATTCTTGCGCCAGCTTGATGTCCGCAGGGTCGGTTTCAGCACCGCCGATTTTGACGAAGCCGCGGCCCATGGGGCGGATTTCAAACTTGTCGTCGCCGAGCATTTTGGCGGCGTCAAGCTCGCCGTAATGCCACGAGCCCTTGATGAACTGGACCATAAGGACTTTGAGGCCCTGGCCCACAGCGCGAAACGCGGTGCCGAGCGCGCAGGTGGTCTTGCCCTTGCCCGGCCCGGTGTAAACGATGAGGAGTCCTTTTTCTTCCGGCATGGTCCTGCGATTCGGTGAACCCTTTCAAGACGCGGCGAAAAGACTAGAGTTTGCGGAGTCGCAGGCAAAAGGTCAAGGTCGTGTGGGAAGTAGTCCGTTACGGATGGCTTTGGAGCGGGGCGATCACGCGAGCTGGAGGCGTTTGACGAGCTCCGCGGCGATGGATGCGACGCGTTCCTGCGATCCGGGAGGAAGCGAGGTTCCCGACTTGGCATGCGGATCTCGGAGAACGATCCACAAGCCGGGGCGATAGCTTTCGTCGCCGCCGGGGCAAATGGCGCCGGTCAACTGCGCGAGTTCGAGAGGGAGCGGGGCCGAGTGAGTGAAATCGAGATTGGCGTGCTCCGGAGAGCTCGCTTGATACGGAGGATGGGCAAGGAGATCCATGAGGACGCCGCGGGCGTCATCAACAAGGTCACGGAAACCCTGCGAGACGAGGACCGCGTCCACATCGCGGGGCGTGGGTTGCTCGAGTTGGAGAAGGTCGTAATCGGGGAGAGGATTCTCGAGAGGAATTTCGATTGTCGCAGAGGGCCGATTGGCGTCGGGTGAGATGCGGATGGCCATGATATTTACAGTTTTACACAATGCGAACTATTTCGGATAGGGGCTGCCGGAGAGAATGGCGAAGGCGCGATAGAGCTGCTCAACGAGCATAACGCGGGCGAGTTCGTGAGAAAAGGTCATGGCGCTGAGAGAAAGTTTCTGGTGGGCGCGCTGGCGAAGGTCATCCGAGAACCCGTCGGCGTCGCCGCAGAGGAAGATGAGTTCGCGAGTGCCGCGATCACGGATTTCGCCGAGCCATTTAGCGAGTGCGTTCGAATCGAGATTCCTTCCGGCAGCGTCGAGAAGGACAACCGTAGCGGCGCGCTCGGCGTCAAGTTTCTTGATGGCGGCATCGGCATTGCGCACTTCACTGATTTCGACGGGCAAATGGCGGCCGATGCGCCTCACATAGTCGTCGAGGATGGCGCACATTTCGGAGCGGCGGGTTTTTCCGATCATCAATAGCCGAATTCGCATGGAATGTTCTCAGTCGTCAGTTTTCAGTTGTCAGTAAGAAAAATGAGTTGCAGTTCAGAGGTTCAACGTTCACAGTAAGAATTCTCCTACCGGCAAGAGGAGTCTTGACACCGGGCTCTGCCATTCCGACATTATTTCAAGCCGTACCTCTTGCGCTTTTCGAGGAGGGTTTTGCGGCTGATGCCGAGGGCTGCGGCGGAGCGGCTGATCTGGTAATGCGTGGCTTCGAGCGTAGCGGCGATGACTTCGCGCTCCACTTCCTCCAGGGAACGGAGGCCAACGAGCGGGCTAGCGGCGCCAGACGCAGCGGCCCGCATATTTTCCGGAAAATTTTCGGGCTCGAGGAAATCGCTCTTGGCAGCCGCTGCGCCTCGGCCGGGACGCGAAAAGACCACCGCGCGCTCGAGAGCATTGCGGAGTTCACGGACATTGCCGGGCCAGGCGTAGGCCGCCAGCATACGGCGCGCGGACTCGCTCAATTGCGCCTTAGGGCGGGCATGGACGAAGCGAATCGTCACAAGAAGATGATCGGCGAGAGGCAGAATATCGGCGCGGCGCTCGCGGAGCGGCGGAACCTCGAGAGTGAGAACATTCAGCCGGAAATAAAGATCCTCGCGGAAGCTGCCGGATTTCACGGCGGCGGGAAGATCGACGTTGGTGAGGGCCATAAGGCGAGCTTCGATGCGCAGGGTTTCCGTGCCGCCGAGGCGTTCGAACGTGCGCTCCTGCAAAATGCGAAGGAGCTTGCCCTGCGCTCCAGGCGAGAGCGCGGCGACTTCATCGAGAACGATGCTGCCGTTGCCGCCGAGCTCGAAGCGGCCGAGCTTGCGCTCGATCGCGCCGGTAAAGGCACCGCGTTCGTGGCCGAAGAGCTCGCTTTCGACGAGCTGCGGCGGAAGACTGGCGCAATCGATCTTCAGGAACGGCGCGTCACGTCGCGGACCGAGTTCATGAACCAGCCGGGCGAGATGGTCCTTACCCGTGCCGCTTTCACCGGTGATCAAGAGAGTGGCTGGAGCGACCGCGACTTTCTCGGCGAGTTCAAATAGACGGAGCGATGCGGGGTCTGCGGAGATCCACGGCAGTCGTTCCGCGGTCATTGCCGCGAACGACCGCTCTGCGGCCGGCGGGAAACGGCGTCGCCGGAAAAGTGTTCGTGCCCGAATGGCGAATCAGACATGTTTCGTTCGGAAGAAGGACCGTCAGGCTGGTCGGGGATATCGAGCTTGGGCGCCATGCGCCAGAGGCGTTCGAGATCGTAGTAGCGCCGGGCTTGCTCGCTGAAAACGTGCACGACAAAACCGCCGAAATCGAGCAGCGCCCATTCGGCGGAGCGATATCCCTCGCGATGTTCGGGCGAGCGGCTGAGATTTTTGTAGAGCTGCGCCTCGACTTCGGTGCAGATGGCCTGCACCTGCGGCGTGCTGAAGCCCGTGCAGACCACAAAATAATCGGTGAAGGCGCCTGCTGCCGTGAGGTCGAGCACGGTGATGCCCGCGGCTTTCTTTTCTTGTGCGGCTTCGACAGCGAGGCGGACGCCCTGAGGCAAGGATTCGAATTTCACCGGTATAGGCCCTGCTTGAGAATGTATTCCTCGACG
>Ga0209118_1001516_pt1 | contig 10695 bp, 6 predicted proteins | sample BlaSpr_A8_Ref_M1_FD_187988 | JGI IMG/M metagenome (GOLD analysis project Ga0209118, IMG submission 187988) | Forest soil microbial communities from Thunder Bay, Ontario, Canada - Black Spruce, Ontario site 2_A8_Ref_M1 (SPAdes) (version 2) | ecosystem: Environmental > Terrestrial > Soil > Boreal...
AAGGAGTTTGCGATCCGGTCGGCGCTGGGGGCGAGCCGATGGAGATTGATACGGCAACTTTTGGTGGAGAGCCTGATGCTGGCAATCGGCGGAGCGGCGGTGGGCGCGCTGCTGGCCTGGGGAGGGCTGAAGTTTCTGGTGGCGCTGATGCCGCAGGAGATTATTCCAGCAGAGGCGGTGATCCGGCTGAATACGCCGGTGCTCGCCTTCACGTTGTCGATCGCCGTGCTGACGGCGCTGGTGTTTGGACTGGTGCCGTCGCTGAAGACGGCGCGGAAGGATTTGAATGAACCGCTGCGCGATAGCGGCAAAGGCATCAGCGGCGGATTTCGACACGGACGATTGCGCGACGCAGTGGTGGTGCTGGAAGTGGGGCTTTCGCTGACGCTGCTGGTAGGCGCGGGACTGCTGATGAGGAGCTTTGTGGCGCTGAGGGAAGTACACCTGGGATTGCAGCCGGATCACGTACTGGTGGCTAGGCTTCCGCTGCCGCCGGACCGTTACAAGACGGCTGACCAGGTGGCAGGATTCTACCGGCCGCTGCTGCAACGGCTGAAAGCGTTGCCAGGTATCGTGGAGGCGACAGAAACCAGCACGCTGCCGCCGTACGGGGGGATTCCGAGCGACATCGAGATTCCCGGGAAGACGCACGCGGAAAAATGGAACTCGATGTTTCAGCTGGTCAGCGAGGGATATTTTCCGGTGCTGAAAATCCGGTTCGTGGACGGCAGGGGGTTTACGGAAGCGGAAGTGAATGGAGCGCGCAAGCTGGCGATTGTGAACCAGACGTTTGCGCACAAATATTTGGGCAACGAGAATCCCATCGGGAAACAAATAAGAATCGCGCAGCTGGCGGAGTTTGAAGACGCGGTGAAAGAGCCGATGTTTGAAATCGTCGGGCTCGTGGCGGACGTGAAGAATCGGGGGCTACAAGAGCCGATCCAGCCGGAGATCTGGGTGCCGTACACGGTGACGGGTTCGGCGTTCCGTGGAATCCTGGTGCGGACGGCGAAAGAACCGATGACGATGATGAATGCGGTGCAGCGGGAAATCTGGGCCACGGATCGAAACGTGGCAGTGACGCTTACGGGGACGTTGGAGGGATACATCAGCCAGTTTTCGTATGCAGGACCGCGATTTGGATTTTTGTTGATGACCATCTTCAGTTCGATTGGGCTGGTGCTGGTTACCCTTGGTGTTTACAGCGTGCTGGCGTACACGACGGCGCGGAGAACACAAGAGATCGGGATACGCTTGGCACTGGGAGCGAAAGGCTCGGATGTTCTCGGATTGGTGATTCGAATGGGGCTGCGATTGGTGGGGATTGGCGTGGGCCTTGGGCTGATCGCCAGCCTGGCGCTCGGGCGGGTGATTGCGACGCAGCTCTGGGGAGTGTCGGCGTACGACCCGTGGACGCTGACGTGTGTTCCCATGCTGCTTATCATAACCGGGCTGCTGGCATGCTGGATTCCCGCCCGGCGCGCGGCAAATGTCGATCCACTGGTGGCGCTGCGGTATGAGTAAGGGCTCATGAGCGGTTCCCAACCCAAGTGGAACTCTGATCGCTGAGCAGAAGCGAGCGACCCCGAAGTGAGTTGCTGGCGCGTAGCGTTGTCAGGCAGGATGCGCGAGCGCGGGCGAGGGAAATACGAAGGCCGCAACGAGGTGGGCGACGATCGGTTGGCCTTGAAAAACAGCCGGACTAAATCCCCAAGCCTTCGCTTTGATGGCTTCCGGCGTCAGAGACGGAACGTCTCGAATCACCTTCACCTTGGCGACGCCGCCCGTTTTGCCAATCATCACATCAAGGACCACGGTTCCCGCGGCTACGCTGTTTGCGGGGTAAACGGCGAAGGAGCCGGACGTAATTTGCGGCGGAGTGAATGCAGTAGCCTCTGGCGCCGGAGACGGCTGGGCCAGCCGGGCGGCTAGGCCCTTGATGGCTACGCCCCCGGGGTTGAAGGGGTTAAAGACACCGTTCAATGAAAGAGTGGAGGGTACGGGACTCCCGTCGCCAGTGGCCGGCGTGAAAGTCAAGGTTTGGACAGCGGTTTGCGCGGTACTCGTAAGGAGGAATGTCGCGCAGGGCCTGGACATTTTCTACTCTTGCGGTGGCATCGAGTTTCAGAAGGAGCGTCACACTGCCTGGAGTCGCGGTATTGACGGGATAGGGGATGTCGCTCGCGGTGGCGATGCGAGGCGGGACGAACTGCGGTCCACTGACGCGAGTGGGCCATGCCCACAGAACTGCGAGGCCCGTCAGGAGAGCTGCAAGCATTTGATTGCTGGAAAGTTCTCTCCTGTTTGTTGCTCCTCAATCGAGCGAGCGGACGTGATACGGGCTCCCACTGCAAAGACTGCCAAAGCTAGGCCCAAGAGAAGCCGTGTTTGGAGAGCGGCAGGGAGCGGACGCGTTTGCCGGTGATTGCAAAAATGGCGTTGCAGACGGCCGGGAGAACCGGAGGAAGGGCCGGTTCGCCGAGGCCGGTGGGTGAGTTGTCGGTCTTGAGGAAATGGACTTCGATTTCGGGCGGCACTTGATTCATGCGCACCGGGGGATATTCGTGGAAATTGCTTTGGAGGGCGCGACCGCCGTCAATGGTGATTTCGTAGGACATGACGTGGCTTAAACCTTCGATGACGGCGCCGCGGACCTGATTTTCAGCACCGCTGGGATTGATGATCTGGCTGCCGACGTCGCCGGCGACCCAAACTTTATTTACTTTTATTTTGCTGTTGGCGTCGACGCGTAGTTCGACGACTTCAGCAAAATGGCCGCGATGAGAAAATTGGAAGGCCACACCCATGCCGGTGTCCTTCGGCAACTTGCGCGAACCCCAGCCGGATTTTTCCGCGACGAGTTTCAGCACGCCGCTCATGCGGGCGGCGTCGAGATCGGCTTCCGCCGGATTCGCCGAGGGCGTTGCGGACGGGATGCGGGGAGAGCTCAGGAGATCCAGACGGAACTGGACGGGATCCCTTCCCGCGGCGTGCGCTAGCTCGTCCGTGAAGGATTGAAAAACCCAGGAGAAGGCGTTGCTGCGAGGGGCGCGCATGGCGTAGGTGGGAACGCCAAGCGGCATGAGCGACGCCCCGAAGAAAAAGTTTGGGAGGAAGGTGCCGGGAAATTCGTTGCTGGGAATGTTGGCTGAGGGAGCGAACTGCTGGCCCTCGCCAAAGCTGATGAAATGATTGCGCCAGGCGACGAGTCTGCCGGAAGCATCCAGCCCGCCCTTGAGGAAATGAAAGCCGGCGGGGCGGTAATGATCGTGGTGAAAATCGTCTTCGCGGGTCCAGAGTAGCTTGACGGGGACGCCGACCTGCTTGGCGATGGCGGCAACTTCGAGCATGTAGTCGTTGGTAAGGCGGCGGCCGAACCCGCCGCCGGCGCGCTTCAGGTGCACGATGATGTCGTCGTGAGGAATGTTGAAGACTTTTGCGACGAGCTGGCGGCCGGATTCGGGCGTCTGGCTGGGTGACCAGAATTCCATTTTGCCGTCGTGGTAATGCGCGAGGCAGTTTTCCGGCTCCATGGGGGCGTGGGCGAGAAAGGGATAGGAGTAGGCGCCCTCGACAATTTTTGCGGCGGACTGTAGAGATTTGTCCGCATCGCCGTCGCTGCGGACGGTGATGGCGGGCGATTGCTTTGAAAGTTCATCGGCACGGCTGGCGAAGGCTGCGCTGCTTTGCTGGGCGGTAGGGCCTTCAATCCATTTGGCTTGCAACTTTTTGCGCGCGGAGTTCGCTTGCCACCAGGTATCAGCGACGATGGCGACGCCGCAATGCAAGCCGAGAAGATCGGAAGTCCCATCCACCGAAAAAGCATGGCGGACGCCGGGCATGGCTTTAATTTCATCGAAATTGGCGCTGACGAACTTGCCGGCGTAGACGGGGCATTTTTCGTAGACGGCGTACAACATTCCCGGAATTTTGAAGTCGATGCTGTAGAGATTTTTTCCGGTGACGATGGAGGCGTTGTCCACGCTGTGAATGGGCTGGCCGATGATTTTGTAGTCTTTGGGATCTTTGAGCTTGACGGACTTGAGATCGGGCGGCGTCAGTGTGGCGGCTTTTTCGGCAAGCGCTCCGTAGGTGAGGGTGCGTTTTGAGGGCTGGTGAGTCACGCGGCCTGAAGAGGTTTGGCATTCGGATTCGGGGACGGACCAGGTTTGCGCGGCGGCGGTGACGAACATTTGGCGGCAAGCGGCGCCGACGCGCCGCAACGGATCCCAATTTACGGGCGTAGCCGTGCTGCCACCGGCGCGTTGCGGACCATATTTTGTTTCGTCGAGATCGGCCTGCTCGATGCGGACGTTTTTCCAGTCGACATCGAGTTCGTCGGCGATAATCATGGGGAGACTGGTCTTTACGCCCTGGCCGATCTCAGGATTCTTGCCCATGATGGTCACGATGCCATCCGCTGCGATGCGGATGAAGGCGGTGGGAACGAATGCCACAGGCGAGGGCTGCGGGGTTTGAGCAAGAAGTTCAGTGACGGGATCGAGATGGAGTGCAACGAGGATGCCTCCGCCGGCGACAGCGGAGACGCGGAGAAAACTGCGGCGGTCAAGGAGCGTGGTTTGCATAGGACCTCCTTCTTGCTTTCGAGTTTGGAGCAGTTGAGGCGGTTAGCATCGCTGGAATTGTAACGCGGTCTAACCAGTTTTGGTTTCACTGTTTTCGATCGTGACGAAGCCGGGGCACGCCATAGCGATGATGATCGACTGACGAACAAGACCGTTCATGCTTCGCCCTGAGAAGGATGCGACAGAGGTTACTCACGATGAAAGGTTTTAGGAGGTTTTTGCTGGAGCAGCCTGAATCGTAGTTTGATAGCTGACGGACATGACCCAATGACCGTCGCGCTTGATCCACAGGCGGCTCACGTGGACCGGCTTCCCAGTATACGGCTGGTGGAGGCAGGTCATCACCACGGCGTCTCCGAAATCAAACATTTGAGCCGATACCAGGGGGGCGGGCGCAGAACCATGCCCGGTCTGCTTCTGCAAATTAAGAGTTGCGATGCGATCGGCCTTACTCAGTGGGTGGTCATTGGTCGAGCCGAGCATGACGAATTCGTCCGCTATGTGCGGCGACCAAGCGGAAGCGTCATGCTTCGTAACGCCTGTCTCCAGAGCCTGCCAGGAAGCTATGATGGCCTGTTCCGCTTCGGTTTTCGGTTTGAATGGTACCGTCTTGCATGGATTCTGGCAGTCATTCACGCCGGACCCTGCCGCAGTTGCTGTCGCCTGACCTAGAGCGACTTCTTGATAGACGAGTAATCGCCAGCCTGCCGGACGCTTTACCCAGATGCGCAGAACGTGGACTTTGTCGCGGCCGGACATCACCGCGCCGACTTGACCATAGGTGCGCGGCTTAAGTTGCGCTCCGTTTTCGTTGCCAAGTGCGGGCGTGGGCAGTGACTTGAGGACGTCAGCCCTGGCTCGCGTCTTTCCGTCTGCGTCCGTCCAGGTGAAATCCATGTCGAGCAGTTTGCCGACCGCCGCCTTGTCGTCTTTCGCGGCGGCCTGCACAAATTCGTTGTCGATCTGGAGAAGCGAAGGTTCATCGGCGGCGGCCATGGCGCGCCAGCCAGGCCGTGCAGCCAGCATGACCCCGAGCGCGGCGCCGGCGGCCAGCACACTCGTGACAAAGAGTCTCATTGGTTTCAGTCCCCCCTGGAATTCATTCCCTCGGTTATACATGGAATAAGGGCCGGATGCATGTCCGGCCCCTCCGTTGTGTCCAAGTGTGCCCAAGCGGGTTAGAAGATGAATTTCAAGCCTAGTTGGATGGCGCGGTTGCTGCCCGAGCCGAGAACGGGGTTGAAAGCGGCGTTGTCCGGAGTGGAACAGCCACAACCGAACTGGCCTGGCACTGACGGATCAGCGAACGCAGCTTGCCCATAGCCGCTGGTGGCACCCCATGGATTCGCGAACTCGGGGTGATTAAAAACATTAAACATTTCGGCGCGGAACTGCGCCTTGAGGCGTTCGCCGAACCTAAAGTTCTTTGTGACGGAGAGGTCGACATTGTGGAAGCCGGTATCGCGGAAGATGTTTCGGCCCATGGTGCCAAAGTTACCGATACCGCTTGGAATCAGGATAGAACTTCCGTTGGCATAGCAGCCCCCGATGCCGAGGGACGTCGTATATGGTTTGATGGGGTTGGTTCCGTCAAGGGCTGTCGCTTTGGCGAGGCAAGGCGCGCTGCTTATGCCTGGGAAATAGGCGAGCCCATTAGGCCCCTGCGATTTAAAGTCAGAGGGGTTGCCGTAGAAATTCCAGCGGTCGGCAAGTTCACCTGTTCCACTGAAATCAAACGTCTGGTCATTGACGTTCCACGGCTGGCCGCTCTGCATGGCGATAATCGTATTGAGCTGCCACCCTTCAAGAAGCTGGGTCTTAGTCTTCTTTTCCGGAAGCGTATAGGTAATGGAGAAAGTGAAACGGTGACGGATGTCTTCATCGCCGCTGGCATGCTCCAGGCCAGGATTCGCGCTATTCATGGGGAGAAAGGCAACCCAATTGGAAGACAGGTTGTCCAGTGCATGAGAAAAGGTGTAGCCGGCCACGAAATCAAGGCCGTGGTAATTGCGAGCCGTCAATGTAGTCTGCAAGCCATGGTAAGTCGAACCGTAGAAATTGGAGAGGTAGTTGATGGCTCCGAGATACGGAAATTTGCCATTGACGGTAAAGGGCCGGGCTGCCTGCTCTGCATCACCGTCAGGTGCGCCAGCGATGATAGCTGCGGAAGTCCATCCCGAGCCGAGAGCAGGTTGGTTCAGGTCCACGACGCCGGGCAACCTTACGGCATGGTTACCAACGTAGCTCGCGTCCAGGGAAAGCTTGCCGGAAAAGGCATGTTGAATTCCGAGAGTCCAGTTCTCAACGTAAGGTGTGCGGAAGTTGCGATTCATGGCGAAGGTGTTACAGGGAGAGGTGGTGGTGCACTGAACGAGTGCAGTAACGTTGGACGGATAGATTGCCGTAGTCTGATTCACCCAGCTAAGGCTCTCCGGCCCAGAGCCGGGAATCGTGACCCCAGTGGTGAAAATGTTTCCGATTCCAGGGCAGCCGGCCGGAGCAGGGCAAGCAGCGTCAAAAATCGTTGCGCCGGTGGGAACGACGCCTAGGCCAAAAAGTACGGGGCCACTCTGGAGATTCTGCTGAGACATGTACGTGCTCATAGAGAGCAGATCGTAGACGATGCTGCCGCCGAGACGGACGACAGTGGTGCCTTTGCCGGTGACGTCCCAGGCTACGCCGAAGCGCGGGGAGAAATTCTTGTGATCACCTTTGTAGATGGAGCTAATATTCTTGCCGACCTGTTCAAACCCGACAGAAGACTCCCAATTCCCGAGCAAATTGTGGGCTTCGGTGGGAACAGCCTGGAATTCGTAGCGAATTCCGAGGTTCAAAGTGACTCTCGGAGTGATGCGCCAGTCGTCCTGAGCGTACCCAGCATAGAGCCACTGGCTAAGGTCACGGAGAGGATTACCGGCCAAAAAACCGGCGTTCGTAGGTGTGCCAGAGAGCAGGGACTCCAAATTCGGGAACGTGACGCGCCCTCGCCCGCCTCGGTAGGTGCCCTGGTGCACCAGGTCCCTTCGGAGCTCGCCTCCGAATTTGAAAGCATGCTTGCCGCGCAAATACGAAATCTGGTCAATAAAGTCGTACACTTTGTCAGGTCCCACGATTTTAGGAAAGTTGTGAAAGGCACCCAACTCTGTGAAACCGCCACCGAGCTTGATATTAGGGATTCCTTGCAAGATTGGAGTGGAAATACCAGTGGTGATTTTGTACGGGAAAGTGATGTCGTCTGGGACAATCTGGAGACTGTAGTGAGTGAAACCGCCGCGAAGCTCGTTGGCCCAGGAAGAGCTGGGTGTCCAGGCCCAGTGTGCAGAGGCGGCTTGTGCACGGGAATGAACGTTCGTGCGGAATTGCGCAAGCAGCTCGTTGGAATCCATCCCTAAGATAGTGTCATTGCCAAAGAAGTAAGAACCGCTCAAGCTATTGCGGTCGTTGACGTGGTAATCCACTTTCCCCAAGGTGTTTTTCGAGCTGTTGACGTTTGGGAAGTTCAGCGTGACGCCCGTTACTTGCGAGTTGTTGGGAGTGTAAAACCCCAACAAATAGGCGCTGAGAGGGTTCACGGTAAAGGTCTTACCAGCGGCGGCGGCTTTGGCAACGAGGTCCGCCGTGGCGTCCGCAATGCTGTGCTTGCAGTCGCCCGTCGTGATGAGCACTTGGCAACCGAGGCCGTTCCCGCTCGGAATGGAAGCGGCAGTCGGGACGCTTCCGGCAAGCGTATTGCCAACACTATACATCTGACCTTCATACGCACCGAAGTAGAAAAGTTTATCTTTGATGATGCGCCCGCCTGCTGATCCGCCGTACTGTTCGAGTTCGACAGCAGTTTTTGGGGTGCCCGTAGGGTTGAAATAATTGCGCGCGTCGAAAGAATCCGAGCGGCCAAAGCCATAAGCGGTGCCGTGAATCTCGTTCGTTCCGGACTTGAGGCCGACGCTGGTGATGGCTCCGGGCTTCCAGCCGAACTCGGCCTTAGGATTGACCTGCGTATTAAATTCCTGAATCGCATCGATGGGAATGAGGGTGGCCGCATCACCAAGCACAGCAGCGGCATTCGTGACACTCAAGCCCATGAAGGATTCGTCGTTGGTGACGCCATCGACGATGTAGCTGGTGTCTTCGGGCCGAATACCGTTGGTGCTCTGGGTCCAGGGACCGCCACCAGGATAAACCGTGGTGCCGGGGCGCAGGGAGACCAGATTCTGGTAGTTGCGGCCGTTTAGCGGAAGGTCGTTGATGATTTCATTGCTGATCGTTCCGCCCAAGGTGGTGGAGGTCGTGTCCAGCATGGGGACTTCTTCGGTGATGGTGATCGTCTCGGTCGTGGAGCCCGTCTGCAGGACGGGGTCGATGCGCACGTCCTTGCCAACTTCCACCAGGATGTTTTTGCGCTCAAACGTCTTAAAGCCTTTGTACTCGGCACGAACCGTATAGGTGCCGGGTTGCAGGTTTAGAGCGACGTAGGCGCCGTCCGAATCCGTGGTCAGAGTTTGCGAGACGCCGCGTGCCACGTCCATAATGGTTACTGCCGCGCCTCCGACGTTGCCGCCGGACTGGTCGGTCACGACACCCAGAATCCTGCCGGTACTGCCTTGCGGGCGAGCTGCGACGCTAGCGAGCAGGGCGATGGAAACCACCGCCAGAACTCGAAGGAGCTTGGCCAGGCTGGCACACCCGGGCACGACGTTCCGCTGAACATTGGACTGCATGAGGACCTCCCCCAACGAAATAGGTATAGCCGCTGTACCACCATATGATAGAAGCTGTCAAGCAATTCCTTGATTGCGAGCATCTAAAATAGTGATATGGCCAGGAAGGAGAGGATGCTGGTATAGAGGTTGGACCACGATTGTGACCCGCTACCCAATGACTCAATCAGCTTTCATACTGCCACTGCCAGATCTTGGCCATTGGGGCGAAGTGGCAAAACTAGTCCGCTCACTGTATATCGTGTCCCCTGGCGCCCCGAACTTGGCTTGTAGAAGCAGCCTTGCGAATGGGGCTAAGTTCAATAACCATTCTAGCCGGGTGGGTGCATCCAGGCAGCGCACCCGCTTTCTTTTTTGAAAGGTGCCGATTACAATTCCTCGATACACTAAGGCTGATGATGTTCCATTTCTTGTTTTCCTTGCTGATATCGGCGTCAATAGGTTTACCCCACCAAAACACGGTGACTAGCCCCGTTGCCAGGCCATGCGGGGAGGGGTGGGACAGCGCTGGACCGTGGGCCAAGAAAAAGCCGCGGAAGCATGGAAAGGAAGAGCCGCAAAATAAAGCGGGGGCTTGCATCGAACTGTCATTTTCCCAGCTGGAGATTCAAGAATACTTGCAGTCGTACGCCCGGAGTCAGCAATGGAAAATCAGCCAGGAACAAGTGACCGAAGACTCCTGGACGATCTCGCGGGAGCTCAGCAAAGAGGAACTGCTGGGCGCTACCAAGAGGAACTCAGGTATGGCCAGAGTAACCTGGACAGCTGGGGTAGTCCATTTGCACATCAGTACGGCGCAAATGGCAGAAGGGTATGCACGCACGCTGATTCGTGCCAGCTTCCGCGGCTACGGCCAAAACGCGGATCAGTTTGCGCTGCCGCGGGAATACTGGGATTTGGAATCCAACAACAATCTCGAGACGTCCATCACTTCTGCGCTGCAGGCCCATTTCAAAGCTTCGCAATAGGAGTTGGACGGCGCAGCGGCAAGAGCTTGGGCACGCAGAAAACCTGGATGTGGGGGCTGTTTGTTTTCGTTTTGCAGCCAGCCGCGGGTCTGCCACGTTTACATCCACCGATGGATCCTGCCACTGAGTCAAGCAACGTGAATTCAGCGAATGACAATCCCACCAGGAAACATTTCCGCTGGTCCGGTTACAAGAAAAATACTTACCGGTGAACGACGTCGGACGCTTCGGGTATGCCGGTTCTGAGCAAGCTGGCGAACTGCTCGGGAAGCACCGGCGGACTGAAATAGTACCCTTGCGCCTCGTCACATTGGTGAGCCTGAAGAAACACCAACTCTTCTTGCGTTTCCACGCCCTCAGCAACGACCCGCAGCTTCAGGCTTCGGCCCATGCTGATCACTGCGGTTACGATGGTCGTCTCAT
>Ga0209118_1001517_pt1 | contig 10688 bp, 9 predicted proteins | sample BlaSpr_A8_Ref_M1_FD_187988 | JGI IMG/M metagenome (GOLD analysis project Ga0209118, IMG submission 187988) | Forest soil microbial communities from Thunder Bay, Ontario, Canada - Black Spruce, Ontario site 2_A8_Ref_M1 (SPAdes) (version 2) | ecosystem: Environmental > Terrestrial > Soil > Boreal...
ATGTTTCCGCCCGGCGGTCCCTGGTGGGAGTTGCGCTCCCCTCCGCTCACGTAGTTCGTCGTGCGGCCGGTCACCGAAGCGACGAGCATTCCGCCCAACGCTTTGCCGATCTGGTAGGCGTCGACGTCGTCGAGCAGTGTGATCCTCTGACCGCGGATCTGGTCGCTGCCCGGGATGACCGACTTGGCGAAGACGTGAACCAGGCGTGACAGGTCGCTCTCGGACGGCAGCCCATTGAACTGCAGCCCGGCCGAACGAAGCGCGTTCCTCACCCCCTCGGCATCGATGAAGTCCTTGGTGACCGCGTGACCGATGTGCAGAGAGCTTCGTGAAGCAGTCGAGTTGCCGAAGACGAGCACCTCGCCGTGGCGCTTCTCGCCGCCGGACGATGTCATGGCGACCTCCGAGTACAGGCTCCAGTCGCGACGCACCACGCCGTCGGACAGCGCCGATTCCTTCACCTCGCCGAGCGCCATCGCAACTCCGAGTGCCGCGGCGTCGTTCGCATAGACGCCGGCTCCCTCCGGGCCAAACGTGAGGTCGTGCGAGACGACCGTCTTCCCGCGCGACTCGGCGTCCTTGATGCTCGCCGTCGTCAGCCCCGGCACCTTGACCATGACGAGATGGACGTCGCGAGGGTCCGTGAGACCCGCATCGGCCATGGCTCGGTGCGTGGCCTCCGCGACCTTACGGATCTGTCCCATCCGGCCGACCTCCTCAGGCGGCATCGGATCCGAGCCGGCTCTACCCACGACGAGGCGTTTGTCTCCACCGCCCTCTGGGATTTCGACCCATTCGCGCGTGACCACGGCGATATGCGGTGTGATCACCCCTGGGCACCCACCCGAGAGCACGAAGATGACCTGCTTCGCGACGTCGTCCACCGGTATCCCCACAAACTTGGCCGTCCACTGGCGAAGCGCCACGTCCGCCCAAACGCGGCCCCAGTCGTCGTGCTGCCCGGTCCCCTCGGTCTTTCCGGCAATCGCGACCAGCGTGTCGGGCTTGATCTTCCCCGCGTCCGCGAGCGTCTGCAGCCCGGAAGTGTCCGACGGGGTGGCCATGGGACACACGAACATCTCGACTTTCTGAGCTTTCATCGCATGCACATTGTCAGGTCGGGAGCGGTGGTAGCTGGAAGCCGAAACCTGACATCGACTCGAGCAGCTCCGCCAGCGCCAGCAGCTCCCATTCCTGGCCGGGCTTCGCGACAAGCTGCACGCCGACTGGCAGGCCATCGTGCAGGCCGGCCGGAATCGAGATCGCTGGGGTGTGAGCAAAGCTCACCGGAAGCACGAACTGGATGTAGCGCCCGTACGGCACGCTGAGAAAGGGCGGCACGTCCGCGATGGGCATCGGAACGAGCCCGAGCGTCGGCGTCAGCAGGAAGTCGAATTCGGTCAACAGCGGCTTCACGACGACCTGAAAGGCGGCCGCGGTTGCACTTTCGAACGCCTGGAAGTAGTCGAGCGCCGATAACGCGCGGCCCTGCTCGACCAGCTTGCGGATGCCGGGAGCGAACAGCTGCGGGTCGGCCGGAAAAGAGGCCATGCTGGCTCGCCGTACAACTCCATAGCCCGCCGCCACCGCCTCCGATTCCCACGGGACCGTCCGAACGTCGTGGCCGGCTGCCCGCAGCGCGTCGCCGGCGCGACGGCACGCCTCGGCGCAGGCATCCTCCATGCCCAGGGCTGTCGTGCCGGCCATGCCGATCCGAAAGGGTCGCGCGGGTTGCGTCGACTCCGGCGCCTGTGAAATCACCGAGTAGAGAAGTCTTAGGTCGCGCACGGTCCGTCCGAGTGGAGCGACGACTGATAGCCCCGCCGGGTCCACGATCTCGCTCGGCACGCGATCGGGCGACGGGCGCAAACCCACGACCCCACAGCAAGAGGCGGGGATCCGAATCGAACCGCCCATGTCAGTCCCCACCGCCACAGTCGCCATTCCGGCGGCCACGGCCGCGGCGCTGCCTCCGCTCGAGCCTCCCGGGGTGATTCCAGATCGCCACGGGTTGTTGGTGGCGGGAAAGATCGCGTTGGTCGTACCCACCGCCGCCGCCAGCTCAGGAAGGTTGGTCTTGCCGAGGATCGCGGCGCCCGCCGTCCGGGCGCGCGCCACGGCGATCGTGTCGTGGTCCGGGACGCGGTCGCGCCACACGGCGCTTCCATCGGTCCATGGCATGCCCTTTACGGGAAGGTTGTCCTTCACGGCCAGCGTGACCCCGGCCAGGGGACCGTTGGAGGAGCGGGCACCGCGGTCCACGTAGACATATGCGTGCACCTCCGGATCGAGGCGATCGATGGCTTCGAGGTGCGCCCGCACCACAGCCTGTGGGTCGCTGCTCATGCCAGGCAAAGGGGGGCGCCGCCGTTGCGACGGGCGGCGGCGCCTCTTTGGATCTGCCTTAAGCCGCGCGAGAGCCCACGGACGCTCGCTGTTCGGCCGTCTGCTTGCGAAGGTTGAGGTTGAACACGTAGTAGAGGACCGCTGTGAGCACGAAGCCGACGATGAACGTGATGTCTCCTAAGTTGGCATTGCCGTTCGGTATGGGACCGACGTAGACGCCGAAGATGTTGCCGAAGAGATACACCGAGACCACCAGCCCGATAGCCATGGCCGCGACACCCTGCCATCGGTTGTACCCGGTGTTGTAGAAGATGCTCTCGTCGCCGTAGTCGCCGCGGCGAAGCCAGTAGTCCACGAACATGACCGCGAGCCACGGGGCGATCCAGTAGCTGATCAAGATCAGGAAGCTCTCGTACTTGCTGCCTGGCGCGACCTGCGCCTGCAAGATAACCCCGCCGAGAAACCCGATCACGCCGACGATGATGCCGAGCACGGCACGGCGCTGGCGAAGTGTCATGCCCATCTCGCGGATGCCAAGCGAGACCAGGGACATAGTTCCGCTGTAGATGTTGATCGCGTTCGCAGCCACCGCCCCGATGGCGATACAGAGCAGAGTCAGGTAGTAAACCGGGTCCGGCATCGCCTTTTGAAGCTGCGCTGTCGGAATGCCGTTGAAAAAGTCCGTTCCGCTGACTGTGACGAGAACCGCGCCGGCCATCTCGAGGACAACACAGGACAGGAAGACGCCGAAGCCGGCCCACAATCCAACCATCTTGCGGTCGATATTCGGCGGGAGGTAGCGGGTGTAGTCGGCGGCGAATGGGTTCCAACCGACGGCGTAGCCGAACGCCGCGGTGAAGGCGAGCAGCCAGCCTCCAGGCACCGGTTTCGGCGAGAACCCGTAATTGCCCTTGGCGAAGATGTAGAAGCACGCGACTATGAAGACGATGCCCAGCAGCGGCAGGGCCCAGCGCTCGAAGACGTGGATCAGGTTGTGTCCCAACGTGGCGATCAGGACCTGGACCACGACGATCACGAGAAACGCAAGCCAGAAAGGAAGGCTGAACGACGGAAAGAGCGACTGCAGGGCAAAGGCCCCGCTGACGCTGTTGACGATGAACCAGCCGAACGACGCAGTGAGCCCGTTCAGGGCAGCCGGCAGGATGTTTCCCAGGAACCCGAAGGGACCGCGGCTCACGATCATCATCGGGACACCGAACTTGGGACCCCACGAAGAGAGCACGGCATGGGAGATGGAGCCGAGCCCTGTGCCGATGATGATGGCCGTCGCCGCCTGCCACAGGTTGAGTCCTTCAAACGCCACGGCGATGACGCCGATGAAGACGGTGGCGAATTCCAGGTTGGGCGACAGCCAGGTCCAGAACATCTGAATCGGCTTGCCGTGGCGCTCCCGCAGCGCTATGTACTCCACGCCTCCCGGTTCGACCGTGGCGACCCTCTCCCCGTAGTCGCCCTCACGAACAGGAACGTGCTTTTCGACCTCGTCGACTGTTTGCATGGCCTTCCCCTCCACAAAACGGCCGCCTCCGTTCCGCTGAGTTTAGGTCTCTGTTAGCCTCCCGTCGAGATGATCGACCTGCTCCTGAAGGGCGCGCGCCTGCCGGGGCAGTCAGAAAACCGAGAGTTGGGGGTGCGAGACGGCTTGATCGTCAAGCCTGAGCCCGAAGCGCGAAACGTCATCGACCTCGGCGGCGCCCTCGTCACGCCCGCACTCGTGGAGCCCCACATCCACCTCGACGCCGTTCTCACGGTGGGCGAGCCGCGCCACAACGAGAGCGGATCGCTGTTCGAAGGCATCGCCATCTGGGCGGAGCGGGTGAAGCACCTTACGGTCGACGACGTCAAGCGCCGGGTGCGCACCGTGCTGCGCTGGCAGCTGGCGAACGGAGTCCAGTTCGTGCGCAGCCACGTCGACGTCTGCGATCCGGAGCTGCGAGCTGTCCGGGCGCTCCTCGAGCTGCGCGAGGAGATCGGCGACCAGATGGTGCTTCAGCTGGTTGCGTTTCCGCAGCAGGGCATCATGTCGTTCGACGGCGGCGAGGACCTGATGCGGCGCGCCATCGACATGGGCGTCGACGTCGTGGGCGCGATTCCGCACTTCGAGCTGACCCGCGAGTACGGCGAGCGGTCAGTCAAGTTCGCCATGTCGCTCGCCGCGGACAAGGGGCTGCGAGTCGATGTCCACTGCGACGAGACCGACGACGACCACTCGCGCTTCGTCGAGGTGATGGCCGCCGAGACAATCCGGCTCGGAATGGGAGGCCGCGTCACGGCCAGCCACACGACGGCGATGCACTCCTACAACAACGCCTACGCCTACCGGCTGATCAACAACCTGAAACGGGCCCAGATGCACATGGTCACCAACCCTCTCGACAACTCGACGCTGCAGGGTCGTTTCGACAGCTATCCCATCCGCCGCGGCCATACGCGGGTGAAGGAGCTGCTGGCTGCCGGTGTGAACGTCTGCGTCGGCCACGACTCTGTGATGGACCCCTGGTACCCGCTCGGCTATGGCGACCCGCTCCAGGCTGCTTTCGTGCTCGCGCACTACGGACAGATGTCGGGACACAACGAGCTGCGCACGCTCATCGACATGATCACGGTCAACCCGGCCGGCGCTCTCGGGCTCGATGGCTACGGCCTGGAGCCCGGCTGCAAGGCCGACCTCTGCGCCTTCGCGGCGCCCACCGAGATGGACGCCATCCGCCTGGTCGCCCCGCGCAAGCTGGTGCTGCGAGGCGGCAAGGTCGTGGCGCGCACGGAGCCCGCCCAGACGACGGTGGTCTGGGACGGCCACGAAGAGGCCGTGGACTTCCTGAAGCCGGACGCCAAACCGCGCGGCTGACGCCAAACGTGCGGAATATGGCGCTCGAAACCGCGCGGCTGGCGCCAAACGTGCGGAATGCGCACTGCACCGCCGAACTATCCTGACCGGCATGAACCCGCGTTGGATGGCCGTGGCGCGCGGGGACGAGCCCGCCGACCTCGTGCTCGCGGGCGGCCGGGTGCTCTCGGTCTTCACGAAGGAATGGCTCGAGGTGGACGTGGCGATCGCCGACGGCCACGTGGTCGGGCTCGGCAGCTACCAGGGCCGCGAGCGGATGGAGGTCGAGGGCGCCTACCTCGTTCCGGGGTTCATCGACGCCCACATGCACATCGAGTCGTCGAAGCTGACCGTCGACGAGTTCGCGCGAGCCGTCATCGCGCAGGGGACCACGGCCGTCGTCGCTGACCCGCACGAGATCGCGAACGTGCTCGGCACGGACGGGATCCACTGGCTGATCGACTCGTGCGCCGGCTTGCCGCTCGACGTTTTCGTCATGGCTTCGTCGTCGGTGCCGGCCTCGAAGTTCGAGTCGCCACACCGGGCCTTCACCACCGGTGACATCGAGAGCCTCCTCCGGCGGCACCGCACCATCGGCGTGGCCGAGATGATGAACTTCCCCGGCGTGATCGCCGGTGACCCGAACGAGGTTGCGAAGCTGCAGACCGGCCTCACCGACCACGTGGACGGCCACGCACCGGGCGTCCGCGGCCCAGCCCTCAACGCGTACATCGCCGCAGGCATCCGCTCCGACCACGAGGCGACCACTTACGAGGAGGCCCTGGAGAAGCGCCGGCTCGGAATGTGGGTGATGCTCCGCGAGGCGTCGATCGCGCGCAACCTCCGCGACCTGCTGCCGCTGGTCAAGCGCTACGGGCCCGCGCGCTGCATGTTCTGCACCGACGACCGCGAGCCGAGCTTCATCGTCGAGGAGGGCCACATCAACCAGATGGTGCGGGTCGCAGTCGAGGAGGGAATCGCGCCCGAAGACGCGTTGGTCATGGCGACGATCCACCCGGCGATCTACCACCGGCTGCGGAACCTGGGCGCCCTCGCCCCCGGCTACCAGGCGGACATCCTGGTCCTGGACGACCTGACCTCTTTCGTCCCGCGCCAGGTGCTGAAGCGAGGGGCCGCGCCCCGGTTCATCAAGCTCGAGGTGCCGGAGTGGGTGCGGCAGACCGTGCACCTGGCGGACGTCTCAGCTTCGACCTTTCATGTGAATGCCGGCCCGCGACGCATCCGGGTCATCAGGGTCATCCCATCGCAGCTCCTGACCGGCATCGAGCTGGTCGAGCCGGCCATCCGCGATGGCTGCATCGTGGCCGACCCGAAGCGCGACCTCGTGAAGATCGCCGTGCTCGAGCGGCACCACGCGAGCGGCCGCGTCGGCCTGGGATTTGCGACCAACGTCGGGCTCCAGCGGGGAGCGTTTGCATCCACTGTCGCGCACGACGCTCATAACGTCGTGGTGTTGGGTGTCGACGATGCGGACATGGCGGCGTGCGCGCTGCGCCTCGCGGCGATCGGAGGCGGGATCGTGATCGCCGAGGGTGGTCGGGTGGTGGAGGAGCTGGCGCTGCCGGTGGCGGGCTTGATGAGCGATCAACCGCTGGCGTTCGTCCACGATCGGCTGCGCTCGATGGAGCAGCGCCTGGCCGCAATGGGCGTGACAATGGCCGCGCCCTTCATGACGCTGAGCTTCCTGGCCCTGTCGGTCATACCGGAGCTGAAGATCACCGATCGCGGCCTGGTCGACGTGGCGCGGTCCGAGCTGGTGCCGCTGGGGGTTGAATGAATTTGATTCCATTCCATCCGAAGACGCACAGCGCCGGCTGTACTCGTGCTTCGCTTCGCGGAAATGGGCGCGTCAGGTCGCCAGAGGCAGGCCGTACGCGGATCTGGCCGCGTTGCTCGAGGCCGCGGAGCGAGCGTGGTCGGAGCTCGAACCGTCCGATTGGGCCCAGGCGCTGGCCGGCCATCCTCGCATTGGCGAAAGCGGTGGCAGCTCGCCCCACGCCTCGGAGAGCGAGCAGAGGGGCGTGCGAGAGGCAAGCGTCGATGTCCAGTCGAAGCTGGCTGAGGCGAATCGCGCCTACGAAGCGCGCTTTGGGCACGTGTTCCTCATCGCGGCGGCGGCCAAGAGCGCGGACGAGATTCTCGCCGCGCTGGGCCGGCGCATGGACAACGACCCGGTGACCGAGGCGCACGTCGCGGCCGACGAGCATCGCAAGATCGCGCGGATGCGGCTGGAACGGATGCTGAACGGATGATCATCTCCACCCACGTCCTCGACACCACGCACGGCCGCCCGGCCGCAGGACTGGCAGTGACCCTGCGCCGCCGCGGGGCGGATGGCGATTGGTCGGTCGTCGGGCGCGCGGTGACCGACGCCGACGGCCGGGTCAAGGACCTCGCCAATGCAACGCTGACTGCGGGTGATTACCGCCTGGAATTCGCCACCGGCAAATACTTCACGGCTTCAGGAACTGAGGGGTTCTACCCGGAGGTGTTCGTCACCGTCGCCGCCACCGACGGAGACGCGCACCTTCACGTGCCGCTGCTGCTGAGCCCATTCGGCTACTCGACCTACAAGGGCACATGACGATCCGCCTCGGCGACAACCAGTACGGGAAGGCCGAGACGCACGTCGTCCGGGTGACCCGGGACGCCACCCATGACATCAAAGACATGACGGTCAGCATCGCGCTCGCCGGCGACTTCGCCGCGACTCACCTCACCGGCGACAACAGCCACGTGGTCCCGACCGACACGCAGAAGAACACGGTGTTCGCATTTGCCAAGGATCCGATTGGCGAGATCGAGGACTTCGCGCTGCGGCTCGGCCGGCATTTCGTGAGCGACCACCGGGCGGTGCATCGGGCGCGAGTGTCGATCGCCGAGCAACCGTGGGTGCACATCACTGCCGGCGGCAAGCCGCACCCCCACGGGTTCGAGCGAGACGGATCCGAGCAGCGCCTGGTGGTGGTCACATGCACGGAAAGCTCCGATTGGGTGGTGTCCGGCATCACCGGTCTCACGCTGCTCAAGTCGACCGGCTCAGAGTTCTGGGGCTACCGGGAGGACCATTACACGACGCTGCCCGAGACCCGCGACCGCATGCTCGCAACGGCGGTCGATGCGCGCTGGCGATACGCCACCGAGAAGATCGATTGGACGGAGGCTCGCCGGGAAGCGCGGCGTCTGCTCGTCGAGACTTTCGCGACCAAGCACAGCCTCTCGCTGCAGCAGACGCTCTACGCGATGGGGGAGGCCGTCCTCGAGGCGCGAGCGGAAATCGCAGAGATCCGCCTGTCGATGGCGAACAAGCATCACTTCGTTGTCGATCTCAAGCCTTTCGGGCTCAACAACGAAAACGAGGTGTTCTACGCCTCCGACCGCCCGTACGGATTGATCGAAGGCACGGTCACGCGCGACGACGCCGCGCCCGCCGATCAAGCATGGTGATCGCACGTGGATTTTCTGCAGCCCGCCAACTGGACTGAGGCGCTCGCCATGAAGGCGGCGCACCCAGACGCGCTGCCGATCGCGGGTGGGACCGACGTGATGGTCGAGATCAACTTCGACCGCCACCGGCCGCCCGCGTTTCTCGATCTCACCCGGGTCGCGGAGCTGACAGAGTGGGGTTCCGAGGACGGCATGCTGCGAATCGGGGCCGGGGTCACCTACACCCGCGTCATCGGCGAGCTTGGCGACCGGGTTCCTGGCCTTGCCATGGCGTCCCGCACGGTCGGCTCGCCACAGATACGAAATCGAGGCACCGTCGGGGGAAACCTGGGTTCCGCTTCGCCGGCCGGCGACGCGCACCCGGCGCTGCTCGCGTCGCGAGCAATCGTCGAGCTGGCCTCTGTCGGGGGCACCCGCCGCGTTCCCGTGTCCGAGTTCTTCGTTGGACCGAAGCGAAACACGATGCGCAAGGACGAGCTGATCGCCGCGTTTTTGATCGAGCCCGCGCAGGGACCGCAGCAGTTCTCGAAGGTTGGCACCCGCAACGCGATGGTCATCGCCGTGTGCTCGTTCGGGCTCGCGATCGAGCCCGAGCGTCGCCGTGTCGGCACCGGGATCGGGTCAGCCGCCCCGACCCCGGTCACGGCGCCTGAGGCGGAGACCTTCATCCAGGGCGTGCTCGACGAGCACGACCTGTGGCGGACCCGCGCGCCGGTGTCCGAGTCCGCCCTCGCTCGTTTTGGCGAGCTCGTGGCGGCCGCGGCGCGACCCATCGACGACGTCCGCGGGACCGCGGCCTACCGGCGCCACGCTCTCGCGGTGATGGCGCGCCGCAGCTTCACCTGGGCGTGGAACGAATACGTGGCAGCGGCATGAGGATCGCCTGTAGGGTGAACGGCCGCCCGCGCGTCGCCGAGGACGTCTGGGAGGGGTCGAGCCTGCTGGCAGTCTTGCGAGAGCACCTGGATCTTCCAGGCTCCAAGAACGCGTGCGAGCAGGGCGAGTGCGGCTCTTGCTCCGTATACCTGGACGGCAGCCTGGTGTGCGCTTGCCTGGTGCTGGGCGGCCAGGCGCAAGGTCGCGAGGTCTTGACGGTCGAAGGCCTCGCCTCGGGCGACGTTCTGCACCTGGTGCAGGAGGCGTTTCTCGAAGCCGGGGCCGTGCAGTGCGGATTTTGCACCCCGGGATTCGTGGTTGCGACCCATGACCTTCTCGCCCGCATGCCGCGACCTACCACCGTACAGATTCGCGAAGCGCTGGCCGGCAACATCTGCCGGTGCACCGGCTACGCCAAGATCATCGATGCCGTGCATCTGGCGGCGGAACGGACGGCGCCGCGATGACTGGGCGCGTCGGCGAGTCGCCGCGCCGTGCCGATGGAGCCGGCAAGGTTCGCGGCGACTTCAATTACTCGTCGGACCTGACCAGAGAAGGAATGCTCTGGGGCGCGACCTTGCGCAGCCCGCACCCCTACGCGCGAATCGTCGCCATCGACACTTCTGAAGCGCTGCGCATGCCAGGCGTGCAGGCGGTGCTCACGCACCTCGACGTGCCGGGCCAGAAGCTCTACGGCCTCGAGATTCACGACCAGCCCGTGCTCGCGATCGACGTGGTGCGGTACTGGGGGGAGGCGGTGGCGCTGGTCGCCGCCGACCATGCCGAACATGCCCGCCGCGCGGCTCAAACGGTCCGAGTCACGTACGAGGTGCTCGATCCGCTGACGGATCCTGAGCGCGCCCTTGGCGAGGACGCGCCCAGGCTCCACCCAGATGGCAACGTCACGCGCCACGTGAGGATTCGCCATGGGGACCAGGACGCGCGGGCGGAGGTGGTGGTGCACGGTGAGTACGTGATTGGAATGCAAGACCAGGCGCCCTTGGGGCCCGAGTCTGGCCTCGCGATTCCGGATGGCGAGGGGGGAGTTGACCTGCATATCGCCACGCAGTGGCTGCACGTCGATCGCGACCAGCTGTCCGGGATACTGGCGCTTCCACCGGAGAAGGTGCGGCTGACGATGGCCGGCGTG
>Ga0209118_1001518_pt1 | contig 10679 bp, 9 predicted proteins | sample BlaSpr_A8_Ref_M1_FD_187988 | JGI IMG/M metagenome (GOLD analysis project Ga0209118, IMG submission 187988) | Forest soil microbial communities from Thunder Bay, Ontario, Canada - Black Spruce, Ontario site 2_A8_Ref_M1 (SPAdes) (version 2) | ecosystem: Environmental > Terrestrial > Soil > Boreal...
TGCGCGGCCGTGGCAATCCGATAGCCTGCGCGAATCGGGGTGCCAGAACATCGAATGTCTGCGAAGTGATCCAGACGCGATTCCCCTCGGGATTAATGTTTGTGAAAAGGCGCAGAATGCGGTCGCCGTTCGTGGGGCGCGTCGGGAACGCGTCCACATGAGGCAGGTCGTTGCGCGCGCGCAGCCGCGCTGCACGACCCCGCTCTTCGATCGGGCGAAAGCTGGCGTAATCCAGCTTGCACTTCCCCGCATATGGCAGAAGCAGCTTCTCCAGAAATTCCACGGCACGGCGGGAATAATTGCTGAGAATCGCCCGAAGACGGATCGCCTCCTTGGCATCGGACTTATCAAGGCCGGTGACGCGATCTTCCACCGGGCGGTAGGCGATGTTTTTGTGGATGGCCGAGCTCGTTTGTCTGCGACCTAGGAGGAATTCGCGTTCTTCATCAGGAAATTCGAATGGAGTGAGGGGAAAGAAAAGAATGTTTCCCTGTTCCAGCTCTGCGCAAAGCCGCCGGCCTCGCTCGCCTGCATCGTCTACGGGGGCAGTAAGAATGGCCCCGTGCTCGTCCTCCACCGTGATGAGCCGAGTCATTCCTTCTGATGGACTCCCGGGGGAAAAGCGCGGAACCGTGGCAGACATGAAGCTTCTCTCAAAAAATATACTTCGTGCGGCGACGCGTGGCAAGCGGAACTAACCTGCGGGAGACAACCGAGCATAAATCTAATGAGTTCTTCCCGTTCGACGCCAGCGGATCGCGTGAGAGCATCTACGGTAGTGGCGCGAATACAACGATCGGTTGATACGTCCGCGGGACGACCGCCTCAGCAATTGCGATCAGTTTCTCCTGCTGGCTGAAGACACGAAGACGCGGGGCCTTCGGCTCTCCTCCATCGAGTTGCGCAGTGGCGCCGGGCGGCGTCTCCACGCGCCCGGGTTGAATCTGTGCTAGTGAGACATTGAATTTCGTGCCGTGGCGCACGCGGCGCTCGATGACCGGCAGTACATTCACCCGCGGGAAATTTGGCAGCAGGTTTTCGAGCCGGATTACATAGTCTGCGAAATTCCCCGAGTGAGCCGCTTCAGCAAGCTCTTCGAGCGAAATGGCCTGTTCGAGCGAGAATTCTCCGACGGCTGTGCGCGTGATTTCCGCGAGGTGCGCGCCGCAACCCAGCTTTTGTCCCATCTCGTGCGCCAGTGAGCGTATGTAAGTGCCTGAGGAGCATTCGATAGTGAAACGCGCGATGCTACCTTCGATTTCCAAGAGCTTGAATTCAAAAAGTTCAACTTCCACGGGTCTTAGCTCCACCGCTTGCTTCTTCCGCGCCAGCTCGTAGGCGGGCCGTCCCTGCACCTTCTTGGCGGAAAACGCTGGCGGCGTTTGTTGGAGTCGTCCGATGCGCTCGGCGGCGAACTTTTCCAGGGTGGGGTGGTTCAGCGAGGGCGCGCTGTCGGGACCCTGCGGTTCACCGTCAGAATCGTATGTATCGGTCGCAAAGCCAAAGCGGAAGCCCGCCGTGTAGCGTTTGCGCCTACCCGCATAAAATTGTACGAGCCGGGTCGCCCGGCCTAGCAGTAACACAAGTACGCCGGTTGCGAGCGGATCGAGCGTGCCGAGATGCCCAATCTGCCGAAAACCGGCGAGGTGGCGCACGGCGTCAACGACATCGTGAGACGTTTTTCCCTTCGGTTTATCGATTACAAGAGCGCCGTCAAACGGCGCCGGCTGCGGCTGGCGTGGCATCTTGTCTTGGTTCCTGGAACTGAGAAAACGAAGATGGCGGCCTCGAGGCCGTCGCTACAAAGATTGTAGCGCCAGCGACAGCATGACGGGCATCCTCAGCTTTGCGAAACTCGCTGCTCAACTTTGCCAACCACATCACGGAGCGGCTGGCTTGTCTTTTTTCACGTCTTTCAGCAATTGCTCGATGCGCTCGCTGTATTCCAGGGAAAGATCGAGCGTGAAATGCAGCTCCGGCGTGCGGCGAAGCTGCAGGCGCTCCACCATTTCGCGCCGGATGAATCCGGCCGCGTGCTGTAGCGCCTTGATGGCGTCGTCTTTTTCTTTGTCTGTGCCTCGCACGTAGATGAAGGCGCGTGCATGCCGCATGTCCGGCTGGACGCGGACTTCGCTGACCACGACCATGCCCTCAAGCCGCGGATCTTTCAGCTCACCAGCAAGCATGGCGTTCAGTTCGTGGGCGATCTCTTCTCCCACGCGTTCGGGGCGGTGATTCGCTGGATTCATCTTCTTCTCTTACGTAGCTCTCAAATCATCTCGACGGTGTGACTAATCAAGACTGGACCGAGGATGCGATCCGCCTCGGCCAAAACCTTCTGCAGCGATTCCTCGACGTGCTGCTGTTCGTTCGAGAGCGTGACGATGCCGACAACCGAGCGCTGCCAGGCGTCATGATACTCGAGCTCGGAAACAGCGACGTTGAAATGCCCGCGCAGCTTGTCCTTCAGGCTGCGCACGATCTGGCGCTTGTCCTTCAGAGATTGTGCTTGAGGGATGTGCAGCTCGAGGGTGAGCAAGCCGACCGTCATGAGCGGCTCCGGAGAACAGTTGGCAGCAAATTACTTGCGCGAGGCCACGGCAGCGCTGCCCTGCGCGGCGGCTTCTGCGGCGCTGAGTTTTGTCACCTGGAAGCACTCGAGAATGTCGCCAACCTTCACGTCGTTGAAATTCGCGATGCCTGCGCCGCACTCGAACCCTGTGCGGACCTCGCTGGCATCGTCCTTGAAACGCTTCAGCGAACTTAGTTTCGAAGTGTAGATGACCGCACTGTCGCGCAGCACGCGAATCTGCGCGTCGCGTTTCAGGACACCGTCCACGACGTAACATCCCGCGACCGTCCCCGCCCCCTTGACGCGGAACGTATTCCGCACTTCCGCTCGGCCCAGATAGGTCTCCTGAATGACCGGCTCGAGCAAGCCTTCCATGGCCTTCTTAAGTTCGTCGGACACTTCGTAAATGATGTTGTGCGTGCGGATGTCCACATGTTCCTGCTGCGCAAGCTCCAGGGCCTTGCGGTCCGGACGCACGCCGAACGCAATGACGATTGCGCCGGATGCGGAAGCGAGGAGCACGTCGTTTTCCGTTACCGCGCCGACGCCCGAGCCGATGATCTTCAGTTTCACGAGGTCGGTCGAAAGTTTGGGCAGCATTTCGCTCAGGACTTCCACGGAACCCTGCACGTCCGCCTTGATGACAATCCCCAATTCCTTGACGTCGCCGGCTTTCATCTGTTCGTGAAGCTGGTCCAGGGTGATGCGCCCTCCGCTGCTGCGCGCCATTGCCGCGTCGCGCTGCTTTCCTTGGCGGTATTCGACGATGTGCCGCGCTTTGGCTTCGTCAGTGACCTGGAAATGGTCACCCGCTTCCGGAATGCCCTGCAGGCCGAGTACTTCGACGGGTGTCGAAGGCGGCGCGCTATTCACGGGGCGGCCGTGATCGTCGAACATCGCGCGCACCTTCCCAAATACCGAACCGCAGATGAAAAAGTCGCCGGCCAGCAGCGTGCCGTTCTGCACCAGAATGGTGGCCACAGGGCCGCGGCCTCTGTCCACCCGCGATTCGAGCACAGTGCCGCTCGCCGGCGCATCCGGATTTGCCTTCAACTCGCGCAGATCGGCTACCAGCAGCAGAATCTCGAGTAATTTGTCGAGGCCCTTTTTCTGTTTCGCGGAAACTTCCACGAACTCCGTGTCGCCGCCCCACTCGGCGGGCATCAGTCCCAAATCGCTGAGCTGGCGCTTTACTCGCTCAGGCTGCGCCTCGGGCTTATCGATCTTGTTGATCGCCACGACGATCGGCACGTTCGCGGCACGCGCGTGATCGATGGCTTCCTTTGTCTGCGGCATTACGCCGTCATCGGCGGCCACGACCAGCACCACGATGTCCGTCACTTTCGCCCCGCGCGCGCGCATCCGCGTGAACGCTTCATGACCGGGCGTATCTACAAACACCACGGCACGATTGTTCACCACGACATTGTACGCGCCGATGTGCTGGGTGATTCCGCCAGCCTCACCGGCGGCAACATCCGCTTCGCGAATAGCGTCGAGCAAACTCGTCTTGCCGTGGTCGACGTGGCCCATGACCGTCACCACCGGTGGCCTGGGTTTCAAGCTCTCTTTGGTCTCTTCCTTGGCAACCTCGAGCACCATCTCCTCTTCCAGCGAGACAACGCTTACCACGCCGTTGAACGATTCCGCGAGCGTTGTCGCGGTCGGCACGTCGAGCGCCTGATTAATGCTTGCAAATACGCCGCGGTCGAGCAGCGTTTTCAATAGATCTTTCGCGCGCACATCGAGTTTTTCGGCAAGCTCGCGAATCGTGATTCCTTCGGTGATGGTAACGTCCCGCAGCGGACGGGGTTCCGGCGGCGCAATCACCGCGACAGCCGCACCGCGGCCGCCCGCGCCAGGACGCTGGCGCGTCGGGTGCAGCTTGCGCTCGCCTTCCATCTCCCGCTTGTCGAGCACGGGACGCTGCCGCTGTGGCGGCTTGCGCGTATAGAGAGGCTTTCCCGGTTCCGCCTTCGCCGGCAACTTCTCGGGGAGCGGCGGCAACATCCCGGGTCGCCCGGGCATGCGCGGGCCGGGACGCGTGCCGGTGGGAACGGCGCCGCGTCGTTGCTCAAAAGGCCGGCTTGGCGCGCCGGGCCTGCCAGGGCTACTGGGTGGCGCGGGTCGAATCGGCTGGCCTGGGCGCGGACCACTGCCGGTAGTTCCCGGCAAAGGTCCTCGATTGCCAGTAGGTAGAGGTGAACGGGCGGAAGTCCCTGGTCGTACCGCGGGAGCGGGAGTTCGCGCCGACGCCGCGGCCGCAGGCCGCGCGGCGGGCGGCGGAGCTGATGGGTGTCCTGAAGGAGCACCGGGGCGAATAGGCTTTGCAGCAGCAGGCGCCGCAGCTGGTACGGCCGGTGCGGGGGCCTTCGCTGCGGCAGGTGCACTTATCGGCGCATGGGCGGCAGTCTTGGCCGCGGGAGCAGGCGCTAGTGCCGCAGGTCCAACGGCTGATGCTGCGGGCTTCGGGACAGCCGGTGCAGCTGCCGCCGGCCTCATCCGCGCCGCTTTTGTCGCTGCTTCTTTGGCTTCCTTATCCGCTTTCGCCGCGGTTTCCGCCTGCGCTTCCGCCTCAGCTAATCCCTGAAGGTGCTTGCGTACTTTTTCCGCGACGTCCGCAGGAATGGAGCTGGAGTGAGTCTTCTTTTCAGTGACCCCGTAACCTGGCAAAAGGTCAATGATCGCTTTGGCCTTCACTTCGAGTTCGCGGGCCAGCTCATTGATTCGGACTTGGTTTACGTCGGTCAGGACTTTGCCTCTTCTGCCTGATCCGTGTCAGCCTTCGCTTCCGTCGGCTCAGCTTCTGCTAGACCTTCAGCTGTCGGCTTCTCTTCAATCGTTTCCGTTGCTTCGACAGCCGTATCCGCTTCCCCAGCCGGTGACTCACCGCCTTCGGCCTGCGTTTCCGGAGCTTCCGCAGGCTCGGTGGCCGCAGCAGCCGCTTCGCCGCCGCCTTCATAAAAGCGGTTCACGGCCTGATAAATCTTATCCACCATCTTTTCGCCGATCCCAGGAATTTCCATCAATTGCTCGGGCGTCATTGCCGCAAGCTTTTCAACATTGTTGATTCCTGCGGCTTCAATTTTTTCTATGGTCTTCGGACCGACACCCGCAAGCGCCGTCAGCGGCGTCGCAGGCGCAGTCAGCGCAGTCATCTGCTCTTCGATTTCGCGGCGCTTCTCTTCCTCGCTCTTGATATCAATGTCCCAGCCGATAAGCTTGCTCGCCAGGCGGACGTTTTGTCCCTTCTTGCCGATTGCCAGTGAAAGCTGCGAATCCTCGACAATCACTTCGAGCTTGTGATTTTCCGGGTCCGTGATCTGAACGCGCGTGACCTTCGCCGGGCTCAAGGCCTTCTGCGCGAAAGCCACCGTCTCTTCGCTGTACGGAATAATGTCAATCTTCTCGCCGCGCAACTCGCGAATAATCGACTGCACGCGCATGCCCTTCATTCCCACGCACGCGCCCACGGGATCCACGTCTTTGTCGCGGCTCGCCACCGCCACTTTCGTGCGTTCCCCGGCCTCCCGCGCCGCATGGCGTATCTGCACCGTACCGTCATAAATTTCTGGAACTTCCATCTCGAACAGCCGCTGCACCAGGCTTGCATCCGCGCGCGAGACGATCACCTGCGGCCCTTTGGCCGCGCGGTCCACCATCTTGATCACCACACGCAAGCGCTCGCCGATGTTGTAGGTCTCCAGCTTTGATTGCTCGCGCTTCGGCAGCCGCGCTTCCGTCCGCCCCATGTCCACGATAAGATCCGGGCCTTCAGCGCGCTTCACGATCACCGTGACCAGCTCGCCCACGCGATTGTGATACTCGTTGTAGATCGTGTCGCGCTCGGCTTCGCGTACCTTCTGCAATATCACCTGCTTGGCCGTTTGCGCTGCGATGCGCCCGAGCACGTCCGTCGGCTTCACCGCCAGAATTTCCATGCCCACTTCCGCCGCGGGATTCTTTTTCCTCGCTTCCGCCAGGCTGATTTCTTTCTTCGGGTCGGTTACTTCTTCGACGACAATATGCACCGAAAATACATCGACCTGCCCGCTTTCTTGATTGAACTTCGCGCGCAGATCCTCCTCCGTCTTGTAATACTTGCGCGCCGCGACCACCATCGCGTCTTCAATCGCCGCCACCACGATTTCAGGCTCAATGTGCTTCTCGCGGCTCAGCATCTCGATTTGTTGGTAAAGCAGATTCGCCATTTCTCTTCCCTGAAACTCCGTCGTTAAAACTCCACGACCAGATTCGCCTTTCGTATTCCCTCGATCGGCAGCTCGACGACCCGCGCTTCCCGTCCTTTCAACTCCATCCGGACCTTTCCGTCTGCAAATCCCGCCAGCCGCCCTTCAAAGAATTTCGCGTCGCCCACGGGCTCGGTGGTCGAAATCTTCGCCAAACGACCCTTGAAGCGCTCGAAATCGGCCGGTTTCTTGAGCTCCCGGTCCAGCCCTGGCGAGCTTATTTCCAGAATGTAGCCCGGGCCCTGGAGCAGGTCCTCAACATCCAGGATCACACTCAATTGCCGGCTTACCCGCTCGCAATCGGCATGGCTGATAGCCGCATAACTCCCTCCGGCCCAAACGTCTTCAGCGGTCGCTGCAATCTGCCCAGCTGCGTCGCTTATGGGCGTCACCGCTTTCGGTACCCGGTCGATGTACACCCTCAGGAACCGCTGCTTGCCGACTTTCCATTCGACATCAACAACTTCCAGCCCTTCCGAGCGCGCCACCCGCTCGGCGGCTTCGCGGATTTTGTCAAGATTCACGCGAAGACTCCCCGACCTAGGCCGGTCATCCGTGCACTGCAACCGGCGGCAACAAAAAAGTGGGCTCGCGCCCACTTATCCGTGCGACCCGCTTCAGAGCGAATTTAAAGTATATTCTCGCAGCAAGGTAAAAGCAAGATACGCTGCCCTACGGCCTTTTCTTTGCGCTCCACCTTCTTACCCCTCCCTATTTGCGGGTGCGGCCAGCCAATGCTCTTCCATCCTCCTACCTCGAGTCCGGGTCTACTTGAATGGGTCTCTTCGGTGTGCCGCGGATCCACTCATCCGCCGACACCCCGGAATTCAGCGCGGATGCGCTCGCGCAAAACCCAATTGCGGGAAAGTTTCCTACTGCTTTGGTTTTGGCTGTGCCGCCGGAGGTGGTTGTTGAGCAACTGGCTTCGGGGCCGGTTTCGACTGCGCTGGTGCGGCTGCCGCAGCCTTCACAGGATATGCCTGGTCGTAGAGGCGCACGATGTCCTGGGTGACATCAATCTGGGTAGACTTGTAGAGGAGCGGAGAATTCTGCGAAGAGGAGTCGAGGATCACCACGTAGCCGTTTTCGCGCGCGTAGCGGTCCAGCACGTCAACCAGCTTGCGCCCGATCCGGTCGATGACCTCACCCTGCGCGGCGTTCACATCTTCCTGGTATTCGGTCTGCTTCCGCTCGAGCTGCTGGGTGAACCTCTGTCCTTGCTGCGTCAGGCGCCCTTCCTCGTCAGGGCTCAGCTTTCCCTGGCTGGCCTGGAGGCGCTGACGCAGGTCATTGACCTGTTTGTTTAGGTTCTCGAGCTCGGTCTGGCGCGCCGCAAACTGCGACTGCAGCTCCGCCGACGCCTGCTTGCCTTCTGCCGTGCCGACGATGGCCGCGCGCACGTCGATCACTCCCACTTTGCTTGAGACGGAAGATCCCGCAGCGGGAGTTCCCTGCCCCCATGCGGTCGCGGTCGCGAAGAGACAAGCCACAGCTAGAGCAGCCGCCCAAATCATTGTTGTAGGGCACCCCGACCGTGTCAGGGTCAACATTCTCGAATTCACTTTTTTCTCCTTATTGTTAGTGATTCCGGCAAAGCCGGAGTCACCCTCTGGGCCAATTCTCGATTGGCTGAAACTCGTTCTGCTCCCCCTGCGCGTTCCTCAGGCATTCTATAAACGTCGCAGTATAGCCGAGCCGCTCAACCCCATGCAATCAGAAAGCATCCCCCCGGAGCAGCCGCTGTTCTTGCGATGCCCGCGAGGCACTTCTGCGTTGTCCGCCGAGCTAGTCCATGGGAACATCTTCCCACGGCAACCGCTTCAGTTCGGCATGGGATACAAGAAGATGCGGTTGTTCGCCTGGTCCACAACGACGGCGATGTTCGTGAATTCGTCGATGGCCACGCCAAATAGTGGCGAGCCAGGGAGACCCAACGTTTGGCGCGTCCTAAAAGGGTTTGACAGCGTATCCACGACCGAGACCGTGTGACTCGCAACATTCGCTGTCAGGATCGCACCAGTTTGAGGATTCAACGCCAGCGACGTCGGATTGATGCCAACGTTTACGAAGGATGAACTGCCATTGTCCGGATTGAAGGACGTAATCTGGTTGGTGCCGGAAGAATTGATGTAGAACAGCCCCGGATTCTGCGTGGCGGTCGATGCGGCCGGGTCGAAAACGATGCCCGTCGGACTCGAACTCACGCTTCTGATGGAAATGGTCGTGCTCCGTGTCGGAGTGGCCAACCCGATGTCCACGGGATAGAGAGCGCCGATAGGCGCAGAGCCGCTGACCAGTTGCAGCCCCGTGACCACGGCGAGACCCTGATTGTTTGTGCCGCGATCTGGATCGATGGCAATGGCGATCGGCTCTTGCACGCCGGGGATGCTCGTAGCCGTCAGGGAAGTCGCTGGAGAGGAACCTGTCAAAAGACCAAGGTTGATTACGGAGACGTTGTTGGAATTCGTATTGGCTACGATTGCGGCGCCGGTGGCCTCATTGATGGCAACCCCGGCGGGATTTGTGCCCACGGTGACCGGCGCGACGGGCTGCGTATTTGTCAAAAGATTCACGATGGACGCGTTCCCGCTGCCATTATTCGCCACGACAGCAAGGCCAAGGCGCTGGCTCACCGCGACGCCTTGAGGAGTCGTGCCCACAGCAATTGACTTAAGGATGTGACCGAAGGTCGCACTGGCCGGGTTGATGTCGATGGTTGAGATGTTGTTGCAGTTGCTGTTGGCGACCACCGCAATGGGCGAAAACGGTCCATTCTTAAGCTGGTCGGCGATGGCGACGGCACTCGGCTGCGGATTGTGGCTGGAGCAGACGCTCGTCATGTCCACGGCCTGGATGACGATGAAGTCCGAGGCATTGGACGCATCAGCCGGCCCGCCGACCGTATTGATCACGTCGAGTGCGTAGTGATGCGGCGCGGAAAGAAACGAGTGCGGGACGGTAACGGTAATCTGGCGGCTGCTTACTAACGTGAAATTGCCCAGCGACGTCGAGGCGAAACCTGTACCGTCGAGCCGAACCTGGGTATTCGTATCAAAACCCGAGCCAAAGATCTGAACACCCGCGAGATCCGTTGTTGCCGAAGTGAGAGTCGCCTGCGGAACGAGAGCCTTCGGAATCCCGCCAATAACTCCTGGACCGGGAGTCGGGCTTGGAACAATCACTTCCGTGATTTGTGCGGTTTTGAGTCCGCCAAGATTGATGACCTCAATCTGCCCGGCGCCCGCTGCGGTGGTACTTCCTGATTCAACCACGAACGCCTGATTCGTGGCCGGATCGACGGCGATGCCGCCCCACAGCCGGAGGGAACCGCTTGTGCCGTTCGGCACCGAGAGAGTGACCGTACTCGGCCCGTTTACGGGAACAATCGCGTATCTCTTCTGAGAATTCGCATCGGAGATGGAAACTAATTTGAGATCCGGATTGTACGAGACGATCGAGTTGGCATACGGCTGCCAGGTGACGTCCGCGGTGTGGAGCAGCTCGGGTGAGTTAGCGCAGTTCGTGGTGAAAGCCGTGCATGTAGCGAAGAAGCTGATCGAACTTACGGACTGGTCGAGTTGGTTCAGCAAGTCGATCTGAGGACCGTTCTGGCCCGTGGCATTCGCATCGGCAAGTGCGGCGGTGTGAGTGATTGGATTGATGGCAATACCTTGCGCGGTCGAGGAAATGCCGGGGAAAATCAGGTCGGGACTTCCGTAGAAAACAGTTCCTCCGCTAGCGCTGCCGCTCGCAGTGCTGGTCAGGGAATAAACGAAGGTCGTGGCGCTGGTGACACTGGCCGTAAACACCCCGTTGAAATTCGTATTGCCTGCGGAGTTAGACGTCGGTACGCCGGA
>Ga0209118_1001519_pt1 | contig 10671 bp, 8 predicted proteins | sample BlaSpr_A8_Ref_M1_FD_187988 | JGI IMG/M metagenome (GOLD analysis project Ga0209118, IMG submission 187988) | Forest soil microbial communities from Thunder Bay, Ontario, Canada - Black Spruce, Ontario site 2_A8_Ref_M1 (SPAdes) (version 2) | ecosystem: Environmental > Terrestrial > Soil > Boreal...
GGATTTTCTCGACCGGGTAGATCAAGCGCTGACGTTCAGCGCTTTCCATGACGACGTGCGGACGCGGCTCAGCGGCACCCTCGATTTGGAAGGCTATTATTTTCAGCAACCGGCCCCCGGTCTCATCCTGAGCAAAAGCGACGCCTTCTTCAATCCGCGGCTCAGTCTCTTCTTCGACGCGCAGCTCGGGCCGCTCGCTTATTTTTTTGTGCAATCGCGTTTCGATCGCGGCTTCGATCCGCGCGATAAAGGCGCGCAAATCCGGCTCGATGAATACGCGCTGCGGCTGACGCCGTGGGACGACGGGCGTTTCACTTTGCAGACGGGCAAGTTCGCCACGGTCGTGGGAAATTGGGTGCCGCGTCATCTCTCTTGGGAAAATCCTTTCGTCAACGCACCGCTTCCTTACGAGAACGTGACGCCGCTCGAAGACAAGGCCGCGCCGTATTACGGCTATCTCACCGGGATTTTGCGCGACGCGAAATACGAATACATCCCCGTGATCTGGGGGCCGGTGTACGCCACCGGCATTTCTGTCGCGGGCCGGATCGGCCAGTTTGATTATGCCGCTGAAGTTAAAAACGCAGCGCTTTCCTCGCGACCGGAATCATGGAACGCGACCGAGATCGGATTCGATCGTCCCACGGTCAGCGGGCGAGTCGGGTTTCGGCCAAACCAAATGTGGAATGTCGGATTCTCCGCGAGCGAGGGCGCCTATTTCCGGCCGGAGGCGATGGCAACGCTCCCGTATGGCAGCGACATCGGCGATTATCATCAACGCGTGCTGGGCCAGGATATTAGCTTTGCCTGGCATCATGTGCAGTTCTGGACGGAATTTTATGAAGCGCGTTTCGAAGTCCCAGGCGTGGGCAACGCGGACACCTTTGCGTGGTATCTCGAGGGGAAATACAAATTCACTCCGCAGTTTTTCGGCGCCGCTCGCTGGAACCAGCAATTCTTCGCCGACGTGCCCGATGGATACGGCGGGAACGTGCCGTGGGGCCATGACATGTGGCGCGCCGATATCGCGGCCGGCTATCGTTTCACGCCGCACACGCAACTGAAGATTCAGTATAGCCTTCAGCACGAAAAGAACGGGCCGCGCGATTTTGGCCACGCGCTTTACACGCAGTTCACGGTCCGTTTTTAGCGGTAGCACAGGCATCTTGCCTATGGGGCGGACGGGTCTCGCGTGTCCAGTGCGCGAACAAGATAACAGGTGGAAGCCTGTTGGCCCCACAGGCAAGATGCCTGTGCTACAAAAGCGTTTTGCGGGCATCTCTGGCGAAGGTGAATCCGCCGAGCGCGTCACTCGGCGCATTTTTTCCCAGCGCGAGAAATTGAAATGCCCTCCCGAGAAGCTCGGGATGCAGCAGCGTCCGTAGGGCTCGGCGAGTGGCCGGCTCAGCTTCCTCCGTGACCTCGTCGTTGGCCAAAGTCGAGAGTAAACCCGTGATGAAGTGGTGTTGATCGGTGAACCCGTGCAGGATGAGTCCGCATTCTTCCGCCCGCTCCACTACGCTGGTCCAATCCACGTGAGCGGTGATGTCGGCATGCCCAATTCGATCGAGAGGCGAGGCGAGCACCCGATGCTGGGCCCGGCATTGCAGCGTGCCGCGCGTTCGCTCCGGCGCATAAAAAACATCGCGCGGATAACCGTAATCTACCGTCAGCACATATCCGCGAATCAGCTTCCGCGAAATATTCTCGATCCATTCCAGCGCCGCGAGATTTACCTCCGTCTCGTAATCGCCGGTTTCTGGCCGTGGAATTTTCCGTGTCTGCCGGCGAAGCGGCGCGTCGGTAATCGGCTCCGTCGCGAACGCAAATCCATCGCCGGATTCCGCCACGCAGCGCTGCTTCCAATCGTGGTCTCCTTCCGCGCGCGCGAGCAAATGCACCGGCATCGCATCGAGCAGCTCGTTCGAGAAATGGACGCCGTGGAACGGCTCGAGATCGCTCAGCGATTTTTTCCAGCTCACCTTTTCACGGAAATCGGAAAGCGTTTCGGCCTGGCGTTCCTGCAAGATCGGAAATGGTTCGACGACGCAGTAGCGCAACGTGGAAAAAAATTCCGGCGCTTTCTCTCGCGCCGCGCCAAGGACATCTCGCACGAAATCCCCATGATGCGCGCCCTGTTCGACGATCGTAAAATCATCGGGCCGTCCCAGCAGCTCCCACATTTCGGCGAATTGGGCCGCGAGCATCCGGCCGAAGAGCGGGCCCACGCTCACATTCGTGAAATAATCGCCCCGGCGCCCGATCCCGCATCGGCCCGAGCTGTAATAGCCGTGGACCGGATGATATAGCGCCTGCTCCATGAACCACGCGAATGTCACGGGGCCAGTTTGACGGATCGTCCGCCGAATGAAATCGGTCAGACCTTGATCGCCGGTGAGCATAGGTATGTTTACCGTTAAATCGTTGAATCGTTACATCGTTAAAACGGCGGCGGAACGATACGATCCTTTCCGATGTAACCATTTAACGCTTTAACGATTCACGTCTCCTGCCGCATGCCAGTCTCCTACCTTTCGCGACCCAAGGTCGATTACTTCCATCGTCGGCGCTGGTTTACCAAACCGAAATTCTACGTGCCGATCGGCGCCGCGCTGGTCGCACTTCTCGGGTTCGGCATTTATTTTTCTTATCTGGCGAAAGCGCTCAGCGCGGAAGCCGAAACTTTCGATCTCTCGAAGCTCGAGCAAATGGAATCCGCCAGCGTCATCCTCGACCGGAACGACAAAATCTTCGGCCAGATCTACGTCGAGAATCGCGAGACCGTGCCCTACGAACAATTGCCGCGCGATCTGGTGAACGCGGTCGTTGCGGTCGAGGACAACAAATTCTATCAACACGGCGGCTACGATCTTGTCGGAATCGTGCGCGCGGCCTTGAAGAATTTCACGGCCGGCCATGTGCGGCAGGGCGCGAGCACGATCACGCAGCAATTGGCGCGGAACAGTTTCGCGCTCAAGGAAAAAACTTTCCGGCGCAAACTGCTCGAAATTTTTCTCTCCCGCCGGATCGAAGAGCGCTTCGGCAAACAGAAAATCATGGAGCTGTATCTGAACCGGATCTATTTCGGCGGCGGATTATACGGGGCGGAGGCGGCGTCGCGCGGCTACTTCGGGAAACCGGCGCGCGACATGACGCTCACGGAATGCGCCACGATCGCCGGTTTGATCAAGAGCCCGAACAAACTTTCGCCGTGGGGCGACAAGGCGGCCTCGCGCGAGGCGCGCAACGGCGCGCTGGTCCGGATGCGCGATCTCGGATTCATCTCGCGCGAGCGATGCGACACCGCGCAGGCGGAAGAGGTCGTCATCGGCAACCGGCAAAATGCGCAGGGGCAAACCTACGCGGTGGATTACATCCGGCAGCAGGTGATCGCCGCGGTCGGCTGGGACCGCGCCATGAATGAAGGCTATCGAATCCACACGACGATCGATGCGGAATTGCAGAAGGTGGCGGAGGAATCGTTGAAGAAACATCTCGCCGAGGCCGAGCAACATCCCGGTTATAGCCATCCGACTTATGAAGCGTTCGCGACGCGCTATCGCAACGCGAAGCAACTCGCCGTGCCGACCGTGACTGTGCCGCCCGATTACTTGCAGGGCGCGCTCATCGCGCTCGACAATCAAACCGCCGGCATCCTCATCCTCGTGGGCGGGCGCGATTTCGAGCACAACCAATACGATCGCGCGCTTCAGGCCCGGCGGCCGGCCGGCACCGCGATCAAGCCGTTCGTTTACGCGGCTGCGTTCGAGAGCGGCCTTTTCCCCGGCTCGCTCGTGGAAGATTCCGCGCTCGATAATCGCGCGGTCATGATCGGCGGCACCACCGGCATTCTTGGCGAATGGGGACCCGAGTCGGAGGAGAACCGTTACGAAGGACCGATGACGGCGCGGCAGGCGCTGGCGAAATCGAAGAACGGCGCCACGGTCCGCATCGGCATGACGGTGGGAGTCGATCCCGTCCTTCAACTTTGCCGCGCGGCGGGAATTCGTTCGCCCCTGCGTCCGTTCCCGGCCACGTTTCTCGGCAGCAGCGAGATCACCTTGGGCGAACTCGCGCTCGCTTACACAATTTTTCCGAACGGGGGGTGGCGCCCGAACACGCCGCACATTCTTGATCGCATCGAAGAGAAGGATGGCACCATCGTCTGGCAGGCGCCGCAGGAAAAAGCGCGCCAGGCGGTCGTCAAACCGGAGACTGCTTACGAAGTTCATTCCTGTCTCGTCGATGCGCTCGAAACCGGGACCGGACACGCCGCGCGCGAAAAATTCGGCCTGAAAAAATTCCCGGCCGCGGGCAAAACCGGCACGGCCTACGATTTCACCGACGCGCTCTTTGCCGGCTACGACAACTCGATCACCTGCGCAGTCTGGGCCGGGTTTGATAAGCCGCAGAAAATTTATCGCGGCGCGTTCGGGAGCGAAATTGCGCTGCCGATCTGGGTCGATGTCATGAACGCGGCGAGCGAAAGTTATCCACCAAAAGACATTCCGCCGCCGGCCGGGATGCAAAAGGTCGAGATCTGCACGAAGTCCGGCTTGCTCGCGACGGACAAATGTTACGACCAGGTGAAGTCGGCCGATGGCAACATCGTCCGCCATCGCACCACCTACATGGAGATCGCGACGGCCGCCCAGACGCCGACCGAGCCTTGCAATGTGCATGGCGAAGCGCGCGTGCGGCTCGTGCGCGATTTGCCGGCTTCGGGATTTCCGCGCGCCTCGCTCGCGGTCGATCCGAAGCAGGTCTCACCGATCGCGGTGCAGGGTCCCGTTCTCCTCGCCGAAAACGATCCGTATAACGCGGTGAATTCGACCGTGAAACCGAAGCCGCCGCCGGAAAAGGAAAAACCGGAAACTGAAACGCCCGCGAGCAAGGCCGAAGAAAATGGTTTGCCCGATCCGACGAAGCCGGTGCTGAAAGCGGAGCCGGTCGTGCCCGACACAACGAAGCCTACTTTGAAGGCCGAACCGGTCGTGCCCGAGCCGACAAAACCGGTGAAGAAAGCCGAAGCGGTCGACCTCGATCCGAGCAAACCTGTTTTGCGAGCGGAGCCAGTCACGCCGACGCCTGCGCCGAAAGAAATTCGGCGCGCCCAGCCCGTTCATCCCGCGGATGAAATTCCAAGCGATCAAATCATCAAACCCACTCCACCACCGCCGGCGGATTTGGGTGATTAGCGCGCCTTCGAAATGACGGAGCCCGATCGCGTCCATTTCCGTCTCACGGTTCTCAATCCCGGTGGGCGCGATCCGGAACAGCATTTTCCCGATGGCGCCGGCGACACGGCGCAAACGCACGCGCCGATTAATTTCCACGCTTATGCCGCCTGCACGCGCGGAAGTTTTCATCGCGAAACAAAATCCGCGAGCGCGGAAGGAACACCGGTTTTGCTTTTGCTCCGCGGCGATTTTCGAGCCTCGGAAAGCGCGCTAGCCGCGCTGCAAAACGAGGGGCGCGTCGTTGCGGTTTCGTTAAAGGAAACGGGATTGCATCAGATCGCCCAGCAGTTGCGCGATCCGGCGAAGCTGGCCCGGTTCACGGGAATTGTGAAACGCGCGGACGGTTGCATCGCGCCGACCCCGGAGGCCGCGGATTTTTTTCGAGCGATTCGCGGCGGCGAGCGGGTCGCTTTCATCCCGACGCCTTACCCCATTGAAGATTCGCGCTGGAATTTTTCGCGCCCGCTCGAGGAGCGTTCGGGAATTTTTATCGGCACGCGCGAGTGGGACGTGCCATCGCGCAATCATCTCGGCGCGCTGCTTCTCGCGCGCAGCTTGAGCGATGAAACCGGCGCACAAGTCACGGTCTTTAATTATGATGGCCGCAAAGGCGCGCGGCTTCTCGCGGAAATCGGATTTGCCGCGGAGAAGCTGCGCGTCTTCGATCGCAAGCTCGCCTATCCGGATTACTTGCGAGAAGTCGCGAAACACAAAATCGTCCTTCAGCTCGACACCAGTTTCGTCCCTGGGCAAGTCGCCGGCGATGGATTGCTTTGCCGGATTCCGTGCGTCGGTGGAAATGGCGCCATCGATCGCCTCGCCTTTCCCGACACCTGCGGCCACGCGCGATCCATCGAGGAGATCCGGCAGATTGCATCGCGGCTGTTCAGCGATCGGAAATTTTATGAGCAGCGCGTCGAGGCGATCGAAAGCATCGCTTCTCCTCGGCTCAGCTTCGAAGTCGTCGCCAAACAGTTGGAAGAATTCGTCCGGTAACCGAACCCGTCATCCCGAGCGAAGTCGAGGGACCCAGTTGCAGGTCGAGCGACGTTCCACGGGGTCCCTCGACTTCGCTCGGGATGACGGGCCTACTCCATCGCTTCGAAGTAATGATCCTCGAGTTTTCGAGTCTGCGCGCTTTGTTCGAACTTCTCGCGAACCGCCGCCGCGCCATTGCGCGCGATCGTTGTCAGCGCGCGAGGGTTTTCGACGGCATTCAGAAGCGCGCGGGCGAGCGCTTCGCCGTTGCCTTCGCTGACGAGAATCCCGCTCTCGCCGTTCTTGATCGCTTCGGGAATTCCGCCGTGCTCGGTCGCAAACACCGGCAACCCGCTCGCCATGGCCTCCAGCATGGAATTTGGAACGCCCTCCTGGTTTCCATCGGCGCCGCGCTCGCTCGGATGAAGGAAAATGTGCGAGCGAGAGAAGAGGTCGCGCAGCTCATTCTGCGAAACGAATCCGGCAAACGAAACCTTGTCGCCCATCCCGAGCGCGCGCGCCTGATCTTCCAATTTCGCCCGGAGGGGTCCTTCGCCGGCAATCGTAAAAGTCGAGCGCGGGTGAGCCGCGGCGAATTTCGCGAAGGCGCGCAAACTTGTCCTCAGCCCTTTCTTCTCAATCAAGCGGCAGGCCTGCACGAATTTCCACGCGCCATCCTCCGGCCAGAGGCGCGCTTGAAAAGGAATCTCGTCGATCGGAATGCCGGTGCGCTGAACGCGGATCTTTGCCGGCGGGCAGCCGATCTCAACCAGGGCGCGCCCGAGCGATTCCGATCGAACCAGAACGAGCCGCACCGCCTCGAGCATCTGCTTCGTCGCTTCGCGATAGGCCGGCTTTTCCAGATCGACCATCACATCCGCGCCGTGAAACGAAACGACCGACGGTTTTCCCCACGCTCGGATGAGGGGCAGGAGATGGACCGCGATATGTCCGAAATAAACGTGGAGAAGCCGCGCATCCGCCTTTTCCAGAATGGAGATGAGCGCATTGACTTCGCCCCGCGAAATCTGCCACGGCACATCGCGGATTTGTTTGAACCAAATCCGCCGCAGAAAATGCGTGGCGGGTTTGCCGACCACCGTCACCGCGTCGAAAGGATAGCGCTCTGCTTCCTCGCGTTTTTGCGCGATCACGAACGGCCGCACGCGCGTGAGCGAGGTGATCTGCCGGTAGATGTGCAGCATCTCCGGCTTGAGGAACGTCGCGCAATAACAGGCGACCACCGGCCGGTCCGCGGCCGGCGCGGAACGGTCAGGCGCTGGCGTCAAAATCGGAACTCAAAAAATTTAATGCCCTTCCACTTCGCCGGATTGTCTTGATCGTAAGTGATCGCCTCCTGCGAGGTGCCGTATTTGCGCGGCGCTTTTGGGTTGAACATCTGGAGCAGATTTCCGCCGCGGACCGCGCGCGGGATTACGCCGGTCACCTCCACTTTTTGGGAAACGGGCGCATGAGGCGTTTGGCGCGGCTTCGATTTATCGCGCGGGGCGCGCACGGTGTAGGTTTCGGCGCCGGCGGGAAAAGCGGCGGCGATGAGAAGACAAACGAGCAGGCAGGTTTTCATAGGTTAAGCGGCGGCGATGGAGCGCCAGTTGAATCAGGTTCGGCGGCAGAAAGCAAGTGTTCTGCGCGTCAATCATTCATCTATGTCATCCCGAGGCTGGCGCAGCGCGCCGAGGGACCTCTCATCCGCAATGTTTTGCTTGCTTGCTTGCGCGAAAATAACCTCGCTCGTAGTGGCAACCGGGCTCGTGGCGAGAGCCATTCCTCTTCAACTGCGAGGTCCCTCGCCGTCTGCTGCGGCTCGGGATGACTTGCCCGGCCGGACGCTCCGGCGCACAATCAGAGGCGATGGATTACCTGGAAAAAGCGAGACGCGTTCTCGATATCGAGATTTTCGAGCTGCAACGGCTGCGTGAGCGGCTGGGCGCGGATTTCTCCCGCGCGGTCGATCTGATCAAGGAGGCGGTCGAAGCCCGCGGGAAAGTGGTGGTGCTCGGCGTGGGGAAATCGGGACACATCGGGAAGAAAATCGCCTCGACCCTCACCAGCACCGGTTCGCCCGCGGTCGTGCTCGATTCTTTGAACGCGCTCCATGGCGATCTCGGCATGGTCGCGGACGGCGACGTCATTCTGGCTTTAAGCGCCAGCGGCGAGACGGAGGAGATGTTGCGGATCCTGCCGGCGATCGCGCGATTTCAGGTCAAGATCATCGCGGTTTGCGGCGACGGGAATTCGAGTCTCGCGCAGAACTCCCACGTCTTTCTCGACGTGAACATCGAGCAGGAAGCGTGTCCGCTAAATCTCGCGCCCACTTCCAGCACCACTGTCATGCTCGCCTTGGGCGACGCGCTCGCGATGGTTCTGCTCGAAGCGCGCGGTTTTCAGAAAGAGGATTTCGCGCGGTTCCATCCGGCGGGAATGATCGGGCGCAGTTTGCTTTTGCGCGTGCACCAGATCATGCGCCCGCGCAGCGCCCTCGCCATGGTCCCGCCCGACGCCTCCATCCATGCCGTCCTGAAAATGATGACCGAAGTGCGCGCCGGCGCCGCCGTCGTGGCCGATGAAAACGGCCAACTGCTCGGCATTTTCACTCACGGCGATTTCGTCCGCCATTTCCAGTCGGACACAAAAATCGCCGAACGTCTCGTGGGCGATTTGATGACGCTCAATCCCGTGACGGTCCATCAGGACAAGCTCGCCGTGGAAGTGTTGAACCTGCTCGAGCGCCACCGGATCGACGACCTCATCGTGGTCGACGATCAACAAGCGCCCGTCGGCATGGTCGACTCCCAGGACCTGACGAAGCTCAAGCTTCTGTGATTTGGTAGGGCAAGACTCTGTCGAGCCTTCGATCGCTCGGCTCGACAGAGTCTCGCCCTACCACTTGAAAAACCATCAACCATCAACTATCAACCTTTCCCGCTTATGGCAGCCGCGAACGATCTCCGCAAAGGAATGGCGATTAAATACAATGGCAACACCGCCATTGTACTCGATGTGCAACATCGCACCCCGGGAAATTTGCGCGCTTTCGTTCAGGCGATCATCCGCTACATCAACACCGGCAAGAGCGCCGATGTGCGCTTCGGTTCCACCGACAAAATCGAGCTGGTCGACATCAATCGCACCACGCTCGAGTTCAGTTACAAGGACAACAACGGCTACCATTTCATGGACCCGGAGACCTACGACACGGTGACGTTGCAGGACAATCTGCTTGGCGACGCGAAGGGTTTTCTCGTGGAAAATTTGCCGGTGCAGGTGCTCTACGCCGAGGGCAAAGCCGTGCAGGTGGAGCTGCCGTCATCGGTGCAGCTCAAAGTAGTGGAAGCGCCGGAGGGTCTGCGCGGCGACACTGCGTCGAACGTGACGAAGCCGGCGATCCTGGAGACCGGCAAGAGCGTCAACGTGCCGCTCTTCATTCAGGAAGGCGAGACGATCAAGATCGATACGCGCACCGGCGCGTATATGGGGCGGGCGTAGAGTTCTGCTCGTCATCCCGAGCGAAGTCGAGGGACCCCGCCGCGAAGCGTACGATGCAGTCACGGGGTCCCTCGACTTCGCTCGGGATGACCCGCGTTCCCGTTTTCCTCTGCAAATCTGCGCCAATCTGCGTAATCTGCGGATGACTTGGCAACGAAGAAACGACGAACCACCCTGCATCACGGCCGCCGGCGCGCGAACCGGCGAAAGAGCGTCGCCTCCTACGCGGCCCCGGCGATGCGCCGCCGCAGCGCGAACGCTCCATGGACGATCCCGACGCGCTGGGTGAAATTCGTCATCGCGATTTTCCTCCTCCCGCTCTGCGCGATCCTGACCCAGACGTTCTTTACCGTTTTCGCGCGCGCGACCGTCACACAACGGCTCTGGGCCGGCGAGGAGTTCTGGTTCTTCTCATTAGGCGCGGTCCTCTGGCTGATCGCGTTCTTCGGTCTACCGCGGCCGATGCTGGTTTATGTTTTCGGACACGAACTTACGCACGCGTTTTGGGTCCTGCTCATGGGCGGCCGGGTCAGCCGGTTCCGCGTCGCGCGCGAGGGCGGGCACATCGTGACGGACCGGAACAATTTCTGGATCGCGCTCGCGCCGTATTTTTCCCCGCTCTACAGCATCCTCATCATCGGCGCGTACGGCGTGCTCAGTTTGTTTTTCTACGTGCAATCGTACGGCCGGCTTCTCTACGGCCTGATCGGCGCAACCTGGGCGTTCCACTTCACCTTCACCTGCTGGATGATTCCAAAAAAACAAACGGACCTGACCGATCACGGCACGTTCTTTTCGCTCGTCGTGATTTACCTGATGAATCTGTTTTTGCTCAGCGTGATGCTGGTGCTGGCGTCGTCGCAGATCACGTTCGCCGATCTCGGCCGGGATTTTTTCGCGAATGCCGACAAGTTCGCGCGTTGGGTAACCTCCTTGTAGCGGCGGT
>Ga0209118_1001520_pt1 | contig 10670 bp, 5 predicted proteins | sample BlaSpr_A8_Ref_M1_FD_187988 | JGI IMG/M metagenome (GOLD analysis project Ga0209118, IMG submission 187988) | Forest soil microbial communities from Thunder Bay, Ontario, Canada - Black Spruce, Ontario site 2_A8_Ref_M1 (SPAdes) (version 2) | ecosystem: Environmental > Terrestrial > Soil > Boreal...
CCGCGGACAGCGAGCCGCTGGCGGATCTCGCCGAGGCGGCGGGCGGGTATGCGGTCGACGAAACCGGCAATGCCGTGCCGGTTCGCGATCAGGTCGCGCGCCTGGCACGCCTGCGGGCGCGCGCGGCACGGGCGGGCAACGAACCGACCCTGGCCCTCCGGGTGATGCGCTGGTTCTTCGCCGATCCGGCCGATCTCACGCTCTCGCCGTTTTCCGAGATCAAGGCCTTGGGAACCGAACCCCGATGATCTCCTGAGCCTCGCGCCGGACGGGCGGACCGCCGCGGATCGCGGCGGATCGCCGCGAAGCGGGAGCCGCTCCTCCTCCCCTCCCGCGAGCGGCGCCACGAGGATTGCCCGGCTGGTCCTCGGTCGGCTCCTACTCCCGTCCCGCCAGCAGCGACACGATGGTGCCCGGCTGGTCCTCGGCAGGATAGCCGGCGGCGTAGCCGTACCTCTCCTGCAACTCGGGGCTCGCCCACACCTCGTTGTACCGGCTCCGGTAATTGAACACCAGGGCGGGCCGATCGCCCCGATCGCCCCGCTCCTGGCCGCTCCCGCCGTACTTGATGAGCCGGGCGATCGCCTGCCGGTCCGGGTGAAAGAAATGATCGCCATTGGTCGACACGATGTAACGCGAGCAATCGAGGAGCTTGACGAGCTCGCTGCTGACGTTGTTCTGGCTGGCATGATGCGAGACCTTGAGGACGTCGAGCTTCAGCCGCTCGCCGCCGCGCTGTTGCAGCAGGGTGCGGATCGATTGCACCAGCACCGGCACGTGCGCGTCGGCGGCCAGGAGCGCGCTCGCGCCGCCGAATTCCGCCAGCACGGCGATGCTCGTCCCGTTCGGCGCCCCGTTGTCCCCGCCAAAGGCCTCGTCGGCGAGCTCGTCCACGTTGGTCGACGTCGACGGTGTACCCTTCAGGAACTTGCTGTAGTCGACCCGGGCGCCAGGCTCCAGGCCATACCGTTTCAGCTCGCGCGCCCACACCGGGGCGAGCTTCTTGAGCTTCTCGGGCGTCGGCGACAAGAGCGTCAGCTTCATCCCTCCGGGCAGGACGTGCACGGGCAAGCCGCCGCCCTCCACCACGACCGGTCCGCCCTCGCGCCACACGTTCCAGGGCAGGTCGAGATCCTGAAGAGCGGTCGAGAACATCTCGCCTTGCCGGGCGCCGAGCTGGCCGGACAGGTGACGCCAGCCGTTGAACCAGACGTCGCCGAATCGCAGACCACGTTCCACGACCTTGAAGAACGGCAGCGCGCCGCCGATGTGGTCGGAATCGATGTGCGACAACACGAACAGCTCGAGGAATCGCTCGCTCGCCGGAACCGCGTCCACGCGCCGCGACAGGTGACGCGAGGTCTGCTGGGTGCCGCAATCGATCAACCAGCGGTGGGTCGCCGCGGCATCGCCATACTCGATCCAGAGGCTGTCCCCATGGCCCGCCGGCATCACCTCGATGTCGAAGAACGGCCCCGCGCGGCGGATCGGGGCGGCCGGCGCGGCCGGTGCGCTCGGTGCGGCGGTTTGCTTCGACGACGATCGCTTTCCCGCCGCGCGCGCGAGCGCCGGGCCGCCGCCGGACCGCGCGGCCGGGCCGGCGCTGGAAGGCGGGGCGGGGCCGGCGCCGGCTGGCGCGGCCGGGCCTCCGCCGCTGGACGGCGCGGCTGGGACGGCGCCGGACGGCGGGGTGGGTGGATTCTGCGGGGTCGGCGCGGCCGGCGGCTTCGGCGGCGTCTCGCCTTCCCCAGCAGCCGCGGCAGGCGGGGCCGGCGCTGCGAGTCCCCGTTTGCGCTGCAAGCGCTTCACGAGCGCCTTAGCCGTCTCGAGCACTCCCCGCTTGACCGTCCACGGTGCGAGCCTCGCCGCTCCGTGGAGCCCGAGGTCGCGTTCAAAGCGCTCAGCGCCCCACCAGTCCACATACCGCTCGAACTGGCGCCGAGTGGATTTCACCGGAAACTCGTCAACCCCGGGATAGAGGCGGTCGAGCTTCGCCGCGTGATCAAGAGCGCGCTCGTGGCAATCTTCTCGCTCTTGTTCGGTCAGGCCCTGGTCGCCGAGTCGAACGAGCCAGAGCTCCGCCAGGCTGCCGTGCGCCCAAGCTCGCTGCTCGGCGTCGGAATGGTCGCAGTAACGGCCGGCGCTGAGCTTGGCCGCTGCCCATGCGTCCTGGTCGCTCTCTTTTCCCAGCACCATGGCGAGCGAGACCGCCTGGACCAGCACCCAATGCAGGGTGGCGAGGCGCTGCAGGGCGCGCGAGTCGTTCACCAGCAGGAAGTGGACGGCCCGGTCGTAGTCGAGCCGGGCCTGGTCGAGGAGCTCGTGAGGATCCTGCCAGGGTGTGGCTCCGGTCTGCTCCGCGCGAGCTCCCGCCAGGAGGAAGGCAGCTTGCGCGACCCGCTTGCGCGAGCTCGCCCGCAGACCGGTGCATTCCACGCCGTACTGGCCGTTCATGGGCAGCCGCTCGAGCGCATACTCGACCGCTTCATAGAGCTGATCGAAGGGATCCCCTCCCGGGCTGCGCAGCGTGACGGCGTTGTCGACCCGCTCGAGCGCCGCGTTCATGGCGCGCTTGGTCTGAAAGTACCGGAGCCCATCCAGCTGGTCGGCGAGCGTGCGGGGCAGCGCCTCATACACCACCAGGCTCGCCCAGTCGTGCCAATTTGCCGTATAGCGGGCATGCAGCTCCGCACGCACCTGCTGGAGCAGCACCAGCGGGTGCTCACCCCACAGCAGACCGTTATAAAGCCTTTCGGTCAGGGGGATGGAGCCCTCGATGCTCAACGGGAACTGGGCGGCGACGACGAGCGGGATGCCCGCCTGATGCAGCTGGTGGGCGAAGCTGGCGCCAGGGATGACCACCGAGCCGACGTTGGCGCTGTCGCAGCTCGCCACGGTGACCACGGCGGGTCGGTGGTGAATGGAGGTGAGGGCCGTCCTGAACCGGTCGCCCGACACCACGTCAGGCGTGTCGTCCGGGCCGCGAAAGACCAGACCGTACGAACCCGGAGCCGTCTCGTCCAGATCGCCGTGAGTCAGGACGTGGATGTGCGTGTATTGGTGCTGACCGCACTCCGCCATCAGTTCGGCCAGCGTCGGGTCGGACAGGACGGTCAGCAGATCGCCGAACTGCTTGCGCCCGGACCCGCCTGTCTCGTCGTCGCGCCGCGGGTACTGGAAGCGCTGGATCGCCTGCTTCAGCACCTCGAGGTGCTGCGCATAGGGCACGACGTCAGGATGGCCGGCGACGAACAGGATCCGCGGCCGCTCCGGCCAGACCACGCCCTCCGGCGAGACCGTCCGGATGTTCCGGGTCACGCAGATGGGCGGCCGGGTCTGAAGGGCCAGCCAGTTCTCGCCCGACACGGTCTGCGTCACCGGCACCTTGGCGAGCTCGAATGGCAGGAGCGCCAGCTCCGACGCCGAGAGTGTCAGGCGCAGGTGAACCAGCGTTCCAGATTGATTCAGATCGACCGTGAGCGCGCCGGGAAGGCCCGGCACGCCGCCAAGGAACCTGCCGATTTCCATGCCCAGGTCGTGCAGCAGCGCCAGGCGATCCTCGGGATCGCCTTGATAGCGCAGCTCTTTCAGGACGCGCTCGAACCGGCCGTGCTCATACGGAACGTTGACGACGCCGGCGCCGCTGTCGCCGCAGATGGCCAGATAGGGTGTGAGCGGAGACAGCAGTTGATTGTTCGGGGGTCCGGGGCGGAGGAACTCGACGCTCACCAGCCGGATCTGCACCTCTTCGAACATCGCGTTCTCCGTTCCGGCAGACGGTTCCGATCAGCATCGACCCGGCGGCATGCCTGGTCACCCATGCTGGCGGTACGGCGCATGCGGCCGTCGCACAGAAACCGACCTTTTTAGTACATGGGACCGGAAGTTATCTTATCATGGCCGCCGCCGGAGGCCATGGCGGCATCGATCAAGCGGCGGGGGGCGGCAGGGATGAAGCAGGCGGGCGCCAGAGAGTGATTCCCTGGCGCCCGGCCCGCGCCGGCGCTCTCAGGCCTGCTTGATCTGGCAGTTGAACATCCAGCTGACGCCGTAGGCGTCCGTGAGGACGCCGAATTTCGCGCCCCAGAACGAGTCCATGATGGGGCACACCACCGTGCCGCCGGCGCCGAGCGCCGCGAACGCCCTCTCGAGCTCCGCCGGCTCGGCGAAGTCCAGCGCGATCGAGACGTTGCTCTCGGCCGGGACCGCCCTGTCCGGCGTCGCGTCGGTCAGCATCAGCACGCCCGGGCCGATGCGCAGGGCGGCATGGACGATCCACTGCTGATGCTCGGGGGCGACGGGGCCGCACCCAGGCGTCTCGCCGTAGCGCTGCAGGCTCTCGACCTTCGCGCCCAGCGCGCTCTCGTAGAGGCGGATCGCCTGCTCGACGGTGCCGTTGAGGCAGACGTAGGGGTTGAGCTGCTTGACGGTCGACGGCTGCTCCTGCGGCTGCTGCTGATCGCTCGTGTTGTCAGCGGCATGGGCGGCATGGGGGGCCCGGGATTCGACGACGGTTGCGGTTGCGCTCATGTGTATTCCTCCGTAGAAGGTCCAACCTCATAGACTCCGGCTCAGGGCCAAACTCATCGCTCCGGCGGCGACTTCGTCCGCCCGACGCCAGCCCGCATGCCGGGCGTGAAATATGCAGGCCAGAGTGGCAGGCTCCAGCCTCCCGCTGGGGGCGGCTTCGCCTCGCCGCGGCTTTTCCCATCTCGACTCGTGCCTCAGGAGACGGCCATGCCCCAAGCCAGACTCGCCCTGTGGATCCTTGCCGGCCTCGCCTCGCTGGCCGCACCGATGCATGCGCAGAACGTCGCCAAGAAAGTGCTCCTCGGCGACACCAAGGTCGACGTCGTCGCGAAGTACCAGGGCGACCCTCTGCCGAAGCCGGACAAGGCTCTGGTCTATGACTTCAACGTGCCTGCCGACGTCATCTCGATCGACACCTCGCCGGCGGGGCGGCTGCACCGCAAGCGCTCCCAGGCCGAGGCTGCCAGCTCGCCGGAGGGAGTGGCTCGGCAGGTACAGAGCAGCTTCTCGAAAGCGCTCCTGCGCGAGCTCCAACAGGCGTCGGTGCCCGCGGCGACCGCTGCCGGCGGGGCGGACACCCCGGGCCCCCCGCACACCCTCCTGGTGCAGGGAGAGTTCACCAAGATCGACCAGGGCAACAAGACGAAGCGGGTGTTCGTCGGTTTCGGCAAGGGCGCCAGCGACGTGCAGGCGCACGTCAAGGTGTCGCTGGCGACCGAGCAACAGCCGCAGCCCGTCGTGCTCCTCGAGTTCAACGTGATGTCGCAGAGCGGCAAGAAGCCCGGGGCCGCCGCCACCGTGGGCGCCGGCGCCGCCACCATGGGTGCGGTGAGCGTGCCCTCGGCCGCGGCCGGCGTGGCGGCGGGCGGCGTCGCGGACACCGCGGCCACCGTGGAAGCCGACGCGTCCCGCATGGCCAAGGGAGTGGCGAAGCAGATCGCGAATCTCATGGCCTCGCAGACCTGGGCCTCGCCGCAGCAACCACCGCCACCACCCCCGCCGAACTAGCTCGGGCTCCCTGGCCGCCGCCTGCCCGCGACGATTGCCTCAGCCGCCGCGCCCGCGGCGGTCTGGCGCCACTGGCGCCACTCAGGGTGCGGCGGATGGGCGAGGGCCGAGGCCGCCGAGCGCGAGCCCGAAGGCGCCGGCGCTCGCGGTGCCGACCAGCACGCGTCCCCGGTCGAGCACGAGAGTCTGCACCGGGCTCGGCGGCAGTCCCACCCCGAGCTCCGTCCACGCCGCCCCGTCGACGCTGCGGGTGACGCCGGCATTCCAGCCGGCGAAGAGGACTCGCGAATCGGCTGGATCGACCGCGAGGGGATGGTGGCTGTCCGCGGGCGGCGCCGCGCTGCGGTTCCGGCGTTGCGAATAAGGGGCCCACGTCGCGCCCCCGTCGGTGCTCCGCACGACGGTGGCCCCGTGGTCTTCGGAGAGCGCATAGAGCAGGCGCGGAGCATTCGGAGCGATCGCCAGATGGTTGAGCGCATGGATCTCCCTGCCGCCGACCGTGACGGCAAGGGTCGTCCAGGTCGCGCCGCCGTCGCTGCTCTTCTGGAGGCTCCCGTTGGCGACATAGACCGTCGAGGGACTCGTCGAGGGATCGAGGGCGAGCTCGCCCGCGCCCACTGGTGCCGGGAGCAGGGTCCAGGTGGCCCCCGCATCCTGCGACTTGAGGATGCCGGTCGGCGATGCGGGGTAGGTCAGCACGGCGGCGTAGAGAATCCGAGGGTCGTTCGGGTCGACGACCAGGTCGTTCACCGCGGCGACGGCAGCCGGAACGTCCAGCTCGTCCCAGGTTGCCCCGCCGTCGGTGCTCTTGTCTAGAACACTGAGGCCGAAAAACGTCGAGTCGATGACCCCGGAATAGACCGTGCGCGGATCGGTGGGATCGATGGTGAGCGCCCCGGCAGTGGGCAGGAAGGGTCCTTGGAGAACGGCCTGCCAGGTCGAGCTTCCGGCAGCGGCCTGGTAGAGGCTGTTGGAGGCGCTGGCGAAGAGGATCCCGTCGGGCGTGGCCGCGAGAGCGCTCACCTTGGCGTCGAAGAGCCCATAGCCGCCGATGGACCAGGACGCACCGCCGTCCTGGCTTGCGAGAACTCCGCCTGCGGGATTGGCATTGCCGAGCAGCAAGCGTGACGGATCGAGCGGACTCTGCGCGATGGCGAGAACGGTCATCGAGGGGGGCAGGCCCTGGGTGAGCACCTGCCAATGGCGGCCGCCGTCGGTGGTCTTGAGGAGCTCGCTTGCCGTCTGGGTCACCCGATTGCCGACATACGCCGTCTCGGCGTCCGCGGCGTCGGCGAGCAGCGGCGTCGTGGGGTGCCCGCCGAAGCGGTAGGTGCCGGTGTCGAGGACCGTCGACCAATGGACGCCGCGGTCCCGGCTGGCAACGATGCTGCCTGGACGTGCGGCCCAGACGACCGCTGGATCGGCCGGGCTGATCGCGATGGCCACCGTCCTTCCCCGGACCGCGCGCGCCCAGGTCGCGCCCTCATTACTGCTGACATAGAGTCCGTCGCCCTGGCGGCCATGATGGACGCCGAGGTAGAGGTGCCGGGGGCTCAACGGGTCGACAGCGATCGACAGGGCGTCCTGGGCGAGTGTTGCGGCGAGTCCCTCCCAGCTCGCGCCATGATCGCGGGTCCGGAACAGTTTTCCCAAGCCGCCCGGACCAGCGGCAAGGTAGAAAGTGTCCGGATCCTGGGCATCGAAGGCCAGCGACGCGCTGGGGGGCTGATCGCATAAGCCGTGGCACAGGTTGGCGATGTACGGGGGAAGGTTCACCGGCTGCCAGCTGCGCGCCCCGTCGCCTGATTCGAAGAGGCTGACCACTTCTGGCCCCCGGCCCCAGTTGCCGACCGCGAAGAGGTGGCCCTGGGGCGACAAGGCGAGCACGAAGACGGAGATGCCATCTGGCAGACCCTGGCTCGCGGGCCGCCAAAAGCGGCCCCCGTCCTCGCTGCGGAAGATCCCGCCGCCGCCTATGGCCGCATAGGCCACGTTGGGGAGGAGCGGGTCATAGACCAACCGTTCGACCTGAGCACGCCCGAACAGCCCGAGGTCGACCCAGGCCGGTTGGGGGAGGGCCGCTCGAGATCCGGCGAACAGGGCGAGGCCCCAGACGAGGACGAGCGCGGTCCGTCTGCCGGTGGCTCGCCGGCGGCTGCTGTCGTGGTCTCGACGGAACATATATAGAACGTCTCTGCTTCTACCATAACGCAGGTTCAACGGCAGGTCAACCGCGGCGGGGTCGCCGCAGAGGGTCGGCGAGGGAGGGTGAGGCAGGGTCCCATGAACCTTTTGCCGGGCGACCGGGACTGACCAACAGGGATCTCCTGCGCCCTGGGACGGAGGACCGATCGGGGTCGCCCATCGGCGATCGCTTCGAGCGAATCGGGCTTTTTCGAGCGAACGAGCACATCGAGCGAATCCGGGAAGCTCGAGGTCGAATGACGCAGCCACCCCGTCCCTGACCGAGCAGTGAATCGCACCTCGAGGAGGTCGACCATGACGCACCGCTTGCTTCGCACCCCGGCCGTGGCCATCTACCTTGCGCTCGTCCTGATGACGGCCGCCGCCGCCGGCGCCGCCAACTTCACGGTAACCGCCGACGGCGACGGGTACTACTACACCCCGTCCTTCTCGCCCAACACCCTGACCATCCATGTCGGCGACACGGTCACCTTCACCAACGCGAGCGCCGGCACCGCGTACCCCGGGATGCACAACGTGCACGCCGACGACGAGTCGTTCCGCTGTTCCGCTAGCTGCTCGTCCCCCAACAACCAACCGAGCCCGAGCGCTTGGAGCTTCCCGATCACCTTCAACCAGGCGAAAACCCTCACCTACCACTGCGACCATCACGGTAACTATGGCCTCGTCGGCATGAGCGGCACGATCACGGTACTTGCCGGCGGGACCCCTGGGAATCTCGCCTTCAGCGCCGCCACCTATAGCGTCCCCAACAGCGCCGCGAACGCGTCGATCGCCGTCAATCGCAGCGGCGGCACCAGCGGAGCGGTCTCGGTCCAGTACGCGACGAGCGACGGCACCGCCCATGCCGGCACCGACTACACGGCCACGAGCGGCATGCTCAACTGGTCCGACGGGGACTCGAGCACGAAGAGTTTCCCCGTCCCGATCCTGCACGGCGCCGGAGGGGGGACCGTCAACCTCACCCTCAGCTCCCCCGGCGGCGGGGCGACCCTCGGCTCCCCGAGCACGGCGGTGCTGACCATCCAGGCGCCGCAAAGCGCCGGCACCCTCGGCTTCGCCCAGGTGAGCCCGAGCGTCAGTGAAGCCGCCGGCAGCGTGGCGGTTCAGGTCACCCGGACGGGCGGCAGCAGCGGAGCGGTGTCGGTAAGCTACGCGACGGGGGGCGGCACCGCGGTGCCGGGAACGAACTACACCAGCACCTCGGGGACGCTCACCTGGGCCGCCGGCGACCACGCCGCGAAGAGCTTCAACGTCCAGGTCCTCGACGACCACGTCGTCGACGGCACCCACACGGTCATCCTCACGCTGAGCAATCCGACCGGCGGCGCCAGCCTCAATCCGGCGGCCGCAACCCTATCGATCACCGACGCCGACTCGTCCGGTGCTCCGCCCAAGGCGCCGAGCAACCTGGCCGCGACGCCGGTCGACACCGGCGACATCAAGCTGACATGGACGCTCAATTCCACCAACCAGACCGGCCTGGTGATCCAGAGCCGGACGCTCGACGGCGCCTACGCCACCCTCAACAACGGGCCGTCGAGCGCCACCGCCACCGAGCTCACCGTCGGCGGCCTCGCCGCGGCCACCGGCTACGCCTTCCACATCGCGGCGAGCAACGGGTCGGGCATCTCCGCTTACAGCAACGAGGCCACCGCCTCGACCGACGCCACGCCGGCGGCCTGCGTCGCCGGCCCGCAGACCTTGTGCCTGGGCGACCACGGGCGCTTCCAGGTGCAGGTCTCCTACGTCGCTTCCAGCCAGACTGGCGCGGCCACCGCGGTGCCGCTCGCCGGCAATCCCGATTCCGGCCTGTTCTACTTCTTCCAGGCCAGCAACATCGAGATGCTGCTCAAGGTGCTCAACGCCTGCGGCGGCGGCTTCAATCACTACTGGGTGTTCTTCGCCGCGACCACCAACGTGCAATTCACCGTCACCGTGATCGACACCATGACCGGGAGGGTGCAGACCTACTTCAATCCGCTCAATCACGCGGCGGCCCCGGTGCAGGACACCAGCGCCTTCGCGACCTGCCCGTGAGCGGGAGCATGGCCGCGCATGGAGTGGGTACGCCGCCCGGCGGTCAGTTCGTGCCGCCGGGCGGCCGGGTTGCACGCTCCATCTCGGCGCGCACCTCCTCGCGCGCGGGGACGGCGCCGAACCCGGGCCAGAGGGCCGCCCAATGCACGCAGGTCTTGAGGTCCTGGCGGGCGTCGGCGGGCAACTTGGCGCCCGCCGGCAGGGCGGTCAGGACGTCCTCGCAGAGCGCCGGCCATTTTTCGGCGCCGGGGGCGGCAGGCTCGAGCCGCGCCACCTCCCGCCCGTCCTGCTCGACACGGAATGCGACGGGTCCGGGGTGCCTGGAGCTCCTCTCGCCGAAGCGGATGGAGATCTGGGCGACCTGGTCGGCCTTCCCGGGTTGCAACTCGAACGGGAACTCGCTCGGGTCGACGCGCGCGCGGCTGATGTAGCCGCTGCTGCGACGGTAGGGCGGGTGGCGCTCGCGGGTGAGGCGCAGCAGGTGCTTGCCCGGAGCGAGCGTGCGGTCGAAGGTGCGCGGCGGTAACGGCACGAGCGCGGGCCCGGGCTTCATCGACGCGATGAAATGCGCGTCGACGTACAGCACCAGCTGCCATGGCTCCGACCACTGCGTCTCCTCGTCGACGAAGACCGCCCGGCTGGTCACCGCGAACCGCACCTTCACCTGCTCGCCAGCGGTAGCGGCGGCTGCGCTGGCGGCGGGCGCCGGGAGGGCGGGAGCAGGCGGAGCCGCGGGAGCAGGCGGAGCGGGAGCAGGCGGCGTCGCGGCGGCCGCGCCGGCGGCGATCGGCGCCGCGGCCCCGCCGGGCCTGGCCGCGCCGGCGGCTGCCGGCGCCGCGGCGGCAGGCTGGCTGGCGCCGGTTGCCGATTCGACGAGCCGCTTCATG
>Ga0209118_1001521_pt1 | contig 10669 bp, 8 predicted proteins | sample BlaSpr_A8_Ref_M1_FD_187988 | JGI IMG/M metagenome (GOLD analysis project Ga0209118, IMG submission 187988) | Forest soil microbial communities from Thunder Bay, Ontario, Canada - Black Spruce, Ontario site 2_A8_Ref_M1 (SPAdes) (version 2) | ecosystem: Environmental > Terrestrial > Soil > Boreal...
ACGCGACGCGCTGCACCCGTACCTCGATCCGGGCGTCTTAGCCCAGCCGGAGGGCGAGGCGCCGGCCGCTGCCGCCTGGGTCCAGTGGATAACGCGCTTGAAGGAAGGGGTCGAGGTCACCGGCATCGACGTCGCCGGCGGCCGTGTCCAGGGCGTCCGCACCTCGACCGGCGAGATCGCGACGCGGTTGGTCTTCAACTGCGCCGGCGCGTGGTCGGCGTCGATCGGACGCATGGCGGGCCTCGAGATTCCTGTGCTCCCCTACCGGCGGCACATCGCGGTCACCGGAACGTTTCCGGCCGTCACTCGCACGACGCCCATGACCGTCGACTTTCACACCTCGCTCTACTTCCATCCAGAAGGAGACGGCGTGTTAATCGGCATGTCGGACCGCTCGGAGCCGCCGGGCTTCGGGACCGAAACCAACTGGGAGTTCCTCGAGAAGATGTTCGAGCAAGCCGCGCGGCGGGCCCCAGCCCTGGCCGGCGCTGGCGTCAAGACCGCCTGGGCCGGCCTGTACGAGATCACGCCGGACCACCAGGCCATCCTGGGCCCGATCGGTGAGGTCGAAGGATTCTGGTGCGCCGCGGGCTTTAGTGGCCACGGGTTCATGCAGGCGCCCGCGGCAGCATTGCTGCTGACCCAGCTGCTGATGGACCACGAGTCCGAAATCGACATCTCGGGTTTCGCGTTCGAGCGGTTCGCAAAAGGAGCTCTGGTCAAAGAAAAGAACGTGATCTGAGTTAGATCATTTATGGAAGATCAGCGCAACCAAGATCAAGCCGAGTCCCCCAAGCGCCAGAACGCCTGAGCAGCCCGCTTGAACGACCGTGTAAACGATCCCTCCAATCGAGCCGTAGGTGACGGCGATCTCGGCTCGGCGCCGGCGCGTGCGAATCGCTGCGGCTATTCCCCCGGCGCCGAGAACGACGGCGAAGAGCCCAAGACCCAGGCCGCCGGCCTCCTGCCCGCTCACGACCCACCCATCCGAGGCCCAGTATGGCCTCGGTTACGATTCTGACCCGTGGCCAAGATTCTGCTCCTGGGGTCGACCGGCTTCTTCGGCCGTGGCGTCGCGCACCGGCTGATCGACGGCGGCCAGGAGCTGAGGGTCCTGGTGCGAGATCCGATGAGGGCGGCCGCGTTCAAGATCCGCGGCGCACAGGTGATCGTTGGGGACGCGCTCAACCTGCAGGCGGTCACCCAGGCCGCACAGGGCGTCGACCACATCATCAGCCTCGTCTCTGTACGTCGCAACCAGCCGCAGTCCTTCCTCGAGGTCAACGTGGATGGTCCGAAAGTCCTGGGCCAGGCCGCCAAGGCCGCGAACGTCAAGTCGGTGGTCTTCGTCAGCGCCATCGGGGCGAAGCTCGACGCCAATTACAAGTATTTGACCTCGAGGTGGATGGGCGAACAGGAGCTCGCGAAGACGGGCGTTCCAGGCTGCATCCTGCGTTTTTCGCTGGTCCTCGGTGAGGAGGGCGGCATCCTCAATGAGTTCGAGCGCCGCGCGAAGTTCGGACCGGTCTTCATCATCCCCGGGAACGGCCAGGCGCAGATTCAGCCAATCCTGCGTGAGGAAGCTGCCCAGTGTGTGCTTGAGGCGATCAACAAGCCGGAGCTGCTCGGCAAGATCGTCGAGCTCGGCGGCCCCGAGGTCGTCACCTACGAAACGATCGTCGACTGGTTCCTCCAGGCTCGCGGGATCAAGAAACCAAAGCTCAAGCTGCCGCTCCTCGTCCTGACTCCGGTGGCGCTCGTCACGGAAACCCTTCAGACCAATCCCATGTTCACGCCAGATGAGATCGCGACCCTGCAGATGCCCAACGTCGCCGACGGCATCGACTCGGTGAGCGTTCACTTTGGCTGGCGGCCGACCCGGCCCAGCCAGTGGGTCCCGCAGAACTGGAAAGCTCCCGGCCGCTAAACGTTCGCGCGTTCTTCGGGCTGCCAATCCCCGAGTCTCATCGCGACGCGCTGGGACGTTTCATCACCGGCTGCGCTGCCGCGGCGCCGACCTTTCGATGGACGCCGGTCTCCAACCTGCACCTGACCGTCCGGTTCATCGGCAGCGTCGAGCGCGAAACGGTCGACCGCATCGCCGATCGCATCGGAGCTGTCGCGCCGGCGGGCTTCGAGCTCGCGTTGGGCGATCTCGGCACGTTCAAGCGCGGCCGGCTTGTGCGCGTGGTGTGGATCGGCCTGCGATCTGGAGGGGAAGCAGCCACAGCGCTGGCCGCCGAGGTCGAGGCGGAATGCGTACGTGCCGAATTGATTGGCGAGGCGAGGGCGTTCCAGGCTCATCTCACCCTTGCTCGTGCGCGGCAACGCGACGGCTCGATGCTCCCGCCGCTCCCACCGGTGCCTCAGCTCGGACCGTGGCGCGCCACCGAGCTTGTCCTGTATTCGAGCCAATTGTCCAAAACCGGGGCGATTTACGAGGCGATCCGGACGTTACCGATGGCCCGCTAGAGCCGGGGCGATATCATCACCGCCGTTGGCCCGTTTCGGAGCGGCGCTGCGAAACCGTCGCTTCCGCAGCCTCCTTCTGGCGATTTCAGGTGTTCCCATCGCAGCTTCGTACCTGTGGAATGCACTGCTGCAACCGCTGCTGATCCCGAGCTCGATACCCACTGATTTCCACGAGGCCTACCTCTCGGCAGCCACCGCCATCGCGACGGGTCAGGATCCGTATGGGCCCTGCCACAACCTGGCGTGCTTTCAGCAGCTCACCAACAGCGCTTCGGTGTATCCGCCGCTACTTGGTTGGCTGCTTCAGCCGCTGCTCGGGATAAATCCCAGGATTCTTGACGCCGGCGCCCTGATCGCATGCCACCTTTTCGTGCTGACGTTTCTGGTGAGCGTCGTAGTGGCGCTGCGTATATCCGACTGGCAGGTGATCGCGGTCGTTGTCATCGCCACCGTGAGCTATCCACCGCTCCTCGACCAGATCCGCTTCCTCAACGTGCAAGTCGCATTGCTTGGGCTGAGCGCGGTGTGGTTCCTCGGCTGGATGCGAGGTGACATTTGGTGGGGTGGAGTGGCGGCGGGTATCGGTATCGCACTTAAGCTGGTGCAGGCCCCCGCCCTGCTCCTAATGGCGCTGAGGCGGCGGTTCCGCATGCTCCTGTCGGCGCTTGCGGTGTGGGTGGTCCTGTGGGCGGTCGCTGCCCCACAGCACCTGCCGAAGTATCTATTCACCGTTCTGCCGGTAGCTGGAGGTGGCACCGGCTATGCGAAGAACATCGCGCCCATTGCGACTCTAGCCCGAGTCTTGCACCCCTGGAGCATGGGGCACCCAGATCTCGGCACCGGCGTCGGGCCACTAGAGAGAACTGCGGCGTTGCTGTTCGCTGTCGCGGCCTTCGCCCTGACCGCCTACGTGCTGGGGCGATCGGAGCGACCGGCAGAGCAGCGGTCGCTCGAGGTCGCGGCGGTGGTCGCCGTGACCCCGCTGCTCAGCACCCTTTTGTGGCCGGGACAGCTCGCCTTGCTCCTGCTGCCGATCGTGGTCTTGGTGGCGTTCGCCATCAAGATTGGCGATTGGCGGTTGCTCCTCCTCGCCGGTGTTGCGTGGATGCTGACGGGACCGGTGTACCTCGCTTTCACGAATGTATACGCGGCGGGCTACTTCTGGCTACCTGTCATCCGCCTTTGGGCGGAGACGGCCCTGATGGGTACAGTGCTGCTCTGGGTCACGACGCTGGTTTCCCTACGCTGGAAGGGCGAATCTGAAAACCAGGAGGTCAATGCTCCCGTGGGCTCCACCTCAATCTGACGAGTTTCTCTAGATCGACAGGCTGCTCACCGCGCTCTCCGCACATTCGAGATCCTGATCTGGTCGGGCGCCGCTGACGCCAATCGCGCCGACGTTCGCACCGTCGCGTTTGATGGGAAGGGACCCAATCCCGGGAATCAATGGAACCCGCACCATCCGATCCGCCGCGCTGAAGAACCCGGGCCTCTCTTTAGCGATCTCCGCCAGGGCACCGCCGTCGCGACGGAACATGGCCGCTCCGACTGCCTTCGCCTCGGCGATTTGAGGGGAGATCGGCGGGGCCCCGTCCATCCGGCCGAGAGCGATCAGATGCCCGCCGTCGTCGACGATCGCGACCGTCACGTTGACGCCGAGGGAGACAGCCTTGGAATGCGCCCTCGCGATGAGCTCGGTGGCGTCCTTGAGACTCAACGGCATGGCGACGAAGTATGAGGGAAAACCAGACTGTTTTCCCTCATCGCCGGTTCGGCTTCGCCGAAGCGGCTGCTCCCATTCCCGGGATGTGATTTTCGAAAAGTTCTCCCCGCAACGTTGGCGTCGTTGGCGGTGCGAATGGGTGACGGCCGGAGTGAATCCGGCCTATCTGCGACGCCAGCTCTGTTGATGTTCTGATTCGGGGACATTCAGTCCATTACGCTCTGATGCTATGGAGCTTCGGGGGAGGGTCGCTATCGTCACCGGCGGCGGCACCGGCATCGGCCAGGCCGTCTGCTTGCGCCTCGCCAAGGCCGGCGCGAAGGCAGTGGTGGTCAACTACTCACGCTCGGCCGAGGATGCCCAGGCGACGGCGGCGGAGCTTGTTTCGCTTGGTAGCGAAGCCCTGGCTCATCAAGCGGATATCTCCGACGAGTCGGCGGTCAAGGCGATGATGTCGGCCACGCTGGACCGGTTCGGCCGGTTGGATGTGCTGGTCAACAACGCCGGCACGACGCACTTCGTCCCGGCTCCAGACCTCGACGGCCTCACCGAGGACGTTTGGAACGACATCCTCAGCGTGAACGTCAAGGGAACCTTTTACTGCTGCCGTGCGGCTGCGCCCGAGCTACGGAAGACGAAGGGTGCGATTGTCAACATCGCATCCATCGCCGGCCACCGCGGTGCGGGCTCGTCCATTGCTTACTCGGTGTCCAAAGCAGGCGTGCTGCAGTTGACGCGGTCGTTGGCGATCGCGCTCGCGCCCGACGTCCGCGTCAACTCCGTTTCACCGGGCCTCGTGTCGACGCGTTGGTTCAAGTCGCGCTTCGGAGAGGAGGCCAACGTCCCGTACGAGGCGTCGTTCGTATCGACCACTCCGTTGGGCGTCATCGCCACTCCAGATCACGTGGCAATTGCAGTCATGGCCTTCATCGAGAACGACCTCGTCACCGGCCAGGATGTGGTTATCGACGGCGGTCGGAATGTGAGGTACGCATGACGCGCGCCTCCGCGCGCGAAAAGGAGATGGCTACTAGTTTTAGGTTGGCGGCGAACTGACTTTCGGTATTGCGCTCTCGCCTCGGGCCACATAGTGTTGGCGACGGCCCCGAGGGACACGTTCGAGAGAGCAGGAACAGGCCGCAAGGCAGGTACCAGTTCTCAAGAGGCGATCCGTCGGGGTCATTTCTTTTGGTCCTGAGCACAGAGCGTTAGGCTCTTGGTGCATGGACACCGCCCAGCGGCCCGCGCAACCTCGCGAGGCAAGGGCAGCGACCGGCGTCGAGCTTTCGATCGTGATGCCGTGCCTCGACGAGGCTGAGACGCTCGCGAGCTGCATCCAGAAGGCTCAACGGGCGATCGAGAAGTCCAACCTGCGGGCCGAGATCATCGTGGCCGACAACGGCAGCACCGATGGCTCGCAGGCGATCGCCAACGAGCTGGGTGCGCGAGTCGTGGACGTGACCAAAAAGGGATACGGCCGAGCTCTCATCGGGGGCATTGACGCCGCACAGGGACGATTTGTGATCATGGGCGACGCCGACGCGAGCTACGACTTCGGCGCGATCGCGCCTTTCATCGAAAAGCTGAACCAGGGTTACGACCTCGTCCTCGGCAACCGGTTCCTCGGCGGAATCGAAAGCGGCGCGATGCCGTGGTCACATCGGTGGTTGGGCAACCCGGTTCTGACGTGGATCAGCCGCGGCTTCTTCCACACGCCGGTCGGTGACACCCACTGCGGGCTGCGCGCATTCACCAAGGATGCGTATGACAGGATGCAGCTCCGCGCCACGGGCATGGAGTTCGCCAGCGAGATGGTGATCAAGGCGTCGCTCAAGGGCATGCGCATCACCGAGGTGCCCGTGGTTCTTCACCCCGACGGGCGCTCGCGCCCCCCGCACCTGCGGACGTGGCGCGATGGCTGGCGTCACCTCCGGTTCATGCTCTTGTTCAGCCCGCGTTGGCTCTTCCTCTATCCGGGTCTGGCGCTGTTCTTCGTCGGCGCTGTACTGTCGGCGGCCTTGATCGCCGGCCCGCTGCACATCGGCAGCTTGCGCCTCGATATCCACACCCTCCTTGTCGCGGGCTTCGCGTGCCTGATCGGATACCAGCTGGTTTTGTTCGCCGTCTTCACGAAGATCTTCGCCATCCGCGAGGGCTTCCACCCACCGCATCCGCTGCTGGAGCGCGTCTTCGAGCACGTCACGTTGGAGGTGGGCCTCCTGGCCGGTGCGCTCATGGCGCTCGGCGGCTTCGCGGGCCTGGTGGCCGCCGTCGTCAGCTGGCAGGCGGTGGGTTTTGGCAGCCTTGATCCGGCCCTGACGATGCGGGAGGTGATCCCGTCCGTCGTCCTCCTTGCACTTGGCACACAGACGGTGTTCGCGAGCTTCTTCATCAGCATCCTCGCGATCGATCGTGACTGAGAGAGCTGCACCACCCCTTCTATCGCGACTGGCCCGCCCGCTCGCCAATCGGCGCTTCAGATGGCTGTTGATCGCGGTTGCGCTGCCACTGCCACTACTTCAGTACTTGGTTGTCACCGCGCAACTCTCTGCGGACCTGGTCAACCGCGGTTACGAGGACTTCTGGGTCTACATGCGCGCCGCGGTGCTCATCTCGCAAGGCACGGACCCTTACGCCTCCACGACAACCTTCGTCGGACAGATCACGACCTATACCTACCCGCCTCTGCTGGCGTGGGTGGTGCAACCGCTTCTGACCTTCAACCTCACCACCCAGGCGCTCGTCGGTTTCGCGGTTTTGCAGGTCTGCCTATTCGCCGCGATCGTGATCATCACCAAAGCGCTCGGTGCAACCTGGGACCTGGCGGCGCTGATCACGCTCGCCGCCATCACGTCGTATTGGGTTCGGCGCGACCTCTTCGAAGGCCAGGTCGACCTTGTGGTCCTTCTGATGGCTGCGATCTGGTTCTGGGCGTGGGTTCGTGGCGGCCGCTGGTGGGGCGGCTTAGCGATTGCAATCGGTGCGGCGGTAAAAGTGATGCCGGGCGTGTTGATCCTGCTGCCGCTGGCGCGGCGCCACTGGCGGATGGTTGCGGGCGCCGCCGGCGCGGGCGCGGTCGTCTTCTTGCTGCAGCCATCGCTCAACCTCGAGTACGCAACCCGGGTGCTGCCGCACTTGCCCGGCGTGGTGGGCGACCCCGAGAACCAATCTCCGGCAGCGGCCCTACTGAGGATGCTCCAGCCAAGCGCGCTGTATGGCAGGCCCGATGGCCTGGGTCCGTGGTTCCACACACTGGTGATCGCCATCACGCTCGCGTTTGTCGGCATTACTGCGTGGAGGTTGCGTGCCGGACGCACCGACCACGAATCCCTGGCCGTCGAAGGCGCCGCGGCGGTCGCGTTGCTGCCCCTGCTGACACCTGTGACCTGGGGCCACCACCTCGTCATCGACCTGCTTGCTCTTTATGTGCTCGCGTGGCTTGCGATCCGCAGGCGGCAAATCTGGCTGGGCCTTCTCGCATTGCTGGCCTGGGTGCTGGCGAACCCGGTTCACCTGCTTTTCATGGCCGCCTATTTGGGCGGAGTGAAGACCCCCGTGGTCATGGATGTATGGGTCGAGCTTCCCGTCGCCGGCGTGATGCTGATCTGGGCGCTTTGCCTGTACGCGTATGAGCCGGTCGCGAATAGGACTCCGATTAGTAGATTGGCGACTCCAGCGTGACGGCTTCGAGCCACTTGCGGCACGAGGTCAGGAATCGCGCCGCCATCAGGCCGTCCAGCACGCGGTGGTCGAACGAGAAGCAGAGATACATCATCGGTTTTATCCCGATCATCCCGTTCACGGCCATCGGCCGGTCGACGATCGCCTCCATGGTCAGAATGCCGGCCTGGCCGGGGTTGATCACCGAGTAGCTGAACAGCGTCCCAAAGGTTCCCGAGTTGTTGACAGTGAACGTGCCGCCAACAAGGTCATCGGCCTTCAGATGCTTGTTGCGCGCGCGGGTGGCGAGGTCGTTGACCGCGCGCGCAATCCCGGCGATGGACAGACCGTCGGTGCGCCGGACGACCGGGACCACGAGCGTGTCCTCCAATCCGATGGAGACGCCGAGGTTGATGTCCCTATGGACGATGAGCTCGGTTTCGTTGAAGGTCGAGTTCACCTCGGGATGTTCGCGCAGGGCCGACGTTGTGGCGGCCATCACATACGGCAGGTAGGTGAGCGAGAACCCTTCCTGTTTTTGGAATGCGGCCTTGTTGGCAGCGCGGTTCGCCACCACGCCCGACATGTCCGCTTCCTGGGTTTGCCACGCATGGGGGATGGTGGTCTTCGAGCGGGTCATGTTCTCGCCGATCAGCCGCCGCACCCGGGTCAGCTGCACGACCTGATCCCCTTCGCCCGGCGCGACCGTTGGAGCTGGAGCCGCCGGACGCGCCGTCGGGGCAACCTTGGCCGATGCCGCGAAGTCCTGGACGTCCTGCTTGGTCACCCGCCCGCCGAGGCCGGTACCGGTCACCTTCGAAAGGTCGACCTTCAGCTCGGAGGCGACCATCTGGACGGCCGGTGAGAAGCGGTGCTCCCCGGTTTCGAGGAGCGGCGCGGTGGTGGCTGGAGCGGTCGTACCGGTCTCAACGGCCCCTTCCCCGCGAGGGTCGCTTCGCGCCCCTGGCGGGACCTCCCCACGGGGTGGGGAGGGTGGAGGCGGTGCTGCCGCCTCAGGCGCGGGGGACTTGGCGGCCTTGGGCGCGCTCGGAGCCGGAACCGACGCGGGGGCTGCCGGCGCAGCGGCTTCCGGAGCGGGAGCGGAGGCTGCGGCGCCGTTTCCAATCTCCACGACCGCGATCTCAGCGCCGGCCTGAACCGTCTCGCCCTCCTTGGCCAGGATCTCGCGCAGGATGCCGGTCACGGGTGCCGGCACTTCGGCGCTGACCTTGTCGGTGTCGACCTCTAGCATGGGCTCGAACTCGACGACCTTGTCCCCAGGCTTGACCAGCCATTTGGAGATGGTCCCTTCGTGTACTGACTCCCCCAGTTGCGGCATGACGACGCGAGTGGTCGTTGCCATCAGAAAGCCGCGAGCTCGCGCAGCGCTTTGGTGATCTTCTCTGGGTTCGGCATGAAGAGGTCCTCCATCGCCGGCGCGTACGGCATCGACGGAACGTCGAGACCGCCCAATCGCTTCACTGGCGCATCGAGCCAGCGCCAGGCCTCATCTGCGATTAGGGCGGCGATCTCGGAGCCGATCGAGACGCTGAAGTTGTCTTCGTACAGCACCAGGCACTTACCGGTCTTTCGCGCCGAGGCCAGGATCGCCTCTTTGTCCAGCGGGTACACCGTGCGCAGGTCGACGATCTCCACGCTCACTCCCTCCGCGTCGAGCGTCTTGGCCGCCTCGAGTGCGTAATGGACCATGAGCCCATAGCAAAAGACAGAGAGCTCAGTCCCCTCGCGCACAGTACGAGCGACCTGCAGCGGGATGAGGTACTCGCCCTTCGGCACGGGCTCCTTGAACATTCGATATAGCCGCTTGTGTTCGAAGAAGAGAACCGGATCGGGGTCTCGGATCGCGGCCAGCAACAGTCCTTTCGCTTCGTAAGGGCTGGAGGGAATCACGATCTTCAGCCCAGGAGTGGCAAACCGCGCCTCGATGGATTGAGAGTGGTATAGGGCGCCATGCGCGTGCCCGCCCATCGGCGCGCGCACGACCATCGGCACCGACCAGTCGCCGTCGCTGCGATAGCGGAACTTCGCGATCTCGTTGGTGATCTGGTTGAACGCCATGTGCGCGAAATCTGCGAACTGCATCTCTGCCACGGGCCTCTTGCCGGCAAGCGCAAGGCCTAGCGCCACGCCCGCGATTGACGATTCCGCGAGCGGGGTGTCGATGACGCGCCCCTCGCCGAATCGCTTCCAAAGCCCGTCCGTGACGAGGAACACACCACCCTTGCGCCCGACGTCCTCTCCGAGGACCATGACCCGCTCGTCGCGCTCCATTTCCTCGGTCAAGGCGGAGCGAAGCGCGGAGACCATGTTCATCTCCTCGGTTTCGACCCCGGCGGCGGGCTCGATCGCCTTGGGTACGTCGAGGCCGTACACGTTGGTCAGAGCGTTCTCAGCCGGCGCGTCTGGCGATTCCATGCCATCGCGCGTGGCCTGCGCAACCTCCTCCTTGACCCGCTCCTCGTATTCGGCGATCTCTTTGGCGGTCAGCACCCCCTCATCAAGCAGGCGTTTCTTGAACTGCTCCAGGCAATCGTTCTTCGCCAGCAGGTCGATCTCCTCCTGGGTTCGATAGCGCCTCTGGTCGTCCTCGGACGAGTGAGCTCCGAGCCGGTCGACGAGGCATTCGATGAGGGTCGGGCCCTCGCCGGCACGCGCGCGCGCGACCGCCTCTTTTGCGACCACGTAGCACGTCACGGGATCGCGACCGTCCACCGTTACGCCTGGAAATCCGTAGCCGGCAGCCCGTTGCGCGACGTACTCGATCGCGTACTCCTTGCGGAACGGAGTCGAAAT
>Ga0209118_1001522_pt1 | contig 10662 bp, 8 predicted proteins | sample BlaSpr_A8_Ref_M1_FD_187988 | JGI IMG/M metagenome (GOLD analysis project Ga0209118, IMG submission 187988) | Forest soil microbial communities from Thunder Bay, Ontario, Canada - Black Spruce, Ontario site 2_A8_Ref_M1 (SPAdes) (version 2) | ecosystem: Environmental > Terrestrial > Soil > Boreal...
GTGCGGTCGCGCAGTGGGGTGAGGCGATCGTGGAGGAGTTCCACGGGCCTGGCGTTGACGTAGAGGTCCAGCTTGAACCTCAGCCCCAGCAGGATGTCCGCGGCATGCTGATTCGAGGGCACGCGCGGATCGCCCAGTGCGCCAAAGAGGATGGCGTCAAATTCATCGCGCAGCAGGTCGACGGCGCCCAACGGCAGCGTCACGCCCTCGCGCAGATACTTGTCCGCGCCCCAGTCGAATTCGACGAATTCAATCGGCCGTTTGGCCGGCGCGGTCACGGCCCGCAGCACCTTCACCGCCTGTGGTGTGACTTCGGTGCCGATGCCATCGCCGGGAATAACCGCGATTCGCGCCGCTGGACCACCATTTCGCAAAGGAATGCCGGGCAAAGTCTTGCCTCCTCGACATCTAAGTCACTCTCTTGTTGCAAACCGCTGAAGTGTAAGGATAAGACGGTCGGGCGCTATTCTTCCACCATTGTGGGCAACGCGCCACCTCTGAGAGGGCTGTTCCAGCACAGCCAAGCCGTCTTGACGCTCCCCCGCGCTTGAGGCGGAGAGGAGCGGCTTTGCAAACTCTGCAAAGTGTGTTATCACGCGTGCTGCTCGTAGTTCGGACTATGGGCAAGCGCGGCGTGCGGAAGGAAACGAAATGATCAGTAGACGCGAGTTTCTGGCAACGACAGGCGTGGTGGTAGCAGCGTCGAGCGTTAGCGGACCTGCTATGGCGGCAGTTGCGCCCGCTGCGGCGGGCGGAGAGAAGTCGGCGAAGCTGTTTTTGCCCGAAGATGACCTGAAGGCCGCAATGTTTGACCGGCTCCCACTGGAATGGCACAAACAACGCGCGGAGAAACTGCGGGGGAAGCTGGCGGCAGACGGCTATGAAGGAATCCTGCTCACAGACCGGTGGAACATCATCTATTTCACGGGGCTCTGGCACACGACGACCGAACGTCTGGTAAACGTCTTCCTGCCGGTGATGGGCGATCCTGTGTGGTTCAACGCGGCTCTGGACCGCGACCTGGTGAAGTCGTGGTGGTACAACGACGGCGAGATGTACTTCGACTGGCTCCATGCGGAAGGCGCTTTCCCTCACGAAGGAAAAGTGCAGATGGGCGCCAAAGTGGATTTGTTCGAATGGATGTTGAAAGCGCTGAAAAAACGGGGATACGGGGAGAAGAAGCTGGCGGCAGACGCGGAGTTCACGCCCTCGGCGCAGAAGAAAGTGGTGAACGTACTCGGGAAAGAGATGACGTCACAGGAAGAAGCGTGCATGGCAATGCGCGTTCGCAAGACGCCGGAAGAACTGGCGCTGACAAAGCGGGCCTACAACTACTTCAACCAGATGCACGCGTTTGCCCGGGATATGCTGCTGCAGCACGGTACGGACCTCTCCGACTACGACATCGCCAGCGCCGCAACCAAGTATGGGACGGATCTTGTGATGGCCGATATCAAGCGCGACGGCGCACCCCACACAGCGGTGGGAATTGAGATTGATCTGGGCTGCCGCACCGGCCGGTCTACGGCCTATCCGCACCCAAACCAGTTTCAGCACAACAAGGTGGCGCGAGGGCAGGCGATTCAAATCGAAGGCGGGGTGAATATCGCGGGCTGCGGTGGAGAACTTTACCGGGCGATGTTCATTCATCCCTGGACCGACCAGATGAAGAAGCTTTGGACGGTAAGCCGGGATTGTTGCCTAATCCAGAAGGAAGAATCGATCGCGGGCGTGACCTGCTCGACCGTGGCGTACAAGATTCACAAGCACCAGGTGAAGAACGGCGTTGCGCCGTACATCTATCACCGGCCTGCACACGGGCAGGGTTGGGAAGGACATCAGCCGCCATATCTGGCGCTGGGCGATACTACGATGCTGGAGCCGGGGATGAACTTCTCGGTCGAGCCGGGGCTGTACGATCCGGAACACGGAATCGGCTCGAACTTTTCGGATGGTTTCGTAGTCCAGCCGGAAGGGCCGTCCCGGCAGATGTCGCGGTTGCCGTGGAACGAAGAGTGGTGCCTAGTGAAGCTCTGAAGAACAGTCGTTGCGCGAACAGTACTAAACTCTATTTCAGCTTGGCGAATTCTGCGCGGGCTGATTTCAGGATGGAGACGCCGCGTATTACGGCAATGTGAGGAGGTTGCAATGCGAATCCAGCGACTAATCGGACTATGGGTTGTCATTTCCTGCGGTCTGTGTGTGCCACTGAGGGGGGCGACAGGGCCTGATAATCGTCCAATTACGGACCCGCAGTCGGTGACCTCGACCCCGAATGCGGCGGCCCGCCCTGCGCCTGTGGACGACCTTTACTACACACGAAGCGTATTTGGCGCGGCCTGGTCGCCGGACGGACAGCAGGTGCTTTTCACCAGCGACATCTCCGGGCGCTTCAATTTATGGAAGGTGCGCGCCTCGGGTGGATGGCCAATCCAGCTCACGCAATCGGATGATGTGCAGTCGGGAGCGATTTGGTCACCCGACGGCAAGTGGATCGTTTACCAGCAGGACCGTGCCGGCGATGAACTCTATGATCTTTGGGCTATATCCTCCGATGGTGGGGAGCCCCAAAACCTGACGAAGACGCCGGACATCCGCGAGCAAGACCCGCATTGGTCACCCGATGGGAAAACCATCGCATTCGCGTATAAGCCGAAGGATGGCGCCATGTACGACATTGCTCTGCTGGACTGGGCGACGCGAAAGGTTCACACGCTGACAAATGAGCAGCAACCGGGCTACTCATGGAGCGTGGTGGCGTGGAGCAACGACAACAAGACGGTTTATGCCATCCGAGTGAATCCGCCGTTCACGGATGCGGATGTTTACCGCATCGAAGTGGCGACGGGAGCTACGGAAAACCTTACAGGACACCAGGGTACGATTCGTTATCTGGCGTCCTCGCTTTCTCCGGACGGCAAGACGCTGCTGCTCAGCTCGGATGCGAAGGGCGGTTACATGAATGTCGCCCTGCTGGATCTCGCAACTAAGAAACTGACGTGGGCCACAGACACGAAATGGGAGGCTTTTTCTGGAAGCTTTTCGCCCGATGGGAACAGCTACACGTACACGGTGAATGAAGACGGGCTGAACGATGCATATTTGGCGGAGCGCTCGACCAACAAGGCAGAAAAGCTCGAGCTGGCGCACGGATTGAATGGCTTCTCCGGCAATCCCTCAGAATTCGCGCCGCAGGGAGACCGAGTGATCGTTTCCCACGAGGCTTCGAACCAGCCCGGCGATTTGTGGATCTACAACATCGGCAAGCGGCATGCCGACCAACTGACTTTCTCGACGATTGCCAGCTTGCGTGAGACACCGCTGCCGGCGTCGCAAATCGTCCACTACAAGAGCTTCGATGGGAAAATCATCACGGCGCTGCTCTGGGTTCCGTTCAATTTGAAGCGGGACGGCAGCAATCCTGCGCTGGTGATTCCTCACGGCGGGCCCACGGGCCAGAGGATTGATTACTGGAGCCCCGAGGTGCAGGCGCTAGTCTCTCGCGGCTACATTTGTATAGCTCCTAACCCGCGCGGGTCGACGGGCTACGGCCTGGAATTTCAAAAAGCGAATTTTCAAGATCTTGGCGGCGGGGACTTGAAGGATGAAATCGGGGCGGTGGAGTTCCTCAAGGCCACGGGATACCTCGATCCGAAAAAAATTGGAATCACGGGCGGATCCTACGGCGGCTTCATGACGCTGATGGCTATCGGCAAGACGCCGGAGATCTGGGCAGCGGCCGTGGAACTTTACGGGATCATCAACTGGTCCAGCATGCTGAAGAGCTCGGATCCATCACTGAACGAATATCTGAAAGGACTGCTGGGAAATCCTGACGAGAACCGCAAGATCTACGAGGCGGATTCGCCGATTACCTATATCCGCAACGAAAAAGCGCCCTTGCTGGTGCTGCAGGGCGACAACGATCCGCGTGTTCCGAAAGAGGAGGCGCAGCAAGTGGTCGATATCCTCAAGAAAGAAGGGCGCGTGGTGGATGTGCACTATTACGCGAATGAGGGTCACGGATTCGCGAAACGCGAGAATCAGATCGACTCAATCCGGCGCACGATCGACTGGTTCGATCGTCATCTAATGGGAAAGACGGTCGGGACCGGCCAGTAGACCACCGCCGTTTGCGGCATATGATGGACTACATTGGGCTCAAACGACCGGGCTCTAGGCGACTGCGCAGCGGTCGACAAACTATTCTCCCATCACGGCCGCGGTTCGCGCCAGCAACTCAGGGACCCCATTCCTGCGGGCGCGCTTCCGGCGGGAATCCTGCGGGAATGCGATTAATCGACCTGGAACAGGTAAGATTCCGTATCTTTGCTGATTCAACGACATGGGAAAACCAAAAAACGTGAAAAGCGGGCTCTTGCTCTTTGGAGCTCTTCTGATCGCCGTGGCAGCTCTTTTCGTTTTCGGGTGGCTGGCGGAAGAGGTGCTGGAGGGAGACACCCAGAAATTCGATACGTTCGTGCGGACTGCCGTGCACCAGCACGCCACGCCCGGGCTTACCCGGTTGATGCTGGGATTCTCATTTCTTGGATCCGTCGCGGTGATAAGCGTGTTGTGGCTGGTGGCGATTTGTGTGTTTCTCTATTTTCGTCGCACCCGTATGGCTGCGTTGCTGGGGATAACGATGGCCGGCGCGGGTGTGCTCGATGTGGCATTGAAGCTAGCATTTCATCGCCCCCGACCCGTGCCCTTTTTTGGCGCCACGCCAAGCTCGTATAGTTTCCCCAGTGGTCACGCCTTCGGCTCAGTCTGTTTCTATGGAATACTCGCCGCGATTCTCGCGACACCTGCGCGCGGACGGGTCGCCAAATGGTGCATCTGGGCGGGCGCCGTGTTCCTGATTGGAATGATTGGAATCTCGCGCATTTATCTGGGAGTGCATTACCCAAGCGACGTCATCGCCGGATACTGTGCGGGCGCGGTATGGGTCGGGGCGGCTGGTTTTCTCGACAAGATTCTCCGGAACCGGGGCAAGGATGAGATGGACCGTGGAAAGAACATATAAGCCGACGAATTCAGCGCGGGCAGATTTGCGGGAGTTTACGAGGCGGTATTGTCTTTCACGTTGAATGACCGGCCCGATTCCATCCAGTAGACGCCGCCGAGCGCCAGCACTCCGCCCAGCACTTGACCCCAGGTGCCTTTCTCACCGAGCCATAGAATTCCGAGGATGGTGGCCAGCACCGGCAGGAGGTACGTGAAGGCGCTCAATTGCGACGCTTCGAGGTAGCGGAGCAGCTAGAAGTAAAAAACGTACGCCAGCGCCGAACTGAAGACCGCCATGTAGCCAACGGCGACCCATGCTTGCCAGGGCAGGTGCAGCAAGTTTCCGGACTCATGCATGATTCTGGCTTCGTGGATTGCCAGCGGCAGGACAATCAACACGCCTGCAAAATGATTGAACGCGGTCATCGTGAGAGTGTCGTACTTCCCGGCCACGCGTTTGCCCAACACCACGTACATCGCGAAGCCGATCGATCCCCTCATGGTGATTGCATCACCCAGCAGCGATGGGGAACGTGCAGAGATCCCGTTTTCTGACGCCATCACGGCGATGCCAAGGAGCGCAATGAGCATCCCAGTTATTTTGCGCCCGGTCGCACGCTCCAATCGAAGCAGCACGGCCAGCACCAGGATGTAGAGAGGACCCATGCCGACAATAACGGCGGCATGGCTGACGGACGTGAAATGAAGTCCTACCGTGAAGCAAATCTGATTTACGGTCACGCCGAAAAAACCCAAATAGAGAAAGATCCAGAACTCGCGCGCGGCGAACCCGCGGCGCCGAAAAGCCGTGGCTTCAGAAAAAGCCGGCATTCGCGAGCAGAAGAAATACGTGGGAACCATGACGGCGCCCGCGAAAACCACGCGGAAGGACGCCATAGCCAGTGGCGGCAAGTACAACAGGCCAATTTTTGCGGCGATGAAGTTAACGGCCCATACGACTACCAAGAGAGCGATCGATACCGCGATGACACCACGGCTGGGAGCTTGGCCACCGGATGTTTGAATCCGCACGGCGTCAGGTCAGCCGTTCTTTGCGAACGGTGAGTTTCTCGATGCGCTCAAGTCGCGGTGCGAACCCAATCCCCGCTCCCAGGGGCACGCGAACTGTTCCTTGCGGAGAAACCGTGACTTCGGGGTCGACGATGTCCTCTTCCCAGTAGCGCTTACTGGCGGTCACATCGCCGGGGAGAGTGAAATTGGGAAGCGTGGAGAGGGCGATATTGTGCGCGCGACCGATTCCGGATTCCAGCATCCCGCCGCACCAGACGGGGATGCCCTGTTGCTGGCAAAGATCGTGGATGCGCCGCGCCACCGTATAGCCGCCGACCCGGCCAAGCTTGATGTTGATGATCTTGCAAGCGCCGAGTTCAATGGCGGCAAGCGCCTGTTCTTCGGTATGAATGCACTCGTCTAGGCAGATCGGCGTGTCGAGCTTCTTTTGCAGTTGCACATGGCCATAGAGATCGTCCCAGCCGAGCGGCTGCTCGATCATCATCAGGTAGAAGCCTTCGAGCTGCTTGAGCATCGGCCAATCCTCGAGCGTGTAGGCGGAGTTGGCGTCGACCATCAATTTGATGCGCGGAAAGTCCTGGCGCAAGCGACGAACCTGCTCCAAATCCTTTCCCGGCCTGATTTTTATCTTGATCCGCTGATAACCCGCGGCAAGTTCTTTTTTCACGGCGGCCACGAGGTCCTCGATCGATTCTTTAATTCCAATGGATACACCGCTGGCGATCTCTTCGCGCGTTCCGCCGATGAGTTTGGATAAAGGCACACCCTTCTGTTTTGCTTCGGCGTCCCAAATCGCAGCTTCCAGCGAAGCTTTCGCCATGTTGTGACCGCGAACGTGGGAGAGCAGGTTCCACACTTCGGCAGCGGAGCCGAATTCTTTTCCCTTAACCAAGGGCCACAAATGATCGCGCAGAATGTGCCACGCCGTATCCGTAGTCTCCGGACTGTAGGATGGCGACTCTCCCGCCACGCACTCACCCCAGCCGACCACACCATCCACATTCGCCTCGACCAGGACGATGCGGCGGACCTCGGTGCGTTCTACGCTGGTTTCGAACGGAGCCACCAGCTTCATCTGCAGTTCCCGCAGCGTGATTTCTCGTACGCGCATTATTTTTGACCAGACCGTCCTTCCTAGAAATCGCTCCAGGGAGTCAGAAGATACGCGGCGTTCCCAGGGGCAGTGCGCAAGGCGACTGCGGCATACCCCTTGGCGAACCACTTCATAAATTCTTCGCGGATGCGGGCCTGGACCTTGCCGACCTCGACGGAATCTTCGCGCTGCCAGCGTTCTAGTTCTGCGGGCAATTCGATAATCGCCGGCGCTTCGAGGGGATCTTTTACGAGGTCCTGGATTGCCCCCACTACCCTCGCGGAGTCGAGGTGCCATTCGGCCAGGAGGCGATCGGTCTGCAGGCGGCGATGAAGCGGACTGGTCGTCACGCCATATAGATTGGGCTGATACTTTCGGCAAGTGGCGCCCAGGCGGTTCAAGTTGAAGTGCGCGTTGCGAACTTCGAGCGGATCAAAAGTCCATTGGATCAGCCGAATGCCGCGGCCAAGAGCTTCATCGCGTTGGAAGAGCTTCAACATCCGGCCGACGCCCCGGTCGCGGTATTCGCTACGTACGCCCGTCATGTGGGAATGAAGGTAGGGCACGCCGTCGCGAAGTCCCACGACGGCAAGCGTGTAACCCGCCAGGCGGTCGCCGGCGAAAGCGCCGAGCACCTGGCCGCCGGTGGAGCCGGCGACGATAAACATTGTCGCCGGCTCCACTTCCAGGTCCGCTTCTCCCCAGATTTCGCGCTGAAGCTCAACGCATTTGTGAAATTCCTCAAGCTGGTGGCATTTGCGAACAACGATCTCCGGGCTCATCGTTTTGCGCTCACCCCGCTCGAAGGCAAGGTGGCGGGTTCCCTTTCGAACTTCTTGGTGGCGTCCCAGAGCGTCTCCATCTTTTCCCGCGAAAGATTCTTGAACTCTGCGCCACCCTCACGAGCCAGCTTCTCCATGACCCGGAACCGCCGCGAAAATTTCGCATTGGCTTTCTTTAGGGCGATTTCCGGGTCAATCTTTAGAAATCGTGAGAGGTTTATCGCTGCGAAGAGCAAGTCTCCCATCTCCTCTTCTGTTCTCAGATGGTCTTGCACCTTCATTGCGTTTTTCAGCTCTTCGGTCTCTTCTTCCATTTTGTCGAAAACGCCGCCGGCGTCCTCCCAGTCAAAACCCATGCGTGCCGCTTTGCGCGTGAGTTGGAAACCTTCCAGCGTCGCCGGCAGAGCACGGGATACGCCATTCAGCAAAGAAGCTTCCCCCGCGGATTCCTTCTTGGCCGGCTTGCCTTCCTCGCTTTTCGAACGCCGCTCTTCTGCCTTAATCTGTTCCCAGTTTCGCAACACTTCGGCGGAATCTTTGGCAGGGGTTTCGCCGAAGACATGAGGATGGCGCCGCAGCATTTTGTCGTGAATTTCGCTAATCACGTCGGAGACTGTAAAGCGGCCTTCTTCCCGAGCGATCTGCGAATGAAAGACGATCTGCAGCAGCAGGTCGCCCATCTCTTCGGCAAACTTGGCGTCGTCTCCGCTTTCCATAGCTTCGAGTACTTCGTACGCCTCTTCGATCAAGTAGGTTCGCAGCGACCCATGGGTCTGTTCGCGGTCCCAGGGGCAGCCATTCGGCGCGCGCAATCTGGCTTGCACGGCGACCAACTTTTCAAACCACTCGCCCGGGGATGGTTGCCTGCGCTGGCGGGGTTTGCCAGTGGCGCGGCGCGTTTTGTTTGCGCTCTTCGACGGTTTTTTGCGGGAAGGCATCTTGTTCTCAGGTGATTCCAATTTGAATCAGGCGTTCCACTTTACGGTGCCACCGGACCTTTGACAAGCGTGGGACTTTGATGGTGGCAAGGACCGGCGCGACGCAGAATAGCAACCCGTGATAAACTGAGGGTGAAATCAATCACTAAGGAATATCCCTTGTCCGAACCTAAGCACGAAGAATCGTTTCGCGTCATCGACCGGCGCCCGTTTACGTCCGAAGGCGAATTGCGTAAAGAGGTGGTCGAAGAGAAAGAGCGGGCAGCCAAACGCGAGGCTGCAACGCCACCACCGGCACCGGCTGAGCAGCCAAAGACACCCGCCGCCTCGCCTCCAGCGCAAACGCCCAAGCCACTTCCCGCATTCCAAAGCCTTGTCCAGATGCTGGGCAGCAACGCTGCGATGGTTCTTGGCGCCTATCCCGATCCGCGCACGGGTCAGCCGGTCATTGATCCGGACGCAGCGCGCGAACTTATCGACATCCTGGATGGTCTGCATGAAAAGACCAAAGGCAATCTAGCGCCGGAAGAAGAGACCCTCCTCCTGGACCTCCTCGGTAAGCTGAAGATGACCTATCTGGAGATCAATCAGGCGGTTGCGGCGCAGGCCACGCAAGCCAAAGCGAAGACGCGCCCCTGAGTGGCACCCGGCGGCCCATCGCGGCGTCGCGAGACCGCTTTTCAGCTTTTTCACCATGCCTCCCGCTCCGCTAAAGATCACGGTACTCGGCTCCGGAACCTCCATGGGTGTTCCCACGCTTGGCTGCCACTGCCGCGTGTGTAGTTCTAACGATCCGCACGATAAGCGCTTGCGTCCATCCCTTCTGATTTCGCGCAAGGGCCAAAACGTGGTCATCGATACCACGCCGGACTTCCGCCAGCAGGCGCTCCGGTCTGGAATCGACCGCCTCGATGCCATTCTCTTAACGCATGGTCATTCGGACCACATCCTCGGTTTTGATGATATTCGCCCCTACAATTTCCGCCAGCGATCGGCACTGCCGGTCTACAGCAACGAGGAGACATTCGATGTCATCCGGCGCGTCTTTGCCTATGTCTTCGATGAAAAACCGACCCTCAGCACTGTGCCCATCGTTACTCTCCACCCTGTGACTGGGCCTTTCGAATTGCTTGGCATTCCGTTCCTGCCGGTGCCGCTGTTGCACGGCGAGATGAAGGTTCTAGGCTTCCGTTTCAGTCGCGCCGCGTATCTCACGGACTTCAGCGAAATTCCAGAGTCTTCGATGGCGCTACTCGAGGGACTCGACGAACTGGTGCTCGATGCGCTGCGTGACATTCCCCATCCGATGCACCAGACGGTTGAACAGGCTCTCGCTCTCATCCAGCAGCTCAAGCCCCGCCGCGCGTGGTTCACCCACATCGCGCACGACCTCCCACACGCTGAAACCAATGAGCGTCTGCGCCAGAGGGGCTTCCCGCAGGTGCAACTGGCCTACGATGGGCTTCACTTCGAAGTGCAAGTCGACGCGAGCGATGAAGTTTCCGCCCAGGAACGGAATCCACAATTATCGCGGGCATCTCCTGGAAGCTTGAGGCCGGCCAGATTGGCAGTGTTCACGTCCTCGCAGGCCTGGGCGAGCCGCTACGGAAACTATGGCCACAGCAGTGTGCTGGCCATCGGCAACTTCGACGGCATCCACCTTGGTCATCAGGCCATTCTTCGCGCGGCCGTCGAGCGTGCCAGGGAGGTCCATGCGGTCTCCACGGCTCTCACGTTTGACCCGTCGCCGCGGAAGGTTCTCCGCCCGGAGTCCGCGCCGCCGCGCCTTTCCACGAACGCCCAACGCCTG
>Ga0209118_1001524_pt1 | contig 10652 bp, 9 predicted proteins | sample BlaSpr_A8_Ref_M1_FD_187988 | JGI IMG/M metagenome (GOLD analysis project Ga0209118, IMG submission 187988) | Forest soil microbial communities from Thunder Bay, Ontario, Canada - Black Spruce, Ontario site 2_A8_Ref_M1 (SPAdes) (version 2) | ecosystem: Environmental > Terrestrial > Soil > Boreal...
GAGCGTGTAGTGAATGAGCTCCGCTAGAAACGGGACCGCCAGCCAGCGATCGATCTTGCGGCGGAGCTGCGCTTCCGTGAACCGCGCCTTCGGCTTGCCGAGGTCAACCGACAACCGTCGGAACGCTTGCAACGTTTTGGCCAGGCTGGTCGTCACGCTCTGGAGCTGCTCGCCCGCAAACGATGCCGAGTATTTCACGACGCACAGATACTCCTGCCCGTGCACGAGGCGACGCTCCGCGATCGCGCGCACGCCGGGGGCGGCGGCGATCACTAGCACGCCGGAGGTTTGGCCGGTGATGCCGAGCTGGCTCGCGGTCGACGCCGTGAGCGTCTGCGCGGTGATGCCGAGCGCGGGATGTTGAATCGCGATGCCTTTTTCGAGTGATGGCAGGAGGCTCTCGGCGCGGTTGATCGGAATCGCGAAGCCGACGCCGACGTTGCCCTCGACCGGGCTCTGGATGGAGTCATTGATGCCGATCAGCTTGCCGTTAGCGTCGAGCAGCGCGCCACCGGAGTTCCCGGGGTTGATCGGCGCGTCGGTCTGGATCATCCCGGTCAGTGCGCGGCCGGTGGGCGCGGTGCTGGAGCGGTTCAAGCCGGAGATGATGCCCGCGGTCAAGCTTCCCTGCAGCCCGAACGGGGATCCGATGGCGAGCGCGGAGTCGCCCACCTGCAGCGCGTCGGAGTTACCGGCGGTGAGCGGATGCAGCTGGTCCGAGGCAGCAACCTGGACCACGGCAAGGTCCGCACTCTGGTCGACGCCTTTGACCTGGCCGGTGGCGGTATGCCCGTCGCTGAAGGTCACCTGGACCTGCGACGCGCTGTCCACGACGTGGGCGTTGGTGAGGATGTCACCTTGCTTGTCGACCACGATGCCGGAGCCTTCGGCTTGTGAGAAGGAGCGGGGGCCCGTGCCAGACACCGAGGTCGTAATCGTGACGACGCCGTCCTTCACCTGCTGGTAAATGGCGGCGAATGACCCGGGGGATGGTGCCGGCGCGGCGACGCCCGCCGCGACCGTCCCTGGGCTGGTTGTCGTGCTGGCGGTGTGGCGGTTACTCGCGAGAAGCGCGCCCACCGCGCCCCCACCGATGCTGCCGGCGACCAGCCCGGCGGCGAGCATGGCCACTGCCATGCTGCGCGCCGGACGGTGGGGAAAGGGGGGAACGGGCTGACTGGGCTGAACGGGCGGAACGGGGGCCGCGGGTTCCGGGGCGATCGGGGTCTCGATGAAGTCAGGGGTGAACGGATCCCGCATAGTCGAGGCTCATGCTGCGCCGGAGCAATGAGCCGCCTATGAAAGCTGGCTAAGACTTCGCTAAGACTTTAGAATCGGCCGGCAATTCGACTGTAAAAGCCGCGCCGCCCTGCGGGTTGTTGGCGGCGCTTACCTGCCCGCCGTGTTCTCGGGCGATCCAGCGCGCGATCGCCAGCCCCAGGCCGGTGCCTTCACCGGAGCGGGACGCATCCGATTGGTAGAAGCGCTCGAAGACTCGCTCCAGATCTTCCTTGGGGATCCCGGGTCCGTCGTCGGCCACCACAAGGCGTGCCACTCCCTGACCGTTGTGCAATTGCAGCTGGATCCGCCCACCGTCATGCGTGTGCTTGAAGGCGTTGTCGATAAGGATCCAGAGCAGCTGCTTGAGCGCATCAGAGTTGCCAAGAAGCGACAGCGGCACGCCGTCCAGCAGCTCGATCCGCCTTGACGGCTGAAGGGTCTGGGCCTGCCGCGAGACCTCCTGGATGATGGGCAGCAGGTCGACCGGTGCTTTCTCGAGGTGATAGCCCGCATCGGCCCGGGCAAGCGTCAGCAAGTCCTGCACCATCCGGCTCATGCGCTCACTCTCGCCGGCGATATCATTCAGCGCGGCGACGCGGTCATCAGCCGTAATGTCATCCCGCTTCAAGAGCAGGCCGACGTTTCCTCGAATCGTCGTCAGCGGCGTGCGCAACTCGTGTGAGGCGTCCGCCACGAAGCGGCGCTGAGCAACCAGCGCGGATTGCAATCGGTGGTACGCATCCTCGAGCTGTCGCAACATCTGGTTGAAGCTCCTCTGTAGTCGGCCGACTTCATCTTCCGGTTCACTCTCCGGCAGACGGCGGCTGAGGTCCTGGGTCCGGCCGATATCCTCCGCGGTCGTCGCCATCGCGTCGAGTGGACGAAGGGCTCGGCCCGCGACCAACCAGCTGGCCGCAGCCGCACCGACGAGGCTCAGCAGTCCACCGGCGAGCAGCAACAGACGAAGGCCAGCGAGTTGGCCCTCGACCCCTAACAGCGGCTGACCAACCAGAAGGTAGCCGCTGTTTCCGGGAACTCCCCAGGCTCGAATGTAGGCACGTAGCCGAGGCCCGTCCTGTGGCTGGACGTTCATCCACTGGCCACGATCTGTTGCCGACTTCCAGACACTATCTGGGAGGATCGGGACACTCTCATTGATGGTGCCCGTGGATAGGGGCTGGCCAGCGAGCGGCACGATTTCCACAAACGGCGCCGAGCCACTCTTGAGGTCGACGAGCGGGAAGGATGGGCCCCCAAGCCGAAACGGCCGTCCGGATTCGAGCAGTCGCCAGACGTAGTCTCCCTGCTGCTTGAGGTTATTGTCCTGCTGCGATACCAGGCTGCGACTGACGAGCACATACACCAAGACACTAAAAATGAGCACCGTGAGCGCAACGACTGCAGCGCCGAACAGAGCGATCCTTGCCCGGATGGGTAGTCGTTGGCGGAGCGCGGTATGCTGGTCGACCCAGCCGAATAAACGACCAACGGAGCTGCGGATGGGTGCGAGGCGTGACGCGATGGATGAGTGAGCGCCGACGGAGGGGTTCATTCCTCCTTCAAGATGTACCCAACCCCGCGCACGGTTTGCAGCACGCGAGGCCGACCGCTTTGCTCGAGCTTCTGCCGAACATAGCCAACGTAAACGTCCACCACGTTGCTGCTGGCGCCGAAATCAAAGCCCCACACGGCATCGAGCAGCTGCTCGCGGCGAAGCACCTGCCCTGGATTGCGCATGAAGTGCTGCAGCAGGTCGAACTCCTTCGCGGTCGTTGGGATCAACTCCTCGGCGCGGCGGACCTCACGCGTGGCCAGGTCCATCACGACGTCGGCATAGCGCAGCGTCCGGCGGGCGCGCGGTGCGCGGCGGCGAAGCAGCGCCCGAACCCGGGCGAGCAGCTCCTCATAGGCAAACGGCTTGACCAGGTAGTCGTCGGCGCCGCTATCCAGGCCCTTGACGCGGTCGGCCGTGCCGTCCTTTGCGGTCAGCAGCAGGATGGGGACATCGCCTTCGGCGCGGAGGCGCCGCGTGACCTCGAGGCCGTCGATGCCCGGCATCATGATGTCGAGGATGGCGAGGTCGGGCATGCGCTCCCGCGCACGCGTCAGCGCAATTTGGCCGTCGGGCGCGACCTCGACCTGGTAGCCCTCGTAGATCAAGGCGCGGCGCAGCGCGGCCGCGATCTTGGCATCGTCGTCAACGACCAGGACGTGGGGCTGCTCGGCCATGCTCGCCACCATCTAAGCACGCTCCCATGAGAATAATCTAAGAACCAAGCATCAAGCTACCCCGACGTCAGTGGCCGGCGAGGATCGTCACGAACATGGTGATCGCGGCAACCGCCATGAAGACGGTGGCTATCCCGGTGAGTGCCAGGCTGACCCTGCCACTGACGTATCGCTTCATCACGGCGGCGTCCGCGCCGAGCAGAACGATCAGGAGCAGCAGGGGCGGCGCCAGCACGCCGTTGATGACCGCCGCAATGAAAAGCGCGCGGATCGGGTCGAGGTGGACGAAGTTCATCACCACTCCCGCCACCGTGGCCACCGTCAGGATCACATAGAAGGTTGGTCGATTCTGTGGCTTGCTGGCCAGGCTGCCTCCGAACCCGAAGAACTCTTTGATGGCGTAGGTTGCCGATCCGGTAAGGATCGGAATGGCGAGCAGGCCGGCGCCGATCAGACCGACCGAGAAGACGATGAAGGCAAACGGTCCGGCCAGCGGGGCGAGCGCCGCGGCCGCCTGTTCTGCCGTCTGCACATCCGTCTTTCCGTGCGCGTGCAGCACGGCGGCCGACGTGAGAATGATGAAGTACATGACGAGGTTCGAAAAAGCCATGCCGATGAGGACATCCGTTCTGGCGGCACGGAGCTCGGAGCGCCTCAGCCCGCGACGGCCGGACCTCGGGTTGGTGGCGCCGGCCGCCGCCAACTCGTCAACCTCAGAGGATGCCTGCCAGAAGAAAAGGTACGGCGAGATGGTGGTGCCGAGTACCGCCACCAGGGCCATCACGAAATCCTTGGAGAACTCGACGTGCGGAATGAAGGTCGCCTTCACCACCTCGAGCAGCGGGGGATGGGCGAAGAACGCCGTAATGACGTAGGCGAAGAGCGCCAGCGTCAACCACTTGAAAATCTTGAAGACGGTGGCGTAGCTGGCGAAGACCTGCAGGGCGATGATCAGCAGTGCGACCGGAACGACAAGCCACAGGGCATGCAGGGCACCGCGGGATAACAGCGACCCGGCCGCCGCAACCGCGCCGAGGTCAGCGCCCACGTTGAACGTGTTGGCCGCGAGCAGTCCGAGGATCGCGACGCCGACCAGCCATCGGGGAAACTTGCGCTGCAGGCTGGCGCCCAACCCGACCCCGGTTTGAAGCGCGATCCGCGCGCATAGCTCCTGTACCGCGCTCATCAGTGGAAAGGTAAAGAGCGCCAGCCAGAGGAGCCCGTACCCGAACTGGCTCCCGACCTGGGAGTAGGTTCCGATGCCGCTCGGGTCGTCATCGCTGGCGCCGGTGATCAGCCCGGGGCCGAGCAATTCCAGGAAGCCGAGCGGCCCCTTGCTCTTCGCCGCGTCAAGGGTCGTCCGGCCGGCGGGCGGACTGCCACCGGGGCCAAGGTCCGACCTCTTTGCCCCATCCGAGGCGTCGGCCGGCTGAGCTCCGGGCTTGACCACCGAGAGGATCGGGTCCGGGGTGGGGTGGCTCAGGTCAGGTTCCGCCATAGCAAAGTGATAGTACTACTATCACTAAGCACGGGCATAGGCAGGTGTCGAGCATACTGAGCTCCGGCCATAACCGGGCGACCGGCGGCGCGTTGTAACAACGAGCTGCAGGGTCTGGTCAGCTCACCACGTCACTGATAGGATGAAACCGAAATGTCACAGGGAGTAATCAAAATTGCGCTGGCGATGGCATTCGCGGCACTTTTGCCGTCGTGTTTTGGCGCCCAGGTGAATACGGCACGGCCGGGGGGGTCGGTGGTGCTGGCCTATAACTTTCCGCGGCCAACCCCGACCGGGACGCCCGAGCCGAAGCCGTCGCTAACCGTTGGGACGGTCGCGACCGGACAGGGCGCGGTGCAGGTCCGTGGCTTCCACGAGCCGGGCGACTGGGCGCATCGCAACTATTGCGGCGCCGGCGCGACCCAGGTGCTGCTATCGGCGTGGATGTCCGAGGTCCCCGACATCGAAACGGTGGCGAAGGCGTCAAACCTGAACCCCAACAAGGGTGAGTTCGGCGCCGATGCAACCAGGGCGATCAACCAGTACGTCAATCCGGTCGCCGTCCCCGCGTTCGGGCAGCCGCGCTACAAGGCCGAGCACATCACCACGCTCGATGAGGTCAAGGCGCGGATCGCGCAGGACATCGTCGACCAGCAGGCGATCATGACCTTCGGCCACGGCGTGCCGGTGATGGTCCAGACCATGACCAAGACCATGCCGGGTTGGAACCACTGGAACGCGACCCACATGATCACGATCTTTGCCTTCGACTTCAGCCACAACGACCCGGCCCTCGATACCGTCACCTATGCCGAGACGCCCTCACCGCTGGCTGGCTACCGCGGTCCGGACTTCCAGACCATCTCGGTCGCGGCGCTCTGGGTCGCGATGCAGGCCTACATCCGGGAGTTCCCGGCCGACCCGATGAACGTCATCAGCTAGGGCGAACCCGGGCGCTCCGCATAATGGGTCCATGGCCCAGGCCCACGACCGCCTCAGCGACGCCGTCTCGATGGAGGCGCTGGTCCGCCACCAGCTGATCCTGCTGGGCGAGGACCCCGCGCGCGAGGGCCTTCGCGACACACCCGAGCGGGTCAAGGAGAGCCTCGAGTTCCTCACGCGTGGCTACCGCATGACGGTCGATGACGTCTTCGGCGATGCCACCTTCGCCGAGGCCTACAAAGACATGGTCGTCGTCAAGGACATCGAGATGTACTCGCTCTGCGAGCATCACCTGCTGCCCTTCTTCGGCCGGGTACATATCGGCTACATCCCGAGCGGCCGGCTGGTCGGCCTCAGCAAGCTGCCGCGCCTGGTCGAGCTGTACAGCCGGCGCCTCCAGGTGCAGGAGCGGATGACCCGGCAGATCGCTGAGTGCCTGCAGAAGTACCTGGAACCCGTCGGCGTGGGCGTCGTCATCGAGGCCGATCATCTCTGCATGAAGATGCGCGGCGTCGAAAAGCAGAACAGCCGCGTTTTCACCAGCTGCGTGCTGGGCATTTTCCAGACCGATCCCAAGACGCGGGCCGAGTTCATGGGCCTGATCAAGGGCGTCCCCAACCCCTAGGGCCGTGGCTGGATGCCCGTGAGCGCTCAGCTCATGGTCGGGACATCGGGGTTCGCTTATTCCTCGTGGCGCGGCAGTTTCTATCCGCGGCGCCTCAAATCCGCGGAGATGCTGGGCTTTTACGCGCAACGGTTGGGGACGGTCGAGGTGAACACCACGTTCTATCGGACGCAGCCGGAGGAAGTCGTCGCCGGCTGGGTCCGAGCCGTCCCTGCCGACTTCCGCTTCGCCGTCAAGGCGCACCGCCGCATCACCCACAACCGCCGCATGCCCAACCTCGAGGAGGCGATTCGGGTGCTCGCGCTCGAGGCGAATGGCTTCGGCGACCAGTTGGGCCCGGTGCTCTTCCAGCTGCCTCCCACGGCCCCCGTTGACGAGGGCCGCATCGAGCGGATTGCGGCGCTGCTGCCCGGCCACTGGCGGGTCGCCTACCAGTTCCGGCACCGGTCGTGGCATACCCCACAGGTCGCGGACCTGCTGGAGCGGATGGGCGCGGCATTCGTTCACGGCGATGGGGAAGCGGAGCCGGGACCTCTGGGCCGGGGCGCCTTCATTTATCTTCGGCTCCGGCGAGAAACGTACTCGCCGCAGCGGCTCACCGCCTGGGCGCGGCGCATTACCGGTTACCTGCAAGGCGGCCGCGATGTCTTCGCCTACTTCAAGCACGAGAAGCTAGGGCCGCTCTACGCGCAGCGGCTGTCAGACCAGGTGCGAACATCTTTTCGTCCTCTCGCCCAAGCGGCGCTATAATTCGGCGAAATGGCCCGGTCTATGTGGCGGGGCGCAATCAGCTTCGGGATGGTGGCGATTCCGGTCCGCATGTACCTCGCCACCGAGGCGCACAGCGCCGTTTCATTCCGGCAGCTCTGCCCCCATTGCCAGCTCCCGATCAAGCAGCAACGGCACTGCCCGACCGACGATCACGTCGTCGCTTTCAACGACGTGCTCAAGGGCTACGAGGTCAGCAAGAACCAGTTCGTCCTCATCGACGAGGAGGACCTCGACAAGCTGCCGCTCAAGACCACCCGCACGATCGACATCGTGGAGTTCGTCGAACGGAACGAGGTGCCGCTCGGGCTGTACATCAAATCGGCCTACTACCTGGAACCCGAGGAGGTCGGCGTCAAGCCGTTCTACCTGTTGAAGCGGGCCCTCGAGGACACGAACAAGGTGGCCGTCGCGAAGATCGCGCTCCGCGACCGCGAGCACCTGTCCCTGATCCAGGTGGAAGGCAACACGCTCCTCTGCAACACCCTCAACTGGCCGGATGAGATTCGATCGACCGACGAGTTGAACCTGCCGCAGAACGTGAAGATCAGCGACAAGGAAGTAAGCATGGCGACGTCGCTGATCGACAACCTGACCGACACCTTCCAACCGGAGCGCTACACCGATGACTACAAGGCAGCCTTCCAGCAGATCGTCGATCAGAAGATGAAGGGCCTGAAGATCACGGCGCCGGCGGCGACACAGGAGCCGAAGGTCATGGACCTGATGGCGGCGCTGCGCGCATCGGTCGAGGCGACCAAGCAGGGAAAGAAGAAGCCCGCGGAGAAGCCCGCGGCGCGCGCGGCGAAAGTCAAGGTGGCCGCCAAAACGTCGGCCGCGCGACCTTCCGCGAAACGGCGCACGGCCTAGCTACGCGTAGTACCCTCCCCTAAAGTGCCGGCGCGTGCGCGAACGGTTGAGCTCGACCTGCCATTCGAGGCAGCGGTCCCGGATCGGCTGCGGCCGATGCTGCCGATGCCGGCGGCGGAGCCCTTTGATTCGGCCGAGTATGCGTTCGAAGTTGCCTGGCACGGCATTCGCGCCCTGGCGCGCATCGATCGCGGTCAGGTCCGGCTGTGGGGCCGCGACCTGCGCGATCTCACCGGTCGCTATCCCGAAGTCCAGGCGCTGGCGGCCATCGCACCTCCCGAGACCATCGTTGATGGCGAGCTGATCGTGGCGGACGGCGAGGGCCGTCCCGACAGCGTGGCGCTGGAGAAGCGCCAGCAGGCCGCCAACCCGGAGGCTGTCGCGCGCGCCGTCGGCGCGCAGCCCGTGACCTATGTCGTGTACGACCTGCTGTACCTCAGCGGCCGATCGCTGCTCACGCAGCCGCTGGTGCGGCGCCGCCCGCGCCTGAGCGAGGCGATCCGCTCGTCGGCGCGAATCTACGTTGTGGAAGCGGTCGCCGAGGACGGCCTCGCCCTGTTCGATGCCGCCCAGGAGAGGGGACTCGAGGGCATCGTGGCCAAGCGATTCGATAGCCCGTACCGTCCCGGGCAGCGCCACCCCGACTGGCTCGCGATCGAGGTGGTCCGCCGCCAGGACTTTGCCGTCATCGGCTTCATTCCCCAGGCAGGCGATCGCCTCATCGAGGCTCTCATCATCGCTACCTACGACGGTCGCGGCTATCAGCCGGCGGGCCGCGTCGCGGGCGGCTTCGACGGCAGCACCTCGAAACGCTTGCGCAAGATGCTGGACGCGTTCCCGAGCGCGCCCGCCCCACCCGATGCGCGCTGGGACGACGACCGGATCTGCTGGGTGGAGCCGCGCATCGTGGTCGCGATCAGGTTCAGTGAGTGGGATCGGAGCGGACAGGTCCGATTCCCGATCTTCAGCGGTCTGCGTCCGGAGGTCTCGCCGCAGGAGTGCGTGCGCGCCGCGATGGTCGAGCCGCGACAGGCCGTCGGGCCGCGTATCGTCGACATTCAGCTGCCTCGGCTCCCCATCTAAAGTAGGGGGCGTGTTGATCCCGGAGCGGGTCGCGGTGCGCCTGCGCGTCAACGGCGAAGAGACGGCGCTCATGGTCCCGCCGTACAAAACGCTGCTCGAAGTCCTCCGGGAGGACATGGGATTGACCGGCACCAAGCATGGCTGCGAGCTGGGTGAGTGCTCGACCTGTGGGGTACTTGTCGATGGCAAGCCTTTTCTCTCCTGCCTGAGCATGCCGCTCGACCTCGAGGGTCGCGAGATCACCACGGTCGAGGGGATGTCGGCCGATGGTCGCTCGCATCCCCTCCAGGTCGCCTTCGCCGAGTTGGGTGCCGCCCAGTGCGGTTACTGCACGCCCGCCATGTTGCTGACCGCCAAGGCGCTGCTCGACCGTGATCCGCACCCGAATCGCGATGCCATCATGGAGGCGCTCGCCGGCGTCCTGTGTCGCTGCACGGGCTATCTCAAGATCTTCGAGGCGGTCGAGCTGGCAGCCTCGCGCGAGGGGATCTCTGGACGATGACGGAATCAACGGAAGAGCTTTCGATCGTCGGCAAGCCGCTGATCAAGCCCGACGCCTTTTCCAAGGTCAGCGGGCAAACGAAGTTCGCCGACGACCTGGCGCTGCCGCGAATGATCTATGGGCGCATCCTGCGCAGCCCGCACCCGCATGCCCGCATCCTGCGCGTGGACACGTCGCGCGCCCGCGCCCATCCCGGCGTGCTGGCGGTGCTGACCGGGGAGGACCTACCGATCAAATTCGGCATCCTGCCCGTCAGCCAGGACGAGGAAGCCCTGGCAAGAGAAAAGGTCCGCTACGTTGGCGATCCCATTGCCGCCGTCGCTGCCACCGATGAGTGGATCGCCGACGAGGCGCTCGATCTGATCGACATCCAGTTCGACGTGCTTCCCGCGGTGATGTCGATCGAGCAGGCGATCGTCGCCAACGGCGAACCGATCCACGGCAAGAGCAACGTGCACAAGACCGTGGCGCTCGAGTTCGGCGACACCGATGAGGCGTTGCGCGCGGCAGCCCACCTGCGCGAGGACACAGTGTTCTTCGAGGGCAACACCCATCTCCCGATGGAGCAACACGCCGCGCTCGCCCAGGTCGCGGCCGATGGCAAGCTCACGCTCTGGACCTCGTCGCAGACGCCGCACTACGTTCACCGCGCGCTGGGCAAGGTCCTCGAGATGCCGATGAGCCGCATCCGCGTCATCGCCACGCCCAATGGCGGAGGCTTCGGCGGCAAGAGCGACATCTTTTCGCACGAGCTGGTGGCCGCGAAGCTGGCGCTCGTCACCGGGCGCCCGGTTAAGATCACGCTGACCCGCGAGGAGGTCTTCTACGCGCACCGCGGGCGCCATCCGGTGCTG
>Ga0209118_1001525_pt1 | contig 10651 bp, 9 predicted proteins | sample BlaSpr_A8_Ref_M1_FD_187988 | JGI IMG/M metagenome (GOLD analysis project Ga0209118, IMG submission 187988) | Forest soil microbial communities from Thunder Bay, Ontario, Canada - Black Spruce, Ontario site 2_A8_Ref_M1 (SPAdes) (version 2) | ecosystem: Environmental > Terrestrial > Soil > Boreal...
GGAGGGCTCCTTTGCGCTACTTTCACCTAACAATGATCCTTGCTTGCCCGTTCCTGGCCGCTGCACAAGCCCCTCCTGCAGCGCCCAAGTCCGACGTCGATTCCTATCACGCCACCATCGACAACGTGAAATATGTCTTTGGCGTCGCTCCGCCTGTCGCGCGGCTCAAACCCGGCAACATTCTCGAGGCCAACTCGCTCGATTGCTTCGGCAACGCCCTGCAAAAACCCGGCGACACATTCTCCCTGGTCAAGGGCGACAACCCGCTCACGGGTCCCTTCTATATCGAAGGGGCGGAACCCGGCGACACACTTGTCGTCCAGATCCTCGACCTGCAGGTGGATGGCAAACAGGGCGTGGGGACATTTTCACCGGGCTTCGGCGCCATCAATTCCACACACTACACGCCGGTGCTCGAAAAGGAGCCTCTCCCGGAGCGCATCTGGTTCTATCCCATCGACCATGCTGCTAAGACCGCCACCTTTCAAGCCCTCGATTCGAATTACAAAGTGAAAATTCCACTCCATCCTTTTCTCGGCTGCATCGGTGTTGCGCCCGCCAATGGCGAAGCTCGCAGCTCCATCGTTCCGGCGGAATTCGGTGGAAATATGGACGCACCGGAGGTCTCCGTCGGCAACACGCTCTATCTTCCTGTGAATGTGCCGGGGGCTCTCTTTTATTTTGGCGATGGCCACGCCGCGATGGGCGATGGAGAAATTGCAGGCAGCGCTATCGAGGTTCCCATGAAGGCGCGGCTGCGGTTCGATTTGGTGAGAGGGAAGCACACCGGCTGGCCGCGCTTTGAAAACGAAAACGAGATCATGGCCGCAGGCATTTACCGCCCTGTGGACGACGCCGTGCGGATTGCGTTTACGGAGCTTGTCGCCTGGATTCACGCCGACTACGGTTTATCTCAGCTCGATGCCTACGAGTTGCTTTCGAAAGTCGCGAAAATTCATCTCACTGAAATGGTTGACCCAAACTACGTCGTCATCGCTTCCATCGAAAAAAAGTATCTGCCCGCAAGAAAGTAAGCTGTCTGGAGAACTGGAATTCTTGGCGGTTCCTTCCGCTCTCTGCGAGCTCCGTCTCTTTGCGTAAAGCTTTCTTGATTTTTGCTGCATTGCAGTCCTAGCAGTGCCTTTGGGATACTCTCATCAATGTTCAGCGAAGCCGTTCTCGATCACTTCCGCAATCCGCGCAACGCCGGCGAGCTTCCCGACGCCACGGCAACCGTGGAGGTGAGCAATCCCGTTTGTGGCGACATTCTCAAACTCGCTGCGCGCGTCGTGGAAGGGCGTATCGCCGAAGTCCGCTTTCTTTGCCGTGGTTGCACGACCTCCATCGCCTCTGCGTCCGTTCTAACGGAGCAACTCCAAGATCGCACCGCGGCAAACGCGCGCTCCATCACTGCTGAATCTCTGTCGGAATCCCTTGGCGGTCTCCCCGCCGCGACCCTTCACGGCGCCCAACTTGCCGCCGATGCCGTCACCGCGCTCCTTCAAAAGCTCGCCTCCACCAATCTCTAGTCCGCTCCCCCCAGCGCCTTGTTCAGCGTCTCTGGATCGTTGAGATTCAACACGCAGCCCTCTTCGTTTGTCCTTACCTCCTCAATGTCTCCTGAATGCGCCCACACCACCGCTCGCGCTCCGGTCTCCAGCGGGGCGTGGAGCAATTCGTCGTACAAGGTCGAGGAAAAAATCACGGGATGCCCGCGACGGCCCTCATACAGGGGCAGCACGATGGGCTTCTTTGACTTATAAAACTGCTCGATCAATTCTTGAACGAGCACCGCGCTGATCAACGGATGATCGATCAAACAGAGCAGGATTCCGTCAGTCTCCGGCGGCAAGCTCCGCAGCGCCGCCTGAATCGAACTGAGTTGCCCTTTTTCCCAATCTTTATTGATGACGATTTCGTCCGCTTTAAGCTGTATGGCTTTTGCGATGGGTTCGGCCTGCGCGCCGAGCACCACTCTGCGGACGCCAATGTTTCGGTGAGAAGTTACTTCCAGAAGGTGTTCGAGGAACGGCCGCCCCTGGTAGGGAACTAGCGCCTTGGGCGAGCCCATTCGGCTCGAGGCCCCGCCGGAGAGGATGACGGCGGCCAGCATGTGCCCCTTTCAGCGCTCGCCCATGGAGTGAGTCGGCGCCGCGCGCGATTCGTACTTCAGTTTTTTGTGCGCTGCGGTCGCCGCGTTCCGGCGCACCGCAACCAATTCCGCCACGATGCTAAGAGCAATCTCTTCCGGTGAGAGTGCGCCGATCTCCAGCCCCATGGGCGCGTAGACGCGTTCGAATTCTTCCGGTTTGTAGCCGTCGCTTTCCAGCGCCTTGTACACCGACAAAACTTTGCGCTTGCTGCCAATCATGCCCACGTAACGCGCCTCGGTGCGCACCGCCCACGCCAGCACGCGCATGTCTTCCTTGTGCCCGCGCGTCACGATCACCAGGTAGCTCGAAGCGTTAGGATGTATTTTTTCGAAGGCACCGTCGTAGCTCGTGTAAATCTCTCGCGCCATCGGAAATCGTTCTTTGTTCGCGAAGGCCTCGCGGTCATCCACCACGCCAACACCGAAGCCCGCCGCACTGGCTGCCTTCGCCACGGCCGTCGAAACGTGCCCGCCTCCGAAGAGGTAAACCATCGGCTGCGGCAAAATTGGCTCGACAAAAACTTCCAGCGTCCCTCCGCAAATCAATCCGTTGTCGTAGCTCGCTTCATTGTTCAGGTTGAAAACCATCTTGCGCGGCGATTCCTTTTGCATCACTTCCTTGGCGGCCGCCCATACCTCCGCCTCCACGCACCCGCCGCCAATCGTTCCCGCAATCGAGCCATCCTCGCGCACCAGCATCCGTGAACTCTCATAGCTCGGGATCGAGCCGTTGGTGTGCACGATCGTCGCCAGCGCCGCGCGCTGCCCAGCCCGCCTCATTTTCACGATTTCTTCAAACAGGTCCATTTTTCTCTTGTGGCACGGCCACTCTTGCTTGCCTGAGCTTGGCGAATGGGGCTGTGCACCTTGTACCCTGCCCAAGTCTCAGCCTACGGCGCGCCCTCCCCGGTGTCAACGCACCCACCATTCTGTTTCCGATATGCGTGTTAGGCAGAACTTATCCAAATTGGTCGGCAGGACCAGGGTGGATGCGCCTCGAGCAGTTCAGCATAGGCGCTAGCCAGTCGAGGCCGATATACTAGTAGCGCTCGGGGTGGTACGGGATGATCTACGATTTCTTCAGTGAGCTTCTGAGGTTTTTCATTCTTTATCTAATTCGACCAGTGCTTTTGGTTTTGGGGCCGTCATCTCGTCGGTGTACAAAGTACTGTTTGTATGGTGGCTCGAAGGTTGGATGTCTAAGGGGCTTCAGAGACGCTTAGAGCAGGACATCCGGAAAGAATATTCTTGGCTCTTCGAAGAATACGACGCCAGAATAGTTCCTATGAAGCCCTATAGGCAGGTGTTGGACGATGCAAATGTGACTATCGCGGTTGGCGACTTGATGTTTCAATTCACAAGAGGCCTTGACGATTTTCACGTGAGCGTCGCCCCTGCCCACGCGCCACATGACTGGTATGATCTTGGAGAGGCCATTGTTTTAGCTTGTGATGCCGAACATACGAGAAAGGGTACGAGGCATTATCGGATGTCAGACTTTCGGCCGTTGTTCGAGTCAAATAGCGAGCGTCTTAGGGTCTTTTTTTCCAAAGAGGAATACGGTCAATCAAGACGAGATAGGTCCGTCAAGAAACTAATCCCACTTTGGGCGACGACTGATTAGGCCTGCAGACAGTCGAAGGTAGTGGCGGCCTCCAACTGCCTTCAATTACCCGCAAGAAGGACAATTAGTATGCGTCTGCCACCGTTCTAACGTGGCGTTAGAGAGCCTAGATCAACGATAAGTGCTAGAAAAGCGGCTTAACTCCCGATAAATCGGATTACCGGCACTGACTTGTCCCCGCCGTTCTGGACACGCTTACAGACCGATGTTAACTTGCGGCCTATCATCCACCAGGAGTATCCATGAAAGCGATCGTCTTTCATCAACACGACGGACCCGAAGTCCTGAAATACACCGACGCCCCTGAGCCCAAGCTGCGGCCCAGCGACGTGCTTGTGCGCGTCAAGGCCTGTGCGCTGAACCATCTCGATATTTGGGTGCGCCGCGGCATCCCGAATGTGCCGATCCCCCTTCCGCACATCCCAGGCAGCGACGTCGCCGGTGAAATCGCCAACATGGGCGCGGATGTCACCACGGTGCGTGTCGGCCAAAAAGTCGTTCTCGCCCCCGGTGTGACCTGCGGCAAATGCGCTGCGTGCATCTCCGGCCAGGACAACCGCTGCCGTCAATTCACGAATTTGGGCTACATGATCGATGGTGGTTGCGCCGAATTCGTCCGCGTTCCCGAAGTGAATTGTTTGCCGTATCCGGAAAACCTGAGCTTTGAAGAGGCCGCCTCGATTCCACTCGTCTTCCAGACCGCCTGGCACATGCTGCTCGCCCGTGCCGAGCTGCAGCCCGGTGAGGATGTGCTGGTTCTCGGCGCGGGTAGCGGCGTTGGCAGCGCCGCCATTCAGATCGCCAAATTCTTCGGCGCACGCGTGCTGGCCACCGCCGGCACCGATGAAAAACTCGAAAAAGCGAAGCAGCTCGGCGCCGACCATCTCATCAACCACAAAACGCAGAAAATCCGCGACGAAGTTCGCCGCATCACGGGCAAGCGCGGGGTCGACGTCGTCTTCGAACACGTTGGCATCGCCACCTGGGACGACAGCTTTGCCAGCCTCGCCCCCGGCGGCCGCCTGGTAACCTGCGGCGCGACCACAGGCTACGACGCTAAGATCGACCTGAGATTCCTCTTCAGCCGGCAGTTGTCCGTACTCGGTTCCTACATGGGAACGAAATCCGAGCTGCACAGCGTCATGCGCCTCGTCGCCACCGGCCGCTTCAAACCCACAGTCGACCGCATCTTCCCGCTCGCCGAGGCCGCTGCCGCCCACGCCTACCTCGAATCCGGCTCCCAATTCGGCAAAGTCGTACTTGCCGTCTGATCTCTGTAAGAAGATATTCCTGCGCAGCCTCGCCCACTCGTCTTCACCTGTACCGATGGCCGGAAATCAGGTACATATCAGAAGTACCATTGACATAGTTTTGGCACTCGAATAAATTCCGCGAGATTTTCCACGGGTCCAACTCTCCCAACCCTGGTTCCTCCCGGCGGTTAGAATCACGGCGGAAATGTTGTAAATACGGAGGTCCTCGCGATGTGGTCCAAGCGACCCATACTCTACGTGTGTCTACTTACATGCACAGCCCTGGCGCTTGCCATGGCCGGCCAATTGGCGGGCCAAGGCTCCAGCACTGCCACCGAAGCCCCTTCGGGCTACGACAATCAACCCAATGGTCTGACCGATCCGGCATCGTTCGCCGTTGACCGCGGTCAGTTCGAGCAGACCGAGTTCATCGGCGATGGACTCGGCCCAATCTTCAACGCCCAGTCCTGTCGGGAATGCCACCAAAACCCGGTCACCGGCTCAACCAGCCAGGTCAAAGAACTCCGTGCAGGCCACCACGACGCTTTCGGTAATTTCGTCGCAGCTACCGCCACGCTCGCGGACGGCACTGTGACGATTCCAAACCGCTCCCTTATCAACCAGCGCGCCATCTGTCCGGCCGTGGATACCATTACCGTCAACGGCCAGCCACAAGCGTTCAATTTTCCGCAGACTCAGGGGCAGGAGCGCATCAGCACCGCGGAAACCATCCGCGCTTTCCGCATGTCGCTCAACACCCTTGGCGACGGTTTCATCGAATCCATCGCTGACCAAACGCTCCTCAATCTCGCGACCTCGCAGTGCTCAAACACCGGCGGCCTCATTTGTGGGGAGACCGTGCGCGTGCCCGTTCTGGAAGCCAACGGCGCTCTCGCTGTTGGCCGCTTTGGGTGGAAGGACCAGCACGCTTCGCTTCTCTCGTTCTCCAGCGACGCCTATTTGAATGAGATGGGCGTTAGTAATCGTTTGCCTCCCAACAATGTGGACGTGACCAGGATTTGCGATGTGATTCCGGATCCCAACAACGCTACCCCCGATTACCAGGGCCTGGAAGACATCGACCGTTTCGCGCGATTCATGCGGGCCACCAAAGTTCCGCCGCGCGACACGGCTCTGGCCAGTTCTTCGGACGGCGTAGCCGGCGCAGCGTTGTTCCATAGGGTTGGTTGCGATATCTGCCACGTTTCCTCCATCACTACGGCGCCAACAGGCACGCCCGTGGCGGCAGGAGCATTCATTGTGCCGGATTCGCTCGGCAACAAGATCATCCATCCCTACAGCGACTTCCTGCTCCATGACCTCGAAACCGGTGATGGCATCGTCCAAACCGGTGGCCAGGAAACCGCCCGCAAAATGCGCACGCCGCCTCTTTGGGGAGTGCGCACTCGTACCGAGCTTCTGCACGATGGCCGCTCGAGCACCTTCTTCGACACGATCCAGCGGCATCGCGGCGAAGCCGAACCGGTGATCAACAATTTCAATAGCCTCACCCCGGCCCAGCAGAACCAGCTTATCACCTTCCTGCGCTCGCTTTAGCGACGTGGCAAAGACCGGCGAGGCGATCAAGCTGCGTCGCCGGCCTTTCGTTTTCCGTTCCGGTTCCAACTTCAAGTCTTAGCTATCGATCTGCGCTGCGGCCCGCCTTTCCGCAGAATCGTCCTCACTGTTTCGTTTTCTTGAATATCTGATATCCTCTCGTCGTGTCACGCTCCAAGATGTGAAAGCAACAAACGATGGCCAGCCTCCAGGCACATCTTTCCGTTTGGATCATCAAATGGCGCGTCAAGCGCAAGCTCAGCGGTGTTCGTGACTACCGCCGTGCGCGAAAAATTCTCCGGCCCGATCCCTACACTGTCCCAGCGACGGTCCGCATTTCCCCTGCGCAAGTTAACGGCATTCCCGGAGAATGGGTCGTAGGGCCAAACGTAGGCAACGTTGTTCTTCTTTATTTGCACGGCGGCGGCTACTTCGGTTGTTCTGCTGCGTCGCATCGCCCGATCACGGTCTGCTTCGCCCTGCAAGGCTTCCGCGTCTTCGCTCCAGACTATCGCCTCGCCCCCGAGAATCCATTTCCCGCGGCAGTCGACGATGCCACCGCTGCTTACCGCGGCCTCCTCGCCGAAGGTCATCCGTCGCGGCGCATCGTCGTTGCAGGAGATTCCGCCGGCGGCGGCCTCGCGCTATCCCTTTTGCTCGCACTTCGCGCTGCCACCACTCCACTTCCCGCCGCCGCCGCCGTTTTTTCTCCTTGGACCGATCTCGCCGCCACCGGCGATTCGATCCGCACAAATGCGCGCCGCTGCGCCATGTTTGACGGTCCGGACATTGGCCCCACCGCGCGCTACTATCTCGGCGACACCGATCCGCGCAATCCTCTCGCCTCTCCGCTCTACGCGGATCTCACCGGACTCCCCCCTCTTCTCATTCATGTCGGCGCTGACGAAGTCCTGCGCGATGACTCGACCCGGCTGGCCGAACACGCCCGCGCCGCCGGCGTTCCTATCGAGCTGAAAATCTGGCCGGTGGTGCCGCATGCCTGGCAACTCGCGCCCGGCAAAATTCCGGAAGCGCGTCAATCGTTGCGGGAAAGCGCCACGTTTCTTCGCGCTCATGCAGTTCCCGTGGAATCGAGCAAAGCAAGGATGACCGGCGCATGACTGAATCCGCCACGTCCCCTTCGAATCTTCCCTGCAACGTCACTACGGTTGACGTCCTCATCATCGGCGCGGGCTTCGCCGGGATCTGCATGGGCATCAAGCTTCGCGAAGCCGGGATGAACTCCTTTCTCATCATCGAAAAGAGTGACGACATCGGCGGCACCTGGTGGGACAACCGTTATCCCGGCTGCGCCTGTGACATCCCTTCTCATCTGTATTCTTTCTCGTTCGAACCGTCTACGGATTGGTCCCGCATGTACCCCGGCCAGCAGGAAATTCACGATTACCTCAAGCGCTGCGTCGCGCGTCACGATCTCGCTCCGCACATCCGCCTGAACACGCGTTTTCAGGAAGCGCTTTGGGACGAAGGCGTCTGGCGCGCCACGACCCATGGCGGAATGCGTATCGACGCTCGCGTGCTCGTCTCCGGCATGGGCGCTCTGCACGTGCCTCGCTATCCGGATCTAAAGGGCCTCGACCGTTTCAGGGGTCCGTCGTTTCACTCCGCAACCTGGGATCACAGCATCGACCTCGACGGCAAGAGCGTCGCCGTCGTGGGCACCGGCGCCAGCGCCATCCAGTTCGTGCCGCAGATCGCCCCATGCGCCGGGAAGCTCCATCTCTTCCAGCGCACGCCGCCGTGGATCGTGCCGCGGCTGGATTTCGCCTTCAGCGAAAAGTGGAAGCGCCGCTTTCGCTCGATCCCGCTCACCCGTTGGGCGTTGCGGCAGTACATTTTCTGGCGCCAGGAGTTTCGCGTGCTCGGCTTTCTCGGCAATGAATCGATCCGCAAGAAGGCCGAGGCGATTGCTCTCCGACATCTCGCGCGCAGGATCAAAGAGCCCAAGATGCGCGCCGCCCTCACGCCCAACTATCAACTGGGGTGCAAGCGCGTGCTCGTTTCGGACGATTTCTACCCGACCCTCAACCGCTCCAACGTGGAGCTCGTCACCGAGGCCATCGCCGAGGTGCGCGAGCGCAGCATCGTCACCCAGGATGGTGTAGAGCGCCCGATTGACGTTCTGATTTATGGCACCGGCTTCCGCGCCACCGAGCCGCTGATCGGCTGCCGCGTGGTCGGTCGGGGAGGCGTGGAGATTCACGACGCCTGGGGAAAAAGAATGAGCGCCTATCTCGGCGTCACCGTCAGCGGTTTCCCAAATTTCTTCATGCTTCTCGGTCCCAACACTGGCCTGGGCCACAATTCCGTTGTCCTCATGATTGAGGCCCAGGTGCGCTACGCCATGAAGTGCCTGAAGCTCATGAAGCGCCGCAACCGGCGTGTCATCGAAGTGCGCCCGGAACCCCAGCAGCGCTTCGTCGAAGAAATTTACCGCCGCATGAGCGGCACCGTTTGGCAGTCGGGTGGATGCAACAGTTGGTATCAAGACCAGAACACCGGCGAAATTACGACGCTCTGGCCCGGCTCCGTCGTCGCCTATCTTCGCCGCACACGCTCTGTCTCCCCTTCCGACTACGAACTGACATCCTGATGCGCGGGATAATAACCCCTCCGTTTGTCTTGTCCACTCTGCTATGCGAAAATAGATCAGACGAGGCCACATGAGCGTATCTCTCGGCAAACACGTCACGCTGACCAAACCCGACGACTTCGGGAAGCTCCTGGAAGACGAAGGCATCATCTTCACCACCCTCGACAAAGCCGTGAACTGGGCGCGCAAGAGTTCCATCTGGCCGCTGGGCTTTGGCCTGGCCTGCTGCGCCATCGAAATGATGTCCATGGCCGCCGCGCGTTTTGACGTCGCTCGCTTCGGCGCCGAAGTTTTCCGCCCCTCGCCGCGCCAGGCCGATCTCATGATCGTTGCCGGCCGCCTCTCTCAGAAAATGGCCCCGGTCATCCGCCAGCTCTACGATCAAATGCCCGAGCCCAAGTGGGTCATCTCCATGGGCGCTTGCGCCACATCCGGCGGGGTCTTCAACAATTACGCCATCGTGCAGGGCTGCAATCAGATCATTCCCATCGACGTTTACGTGCCCGGTTGTCCGCCGCGGCCAGAGTCGCTGCTCTACGCTATTCTTCAGCTCCAGAAGAAAATTGACAGCGAAAAGGGCTCCTTCAAGCGCGCGCTTAATCTCGCTTGATTCCGCAGACGAATGACAATCTCGCACGCTCGGGGAAAAGAAATGCCGAACAAGATGCGACTCTTCGTATTTCGTCTCGTCTGCGTCGCGTTTCTTCTCGTTTTGGCGCTTGCGCCTCTCAGCTGCGGCGGCTGAGCCGCGTCCTGCACTTGATCCGCCTGAGCCCAGGTTGCCGAGACCCATGGGAGAAAGTGAGTGGGCCCCGCCGCCGCTCGAACTCTCCCGGTTTGCACTGTCGCCATCCGTTGAAGCACCGCGCGGTGAACCGGTGCCGGTTTATGTGCATGAACCGATACCGGAGCCGCAGCCGGTCATTGCGGTCGAGCCGCCGCTCGAACTCGCGCTGCCCGAACCAGAGCCCGTATTTAGTCTGGCCTCGCTGCCCGCCGATGAGCAAGAATTGCATAGGCGCGCCTATCGCGTAGCTAAAGTTTCGATGCAAGACATAAAGTTGTTGCGCCCAGAAGACGTGCGGGCGGGGCGTGAGAACAAGGACTTGTGCATAAGATTGCGTGATGACATTGAGAAGGCCCACAAAGAATACGATCGCCGGTTCCAGACTATACAATCTCATCCAGTGGATTATTTCTACGACTGGATGGTTGAGATCTTGGCCGGTGGCAATCCAGAAGCGCTTGGCGCGTACCCTTACCCCTCCCCGGTCTTGCGCCATTAAGGCGAAGACAACTGCATGGGAAGCCGCCTACTTCCATTTCTGCGCCATTTCGATCGCGTTGATACTGGTGGTGATTGCCGCGGCATTTCCAATCCACGCGCAAACACCGCCGAGGCGTGCGAGGAAGCTCTCAAGAAAAGCATCTGTTAGCGCACCCATCAAGAA
>Ga0209118_1001526_pt1 | contig 10641 bp, 7 predicted proteins | sample BlaSpr_A8_Ref_M1_FD_187988 | JGI IMG/M metagenome (GOLD analysis project Ga0209118, IMG submission 187988) | Forest soil microbial communities from Thunder Bay, Ontario, Canada - Black Spruce, Ontario site 2_A8_Ref_M1 (SPAdes) (version 2) | ecosystem: Environmental > Terrestrial > Soil > Boreal...
GCGGAAAATCGCCGGATCGACGGCCGAGCTCCCGGCGCCGGCGAGCAACGCAGCGCGCATGTCGGTAGACCTGTAAGCGAGTAGCGCAGCCGGCAACGCTGAGATCGGCCGTCTAGCCGGATGAGCCCGCAGGGTGCCACGGGCGCCGCGCAGCGCCGCCCCTGGCATTTCCGGCGAATTTCTGGGGCGGGACACTAGGACCGCAGGTCTTTTGCCATCTCGGCGAAGTTGTCGACGTAGCGCTGAACGTCGTCGATCGAGTGCTGGACCGCCAGAGTCCAGTTCTCCTCGGCTCCCGGCGCCATCACGACCCCGCGGTTGCATTGGTACAGCCAGCTGAGGTAGGCGAACGACTTGTCGATCTCGAGATAGTCCCGATAGTTCCGCACACGCTGCGACCGGTACGTCAGCCCGCCGCGCGCGGCCAGCGTGATGACGTGGAAGGGCAGCCCGTGATCGGCGATGACCCGGTCGAGCCCACCCTGGAGCGTCTCAGCCAGGGCATCGAAATGCGCATAGGCGGCCGCGTCCAGGATCTCGAGCAACGTCGCCCTGGAGGCGGCCATCGTCAGCGGGTTGCCGTTGAACGTGCCCATCTGGGCGACCCGATGATCCTCGATGACGGCCATCACATCGTCCCGGCCGCCGACGGCGCCGCACGGCAGCCCTCCACCGATGGCTTTGGCCAGGGCGACCAGGTCGGGCGTGACGCCGAACCGCTCTGTCGCACCTCCGGGAGAGATGGTGGCGCCCGTCTTGACCTCGTCGAAGATCAAGAGGGCTCCGTGCCGGTGCGCAATCTCTTTGATCGCCGCCAGGTAACCCGCATCGGGGAGCACGATCCCGACGTTCATCATCACCGGCTCGACGATGACCGCGGCCACCTCGTCGCGATGTTTGACGAACGCCTTCTCGAGGGCCGGCAGGTCGTTGAACGGGACCACGGTCGTCAGCTCCACGATCGCGGCCGGGATGCCTTCGCTCTGAGGCACCGACGCGGGCGACTCGGAGGGCCCCATCAGGCGGGGGGGAGGCTCGACAGACACCATCAGCGCGTCATGGTGTCCGTGATATGAGGCCTCGATCTTGATCAACCGCTCCCGGCCCGTGAATCCGCGGGCGATCCTGACCGCGTCGAGGGTCGACTCGGTCCCGGAGTTGGTGAAGCGCCACTTCGGCTGCCGGAACCGCCTCGCGAGCTCCCGCGCGACGATGATGCTGTTCTCGACCGGCTGCGCGTAATGCGAGCCCAGCGCCATCTGCCGGGTGACCGCATCGACGATCTTGGGGTGGGCGTGGCCGACGACCATGACCCCGAACCCGTTATGGAAGTCGACGTATTCGTTCCCGTCGACGTCCCAGACTCGGCTGCCCTTTCCGCGCTCCATGAAGATGGGCTGCGGCGCGGCATCCTGGAACGAGGAGGGCACCCCTCGGGGCATCACCTCGCGGGCCTCCGTCCATAGCTTCAGCGATCGCGGCCGGGCTTTGCGGAACTTCTCTTCCTCGCCAGCGATCAGCTCGGCGACACGGCTCGTCGGGACCTCGCGCTTCGTCGTGGTCGCCATTCGTTTCTCCCCTTGTTCAGGCGGTCGCCTTGACAGCGGTGCGCCGTGGATCTCTAATTGTCGCCAATTCAGTCCTGCGTCATAAGCCTGGGAGGGTATGGATGGGGGAGACAGCTGCCGTAGCTGAGCTGGTTGCTGAGAAGCGAAAGCTCAAGAAGTCGCTGTTCCGCTTCGACATGATCTTCTTCACGATCTGCGCCATCGTGGCGATCGACACCATCGGGCAATCGTCCTCGTATGGCGCTCAGGCGATCTTCTGGCTCATCGTTTCCGCCCTGACCTTCCTCATCCCGTATGGTCTGCTGACGGCCGAGCTCGGTGCGGCCTTCCCGACCGAGGGCGCCACCTACGACTGGGTGCGCCTGGCCTACGGCCATTTCGCCGGCGCCGTGGTCGGCGTCCTCTACTGGCTGAGCAACCCGATCTGGTTGGGCGGGACGCTTACAGCGACGGCCATCGCCGCGCTCGATGCGCTTTGGGGAAGCAGCTTCACCGGAAACCAGGGCGCCGAGACCGTGATCGGCTTCATCTTCATCTGGGTCGCCGTGACGATGAACATCCTGTCCCTGCGCTACATGAAATGGGTGCCCAACCTGGGCGCCATCCTCAGAATCGGGCTGCTGCTTTTCTTTGCCCTGCTCGTAATCATCACCGGCACCCAGAACGGGTTCCACGGCTCCATGACCGGCTTCGTGCCGACAGACACCACGGTACTGATCGGCGTCATCGGGGTCATCGTCTTCCAGTGGATCGGCTTTGAGCTGCAGACCAACGCCAGCGAAGAGATGGACAATCCTCAGCGTGACATCCCGCGCGCGATTTACGCGTCGGGTTTGATCTCCTTCCTCGGGTATGCGATCCCGATCGTGGGCGTGATCCTGATCCTCTCCAAGAACCAGCTGAGCAACGTGGGCGGCTTTGTCGCCGCGTACCAGTTCGCCTCCGGAAGCGTCTTCGGGAGCGCCGCGCCGTTCTTCAACCACCTGGCCGGGTTGGCCGTCGTGTTCGTACTGCTGTCGAGCGGCACCACCTGGCTCATGGGGTCAGACCGGCTGATGGCCATTGGCGCTCTCGCCGGCTCCGGACCCAAGCAGCTCGGCTACTTCTCCACCCGGTTTGGAACTCCGATCGTTGTGAACGTGACCTCCGGCATCATCGCCACGATCTTCATGTACATCACGTTCTTTGTCACGGGTGGAAGCCTGCACGGCTTCTTCGCCGCTGTGCTGGGCCTGGTCATCTCGACCACCACCTTCTCGTACATCCTGATCTTCCCGGCGCTGCTCACCCTCCGGCGCAAATACCCCAACGTTCCTCGCCCCTTTGTCGTGCCAGGCGGCAAGGCCGGCGCGTGGGTGTGCGTCATCCTCACGATGTTCTGGGTCGTCGCGGCCACCGTCTTTTCGCTGTGGCCAGGCCTCTTCACCTACACCTGGAGCGCTGACGCGTCAGGCGTCAGCCGCACCACCTTTGAGACCTATACGTTTGTTGTGGTCGCCTTCTTGATCGTGGTGGCAATCGCCTTCTGGGCGGTCGGGCGCGGACACGCGATCCACGGCGGCCCGGTTACCACGGCGGCCGGCCCCACGCCGATGCCGGCAGGCGCGCCCGGAGCCTGACCTTTCACAACTGACGGGCCGAGTCCTCTCGGCCCGTCAGCCATGGCGGCATTTGCAGCGCACGCCGCGCGACAATGTCGGCGATGGCCAAGCTGAACACCAAGCTCGAGACTGACCTGGCGAGGGCGTCGACGCTGCCGTCGACCGCCTACCTCGACCCGGCCATCCTCGAACGCGAGAAAGACCGGATCTTCTACCGCACCTGGCAGCTTGTCGCGAACATGAGCGAGCTCGCGAGGGTCGGAGACTTCAAGCCTGCGACCATCCTGGACGAGCCGATCTTGCTGACCCACGCGCAAGACGGAAAGCTGCGCGGCTTCTACAACGTGTGCCGGCACCGCGCAGGCCAGGTCGCCACGACTCGCGGCAACCGCAAGTCGCTTCAGTGCGGATACCACGGGTGGGTCTACGGTCTCGACGGCAAGCTCCAGGCCGCTCGCGAGATGGAAGGCACAGAGGATTTCGACAAGGCCGACTTCGGCCTCGTGCCGATTCGCGTTGATACCCTCGGTCCATTCGTGTTCGCCAACCTCGACCCGAACGCGTCCCCGCTGGCTGAGTGGATCGGAGCCGTCCCCTCAGAGATCCAGTCCGCCGGATACGAGATGTCGAACATGCGCCGGGTCGAGCGCCGGGACTACGACATCGCGTGCAACTGGAAGGTGTACGTGGACAACTACCTCGAGGGTTATCACCTGCCCATCGCGCATCCAGGTCTCTTCAAAGAGCTCGAGTACGACAACTACCGCGTCGAGACATTCCGCTACTACTCAAAGCAGCACGCACCCATCCGCGAGCTCAAGCCTGGCGAGGTGCCGGGCCGCGACCGCCGCTATATACGAATGCCGGGAGCCGAGGACAACGCTCTCTACTACTGGATCTTCCCGAACACGATGCTGAACATCTACCAGGACAACATCAGCACCAACGTCATCCTTCCGATGGGAGTCGATCGCACCCTCACGATCTTCGAGTGGTTTTTCGCGGAGCCCGGAACCGGCGCGGGATGGGAGTCGATGCAGCAAACGATCGCCTTCTCTGACGAGATCCAGCAGGAGGATATCGCCGTGTGCGAGCAGGTTCAGAAGGGACTGCGGTCGCGGTCGTACAGCCGCGGGCGGTTCTCAGCCCTGCGCGAGAACGGCGTGCACCACTTCCAGTCGCTGGTTACCGAGTTCCTCGAGCGAGCGTAGTCCTGACAAGGCTCCCCTCCCCCGCGGGGGAGGGTGGCGCGCAGCGCCGGGTGGGGGGTGGTCCGGTTCGCCCCCGCGGCCCAGCCGTCAGCCGCCGGACGGTTTCGGCAGCGTCATCGGCAGCGTGAACCGGAAGTCCGACCCAGAGCCGATTGAGGTGTCGACCCAGATGCGCCCCCCGTGCATCTCTACGATCTGCCGCGCGATCGCCAGGCCAAGTCCGGTGCCGATGATCTTGCCGCTCGTTTTTTCGTAGCGCTCGTAGCGGCTGAAAAGGCGCTTGGAGAATTCGGGGGCGATGCCGACGCCGTGGTCGCGCACGCTCACCTCGACGAAATCCTCGCTCGCGTGACTCGAGACCAGGATCTCGCCTCCCTGGGGGGAGTATTTGACCGCGTTGGTGAGCAGGTTGGCGACGATCTGCGCGACCCTGTCCGCGTCGCATTGCGTGACCGGATGAGTCGGATCGAGCTTGACGTCGATGACATGACGTTCGCTCGACGCGCGGGCGCGATCGACCGCGTCCTGCAGCACGACGTTGATGTCGACGGGTTCCATGCGCAGCGTCAGGCGCCCGGCCTCGATGCGATCGAGGTCCAGCATGTCGTTGATCATGCGGTTGAGTCGCTGGGCATCCTTGTTGATGTCGGCGGCGAAAGCCTTGATGTCTTCCCTGGCCAGGTCTTCCGAATCGCGAATCATCTCGCTAAAGCCCTGGATTCCCACCAGGCCGGTGCGAAATTCGTGGCTGACGAGGGTGATGAACTCGCTCTTCAGCTGGTTCAATCGCTCGATGCCGGCGAGGTGAGCCGTCGCGGCCTCGTTGGCCGCATGCTGAGCATCAATGTCCTCGTACATCGCGAGGAAGTACTCGATGCGTCCGGCCGCGTTGCGCACCGTGGTTGCGCTCCAGTGAAGCCAGGCGCTAGTGCGGTCACCCCTGACGGCGCGGCTGTCCGACTCGATCGAATCAACGGCGCCGTTCCACAGCGGCCGGAAAAGCTCGAAAACTCGCGTGAACTCGCTCGGTTCGAGATAGGCCGCTACAGGCATTCCGATCATCTGCCCGGAGTCGGCCCGCATCAGCGCCGCCATCCTCGGGTTCACGTCGATGATCCGCATGTCGGGTCCCACTCGAACGATGCCAAGCGGGGCATGCGTCACGATCTCGTCGAGCAGGCTGTTGCGCCGCTGCAGCTGGTTTTCGGTACGCCGGCTGTTGACCAGCAGGGCGAGCGAGTCCCTGTGCGATAGGACCTGGCTCCCGACCAGCAGGAGTCCGATGCACCCCGCCAGAACCGTTTCCAACCGGTCGAGGACCTGGTTGTTGGAGACGAGCATGATCGCGGTGACAGCGGCCGCCACCACGGCCGCCCACGGAAGCCCGAGCTGCCAGAGCTCGATCGGCCCTTCGGCTCTGACCGTTTCCGTATCGGTGGCCGGCCAGATGGGCGCCAGCGCGATCATCAGGTAGCCGATTACCCAGCCTGCATCGAGAAGGCTGCCGATGGTGCCGTAGGCGCCGCTCGCAGTGAGGTAGGCGAAGGCGCTGTTGGCGCACGCCGCCGCGGCGAGTCCGCCCAGGAGCAGGAACATGCTGCCAAGCTCGGACCTTCGAGCGCGGCGCAGCGCAAGCAGCAGGACGGTGATCGTGATGATGTCGCCGACGGGATAGGCGAGCCCGATCAGCCGAACCGGCGGCGATGCGGTCGACATGTCGTAGACCTTGCCGAGCCCAAGCGCCCATGCCACGAACAGCAGCGAGAGCGCGATGATCGTCCCGGCCAGGAGGGCCTCGCCCCGCGTGGCCAGCCGGCCCGGGGCGGACGTGAAAGCGAACACTCCCGCCACTGCCAGCGGGATGGCCAGGAGGAAGCCGACGTCCGCCGCGGACGGGAAGGGAACACTCACCCCAAGGCCGACCTCGTACACCGACCACACCACCTCGCCGATTCCCCAGCTGGCCGCTGAGGCTGCGAAGAACGCCCACGCCAGCCGGGTTCGATTGGACGTGCGAAGGGCCGCGAGCCCGCAGCTCGCGGCGGCGATGAGCGCCGCGACGGCTTCGCCGATGTCGTCGACCGCAACCGTCGCCGCATCGCCGCCGATGCGCAGAGCGGTCCAGGTGACGAAGGCCGCCGCCAGCACGGCGGCGCACGCGGCCGCGATCGTGAAAGCGCGCCAGCCTCGAAAACCGAAGCCGCTGACGACGCTGACGGATCCGCTCGCGGGCGCGGCGAAGAGGCCGGTCGGGGGCGCCTGTCGCAGGGCCGGGGCAAAGGTCGGAGAGGGCGATCTCGCCACTACTTCTCCAGTTCCATGTTAATTCATCGTGGTTTCAATTAACATCATTGGGCAGTCACTTGTAGCACAGGCGCGAGGGTGTGGCGGCTGTTATCCAGGAGGAACTGCGATCAAGGTAACCGGCGTCGATCGCGAGTCGTGTCCGCGGCCGATATGGGATGAGACGGAGGCTGAGCTCGAAGGTGCGAGCTTCGTCTCCACGCTTGCGATGGGTGCGATCGCCGCGACCGGCCTTTTGCTGGCGGTGCTGCCGGTGGTGATCGCGTTGCGCGTCCTTGAGCTGCCCTCCGGATGGGTCGGAGCCGGTATTGGATCTCTTGGGGCTGCGTTGGGTGGGGTGAAGTTGATAGCGATGGCCTGGGCCGTCGGGGCGCGCTTTCCAGCCGGCTCCCCGGCGCGCGCTGCTGTCGCCGCCGCCGATTGAACTTCCTTTTCGGAAGCCGAGAGCGGAGCTGGTAATGCCCGCAAAGGAGGTGATTTGAATGCGAAAGCTAATGTTTGCCGCCATCCTGGCGACGATCCTCGTGCTGGCCCTGGCGATGGGGGTTGGCGCCGAGAACATCCCGGCCTGCTGCATGTAAGCCCCGGACAGTCGTCAATTCATCTTTGTCAAGTGACAAATAAACGGATAAGCTGACGTTATGTCAGAGGTGGAGACACACCCATCAGCCGAAGGCGGCCCCAGGCGCATCGGGATTACGCCTTCGGGTCGTCGGGGGCGCCGCCGCGGCGTCGAGATCAAGCCGGGCACTGTCAAGCAGGCCAGGGCTGACGCTGGCCTGAGCCTGGCCCAGGTCGCGGGAGGCGAGATCAGCCGCACTGCGATCTACTTCGTCGAGACCGGCAAGGCCAAGCCCTCGATGGAGACGCTGAAACTGATCGCGGAGCGGACCGGGCGGCCGCTCGACTTCTTCCTGAGCCGGCCGAGCACGACGGAGGCTCGCTCCTCCGCGAGCACGGTGGAGCTCGAACGACTGGTTGTGACCGGTGATCCCAGCGGCGCTCTGGCTGCAGGCGAGGCCCTTCTGAGCACCGAACATGACCCTGAGATCGTGGCCAGGATCAGGTTCCAGATGGCCACCGCGCACCTGCGCCTCGCCCAGTGGGTGCCGGCTCGCCGCCTGGCGTCGACCGCGAGGACCCACTTCGAGCAGTCCGGGGACATGCTCATGACGGCCGAGTGCCTTGGCAGCGAGGCGTCGGCGGCCTACATGATGCAGGACCCCGGTGCGCTTGCTCTCGCCGAAGGAGCGCTGGCGACATGCAGGTCGCTCAACCCCATACCCAGCATCACTGAGAGTCGCCTCCTGGGAGTCCTCGGTGGGGTCCATAGCGCCAACCACCGCTGGGAGGCCGCGATCAAGGCTCTCGAGCAGTCGATTGCCGCAGGAGACGTGGTCCAAGATCTGCGCCGGCTGTCGATCCTGTACAGCAATTTGAGCTTCGCGTATCAGGAGCTGAACAACATCGGTCAGGCGACGCATTACGCGCAGCGAGCGATTACCCTCCATGAGACCCTCAACGACAGGATCTCGCTCGCCCGCACCGAAAACAACCTCGGGATCATGTTGTTGCGTGAGGGTGAGGTGGCGACAGCGCGCAGCCACTTCGAAAGGTCGCTTAGGTTGTTCGAGGAGTCTAAGGCCGAGGATTCAACGAAAGTTGCACTTCTGTTGAGCTTCAGCGAGCTCGAGGTCACCGAGTCCAATCTTGATAATGCGGCTCGATTCGCGAACGAGGCTTTGGAATTGGCCCGACAGAATTCGGCGGTCGGGACCCTCGCTGACGCGCACGCATGGCTGGGTCAGATAGCTGCGCTCCGCGGAGATGATCGCGTCGCCGATAAGGAATTTGCGGCGGCGTTCGATGTTCTCCGGCAGCCAGGAGCATCGCCGGAGCTGATGAGTCGCACATATGCACGCTACGCCGACATCCTCGAGGCTCGAGGCGATGTCGTGGGCGCGGTGCAGCAGCTCAAGCGGGCGCTCGCCTCGCGCTCCAGCCACATGGCAATCGAAGCGGTCTACGCCACCGCCTGACCGCGCTCAGGCCTGCTGTGCGTACTCCAGGGAATCGATCAGCGCCAGCAGCGAGGCCTCGATGATGTTGCTCGAGCATCCGACAGTGGTCCATCGCTTGAGGCCCTTGCCCGATTCGATGAGCACCCGCGTGGTGGCCGCGGTACCCGCGTCGCCGTCGAGGATGCGGACCTTGTAGTCGTGCAGCGTGACCCCACGCAGGCGTGGAAAGCGCGGGCTGAGCGCCTTTCGCAGCGCCGCGTCGAGCGCGTTGACCGGACCGTTGCCTGACGCAGCCGTGTGGTAGACGGTTCCGCCCACCTCGACCTGCACGGTCGCCTCGGCATTGACGGAGTCGCCGTTCTTGCGGACGTTCGTGGTGAAGTCCGCCACCGTCCAGGGGGCCTTGTACCCGGGCTGGAGCCGGCGCACCAGCATCTCGAACGACGCATCGGCCGCCTCGTACGAGTAACCGCGGTGCTCGAGCTCTTTGAGGTGTTGGACCAGCCACCTGGTCTGAGGATCGTCACGGTCCAGCTCGAGACCGAACTCGCGCGCCTTCGCGAGCACGTTGCCGCGTCCCGACAGCTCGGAGACGAGCACGCGGGCCTCATTGCCCACGACTGCAGGGTCGATGTGCTGATAGGAGTCCTTGTGGCGCAGCACCGCCGCCACGTGCTGGCCACCCTTGTGGGCGAAGGCGCCGTGACCGACAAACGGCTGCTGCAGGGGCAGGGCCAGGTTTGCGATCTCGGCCACGGTGCGCGAAAGCTCCGTGAAGCGCGCGATCGATGTCGCGGGGAGAGCCTCGTGGCCGAACTTGAGAACGAGGTTGGCCACCACCGATACCAGGTTGGCGTTTCCACAGCGCTCGCCATATCCGTTGATGGTGCCTTGCACCATCTCCGCTCCGGCCTCGACGCCCTCGAGGGAGTTGGCCACCGCGAGCTCGCAGTCGTTGTGGGTGTGAATCCCGACGCGAGCCGGACTGTCGAGATCCGCCAGAGCGCCGCGCACGGCTTCCACACCGCGCCTGATGCCGGCCGGCATGCTGCCTCCATTGGTGTCGCACAGGACGACCCAGGAGGCTCCGGCGCGGGCGGCCGCCAGGCAAACCTCGAGCGCGTATTCCGCATCTCGAGCAAAGCCGTCGAAGAAATGCTCAGCGTCGAAGATCACCTCGCGGCCAAGGCCCACGCCGTAGGCGACGGATTCCTCGACCATGGCCAGATTCTCGCTGGGGGTGGTCTGCAGCACAGTCGTGACCTGCCAGGGGTCGCCCTTTCCGACCAGGGTCCAGACCGGCGCTCCGCTCTCAGTGAGAGCTCGCAGGTTGGCGTCGTCTTCACAGCGGCCGTTGGCCCGTCGCGTCGCTCCGAACGCGGCGAGCCTGGCACGCTTCAACGGCTGCTTGCCGAGGCTCGCAAAGAGCTCCTCGTCCTTCGGGTTCGACCCGGGGAAGCCGCCCTCCACGTAGTCAAAGCCCAGCCCATCGAGGGCTCGGGCGATCCGCACCTTGTCCGCGGCCGAAAAAGACACCGCAGGACCCTGCGCTCCATCGCGCAAGGTCGTGTCGTAAATGACGATCCGGCGACTGGACATAAAAAAACCTCCCGACCCTGTTGCCGGGAGGTCCAACGACTCAAGCGGGGTGCGCTAAGTCGGGGGACCTCCCCGGGTAATCTCGATCGCGATTCCGCGCCTGTTGGACATTTCACGCAACCTTAGGGCATCGGCAGCGGCCGTGCATGGCTACGAGACCCAAATCAAGTGCCGGGCGTTAGTGGGACGCTGACAGTTCCCGGGTCTTCACGCTCACGTCCATGGATCCGGTCGCCGAACCGATGTAGATGCCGCGCGTTGGGGCGGCGTCGCTGTAATCCCGGCCAACCGCGAGCCGCACGTGATGCTCGGCGGCGCGAATGGGATGGGTGGCGTC
>Ga0209118_1001528_pt1 | contig 10636 bp, 7 predicted proteins | sample BlaSpr_A8_Ref_M1_FD_187988 | JGI IMG/M metagenome (GOLD analysis project Ga0209118, IMG submission 187988) | Forest soil microbial communities from Thunder Bay, Ontario, Canada - Black Spruce, Ontario site 2_A8_Ref_M1 (SPAdes) (version 2) | ecosystem: Environmental > Terrestrial > Soil > Boreal...
ATCTCATCGGGCATTGTGGCTGCCTTGGAGACTAACGCATATCGTTGTCGCTTTTTGCTGCAATCGCGAAGTCTAGTCGTTCACCTTGCGCGGACGCATGCGGACGCACTCTAGGAGTCCGTGAAGACAACACGCCAACCCAGCGCTCGCGGTAGCCCTTATTCAGCACATGCGCCATCTGCACGTTCGGAATCGACTTCGATTAGCAACAAGCAGACAAATCATTTGGGATTAAACGTCCGCCGAATGCCGCCGCAAGGTAGGAGAAAGGTATGAGCAAAGTTCCAGCAAGGTACGGTCGCTATGCTATCGCAGAACGCTAAGGAGCCGCGTGATCCGTGAAGCGTTCGGCACTGGTATGAGTTGCCAAGGCGGCGCAAAGGGTCGATCGAAGATGCAGTCCTCGAGTAGCAAGCCTAGACGCTCTGAGTCAGAGACTGAGCGACAAGAGGTCACAACAGGAGCCATACCGCGGGCTCTAAGCCGCAGTGGCATCGCGTTGTCAGTTAGATAGTGCCGCTGGAGCGAGCCAACATGCAAGACACCGCACCGACATCTCCGCCACCCCCGACGCGAACGCTGTCGAGGCACACGCAGCTGGTGATCGTGCTGATCCTCGCGCTGATTGTGGCAGTGGCGCTTGGCTTCGCATGGCTGGGTGGCCACTTTTTTGCGGGCGCGTCTGAGCCCAAGGTCGCCGCTGATGCGACGGGGGTGCCGCCCGGCGCGTTCCGGCCAACGCCAGCGCAGTTGGCGAACCTCAAGGTGACGGCAGTGGCGACGATGGTTTTCCGAGCCGAACAGCTGACAGACGGCAAGATCGCGATCAACAACGACAAGACGACACCGGTCTTTTCGCCGTACTCCGGTCGGGTCATCAAGGTGATGGCCAACCTGGGCGACGACGTCAAGCAGGGCGCGCCGCTGCTGGCTGTCGCAGCGTCGGAGTTTGCCCAGGGGCAGAACGATCTGCTCGCGGCAACGAGCGCGCTCAACACTGCACGCTCACAACTCAATCTGGCGCAGACCAACGAGAAGCGCAAACATGGCCTCTACGATGCCAAGGCCGGTTCACTGCAGGATTGGCTGCAGAGCCAGGCTGATCTCGTCGCCGCCGAGAACAGCTTGCGCGCGGCCGAGACCGCGCTCGGCTTGGTGCGTAACCGTCTGCGCATCCTGGGCAAATCCGACGCAGAAATCGGCGCTCTCGAGAACGCCAAGACGATGGATCCGGTCGCCTTCGTGGTAGCGCCAATCAGCGGTACGGTCATCGACCGCCAAGTCGGGCTTGGCCAGTACGTCCAATCCAACGCGACCACTCCAGTCTACTCCATAGGGGACCTGTCCACGGTCTGGCTGATCGCCAACGTACGCGAGGTGGATGCGCCGCGGATGCGGCTCGGCGCGCCGGTCGAAGTCCACGTGCTGGCGCTACCCGAACGGGTGTTCAAGGCCAAGCTCACCTATGTCGCGCGGTCGGTCGATCCCAACACGCATCGTCTGCCGGTACGCGCCGAGATCCCGAACCGGGACGGCGTGCTCAAGGCCGAAATGTTTGCCAGCTTTAGCATTAACACCGGCGGCGAGTCGGCAGCGCCAGCCGTTCCGGAGCGAGCGCTCGTCTATGAAGGCGAGACGGCACGCGTGTGGGTTGCGCAAGATGACGGGACGCTTACGTCACGGCCGATCCGGGCCGGGCGGGTCAGCAACGGCATGGTCGAGATTGTTGCTGGTCTCGTCCCGGGGGAGAAGGTCGTGACAAGCGGCAGCCTGTTTATCGATCGAGCAGCAAAGGGCGATTGATTCGTGGCTGATGTCAGCTCCAATAGCGCACCGCCGCCCGGCGCCGGCAAGACATGAACGAGATCGTCGTCTTCGCCTTAAAGCAGCGGGTTCTGGTCGTCGTTGCGCTGCTGCTCGTCGTCGCTGGCGGTATCGTCGGTTTCATCAACCTCAACATCGAAGCGTATCCCGACCCGGTGCCGCCGCTCGTCGATGTCATTACCCAGAGCCCAGGGCAATCAGCCGAAGAGATCGAGCGCTACATCACCATCCCCATCGAGGTGCAGATGGCGGGTATCCCGCACGTCACCGCCATTCGTACCATCTCGCTATTTGGTTTGTCCGATGTGAAGCTGCAGTTCACCTACGACTTCACCTATGAACAGGCGGAGCAATGGGTGATCAATCGACTGTCCCAGCTGCCGCCGCTGCCTAATGGGGCCATTCCCCAGATTTCGCCCTGGAGCCCGATCGGCGAGATCTTCCGCTACCGTGTCGTCGGCCCGCCCGGGTACTCAGTCACCGACCTCAAAACCATCCAGGACTGGATACTCGAGCGCCGCTTCAAGGCGGTGCCGGGAGTGATCAACGTCAACGGTTGGGGCGGCAAGACCAAGACCTACCAAGTCACCGTCGACCTGCCTCGCCTCATCCACTACGGCCTCACGCTACCGCAGGTGCTGCAGGTCCTCAACAACAGCAACATCAACGTCGGCGGCCAGACCGTGAACTTCGGGCCACAGGCGGCGGTGGTGCGCGGGATAGGTCTGATCCACTCGATGGATGATGTTCGGCACACCATGCTGACGGCGAGCAACGGCACGCCGGTGCTGCTTAGCGATATCGCAACGGTCACGGTAAGTAACCAGCCGCGCCTTGGGGTAGCGGGCCATGACGATGATGACGACATCATTCAGGGGATCGTGCTCATGCGTCGCGGTGAGCAGAGCCTGCCCACCATCCAACGCGTCGAAGCGGAAGTGGCCAACATCAACAGCTCGGGCCTCCTGCCGCCAGGCGTGCAGATCGAGAAGATCTACGACCGCAGCGACCTTATCAGCGTCACAACACGTACCGTGCTGCATAACATGCTCATCGGCATCGGATTGATCTTCATGTTGCAGTGGGCTTTCCTCGGCAATTTGCGCACTGCCATCATTGTTGGCGCCACCATACCATTTGCATTCGCCTTCGCCATCGGGCTCATGGTGCTGCGCGGCGAATCGGCGAACCTGCTCTCGGTCGGTGCCATCGATTTCGGCTTGATCGTCGATGCATCGGTGATCATGGTCGAGAATATCTTCCGACATCTGGCGCAAGGGGCAAAGGCAGGTGTCTCCTACTCTCATCTGATGCATCGGGCGCGTACCCACTACGAACTGCATGGCCAGTTCGCAGTCATCGCCAATTCCGCGACCGAGGTCAATCGGGCGATTTTTTTTGCCGCCGCGATAATTATTGCCGGCTTCCTGCCGCTGTTCACCTTGGGTGGCATCGAGGGGCACATCTTCGGCCCCATGGCCAAGACCTATGCTTATGCCATCGCCGGCGGACTGATCGCCACGTTCACGGTGTCACCTGCATTGAGCGCGCTATTGCTGCGGGGCCACGTCCGCGAGACGGAAACCCCGGTCGTGCGCCTGCTTCGCCGCGTCTACCGCCCCGTCGCCGAGTTTGCGCTGGTCAACCAGATCGTGACCCTCGGCGCTGCCGCGCTGTTGATCCTCGTTGCCGGCGTGTCGGTACGCGGTCTAGGGCTCGAGTTTCTGCCGAAGCTCGAAGAGGGGAATTTCTGGATTCGCGCAACGATGCCGACGTCGATCTCGCTGGAGGAGGGCAATGGCAACGTCAACCGCATGCGTAAGATCCTCAAGGGTTTCCCGGAGACCGAAACGGTCGTCTCGCAGCATGGCCGCCCCGACGACGGCACCGATGCCACTGGTTTCTTCAACGCCGAATTCTTCGTTCCTCTCAAACCGGTCGACACCTGGCCCCAAGGCGTGGACAAGGACAAGTTGACCGAACAGATGACGCAGGCGCTCAAGGAACAATTCCCGGGAGTCGGATTCAACTTCTCCCAGTACATCGAGGACAACGTCGAAGAGGCGGCGTCGGGTGTCAAGGGCGAGAACTCGGTGAAGCTCTACGGCAACGACCTTGAGATGCTCGAGAAGACCGCCGATAAGATCAAGGAGGTGATGAAGTCAATACCGGGCATCGCCGACCTCGCCGTCTTCGAGTCGCTCGGCCAGCCGACGGTCCGGATCGACGTCGATCGCTCCCGCGCCGCTCGCTACGCTCTTGCGCCCGGCGACATCAATGCGACGGTCCAGGCGGCGATCGGGGGCCAGGCCGCCGGCAACCTCTACGAAGAGGGCAGTGATCGCAACTTTCCCATCGTTGTGCGCTTGGCACCCGAATACCGCCGCAACCTCGATGCCATCCGGCGCATCACCGTCGGCGCGCCTAATCCGAACGGCACTGGGGTCGTTCCGATCCCCTTGACCGATGTAGCCGAGGTGACACTCGTCTCAGGCGCTTCGTTCATCTATCGCCAGCAGCAGCAACGCTATATTCCGATCAAATTCAGCGTACGCGGCCGCGACCTCGGCACCGCGGTCCTCGAGGCCCAGCAGAAAGTGGCGGACCAGGTGCAATTACCCAGTGGTTACCGCCTGGAATGGGTCGGCGAATTCGGCAGTCTCAAGGAGGCGCTGCAACGGCTCGCCATCGTCGTCCCGCTCAGCGTCATCCTCATCTGCATCCTCCTCTACGTTAACTTCGGGTCGCTCGCCGACATGTTCCTGGCCGCCAGCGTCATTCCGATGGCGCTTATCGGCGGCATCTTCGCACTGTGGTTAACCGGGACGCCGTTCAGCGTCTCTGCAGCAATCGGGTTTGTCGCACTGTTCGGCGTTGCCACCATGGATGGGATCATCGTGCTTAGCTATTTTAATCAGCTTGTTGACGCCGGACTCGATCGCGGCAGTGCTGTACGGCGTGCATGCGAAGTGCAGATGCGGCCGGTGATGATGACTTGCATTGTCGCCTGCGTCGGCCTGCTGCCAGCCGCGGTCTCAACCAGCATTGGCTCGCAAGTCCAGAAACCCCTCGCTCTGGTTGTCGTCGGCGGCATTCTGTTAGCTCCGGTCTTAATCTTGATCGTGCTCCCGGTGCTGATCGAACGATTCTCGCGCCGGAGGACGCTGACCGAACCCGAGGGCCAAACCGAGGCAGCCTCATGATCGGCCACACCTACTTGACCCATTGGGCGACCCCGGCCGTTGGCCGACCTCCGGTCCAACCGGCCTTTGAAAATCGGACCGCCACGATCATCAACCTTGCCAGCATTCGCGTCGCACCGCGTCGGCTGCGGCGGATAAGTCAGCAGGACCGGCCACCCGTTGCCAGCACACGGCGTGGCCTTGTCGCAGCCGTCACAGCGGCAGTGATCGTTCTCCTTGCAGGTTGCGCAGCGGGGCCGAATTTCGAGCGTCCCAGCGCTCCCGATATTCGCGGCTATACGCGAGAGCCTCTGCCCGCACAGACCGCCTCTGCCGATATTGCCGGCGGCAAAGCGCAACGCCTGGTTCAGGGCCGGGACATCCCCGGTCAATGGTGGACCCTGTTCCACTCGCCGCCCCTGAACGCCCTCATTGAGCAATCGCTCAAAGCTAATCCCAGCCTGGAGGCGGCCCAGGCAGCGCTGCGTCAAGCGCAGGAGAACGTCTACGCGCAGGAGGGCTTTTTCTACCCCAACATCCAAGCCAGCTTCTCGGCGAGTCGCCAGAAGAACGCGACCAGTACCATCTCTCCGACGCTGACCTCGGGCGCGCCGCTTTTTACCCTGTACACCCCTCAGGTGAGCGTGTCCTATACGCTTGACGTTTGGGGCGGCAACCGACGGCAGGTGGAGTCGCTCAAGGCCCAGGCCGATGCTTTGCAGTTCCAGCTCGAAGCGACTTATCTGACATTGACCTCCAACGTCGTTGCCGCGGCGGTTCAAGAAGCTTCATTGCGCGCGCAGATCGCGGCGACTGGTGAAGTCATCAGGATCGAGAGCGAACAACTCGAGGTCATGCGCAGCCAGTACGCGCTTGGCGCCATAGCCATGGCGGACGTGGTGGCGCAGGAGGCAACGCTGGCGCAGACAGAGGCGACGCTGCCTTCCTTGCAAAAGCAACTAGCCCAGCAACGGGATCTGTTGGCCGCTCTTGCGGGCCGCTTCCCTATTGCGGAACCGGACGAGAAGTTTGAATTCTCGACGCTCGAACTCCCGCAGGACCTCCCGCTTAGCCTGCCTTCCGAGCTGGTGGAGCAGCGGCCGGACGTGCGTTCGGCGGAAGCGCAATTGCACGCAGCAAGTGCCCAAGTCGGCGTAGCTATTGCCAACCAGTTGCCACAGATCACGCTCAGCGCCAGCGGCGGCAGCACCGCAACCCAAATAAGCCAGCTGTTCACTTCCGGTACCGGCTTTTGGAGCCTCGCCGGCGCTCTCACGCAACCGCTATTCGACGGCGGTACCTTGCTCCACAGAAAGCGCGCCGCGGACGCCGCACTGGACCAGGCAGCCGCGCAGTATCGCAGCACAATCATCACCGCATTCCAGAACGTCGCTGATGTGCTGCATGCTCTGCACTACGATGCGACTGCGCTTAACGCGAGCTTGCGCGCCGAACGCGCGGCGGCCGCAAGTCTGGACATCGCCCGCCGTGCTTTGGAGCTGGGCTCGATCAGCTATTTGTCGCTACTCAATGCCGAACAAACTTATCAGCAGACAGTGATCCCCCTGGCGCAGGCACGAGCCAACCGCTATGCCGACACGGCCGCACTGTTTCAGGCGCTGGGCGGCGGCTGGTGGAACCGCGGCGATGTAGCGTCGGTGGAAGCGGAGACATCAGATGCCGGACACCCTTCAAAGTAGGCTGAAGCTAACGTCGCGTCAGGTTTCAAAATACGCGTAAAAGCCCGCACGAAGCTTGCACTGATCCACCGCACGATGCGACTCTTGCTCATCGAAGACGACCTTGAACTGGTGAATGGTTTGGTATCCACCTTGGCCCAATCCGGTTATGCCACGGATGCGGTCCATAGCGGCCGTGACGCGCTGGGCGCGTGCGCCAGAACCATCTATCAACTCGTGATGCTAGATCTGGGGCTCCCCGACATGGACGGTTTGGAAGTTCTGCGCCGTTTGCGCCAAAGTGGCATGACCAAACCAGTGCTGATCCTCACTGCGCGGGACGATCTGCAGCATCGAGTGCTCGGTCTCGATGCTGGCGGGGACGACTACCTTGGCAAGCCGTTTGACATTGCCGAGCTGGAGGCGAGGATCCGGGCTTTGTTACGACGGGGTGACCCGACAGGGGCGACATTGCAGTTTGGAACGGTCACCTTCGAGCCAGCGTCTCGGCGATTGACGGTGCGTGGTGTGGACCTCGAACTTACTGTGGGTGAGCTTGCGGTGCTCGAACTGTTGTTGCATCGGCCCGGCCGCATCATCAGCAAGAAACATATCTTTGACTCGCTCTACGGCGGGTACAACGATGCCAGCATGTCCAACATCGAGGTGGTGGTGAGCCGGTTACGGCGCAAACTGTCCGACGCGGGCGCTGAAGTTGGCATTAGGGTTTTTCGCGGCATGGGCTACCGACTCGAGAAAGAGTGGGTGCGTGGTGAGAGCGGCTGACCGCAGCCCGCGCAAAAGCCGCGGCGGCGAAGGCAGCGTTGGCGTTGTGTCATCGAACACGACGGTTGAAGACGAATCCCGCTCGATGGTCGCTATGCAGGTTGCTGATGATGAGCAGCCGTTTTTCGAGCCTGCAAGAAAAACGCTGCCACTTGCCACACGATAAAGATGCCAATAAAGCCGAGCAAGGTGCCGCTGATGGGGCGGGTGAAGAACGAGGTGAAATTCCCGCGGCTCAAGAGCAGTGCACGGCGGAAGTTTTCTTCCAGCATGGGGCCGAGGATGAAGCCCAGCATGAGCGGAGCAGCATCCAAATCCAGGCGCAGGAAGATATAGCCGATGAAGCCAAAGAGAGCGGTGATGAAAATGTCATCCAGGCTGTTGTTGACACTGTAGGTGCCGATGCAGCAGAAGAAAAGAATCGACGGAAACAACACGCTGTAGGGGATCTTGAACACCGACAACCAGTAGCGCACCAGGGGCACGTTGAGAGTGATCAGGAAGCAGTTGCCCACCCACATGCTGGCCACGAGACCCCAGAACAAATCGGGGTGACCGGCGATCATGTTGGGTCCGGGTTGGATGCCCTTGATGATGAAGGCAGCCATCATCAGGGCCATGACCGCGTTCTCGGGAATGCCAATGCTCATGAGCGGGATGAAACTGGTGCGTGCGGCCGCTTCGTCGGCGGCGGCTTGCCCGGCCACTCCCTCGATCGCTCCGGAGCCGATCTCGTGCTTGTACTTGCTAAATTTCTTGTCGACGGCATAGGCGGCGAACTGGGCGATCACGGGACCGCCGCCGGGCAAGATGCCCAGGAAAGAGCCGATCACACTGCCGCGCAATGCGCTGGGAATGATGCGCTTGAACTCTGCCCAGGTAGGGATGAGATTGATCTTCCCGTTGAAGGGCGTGCGCTCATCGCGGTTGTCAAGGTTTTTCGTGATCTCGGCAATGCCGAAGCACCCCAACGCGATGCTCACCAGGCCAACGCCGTCAGACAGGAAGGACAAATTCATGGTGAAGCGCTGCATGCCGCTGTTGACATCGGTGCCGATCTGCCCAAGCAGCACGCCGATCAAGCACATGGCCATGCCATTGAGCAGACTGCCGGTGGTGACAAAGCTCACGCACACAAACCCCACCAGCATGAGGGCGCAGTAATCGGCAGGCCCGAACAAGAATGCCACCTCGCCCAGAGTCGGGGCCAGGAACGAGAGCACCACAATAGCGACAGTGCCACCAATGAAACTGGAAACGCCGGCGGTGAACAGGGCCAGGCCGGTCTGGCCCTTGAGCGTCATCTGGTAGCCATCGATGCAGGCCACGATGCTGCTGGCGTGCGGAATCTTCATCGTGATGGCGCTCACGCTGTCGCCATATTGGGCGCCATAGTAGATTCCCGCCAGCATGATGAGCGCGCCCCCTGTGGGAATGGAATAGGTCAGCGGCAGCAATATACTGATGGTGGCCAGAGGGCCCAGTCCAGGTAGCAGGCCCACGAGCGTGCCCACCGTGCAGCCGATGGCGCAGAACATAAGGTTCTGCCAGGTCAGTGCGACTTCAAAACCAAGCGCGAGGTTGTGCAGAACGTCCATCAGTAGAGGGGCAAGTTAAAGCCAAGCAGTTTTTGAAACGCCAAGGCAACGGCAATCAGGCCGGCCGAGATCTTGAGGTTGCGCATCACGGAATACGACGAGATGCCGGCAAATGAGGCGCAAAACACCATGAACACGATGCCCACGATCATGTTGAGATGCTCGGAGATCAAAGCGAATCCGCACAGGCTCGCCAGGATGAGGGCAATGTTCTTCATCTTGAAGTCAAGGTGTACGCGTTCGACGAAGCGCGAACGCACCACGGTGATCAGGCCAATCAAGAACAGCAGACAACTCACTATTAGGGGAAACAGGCCGGGTCCCGCGCGACTGAACTGGCCTATCGGGTAACGCAGCGACGTCAGGCCAAAGGCCAGGGAAATCGCCATGAGGAACAGGCCCTTGACGAGATTTCGGTCATTCATATGAAGTCAGATGAGGTTGGTGGCAAGGTTCGTGGAAATAAGCAACCGAACTGCCGGGGGACCCAGCAGCAGAAAGATGATTGCGATGCTCAACGGGACGATGATCGACAGCCGCTTCATGGCGCGTTCCTGGTTTCGAATTCGCCAGACCAAGGTGATCGAGTAGCCTGCCGGCAATTTCACGACGTCGGCAACATTCGCGCGGGCGCGATTCGTTTATGCTGAGGCGGAAAGTGAAATTTCACTCGCGCATTTGGGTGGAGCGAACGAACGGTTTATATCGGGGTGCCAGCGGTTGTGGCCCTTATTCGGCTCTTCGGCGAGCCGCTTCGTGCGATCGATCGAGATGCTCTTTGCCATGCACACTCCGCCGTCTTTGACGGTATTCGATCAGCAAGGAACAGAGGAACGATTGGGACGCGAAGCCACGAAAAGCGGAATCGCAAATCCAAGGGACGAGATTTGTCGAAGTCACTGTCTTCGTCTGCGGCTGATCATACAGTCCTGGTGTTGTCGCCGCAAATCCATCACATTACAAGCTTCGTTAGCATAGCTGCTGCCTGACCCCTCTTGCCTCGCGCAGATCGGCAGTATCCAGACCCTCGGGCCAGACGCTGATGGCCTCGGATAGCATGCCTTTTGCCTCGTTGTTCTTGCCTTGCTGATGCCACAGTTGGGCCAGGCTCGTCGCTGCACGCAACTGATACGACTTTGCTTGCTGCTCGCGAGCCACCTCCAGGGCTTTTCCAAAGCACACTTCGGCCAGACCGGCGTCATGTGATCCGCGTGTCAGGAGCAAGTGTCCACGAATCCGATGGAGCTCCGACTCGCCCCAATGTTCGCCGTTTCTTTCAACGCACTTCAATGCATCGTCGACGACCGCAAGCCCTTGCTCAACTTGCAGTAGAGCCAGGTGTGCCGATGCCAAGTTGCCCAGGATCACCGTGAAAAGAAGCTCCGAGCCGATGGTCCGCAGGGCACTGATGTTCTCCTGCATCAGCGCGATTCCTTCCTCGGTCCTGCCTTGGTTCACCAGATTGCTCCCCTGAAAAGCGGAGACGACAGCATGGAAGTAGGCAAAGCCCTGCTCGACGCACAGCGCAATTGCTGCCAGCAGGGCGGAGTCCGGACCCTGCGGCTCT
>Ga0209118_1001529_pt1 | contig 10636 bp, 11 predicted proteins | sample BlaSpr_A8_Ref_M1_FD_187988 | JGI IMG/M metagenome (GOLD analysis project Ga0209118, IMG submission 187988) | Forest soil microbial communities from Thunder Bay, Ontario, Canada - Black Spruce, Ontario site 2_A8_Ref_M1 (SPAdes) (version 2) | ecosystem: Environmental > Terrestrial > Soil > Boreal...
GTTTGTCTCCCATCCAGCCGATGACGACGAAATCGTCGGACTTGACTGCCTTCACCTTGAGCCAGAACGGACTTCGCTGGCCGGGCACATACGGGCTCAACCGGTGCTTCGCGACCACACCCTCGAGTCCGCGCTCCAGACATGCCTCGAACAGCTCGACTCCGTCCTCCTCGATGTGGTCCGGGACGAAGATGTGGCCGCCCGCCTCGACTGCTTTGCTCAAACGCGCGCGGCGCCGGCTGATGGGCTGCCGCACGAGCGGCTTCTCTTCGAGGTAGAGAGCGTCGAACGCAAGGTAGGCCGTTGGGATCTTGTCTTTCAGCGCCGCGCCGCCCGTCAGGCGCTCACGCAGCCGCGTGTAGTCCGGCCGGCCCTCGTTGTCGGTCGCGACCAGCTCGCCGTCGATGACGCTGCCGGGCGGGACCCGGCGGGCGGCCGCCACCACCTCGGGTAGATCAGCCGTGATGTCGTGGAGGGAGCGGTCCTGCAGGCGCACGGCCCCGTCCAGGTCGCGGAACAGGATGCACCGCAGGCCGTCCCACTTGACCTCGAACAGGTAGTCGGGCGAGCTGAACGGCGCCTCGGCGGACGCCGCCTGCATGGGCCGCACCTCCCCGGGAAAGCTCTCGAGGTCGATCTGAAGCTGATCCGAATCCTGCACCTGGATTCAGATTAGCCGGGGGTTAAGACGCTTTGCGGCGTGCCCTCTCGGTCTTGGCCGGCGCCTTCTTCTGCGTGGCGCGCGACTTCTTCGCCTGCTCGACTGAAGCGCGAAGCGCTTCCATGAGGTCCATGACCTTGGCCGTCTGCGGCGCCGCGGGGGCCTCGATGACCTCGCCGTCGATCTTCGCCTGCACCACCTTCATCACCGCTTCCTTGTACTCGTCCTTGAAGCGGCTCGGGTCGAAGGAGTCGGCCAGGCTCTCGATCAGGGCCTTCGCCATCTCGAGCTCCTTGGGGTTGATCTTGACCTCGCCCTCGAGTCCCTTCAGGCCTTCGGTCGAACGAATCTCGTCCGGCCAGTTCAGCGTGTTCATCAGGATTCCGTGGCCGTTCGGGTGCAGGGCGGCCAGGTGCTCGCGGTCGCGCAGCGCGATCTTCGCGATCGCCATCCGGCCGGTGGCCTCGAGTGCCTTGCGGAGCAGCTGGTAGGGCTTCTTGCCGAGCTCCTCCGGCTCCATGAAGTACGCGTTCTTGAAGTACAGCCCGGGCTCGATGTCGTCGCTGGGGACGAACTCCTCGATGTCGATCGAGTGGGCCGTCGCCAGCGGGAGGTTGTCCAGGTCCTTCTCGTCGATGATCACGTAGCGATCCTTGCCGACCTCGTAGCCCTTGAGAATCTCGCCGTACTGGACTTCGTGGTCGCCTTCGGCGCACCAGCGCTTGTACGTGATGGGCGACTTGTGGTCGGGGCAGAGCTGTCGAAACGACACTTTGGAGGTCGATTCGGTCGCGTTGTAGAGGCGAATTGGAATCGAGACCATTCCGAATGAGACGACGCCTTTCCACATCGATCTCGGCATGGCGACGCAGTTTACCTCCCTTTACGGTGCTTGGCTACTAATCGTGGCCTTATTACGCGCCGACGTCTCGGCGCTCCATGAGAAGTATCGACGCTCCAAAGCCTACGAGGATGATCGCGATCATGATCACGAGGCCCCAGCGATCGATGCCGGTCGAAAGCGGTGTCCCGTAGAGCTTGAAAGCGGAGAGGTCCTGGATCCAGGTTGGCCACTTGAACAGAGGCCCCAGCTCGTTGACGAGATAGCTGGCGAATGCCAATCCTCCGAGAAGGCCCACCGCCGCACGGGGATTCCAGGCCGCAAGCACCGCCCCCGCAGCGGCGAAAACGAGAACAAACGGGACGAGGAGCAGGGTGCCTTCGGCGAGCCGTTCGCTGCTGACGTCCATGGCCTGGTAGTGCGCCGCAACCGCCACCGCCACGCCGCTGACCGAGGCGACCAGCGCGGCGCCGAGCGCCAGGGCGATCGCGCGCTCGACCACGATCGCGGCGCGGGACCGTGGGGTGCTTAGGACCATCTCGAGCCGGCCGTCCGAGTCCTCCGCTGACCAGCGCGCGACCTGGCTGATGGCAAAGGCCGCAAAGAGCAGCTGCGCGAAGGTGAGCCAGATGTACCCAAGAAAGGTCGTGTACAGCTGGCCGCCGACGACGCCACCGAAAAAGTGGGAAAGGCTCGGAATCGATAGCAATGGCTGAATCACCGCCCTGGTCAGATAGACGAACAGGACGCCGACCGCGGCAAGACCCGCCGCCCAGGTTGCAAGTCCAGCCCTTCGCTCATACAGGCCGCGTAACACCGGGATCCGCCACAACGGCGAACGCGAAGGCTCATAGCCGGCCGGGCGATCGCGCGAAGGCCAGCGAACAAGAGGCGCTCCAATGTCACGCGTCTCGAAGACCATCCCGGCCAGGGCTGCCCCAACCATCGCGATTCCGAGCAGGGTCAGTGTCGCCCGCCCGTCAAACGCCCCGCCTGGCGCCAACGGTTGGTTCAGATCGTAGTAGTGAAATGGCGAGATCCAGCGCCACGAGGCGAGCCACGTGAACGTCTGGCTCAAGCGGTTGACGAGGAAGAGGGCGAGCAGCACAACGCCTGCCGCGGCGGTCGCGACCCGGGCGCCGGTGAGCTGCGCGATCAACACCGTGAGCGAGTAACAGCTGAGGCCGAGCGCTGCCAGGGCGACGCATATCTCGAGGACCGGGGCGAGGCTGATCGACTCGCCTCCGCCCGCCACGCCGGCGACAAGTCCGAGACCGGCCGCCAGAGCCCCGACCGGGCTCGTCAACGCGTAGCCGATTACACGCGACGCCAGCCATCGTGATGGGGTGAGACCGGTCGCCAGGATCGCCTCAACAACGCCGCGCTCCTCATCGCCTCGCGCGGCGCCGCTCCCCGACACCAGGGCCCAGACGGCGAAGAGGATGGCAAGCCCTCCGAACGACCGCCACTCGACATATCCGCCGACGGTGTTCAGCCCGGTCGGCGGAGGCAGGATGAACGTCAGCTGGGACGCCACCTGCGACATCGACTGTGCGAAGGCCGCCCTGGACGCAGCGGTGTGGCCGGCGATCTGATAGAACCCAACCGCCTGGATCAAGCTTGCGGCAAAGGCCAGGATCGAGAACCCGAGCAAGCCCCAGCGGCCGAGCCGAAGGCTGAGGCGTACCGCGGTCATCCGGGCAGGGCTTTCTGGTGTTGGTCGGTGTCGGAGTAGTAGCTGAGGAAGATCTGCTCCAGGCTGGTCTCGCCCGCTGCGCGAAGCTCATCCAGCCGTGCCACCCTCACCAGCTTGCCTGCGCGCACAATCCCCACTCTGTCGCAGACGTGTTCGACCTCCGACAGGACGTGTGAGGAGAGAAACACCGTGGCGCCGCCATCGCGGGTTTCGCGCAGCAGGTCATAGAACTCTTGCTGGTTCAGGGGATCGAGCCCGTTCGTCGGCTCGTCGAGGATCAACAGGTCGGGCCGGTGCATGAAGGCGAGGAGGATTCCGAGCTTTCGCTTGTTGCCACTCGAGTACTCGCGGAACCGCCGATTGAGGTCGAGGTCGAAACGCTCTGCGATGCTGCGCACGGCCTTCGGGTCGGCGCCGCCGCGCATACCGCCGAGGTAAGCGACCACCTCCTTGCCGCGCAGGCTGCCGAACTGAGGCATGTCGCCCGGTAGGTATCCCACCTTGCGCTTGACCTCCACGTAATCGCGCCGGCAGTCGAGGCCGAACACGTAGGCGGCGCCGGCGCTGGGTTTGATCATCCCCATGAGAAGCCGGATCGTCGTTGTCTTCCCGGCGCCGTTCGGGCCGAGATAACCGAAGACTTCTTGCGAGGCAACCTCAAGGTCCAGGTCGAACAGCCCTCGTCCGACCCCGTAGTCCTTCGAAAGTTTCGAAGTGCGTATCGCCGAGACAGCCATTTCGCGCAGCATATAGGCGCCGTGCAGCTGGGGGACTTCGAACTTCACCTACTCATCTCCGGTCGCTGGAAGGCCGATGGAGGACTGATGTTCGGCGTGGTGCCGAAGGTGCTTTGGGAGAGGCAGAGGCCGGCCGACGCGAACAACATGGTCGAGTGCGCATGCGTCTGCGTCATCGCACGCATCAACGGCCGCGTCATCGTCTGCGAGACGGGCATCGGGACGAAGCTGAGCGAGAAGCGAGCCCAGCAGGTCGCCCTGCGCGAGCCTGAAGGACTGCTGCATTCACTGACGCGGCTGGGCATCCGGCCTGACGAGGTCGACGCCGTGATCACGACGCACCTCCACTGGGATCATGCGGGCGGCCTCACCCGGCGCAACGAACACGGCGGGCTCGAGCTGACTTTCAAACGCGCCCGGCACTTCATCCAGCGGAGCGAGTGGGACTTCGCCGTCCGCCCGGACGTGCGGAGCAAGCCCGGTTACGTCCTCGACGACTTCACGCCGCTGGACGATGGAAACAAGCTGGTCGAGTACCTGGATGGGGACGCTGAGGTCCTGCCTGGCGTGCACGTCCGCCAGGTGGGCGGACACACTCCCGGCAGCCAGGTCATGATCCTTCGCTCTGGTGAGCTTGCCTGCGCTGTGACCGGTGACCTCGTGCCCCAGACTCCACACCTGAAGGTGGCGTGGAACATGTCGGCCGACCTCGAGCCGCTGCGTGTTTTCGAACAGAAGGCGCGGCTCTTCGAGGAAGCGCAGAACCATCGGTGGCTGCTGGTGCTGAGCCACGAGCCGGACCAGCCCGCCGGCTACATACATGACGACGGCCACTGGCAACCCGAACCTCGCCTCGTATGAAGAAAATCTCACCTCCCCCGCAAGGGGGAGGTCGGCGCGCAGCGCCGGGTGAGGGGAGGTGAAATTCAACACCAGGGAAGGGAGAAAACTCACCTATCGGAAGATGGGGACCGGCCCGGTGCTGGTCTGCCACCCCGGCGGCCCAGGATTCTCCTCGTCTTATTTCGCCGACCTGGCCGGGCTGTGGGAGAGATTCACGCTGGTGATGCTCAACCCGCGAGGCACGGGCGGCTCAGACCGACCGCGGGACGCGGGCGCCTATCAGATCGACGACTACGTGGCCGACGTCGAGGAGCTGCGCGGACACCTCGCCCAGGAGAGGCTCCTGCTGCTCGGGCATTCGCACGGCGGCGTTGTAGCGCAGGCGTACGCGGCCGCATATCCCGATCGCGTCGAGCGGCTGGTCCTCGCTTCCAGCCTCGCCCGGTTCGGCCCAGAACAGGAGGCCGCGATGCGTGCGGGGATGGACAAGCGGTCCGGAGAGCCGTGGTACGCGGACGCCGCCGCCGCCCTCGACGAGGAGCAGGAGGCGACGTTTGCGGACGACCGGCAGCTCACTGACCTCTTCTTTCGCGAGGTCCCGCTCTACTTCGCGCACTATGGCGCCGTCGAGGCCGGATACGCCGACACGCTTCGCGCCGAGACGATCAACGCCGACGCCCTGAAGCTCTTCAACGAGAAAATCTTCAACACCTTCGACCTGCGAGACAGGCTGCCGAGCATCGCCGCACCGACGCTTGTCATAACCGGCGATGACGACTTCATCTGCGGCCCGGTGTGCGCCGCGGAAATCAGCGCGGCGATCCCCAGGGCCCGAGCGGTGATCGTCGGAGACTCCGGCCACATGATCTTCGTCGAGCAACCGCAAGCGTTCCATGACGAGGTCGCGGATTTCCTGGACCAGTGAGGTGAAATTCACGACGGCCGGCGGGTGGGAGCTGAGCTACCAGCGGATCGGAATGGGGCCGGTGCTTGTCGTCCATCCCGGAGGGCCGGGTTTCTCCACGACCTACCTGGGCGACCTGGCCGGACTTGGCGATCGGCACACGCTGGTCATCCTCAGTCCGCGCGGCACGGGTGAGTCGGACCGGCCGGCGGACCCTGGCGACTATCACCTCGACGACTACGTTTCGGACCTGGAAGCGCTGCGTGAGCATCTGAGGCTCGAACAGATCCAGCTGCTGGGCTACTCCCACGGTGGCGTCGTGGCGCAGGCCTACGCATCCGCCCATCCCGGGCGCGTGAGCCGCCTCGTCCTGGCCGTGACCCTTGCGCGGTTCGGGCCCGAACAGGAGGCGGCGACGAAGGCGGGCAGGGAGAAAAGGTCCGGAGAGGCCTGGTACGCGGACGCGATCGCGGCATCCGAAGAGGAGCTGGGCTCGGCAACCGACCATCAGGTGCGGGACAACGCGATGCGCGGCATGCCTTTCTACTTCGCACGCTTCGGGCCGGCCGAGGCTGCCTACGTGGACACGTTTCGTGCGGATCCCATAAACGGCGATGCCCAGCGCGCCTTCGGCAGCGAACTCCCAGGCCTCGACCTGCGGAGCCGCCTGTCAAAGATCACGGCCCCGACCCTGGTCATCACAGGAGAAGACGACTTCATCTGCGGCCCGGTCTGCGCCCACGAGATCAGCGCGGCGATTCCCGGGGCACGCGAGGTCATCGTCTCCGATGCCGGGCACATGCTGGTCTTCGAGCAGCGGCAAGCTTTCCACGACGCGATCGCCGGCTTTCTTGAGGCATAGCACCCTCACAAACGCGGTGGCCAGGAAGACAATGCCGGAATGAAGAGAAGGGCCTGGAACGTCCTCGCCGTCGGGTTCGCGCTGTGGATTTTCGGTCCAGTGCTCCTCGGCGGAAGCACGTCGGGTGTCGAGCTGGGGAACTGGCCGCCGCCGCAGCTGAGCGACCAACCACCCGGGTCTCCGAGCTGTGTCACCGCTCACACCTACGATTCGCGTTCCTGGCCAGGCGTGCGGATGCTGCGATCCGACGTTTGGGTGATTGGCTGCAAGGACATGTTGGGTCACCTGCGGATTGCTTCGGGACCGACGTGTGCAGCCACAAGCTTCTTGGGCCCGGGCACGGCGACGTGCACGGCCACACCCGACGGCGATCGTCTCAGAGTTGTGGTGCACATCTCCTATCCGTTCGTCCTCGACTGGCTTTCCGGCAGACCGTCGACGACCGCCTGGACCGTCAGCCCGGACGGCGGATGGTTCGCGGCGAACCCTTAACAAGCGGGGCTGTCAGGGCTTCTCAAGCGCGTTAGCGTCGGCCCATGTTCGGATCGGTCCAGTCGTGCACCCAGACAGTGAGGTGGCTGAGCGTGGCATGCAACCGCAACCAGCGCTTGCTTGGTGCGTTGTGCACTTGCAGCCCAGCGTCACTATGCCCGAGTAGCATGCCCGCTACGCAGGCCATGACGGGCGACTCGCTAGGGCCGACACCGGGTGGCCAGCCACACTGCGCTTCTCACAAAGTAGATACCGCCGTTTGGCCCCTCAGTTCGACGCTGACCGTTAGGCCCGATCGCCTAGTAACCGCCTGCAGGCAGGTACTCTTCGAGGGCCGTGCGCGCCTCTCTGATCTTCTGTACCGCGGCCGTCAGAAGCGCCTGGTTGGGCACGATCATCCCAACGTTCTTGAGTCCGACGCGGCTAACGGGGGACGTCGTCGGCTCCTCAGCCGCCCACTGCGATCGCGCGGGCGCATAGGCCTCGGCGAGCCGTCGCCGGTCGTCGCGCCGCACATAGTTGGCGAGCAGCAGCTCGACGCTGCGATAGGTCGTGTCGTAGACCTCGAATCTCCCGAACGGCTGGCCGATCAGGGCCTCGATGTTGACCTCGTTAGCCCCGAGCTCGTCGAGGACGACCCTGACGGCGCCGAGGAAGCGGATGTGCTCGTCGGCCTTATCCTTGCCCCGCACGTACAGGATGCCGAGGAAACCGGCGATGCCTGTGAGGACGCCGCCGACGAGGGCGCCCGCTAGCGCATCCACGAAACTCTCCGGCGGTGGCCAGGTCACGAGACCTGCCGCGTAGGGATCGGTGCGCTCATGAGGCCTCGAAGGCTCTCGCGAGCCGGTCGGGCGTGTCGACGAGGACCGGGAGGTCTGCGTGAACTTTCATCCGGCCATCGTAGGGTCGGCTCAGGCCCTCGAGGACGTTTGTCCGGCCCTGTTCCGCCGCACAAGAGAGTCCAGGCGGGGGGCGAGAACGTCCGAGAAGGCGACATTTACGAAACCGGCAATTTCCTCGACACCTGGAGGGCCGACGGTTCTGGCTCTCCGTGCCTTAACAACCAGGGCTGCCAGGGCTTCTCGATCCCGTTAGCGTCGGCGCCATGTTCGGATCGGTCCAGTCGTGCCTCCTTGTCGGCTTCGACGTGCGCACGATCGAGGTCCAGGCCGACATCGGCCATGGCGACACGAAGTTCCTGCTCGTCGGTCTGGCCGCCACGTCGGTCAAAGAAGCGCGCGAACGCGTGCGGTCGGCCATCAAGAACAGCGGGCTGGAGTTTCCCGGACAGCGCCTGACGGTCAACCTCGCGCCCGCTGAGCTGCGCAAGGAAGGCAGTGCGCTGGATTTGCCGATCGCCGTCGCCATCGCGCTCGCGCGTGCCGGCAAGAAGGCGCCGCCGCATACGGCCTTCCTGGGCGAGCTGGCGCTCGACGGCGCGGTGCGCCACGTCGATGGAGTTCTCGTCGCCGCCCGCGGCCTTCGAGCGCTGGGGTTCGAGCGAATCTTTGTGCCCGCCGCCGACGCGGCGGAAGCGGCGCTCGTCGACGGGCTGGTTGTCATTCCGTGCACCGACCTCAAGTCTGTGGTCGGCCACCTGCTGGGCATCCAAGCCATCGAGGCCTACGCGTCGAGCGGCGTCGACGCGACAGGGAACCCTGGATTGTGGGAGCACGACCTGGCCGAGGTGCACGGCCAGGAGGAGGGCCGCCGAGCGCTCGAGATCGCCGCGGCGGGTGGGCATCACCTGCTTCTCAGCGGCCCTCCGGGTGCAGGCAAGACGATGCTGGCGCGGTGCCTGCCGGGCATCCTGCCGCCGCTCGAGCTCGACGAAGCGCTCGAGGTCGCGCAGGTGCGGAGCTTGCTCGGCGAGCTGCCCGGCCGCCAGCCGCTGGACTGGGCCCGGCCCTTTCGAGCACCGCACCACGGAGTGTCGATGGCCGGTCTGATCGGCGGCGGAGCAGGGCTCGCGCAGCCGGGAGAGATCAGCCGCGCCCACCACGGCGTGCTGTTCCTGGACGAGCTCGCAGAGTTCCAGGCGCCAGTCCTGCAGGCGCTCCGCCAGCCGCTCGAGACGAGCCGAGTCGCCATCACACGGTCGGGCGGCTCGGTGACGTACCCCGCCAGGTTCACGCTGGTCGCGGCGACCAATCCTTGTCCGTGCGGCTGGGCGGGTGATTCCATCCGCAGCTGCCGCTGCACGCCCGGTGCAGTCGACTCCTATCAGCGCCGGCTCTCGGGGCCTCTTCTGGATCGGATCGACCTGAAGGTCGGCGTGCGTCGCGTGAAGCTGGACACCCTGGCGTCCGAGCCGACGGGCGAGGGTTCTGCGGCGGTGCGCGACAGGGTGGTGTCGGCGCGGCGCTGGCAGCTGGACCGGCAGGGCTGTCTCAATGCGCAGCTGAAGCCCGCCCGCTTACGCAAGCTGGCCGCCCTGGAGCCCGCGTCGCGGCGAACGCTGGAGCGCTGGTCCGAGCAAAGAGGCCTGACCGCGCGCGGGTTCCACCGGGCCTGGAGGGTGGCGCGGACCGTCGCCGACCTGGAGGGCTCGGAGCAGATCCGCGAGCACCACATCCTGGAAGCGCTCGGCTACCGCCTCCAAGACATTGCGGCATAAATGCCCCTCCCCCGCAGGGGGAGGGTCGGGGTGGGGGATGGTGCAAATTGCATGAAGCAGCCGGGCTGAGGACCCGCGGCCGATGGCCCCCGCCTGAGGGCCCTCGGGCCGCGATCGTGGGATCTCGGCAGCCTTCGCCCTATGGCGAAGCCGTCGCCGAGCAGCTCGGAGCCGACCTGGCGCGAGCCGGCGTCATCGTCATCAGCGGCCTCGCGCTCGGCATCGATGCCGCCGCGCATCGAGGCGCGCTGGCCGGCGGAGGAGTAACCGTCGCGGTGATGGGCACCGGCGTGGACATCGTCTACCCGGCCGCCCACGGCAAGCTGGCGGAAGACATCCTCGCTTCCGGCGGCGCCCTTGTCAGCCAGTTTCCGGACGGCATGACTCCCCGGCGTCACAACTTTCCCGCGCGCAACTGGACGATGGCGGCGCTTTCGGACGTGGTCGTCGTGGTCGAAGCCGCCGAGCGCTCGGGCGCCCTGATCACGGCCGAAGCCGCGCTCGACCTACATAAAGAGGTAATGGCCGTCCCCGGCAGCGTCTTCTCTCCACTTTCCGTGGGAACCCATGGGCTCATTCGCGACGGAGCCGGTCTGGTCCAGAACGCGCGGGACGTGCTCGCCGCACTGGGCGCCACCCAGGAGGTCCTCGACGACCCGCTTTCGCCGCCCAACAGCCTGGGTGTTGCCCTGTCGCCGGGGCGTGACGGCATCCTCTCCCACCTGTCCGACGTGCTGGCCCTGACGGCGGCCGAGATTGCTCGAAAACTGCAGCTCCCGGTCGCCGAGGTGCTCGGCCGGCTAACGGCTCTCGAGCTGGACGGCGCTGTGCGCCGTCACCACGACGGCTATGTACGGGCATTGCGGAATGGCCGGAAACGAGCGTAGGATTGCCCGCCCAGAACCCGGCCGGCGGATTAAAGCGGGCCGTTTGGGAATAAAGAGGTGCTGTGACAGAAGGCTTGATCATCGTCGAATCGC
>Ga0209118_1001530_pt1 | contig 10631 bp, 8 predicted proteins | sample BlaSpr_A8_Ref_M1_FD_187988 | JGI IMG/M metagenome (GOLD analysis project Ga0209118, IMG submission 187988) | Forest soil microbial communities from Thunder Bay, Ontario, Canada - Black Spruce, Ontario site 2_A8_Ref_M1 (SPAdes) (version 2) | ecosystem: Environmental > Terrestrial > Soil > Boreal...
TTGTTGTTGGCATTTCTAGTTTCCACCAAGTTACGGGCAGGTGGGTCCCGGCATGCCTTCGGGCCGCGACAGCTTCCGTCGAAACCGTGTCGCCCCCATTGACCCATCTATTCTACCACCCGTGCCAAGACGGAGGTGCATGGTCAATTGCTAGTAGCCGTTTTCAGAAGGCACCACCCATCTGGGCGCGTTGGCCCTTCTTGGACTGGCAACCGATTCCTGTTCACTGCTCCTGCTCGTTAAGCAACAATTAGGCACACCGGTACCGCTGACCCGTTGACTCCAAAGCACCTACCTCCCAAAATGCCAATACGGGGGATTTCGGGCGAAACACCCCCGAAAACCGGTATGGCACAAGAATCCAGCGGGGTGGAACAAGCTATCGTGCGAGCGCTTCGCGATAATCTCGAGCGCATCCAGCGCACCGCGGATGAGCTTCATCATGCCGTCAGCGACGTGGTTTCCGCGTGCGCCAGTAACAAGCCTACCAACGCGCTTCCATCGTTGCTCCGTGCGCAAACTTCCGCAGCCTCTCTTGCCGCTACACTGGAGGTACTTTCGAGATTTGTGACTGTATCGATGCAGACCGGCGCGCGGTCGGCACTTGAAGTTCAAATCACGGACTTGGTCGGCAAAATTGCTCCCGAGCTGCCTCCCGCACCGCAGCGCCCTATGCCTACGCAGCCAGTGCCGATGGCGGCCCAGGCTCCAGCTGCGCCAGTCGCTGAGGGGCCGGCCGTTGCCGAAATTGAGTTGCATGGCGAGCCGGAGCCGCTCGCCCTTATGGAGCCCACCGCTGCGGCCCTGGCTTCCGAACCCGAATTCGAAGGGGAGTTTGACGTCAATCGCCTTTCCTCCGAAGAGCAGGAATTGCACCGTCGCGCAAATCGGGTCGCCAAAGTTTCGATGCAGGATATCAAGATGCTCCGGCCGGAGCAGGTGCGCCTAGGCCGCCAAAACAAAGACCTCTGCATCCGATTGAAAGACGACATTGAAAAAGCTCATCGAGAATACGACCGCCGTTTCAAACCCATCATGGACCATCCGGTGGACTACTTTTATCGCTGGATGGTGGAGATTCTTGCCGAAGGAGACGCACAGGCCCTCGGCGAATATCCGTACGCCACGCCCGCGCGCCACCACTAATCGAACGCTGGCTGCTCGCCTTTGTCGCGCTTCCCAAGATGCCGTATTATTCTGTGTTTCTATGTCACGATCTCTCGTCGCGTTGATACTCATTGCTGGCTTGTCATTTGGCGGCGCGTTCGACGCCTTTGCGCAATCCTCCAAGCACCATCGCAAATCGAAAAAGCCTAATTCGCAGCCTTGCCGGACCGGCTGCAAGCCAGACACGTCGGCGCCCCAAGTCGCCGCCGATACGCCGGAAGACGAGGTCGCGCAAAAAGAACTTTCTGATCTCGCCCGCGCGCTCCACAACGCCACGCCCGTTGCGTACGACAAACTCTTGGGCTTCGCCGTCAAGAACACTACGAACATTTGGGGCTCGCGCGCCGCGCTTGCTCTTGGCTATGAAGACTATTCGAAGAATCGCGCCGCGCGGGGCCTCGGGTGGCTAATCAAGGCGCAGAACGACACGCTGCTCCGCGAGTACGCCCTGTACTGGACCGCGCAGGCGCACCGTGCGCTGGGACGCAGCGCGGACGCCTACAAAGTGCTGCAAACCATTCAGCACGATTACCCCAATACCGCGATGCGCGAGCAACTGCTGGAGGCTTTCGCGCCCACCGCGGTCCAGCTCGGACACGCTCAGGAAGCCATCGACGCGCTCGACGCCTATTCCGCCACTGCATCAAAGCCCACGCTTCTTTACGAACGCGCCCACGCCTATCAGGCCGCGCATCAGCTTCCTCGCGCCACAAAGGATTATCAAACAGTGTTCTATAAATTCCCTCTAGCCGACGAAGCCAAGCCCGCTGGTTCCGCTTTGTCGCAGCTGATGCACGCTCTTGGGAAAGAATATGTTTATCCCGGGGTGGAACTGCAGGAGCAGCGCGCCCAAGCTTTTTACGACGCACACAAATGGAAAGAAGCGCGCGCTGAATTCGAAAAGCTACTCACCATGCTCAAGGATCCTGCGAATCCCGCGCGCCAGCGCGCGCAGCTTCGCGTGGCGGAGTGCCGCGTTCAGTTGAAAGGTTCACCTTCCTTGATCGCCGCGGTGAAGCCGCTGGACCTCGAAGTGGACGCCGAGCGGCTGTACGCCTTGTCTCAGGCTTACCGCTCCGATAAAAAGGAAGCGGAGATGTTTTTGGCTCTGAACACGCTGGCGCAGAACTATCCGGTGAGCAAATGGACCGAAGAAGGCCTGATGGCGGCAGGGAATTACCATTGGGTTGAACTCGAACGCACCAAAGCGGTCATCAACTACCAGCGCGTCCTCGATACCTTTCCGAACGGAAAATACGCCTTCAACTGCGAATGGCGGATCGCCTGGATTGCCTATCTAAATCGCCAGCCCGATGCCGATGACCGGCTCACCACATTTCTCTTGAAGTATCCCGTGTCGGCCAATTCCGGTGACGCCCTCTATTGGCTTGGCCGCAACGCCGAGCGCGGCGGAAACCCTGCGCGCGCGCGCAGCTATTATGGCAAAGCTGTCGAGCGTTTCCCGCAAACGTACTTCGGCAATGCCGCGGCTGCCCGCATCGCAAAGCTTGGTCCCGGCGAGGAAAATCCCGCGGAGCTTCTGGAAAAAATCCCGCCGCCGCCTTCGCTGCGTCCTTTTGATGAGCCGATCCCGGTTGCCGCCGCGGATCGCTGGGCGCGCGCGCAGGCGCTTCGCGCCATCGCTTTCGATGCCTCCGCCGAGCAAGAACTGAAGAACGCATACTTCGCGACCTCTTCGCCGCGCTTCCTGCTGGAAGCCGCGCAGGCAGCTTTCGATCAAGGTCACTACGGCGCCGGCATGGCCTACGCTCGCATCATCGTGCCGAATTTCGAATCCCGGAAGATCAGCGATCTGCCCGTCGCCGCATGGAAGGCGCTCTATCCGTTCCCCTACGAAGCGGCGTTGCGCCGCGAAGCCGCCAAAAACGATTTCGATCCCATGTTTGCCGCCGGCCTCATTCGCCAGGAATCCACGTTTCAGGCGGACGCCGTCTCGCACGCCAACGCGATCGGCTTGATGCAGGTTCTCCCCAAGACGGGAAAACTCCTTGCCAAGCAGCTCAAAGTCCGCTACACGAAAAATAAACTCTTCGAGCCAGACTACAACATTGAACTTGGCATGCTTTATATTGCAAGCCTGGTACGCCAGACGGGTGCGCTGGAATACGCGGCCGCCGCTTATAACGCCGGCGAAGACCGCATCGCCGCCTGGAAAGCCGAGCGCAATTACGATGAGATCCCCGAGCTCGTCGAGTCCATTCCGTTCACTGAAACTCGAGAATATGTGCAAGTGGTCTTGCGCAACACCGAAGTCTACCGGATGATTTATGGGCAGCCGAGCGTGGCTACGCAGACCGCCACTGGCCACGCCCGTTGAGGCATTGTCCGTATGCCATGGTCTTTCCATGCAGGGGCGCGGTATGTGCGCCCCTAAGGATTCGATTTCATCGTTCTGAGAAGGTGCAATGACCGCTCCCGACCTCTCGATGGCACAAATCTCCCGCCGCATGCTTTCGGCAAAGGCCGAGCAATTCACCGAATCCGTCATCCGGGAAATGACTCGCCTGGCCTTGAAGCATGGCGCTGTCAATCTGTCCCAGGGATTTCCCGACTTTGCCGCGCCCGAGGAAATCAAGGAAGCCGCGCGCAAAGCCATTTCCGATGACATCAATCAGTACGCCATCACCTGGGGCGCGAAGCCGCTGCGCGACGCCATTGTCGAAAAATTTGAGCGCACCCAGGGCGTCAAGTATGATCCCGAGCGCGAGATCACCATCTGCTGTGGCTCCACCGAAGCGATGATGTCCGCCCTGATGGCTATCATCAATCCGGGTGATGAGATAGTCGTCTTCGAGCCGTTCTATGAAAATTATGGACCAGATGCGATTCTGAGCGGCGCCACGCCGCGCTTCGTCAAGCTGCACACTCCTGATTGGACCTTCGACGAAAAGGAACTCGCGGCCGCCTTCGGCCCGCACACCAAAGCGATCATTCTGAACACGCCGAATAATCCCACCGGCAAAGTGTTCACGCGAGCCGAGCTCGAGTTTATCCGCGACCTCTGCGTCAGCTGGAATGCCTACTGCATCACCGACGAAATCTACGAGCACATCCTTTACGACGGCGCCGAACACATATCCATGGCGCGCATTGATGGCATGCGCGACCGTACCATCGTCATCAATGGCCTGTCGAAGACCTACAGTGTTACAGGATGGCGCGTGGGCTGGGTGCTGGCTCCGCCGGAGCCGACGCAACCGATTCGCAAGGTGCATGATTTCCTGACCGTTGGCGCCGCCGCGCCGCTCCAGCAAGCCGGCGCCAGTGCACTGCACTTTCCGCAAAGTTACTACGCCAAACTCGCCGCAACTTACGCGGCCAAGCGCGAACGTCTGCTGAAGATTCTCATCAGCGCCGGCTTCACCGTGTTCAAGCCTCGCGGCGCGTACTACATCATGACGGACATCGCGCGCTTCGCCGATCCCGACCCTGTTCATTTCAAGGCCGACACAAAAGACGTTCGCTTCGCCAAGTTTCTCGTCGAAAAAATTGGCGTCGCCGTCGTTCCCGGCTCCAGCTTCTACAACGACGCCCGCGACGGCGCCTCGCAGGTCCGATTTACGTTCTGCAAGAAAGAAGAGACCCTCGCCGCGGCCGAAGAGCGCTTGGCCAAGCTCCACGCCTAGGTGGGCTCTTCTAGAAGCAGGATTGCCGAGGACATCGTTTCAGCGCAGTGCGGAAGCTCTGTGTTAGAATCCATCCGCGATGAGCACTCTACCAGGGAAATTGGATCTCATTCCCGCCGGCACACGATTGGAAGCCAGCGGCGACGGCGCCGCGTTCGACATCTCCGCAAGCGCCACGCGCACGTTTCTCTGCCGTCTCACTATCTCGGATCAGATTGAGCAGGAATCGCTCGATTTGTCGATCTGGGGTTCTGCCGACGGAGAGACCTGGACAAAGAAACCGCTCCTCAAGCTGCCGCAGCAGTTCTACCGCGGCACGACTAAGATGATCCTCGATCTCTCTCTACGCCCGGAGACCAAATTCATTCGCGCTCGCTGGGAACTGAACCGCTGGGGCAGAGTAGCGCCGACACCCATGTTTGTCGCCGGCTTGGAGTTCGCGGAAATCCCGCCAATGTCACGCGAAACCCCCACAGCCCGAAGAGCGCTTGCAGCCAAGTAATTCCGAAATGAGGGCTTTGGACTTGTGCGGAGGCATCCGCCCCAGCCTTTTTCAGGATTGATTTTTCGCTTCTAAATTCTATATAAATTACGTCAGTTCAAGTGATCCAGGGCATTTTAGGGGTAGGAGACTGACGGTCGGTTGCCCTGTGGTGGTTAGCCTCCTACCCCGCGAGTGGTCTTGCCTGTATAGACGAGGTCAGCCACCAAATAGTTTCCTGACTCGATGAAAATAATTCGTCTAATTTGTGGCCCTTCAGACACTACCAACCCACGGGCACGGTATCCAGATACCGCGCCACTGCCGCCTTCCACTGGAACTTTTCAGAGATTGCCGCCTGCAGCGCTTGCGCCGCGACCGGTTCGCCGTGGGTCAAGTACGTTTGCTTCGGGGGCGATGGCAGCGCCGCCAGCCATCGCAACAACTCGCTCTTTCCAGCGTGGGCGGAAAACTGTCCCATCTCCACAATCTCCGCGTACACTGGCACATCCTGGCCGTAGAGCTTCAGCGACTTCGCGCCCTCCTGCAGGGCCCTCCCGCGCGTACCCTCGGCCTGGAACCCGGCCAGAATTACCGCATTGCGCGCATCGGGCAGCCGCTGCGCGAGGTGATGCAACACGCGTCCGCCGCTCACCATCCCGCTCGCCGAAATGATGATGCAGGGCGTTTTGACGTTATTGATAGCCTTCGATTCTTCGACCGACCGGGTCAGATGAAATTCATGCACGCTCAACGGATCGCCTTTTCCGCCGCTGCCCTCTTCCCGCGCATATTCCAGGTCGTGATCCTCTTCATGCTTCAAATACAAGTCCGTCGCGCTCAGTGCCATCGGGCTGTCCACATAGACGGGCAAGCGCGGAATCCGCTGCTGGTCTTCCAGTTGCCGCAGGTAATACATGAATGTTTGCGTCCGTCCGATCGCAAACGCCGGAATCACGATGGACCCGCCGCGCTTCACCACGCGATTCACGATTCCCGCCAGCAGCTCCGCGGCATCGCCTTCTGGATGTTCACGGTCGCCGTACGTTGATTCACATACCAGGACGTCCGCTTTTGACGGCGGTGTGGTGGGGTCATTCAAGATGGGTTGGTCATATCTCCCGATATCGCCGGAAAACACGATGATCGTCTTCTTGCCGCCTTCGGCAATCGTTAACTCCAGGCTGGAAGAGCCGAGAATGTGCCCCGCATCACAGGACAACACATGAAACTCCGGACTGATATCGAAACCGCCGCTGCGCGGCATGTTCTTGAACAGCTTCAGGGCCGGATCAACATCTTCCGGCGTGTACAGCGGCTCCGGGTCGGCGTGATGGCTGTCCTTATGAATCTGCGCGTGCAGCGTGTCTTCTTGCTGCAAATGAGCGGAGTCCTTTAGCAGGATAGTCGTGAGTTCGATCGTTGCCGGATTTGCAAAGACCGGCCCGCGATAGCCCGATTTCACCAGCACCGGCAGCCACCCGGTGTGGTCCAGGTGTGCGTGTGTGAGCACGAGATAGTCAATCGACTTCGGATCGACCTGCAGCGGCTTATAATTCCGGCCCTGCAGTTCCTGCGAGCCTTGGAAAATTCCGCAGTCCACTAGCAGCCGCTTGCCCGCCGCTTCGACCAGATACCTCGAACCCGTAACGCATCCTGCCGCGCCCAGAAAAGTGAGTTTAGCCATAGGCGGTATTCTAAACGATCATTCTAGCCAGACAACCCGTTTCGCAGGAGTTAGAATCGCAAGAGCAACAATGCTATCCAATCCAAATACATTCCAGTCGCGATGCATCGCGTCGGCGCTTTTCGTGCTTTCTTCGTTCGCGATCTCCAGCGTCGCGGAACCCTCCCCCAGGGTCGTCCACGTCTTTGTCGCTTTGGCCGACAATCAGTATCAGGGCATCATTCCTGTTCCACCGGCTCTTGGGAATGGGCGGGATCCTCAGCGCAATCTTTATTGGGGTGCAGCCTACGGTGTCAAAAGGTACTTCAAGGCCGGTGAGGATTGGGAACTCGTCTGGACTGGTCGCGGCGCAAAAGACGCGATTCTGGAACGATGTGTTTTCAAGAACCGCAAGAACGAAGTGTATCTGGTCGCTGATGCCTATGAAGGTCGTCAAATCAAGCTGGCCGTAACCGATTTTCTTTCCGCGGCGGCAGGAGTCACCAAGGAAAAAATTTCAGTCCAGATGCACTCAGGGGAAGTTCCCATCGCCATCGCGGGCGATGCGGATCTGGTCGTTTACGTAGGGCATGACGCTTTCATGGATTTTCAGATTCCGCCGATTGCCGGGACCAAAAGAAACAAGCCCCGGCAAACGATCATTCTGGCGTGCGCCAGCAAGTCCTTTTTCTCGCCTTATCTCCGGCGAACCGGAGCTGAACCTCTGTTATGGACGACCGGACTTATGGCCCCGGAGGCCTATACGTTGAAGGCTGCTCTTGATGGTTGGATCGCGCACGAAGACGACGAAGCCATTCGTCGTCGCGCCGCCCAAGCCTACGACAGATACCAGAAATGCGGCGCCCGTGCGGCGCTGAAGCTTTTCACGACAAATTGGTGAATTGTGAAGGGGCGCACCGAGCTGCGGCCCATTACATCTGGATCAATCCGCCGCGTTGGCCTGCTTCCTCGCGATGATCGATTCGATGCTCAGCCCCAACCCCTTCGCCACGCCGGTCCCATACGCCGGATCGGCTTTGTAGAAGTGCTGGATTTGCAGCTCTTGAATACGCTGCGGCACGCCATTGCCCAAGCTGGCGACGATGTTGTCAATCAGTCGCTGTTTTGCATCCCCGGGCACCAAGCGGAACAGATTTCCCGGTTGCGTGTAGTAGTCACTGTCGGTGCGGTGATCGTGTCGCGCGACGGTTCCGCTGATGGCACGCGGCCGTTCAACGTAGGAATGATCCTGCGTCGGGCCGCCGAAGCTGTTCGGCTCATAGTTCACCGTCGCTCCGCCGTTTCCGTCGAAGCGCATCGCACCGTCCTTGTTGTAGGTGTGATACGGGCACTGCGGTTTGTTTACCGGCAGGGAATCGTAGTTGGCACCGAGCCGGTAGCGATGCGCATCGGGATAGGAGATCAATCGCCCCTGCAGCATTTTGTCAGGCGAAAACCCCATGCCCGGCACGATGTTGCGCGGTTCGAACGCCGCCTGCTCCACTTCCGCAAAATAATTTTCCGGATTGCGGTTCAATTCCAGCTCGCCAACCTCGACGAGAGGATAATCCTTGTGCGGCCAGACCTTCGTCAGGTCGAATGGGTTAATGTGATACGTCTCCGCGTCCTTTTCCGGCATGATCTGCAAGGACACCCGCCACTTCGGAAACTTGCCTTCTTTGATGGCGTGAAAAAGATCGCGCTGCGCGTAGTCCGGATCCGTTCCTTCCAGCGCGCCCGCCTGCTCGCGGAAGAAGTTCTTGATCCCTTGCTTGGTTTTGAAGTGCCATTTCACGTAGAAGAGTTCGTTCTTCGCATTGATCAAGCTGAACGTGTGACTGCTGAAGCCGTCCATGTGCCGGTAGCCGTCCGGAGTCCCGCGGTCGGAGAAGAGAATCGTCACCTGGTGCAGCGATTCCGGCGACAGCGACCAGAAATCCCACATCATCGTGGGCGATTTCAGGTTCGTTTCCGGATCGCGCTTCTGCGTGTGGATGAAATCGCCGAACTTCAGCGGATCGCGAATGAAGAAGACAGGCGTGTTATTTCCCACCATATCCCAATTGCCTTCTTCGGTGTAAAACTTCAGCGCAAACCCGCGCGGATCGCGCGCTGTATCGGCCGAACCTTTTTCACCGCCCACCGTTGAAAACCGAATGAAAGTCGGCGTCTTCTTGCCAACAGTACTGAACAATTTCGCGGTCGTGTACTTGGTGATCTCGGGCCGGGTGCACACAAAATGACCGTATGCGCCCGAGCCCTTGGCGTGCACCACGCGCTCCGGAATTCTTTCCCGGTTGAAGTGCGCCATCTTTTCGAAGAGCAGAAAGTCTTCGAAGACCACCGGCCCGCGCGTCCCCACCGTCAGCGAATTCTGATTGTCGCCTACCGGACGGCCCGCGTCCGTCGTCATGATTTTCTTTTTTTCTTCCCCCATGGATCCTCCTCAGTTCGATGGCAGCGGTCCCGCGAAGCGGGCTCCCTGCCATCGCACCTCCTAGCCTAGAAGGCTGCGACCTATACTTCCAATATATAGTTCGGATACGATGGATAGGCATAGCCTATGGAACTTCACCAGCTTCGTTACTTCTGCGCGGTGGCCGAAACCGGCTCGTTCAGCCGCGCCGCGGAACAATCTCACGTTTCCCAGCCCTCGCTTTCCCAGCAGATTCTCAAGCTGGAAGGCGAACTCGGCGCGCGCCTCTTCGACCGCCTCGGCCGTTCCGTTCGCATTACCGAGCTTGGCAAGACCTTTCTCCCGCGCGCCCGCGCCGTCCTCCGCGAACTGGAAGCCGCCAAAGGCGACGTCGTCGAAGGCAAAGAGTTCATCGGCGGTCCCATCACCGTGGGAGTTATTCCCACCGTCGCCCCCTACTTCCTTCCTCCGCGCCTTACTGCCTTCTCGCGCAAGTTCCCCCAGGTTCGGCTCACCATTGTCGAGGAGATTACGCCCGTCCTTCTCGACCGTCTGCGAGCCGGCACCATCGACGTCGCCCTCCTGGCCCTTCCCATCCGTGGACACGAATTCGATGCTTTACCTCTATTGACCGAGCGGCTCTTCGCTGCGCTCCCCAAACAACACAAACTCACTTCACGCCGGTCTATTTATCTCAAAGACCTTCGCGCCGAACCTTTCCTGCTCCTGCGCGACGGCCACTGTTTCCGCGATACCGCCGTTGCCGCCTGCGACCGCGCACGCCTCCATCCGCAGATCGTTTTTGAAAGCGGACAGTTCAGCAGTCTCCTCAGCATGGTCGGCGCGGGCATGGGCGTTTCCATCGTTCCGGAAATGGCCATGGAGAAAAAATCTCCATGCCGCTATGTCCGCATCGCCGATGAGCAGGCTGTTCGCACCATCGGCGCCGTCATCCTTCGCGGCCGTTCTCTCACCCGTGCACACAATGCCTTTCTCTCTCACCTTCGCGCAGTTTCTCCGGGCATACCCTCCTAGGGCACGGCGTTTCTTGCGGTCTTGGCCAGATGATCCGTGGGAGATGATCCGTGGGAGATGGACGCGGCCATTCTCCTGAGGTAAGATCTCTTAAGTCGTTCACCCCGGTGGGGCCGTGGCGCAGTTGGGAGCGCGCCTCGATGGCATCGAGGAGGTCGTGGGTTCGAATCCCATCGGCTCCACCATTTCAAGAAACCAAAGAACTTACCCTAGAAAACC
>Ga0209118_1001532_pt1 | contig 10623 bp, 7 predicted proteins | sample BlaSpr_A8_Ref_M1_FD_187988 | JGI IMG/M metagenome (GOLD analysis project Ga0209118, IMG submission 187988) | Forest soil microbial communities from Thunder Bay, Ontario, Canada - Black Spruce, Ontario site 2_A8_Ref_M1 (SPAdes) (version 2) | ecosystem: Environmental > Terrestrial > Soil > Boreal...
TGGAGAGCGCCGCAGACGGTTCCTTCAAATTCATCGGGGCGCAGAGTTATGGCGCCAGCTTTTCTCTCGATGGGCAGCGCTCAAACGGCGGTATTTTTGGTGAGCCCACTGCTAGCCAACCTTCGCTTGAGGCTGTAGGCGAGATCAATCTTCTGACCTCCGACTTCAGCGCAGAATATGCGGGCATCGCCAACGTTCGAGTCACCACAAAACGCGGTGGCGCGGACTATCACGGTTCGGTGTTCTACAACAACAAGAACTCTGCGTTGGCCGCATGGACCCTCGATGACAAGCGTGGCCAGGCTAAGTTTGCCCCTACGGCTTTTCAATCCAAGTATCCGAACCCCTATTTTAATTTCAACGATATTGGCGGCTCGGTGGGTGGCCCCGTTCCTCTCCTCAAGAAAACATGGTTTTTCGCCGCCTATGAACGAAACTACGCTGTCTCGCCTACGAAGGTCTCCGATGCGTCTGCCCCCCTCCCGCACCCTTCGCTCTACAGCGGAGACTTCTCGGGCGTGAGCGATCCGAAAAAGCCCGTGGTTCCTTCGAGCGTTACACTAACACCGGGAGAAATAGCCAATGACACAGTGACAGTCAATGGAACGATGCGATTTATTACCATTCCGAGCAGGCTCTTGAATCCGACCGTACAGCAGCTTATCGGCAGCTATTTCCCCAAAATCGGGCTCAGCGCTCCGATCGACCCGGGCACCGGAAGAATACTCGGAGGCTATCAGACGATTTTGCCTGGCAATTCCACTCAGGATATCGGTACCTTGCGGCTGGACCACGATTTTTCCGAGCGGAACCGCCTCTACGCCGTGTATAACGTGTCGGCGCAAGTGAACGCAACTATCCCAGTGGTCATACCTTATACGGGGCTTGGATTGGCGCAAAACGATCGCCGCAACAACACCGTTTCTTTGTCCTTTATACACGGTTTCAAGCCAACCCTCGTCAACGAGGCGCGGGGCGGTTTTAACCGCCAAAGCCTTTTCCGGCACAGCAATACGACGTTGCAAGGGTTCCTCTCCGGCATTGGTTTCGACCAGAGCGATATTGCCGCATATGGTTCCGTGGTAGGACCATTCGCGCTCACGACTTTCGGTCACCCGGCCGTCAGTTTCAGCGGCACGTTCGCCCCCTTCACAAACGGAGGACGCAATACAAATCGGCCGCTGGACCAGAATCTCATTACTTTCGGAGATACGCTGACATGGATTTTGGGCAAACACGACCTTCACATGGGTGGAGACGTAGTACGGAACGCAGCGGTGGATGGATTTGCTTTGAATCGTGGAAACCCGCGCGGCTCCATGACATACGCCGGAACCGGAACAAATCCCTTCACTCGTTTTCTTCTTGGACTTCCTCCAACCACCGTGAGTTACGTTTTGCAGCCCCGCCCGGCCATGGATGTGCACAATTGGGAGCATGGCTACTTCTTCCAGGATACCTGGAAAGTCACTTCGAAGCTGACCCTCAATCTCGGTCTGCGATATGAACTCATCACTCCGTTCGTTGACAGGAACGACCTGATCGCCAACTTCGATCCGAATTACTTGAATCCGACGACCGGCCAGTTGGGCCGATTTGTCATTCCCTCAACCAAGACGCTCAAGTATCTGGACACCCGCATCATCAGTTTCGGCTATGTGCTGGCCAAGGATTCCGGTTTGGGCGTCGGGAGAGGGACAGTACGGACAGATAAGACCGACTTTTCACCTCGCATCGGTGTCGCGTACCGGCTTGGCAGTAAATCGGTCATCCGGGGTGGGTATGGAATCTACTATCCCACTTCAGCCGCTCAAGGCATTCGCGATCCGATCGCTACCAACCCGTTTAACCAGTCCATCACCAAAAGGGGAACAATCACTCCAATCGACGGTTGGCCCGGTGGTAGCACCAACGGCATCAGCCCAATTACCGGAGGCACGATTACTTCGGGAGCAGGCGGCACGCCCGCAGTCAACGTCGTACCTTTCGGTCTACGCCAACCTCGTATCCATCAGTACAACGCGACTTTTGAGCGCGAGATCGGTTGGGGAAACGCAGTGCGCTTCTCCTATTTGGGCTCGACCATGCACGGGCTGATTGCCGGCAAAGATTTGAACGAGCTTCAGCCGAGTGACGTGCCTTTTGGTACAAACGCTGTGGATGACAACGGCAATCCTACAGGCATATGTGATCCTGTCAATAACGGAGATTGCGGCATTTCGAATGCGGACGCGCAGCGCTATCGCTTCCCGACGCTGGGAGACTTCGTCTTAAGTTTCGGAAATTACGGCCATGCGCAGACCAATGCATTCCAGACCCAGCTCGAGCATCGTTTTTTCCACGGCTTGTTGTTCAACGTTTCGTATACCTTTTTGGACCAGAAATCGACAGCATTGGACACCGGCAACTCCAGCCTCGGCGGGGTAACCTATAATCAGTTCCAACCGGAGAGCGACTATGGAGTGGACGGCTATGTTTCCCGGCATCGCATGGTTGCCTATGGCATCTATGATTTACCTGTGGGCCGCGGTCGACAATATGGGTCTTCTATGTCCCGCTGGGCCGATGCCGTCGTAGGCGGGTGGCAAACGACGTTCAATATGTTTGCCAAATCCGGAACGGGCTTTACTCCTTTCTGGATCTGCGATGATTGCAATCCCATTGAACCCGGCAACATCGGCATTTCCTCACTAGATGCCGTCGGCGATTTTAATGCCGAGCCATCCTTCCGACCCGTTGTGCTTAGTAATAATTTCAACCAAAAAAACGGCGATCAAATCTGGAATCCAGCGGCGTTCGGGTTGCCTTCAGTAAGCTCCGACGTTTTCACCCAAGCCGGCGTGGCCAAGCGCAATATGCTGTGGGGTCCTGGGACCTGGGGAGTAAACTTAGGAGTCCATAAGGATTTCCGCTTTTCCGAGCGTGTGAACGTACAGTTTGGCGCCGATATAGATAACGTTTTCAATCACCCGCTGTTATCACCCGATTCAAATGCCGGCGGCGGGGGCGGCACATTCGCCCTCCTCGGTGACTTCAACGTCGAGGTGGATCAGAAAACTGGAAAATTACTGCCGATTAACCCGGCAATCCCAGGCGATGTCAACCTCAACCCTCTGTTCGGACGACTGAACAGCAGCTTTACGCAAGAGGGCATCGATAACCGCCGCACCGTAAGGCTGCGGCTGAGGATTACGTTTTAACCCGTTGGACGGCAAACAACTCAAGATGAGAGAAAAGAGCGATAGTTGGCTCGCTCTTTTTTTATGAAAGCTCGTTCGCTATCTGGGCACGAGCCCTTCGTTTTCCAGGGGAGTTGCCATGAATTTCACGCCGCTCGACTGGGCGATTGTCGGTATATACCTTCTGCTCTCCGTCACCGTCGGTGTGCTTGCCAGGAAGTACGTAGGCAGTGTCGCCGACTATCTCGTCGCAGGTCGTGAACTAGGAACCTATCTTGGTATTGCCACCCTTGCCGCCACCGAGATCGGTACCATCACTTTCATGTATAACGCCGAGTTCGGCTATCGATACGGCTTTGCCGCTTTTCTCCCGGCGCTGATCTCCGGTGTCGTCATGATTGTCGTCGGCCGCACCGGGATCGTGATTGCCCGTTTCCGCGAAATGAAGCTCATGACCGTCCCGGAGTTTTTTGAAAAGAAGTACAGCCGCGGGCTTCGGCTGTTAACCGGCATTCTTGTGGCGGTCGGCGGGATCTTGAATATGGGAGTCTTCCTCAAAATCGAAGGGGAATTTCTTACCATCGTCAGCGGCATTAATATCAAGTATCTCGTTGCGGTGATGACCGCCATTCTCCTGCTTGAATTGACCTACACTGTCGTCGGTGGCATGGTGGCAGTCGTGGTCACCGATTTTGTTCAATATGCACTACTCTCGATCGCCACCATCCTGGTTTCCATTTTCGCGGTCTACCATGCAGGTTGGGCGAATATGGTTGAGAAGGTCGCTCACACCCTGGGTTCTGCTGGCTTTAATCCCTTGGAAAATCCGAAATTCGGCTGGAGCTTTCTGTTTTGGCAAATCCTGCTCTGGTTCTCGGTGCACACCTGTTGGCAAACTACCGCGATGCGTATGTTCTCCACTCGAAGCCCGGAAACCTCAAAGAAGGTAATGACCTGGACGGGATTCATTTTTCTCGGCCGCGGAATGCTCCCTATGATTTGGGGCATCGCTGCGCTTACGCTTTTCGGAACGGGCCCACTGCTCGCTGGCTCACCTCTGCCGGTAGTTAACGGCCACACTCTTGCTCCAATCGATGCTATGCCCGCCATGCTCGCGCAGATCCTTGGTCCGGGTATTAAGGGCATCGTGGTCGCCGGCATGCTCGCTGCAACCATGTCCGTTAACAGTTCTTATCTGCTCGGTTGGAGCGCGGTCATCTCTCAAGACATTGTTCTTCCCTTGCGTCAGATCATGCGCAAACCGCAACTCAGCTCCCGACGTCAAATCTTCGTTAATCGCCTGGCTAATCTTTTTGTGAGTCTTTTCCTGATGTTCTGGGGGCTTTATTACACTCCTCCTGGGGCCGTGTATTTGTATCTGAATATTACAGGAACGATTTTTCTTGCGGGCGCTTTCGCGTGCGTTCTTGGCGGCCTTTATTGGAAAAAGGCCAGCACTACTGGAGGTTACTTGGCCATGATTTTGGGAGCCACCGGCGCCATTGTTCCGTTCTTCTTTTTTCACTGGAGCGAAAATGTGACCGGCTTTGCCGCCTTCGGCCTCGCAGCCGGTGGTCTACTCTTGGGTTCGTTCCTGAAACCCAGGCAGTTCGACGCCAACCCCGCCGGAGGTGCCGCATGAGCCGTTGGCTATACTTCTGGGTCGCAAACCTCATCCTCGCGGGCCTGACATTTGTTCTGATTACCGTGGTGGTGATCGTCCGCGGAATCGGTGACCTCAAGGAAATGTTCAGGCGCTTGACCAAGGGAGAATCCGAACGTGGGTGAGAATTTCGCATCGAACGACAAGTTTGTCGCCATGGTCACCGCCAAGGCCGAAGTCGACCTGCCGCTCAGCTCTTTTGAACCAAAGTCCATGCTTGTTTCTCCGGCTCACGAGCTCAAGTCTCCCTGGGTACCGGCCATTGACTATCATAATCACCTTGACGCGCAGGATCCCCAGGCAGTTCTTGCGGTTATGGATTCCTGCGGAATCGAGCGCGTCGTTAACATCACCATGCAAGTGGGCGAATCGGCACTCAGTATGATCAGGAAATTTCGTGGTGCTGCTGAAGGCCGCTTTAGCACCATCGCCTGGATGGATTGGCACGATCTGCACGAGCCTGGCTTCTTCTCCCGCTCCGTCGAGCGTTTGGAGCGCCTCGTCGAAGGGGGAGCCTGCGGTATTAAATTGTGGAAAGATCTCGGTCTTCAATTGAAAGACTCCAGCGGCAAACTCCTCCGTATCGATGACGAGCAGCTCGCCCCGCTGTTCGAGAAAGCCCGCGAGCTCGCCGTCCCAGTGATGTTCCACACCGCCGATCCGGACGCTTTCTTTCTTCCCATCGACCGTTTTAATGAGCGCTACGAAGAACTCGCCGCCCACCCGGATTGGTCTTTCCATGGTGCCCGTTACTCGAAACGCGACCTACTCGATCAGCGCGATCGGGTTTTCGCCCGCCATCCCAAAACTACATTCGTAGCTGCCCACGTGGCCGAATCGTCCGAAAACCTTGCGTACGTGCGCGATATGTTGGACCTATATCCCAATGTTTCCGTCGATATCGGCGCGCGCACTGCCGAACTGGGCCGCCAGCCCTATCGCGCTCGTCAATTTTTCATCGACTACGCGGACCGGATTCTCTTTGGGACTGACCTGTTGACCGAAGTGAATATGTACCGCTTGCATTTTCGCTTTCTGGAAACTGATGATGAATACTTCGAATATCCATCGCATGCATCCCGGCAAGGCCGCTGGAATATTTATGGTCTGCATCTGCCCGATGATGTTTTGCGAAAGGTTTATCGAGAGAATGCGTTGCGCCTTTTAGGTTTAGCGTCTTGAGTCCGGGGAATTTCGAGTGAAGCTGTCGCCAGGTAAGCGCAAGGGTCTTGAAGCCGTCTCCGATTCTCACGGTATCATTGGCGCGCTTGCCATCGATCAGCGTGATGCTTTGCGCAGACTGTTTTCCGCCGAGTTGAATATAGAAAAAAGTTCCGTCCCGCGCGAGCAGCTTGAGGAGTTCAAATCGTTTGTTGTGCGCTCTCTCTCTCCGTATGCCACCGCTGTGCTCCTCGAGCCAGAATACGGCTTGCAGGCTGCCGTCCAGCGCGCTCCATCCTCAGGTTTGCTGATGGCCTACGAAGTAAGCGGCTACGAGTCAAAAATTCCCGGCCGTCTTCCCCGACTTCTGGAGCATTGGTCCGTGCGCAGGTTGGTCGACGTCGGCGCTCACGCCATCAAGGTTCTGCTGTATTACGCCCTCTCTGAGCCACCCGAAATACTGGAGCACAAGCGCGTGTGGGTCGAGCGCGTCGGCTCGGAATGCGCTGGCTGCGACGTCCCTTTCTTTCTGGAAATCGTTCCGTACCAAGGGGGGATGGATGAAAAGAGTCCTCAGTTCGCGCTCCGCAAAGCGGCCATTCTCACCAGTGCGATGCAAGAATTCTCTCGGCCTCGCTATGGCGTCGATGTTTTGAAAGTCGGCGTTCCAGTCACCATGGCCTATGTCGAAGGCTCCTCGGTCTTTTCCGGAACAGTTGTGTACTCTCGCGCGGAAGCTCTAGAGCTTTTTCGACAAGCCGCTGCAGTAGCCGCCAAACCGTTTCTGTTTCTCTCCGCCGGTGTGAGCAATCGCGCGTTCAATGAGGCGCTCGAGCTGGCCTCGGAAGCCGGTGTCCATTTTTGCGGCGCCCTCTGCGGACGAGCAACCTGGAAGGATGGCGTGGGTGTGTATGTCCGTGGCGGCGCGAATGCGCTTCAGGAGTGGCTTGAAACCCAGGGTGTGCAAAACATGCAAAGCATCAACGAAAGCCTCCAGGCTGCCACGCCGTGGTCGGAAAACTATCCCGCAGATGCATAAGCCAGTTCCACACTCTTCGCACCTCGCAGCCACATTCCTTTGCGTGAGCTTGAATCCAGCGATCGACACGCGGCTCATTGTGAACGGATTTCTTCCTGGCCGAGTCAACCGCGCCGCAGAAGTTTAACGGACGCCCGGCGGCAAGGCCGCCCACGTCGCCATGGTCCTTAAAGGATTGGGCGCTACTCCAACATGGATTGGTTTCTCCGGAGGCGCCACGGGCGGTGAGTTGCTCGCGGGACTTCGCCATTTGGAGATAGAAACGATGGCGGTATCCACAGGTCAATCCTTGCGTGTCAACCTGGAAATCTTGGACACCCAGGGAGAAGTTACCGAGATTCTTGAGCCCGGAGGAACAATTACTCAGACCGAATGGACCGAATTTCAGCAAGTCTGTGCGCGCGCGTTTCATCTTGCGGCCAACAAGAGAGTTGTGGTGATCTCCGGCAGCCAGCCTCCCGGCGTTCCAGCCGAAGCCTGTGCCGCGCTCGTCAGCTCGGCCCAATCTGCAGATTGCCTGACATTTCTAGATTCCAGTGGCGTGCCGCTGTCCAAGGCATTGGGTGCCGGACCGGACCTGGTCAAAATCAATCGGGAAGAGGCGGAGTTTGTCACGGAGGTTGCCATACGGGATCCCATCTCTGCGGCGCAAGCCGCCCGAAAGTTACTGGACTTGGGCGCGAAATCCGCCGCCGTCAGCATCGGCGATCGCGGCATTGTCGGCGTTCGAAAACACGATCAGCTGGCAATTCACGCATGGACCACTCCTCTGCGCGCAAAGTCTACCGTCGGCTGCGGTGATGCGGCTCTTGCCGGACTAGTCTTTGGTGCTGCAACTGATCTTTCATTTGAAAAAAGCCTGGCGCTCGCGGTTGCATGCGGAGCGTCGAATTGCCTCGCGGCACTCCCCGGGCGCATTTTGGCAGAGGATGTTTCGCGCATTGAGCAAGCCGTTCACATCGAACTGTTGTAGGAAAAAGGAGACTACCGAGTGAAGCGTTTTGACGTAAGCGTTCTCGGCGAGCTTAATTGCGATTTGATACTTTATGGTCTTCCTCCAGTTCTCGAGCCGGAGAGAGAGCATCTGGCTAGCGATTTGTCGATGACCCTCGGCAGCTCTTCCGCAATCTTTGCCCACAATATTTCTCTCTTGGGCAGCCGCGTTGGTTTCAGTTCTTGTATCGGAGACGATCCACTCGGCAAATTTTGTGTGGAGCGTTTGTCGGAAAGCGGTGTTGACGTTTCGGGCGTGAAATGCCTTTCAAATAAGAGCACTGGCGTGACGGTGATCCTTCCTCTTGGTGAGAAGCGCCACATTTTGACCTATCCGGGCACCACATTCGACTTGCAATATACGCACCTCGACCTGGACTATCTCTGCAGCGCGGCGCACTTTCACCTCTCTTCGTTTTTTCTTCTACGCGGACTGCGCCCCGCTTTACCCGAGCTCTATTTTCAAATGAAACAGGCGGGCCTTACCACCTCTCTCGACACCAACGACGACCCGGAAAACGTTTGGGCGGACGACGTTAAAGCCGTGCTCAAAAGCGTCGATGTCTTTCTGCCCAACGAGCGGGAAGCTTGCAAACTCGCAGGCACAGGCGACCTCGATAGCGCGCTCGATGTTCTGTCCAGGCTGGTTCCCATCGTTGTCATCAAGTGCGGTGGGCAAGGCGCAATCGCGAAACGCGGCAAAGACCGCTTCCATGCTGCTCCGCTCTCCGTTCAGCCCGTCGATACGATCGGGGCAGGCGACAGTTTTAACTCTGGATTCCTCTATAAGTTCATTCGTGGAGCCGATCTTCAGGACTGCCTTGCATACGGCAATATGTGCGCCGGTCTCTCCACGAGCCGCGCCGGCGGCACCGAGGCGTTTCGCGACCGCCAACACCGTGAAGCCTTTTTTCGGCGCTTTGAGAAATCGTAGCGACCAACGCTAACCGGTTTGCCTTCACAGAAACCACTAATTCTGCGCAACCGGTGCAGCAGTCCTAGCAGGAAACTTCCGGGATTTCAGTCTCTTTAGGAACCGTTCATCGGCACCTGAGCGCCATCATTTTTCTCGCCTTGTTCTCAAACGCTTTGCGGTGCAGTACGGGCAATTCATATTCGCCGTACCAGCCCCTGATCGGTGGCGCGCGTGTTGCGTACGAGTAATAAGACTAGGATCATACCGATGAATGGAATAAATCCGGCGACGATCACAATCGGATCGAATGAGTGAGTGCCTGACGCCTGCCGCGCATCGGAAAGGTGCCCGATCAATTCGAATGCGATGATGGTCCCAATTCCGGCCCCGGTTCCGCTCAGGCCGCTCACCGAAGCAACGGAATCGCTCCTATAGAGATCGGTAGGCAGTACGTTGGCAATCGTCGAAAAGGACGCGTAGGAAAAGGTGGCGAGGCCGAAGAGCAGTGTGATCAGGAACAGATTCACTGTAAAAATTGTTGGGATGAGAAGCAGCACGCCGAAGCCGCCGAAAACAACCAGTGCTTTTCGCGCCGCTCCCAACGGCCATCCGCGCCGAATCAAATAGCCAGAAACACCACCGCCGAAGAAATTGCCCAAATCGGCAGCCAGAAAGGGAACCCACACGGCCAGTAGGCCGCTCTTGAGTGAGATTCCCTTTGCGACTAGGTAGATTGGAAACCAGTCCGTCACAAAGAACCACACGGGATCGGTGAGGGCCTTCGAAATAATGGTTCCCCAGGTTTGAGGTAGCTTCAAAAGGTCGCGCCATCGCAGCGGGGTTCTCCCATCGGTCGTGCTTTCCTGGGTTTCGGCAAGGATCATCTGGCGCTCGGCATCGGTTATGCGCGGGTGCTCTTGAGGCAGGTAATAAAGCCAACGCCAGGCAACCAGCCACAGGAATCCGAGCATTCCCGGAATCACAAATGCCACACGCCATCCCCAGCGAAAGTACACCGGCAGGATCAAGAAAGGCGCAACCGCACCGCCGACGGATGAACCACTGTCGTAGAACGCGGCCGCCAAGCCGCGCTCGCGCTTCGGAAACCATTCGGAAACAGCTTTGCTCGCACCAGGCCAGTTGGCGGATTCGCCCGCGCCAAGCAGGAAGCGAAATAGCGCAAAGCTCGAAATGCCATTGGCCAGTGAGGTCATGAGGGAGACAATCGAATACCACATAACGCTGATGGTCAGGCCGCGCCGCGTGCCGACGCGATCCATGAGCCGCCCGCACACAGTTTGTCCGATGGAATAGGCGATGCGAAAGGCGATCGCGATATTCGCGTAGTCAACGTTGGTCCATTGGTAGTCCTGTTTCAGATAGGGCGCAAGAATGGAAAGCGTCTGGCGATCAATGTAGTTGATCACCGTGGAGGCGAACAGAATCCCGCCAATCCACCAGCGCAACGAGCGAATCAAGCGAGGTCGGCCCGAATCCTTTTGCCCGGCTACCGCCACAGAAATCCTGCGGAAGTGGGTGTGAGTAAAGTGGTGAAGGAGCTCATACGATCACGGATTATGTGGTAGCGGTGAACGCACGGAGCGTTGCGGGACTGAGCAAGCTGGCGGATTCTCTGTCGAGATAAATCGTCGCCGCCGGATGGGTCCGCAGG
>Ga0209118_1001534_pt1 | contig 10623 bp, 9 predicted proteins | sample BlaSpr_A8_Ref_M1_FD_187988 | JGI IMG/M metagenome (GOLD analysis project Ga0209118, IMG submission 187988) | Forest soil microbial communities from Thunder Bay, Ontario, Canada - Black Spruce, Ontario site 2_A8_Ref_M1 (SPAdes) (version 2) | ecosystem: Environmental > Terrestrial > Soil > Boreal...
CCGCGATGGTGGGTCTGGTGATTGAAGAAGTGGTCGATCGCGGGCGCGAGCGGCTGGGTGATCGTCTTCGGGTTGACGATGGTCCGGTAGGTGAACTCGTTCCCGAGCTTCGCCTGGTCGAGCCCCTCCATATAGCGCGCGATGCGCTCGTCCTCGGCGCGCCGCGCCGCGTGCAGATCGGCGAGGCGGTCGAACAGGATCGCGCCGAGCTCCGTCGGGTAATCTCCGGTGCCGTCGAAGCGGTGCATCCAGATGCGGTCGGCGACGAGGAGATGGTTGAGCGTGCCGTGCACCGATTTGAAGAAAGCGCCGCGGTCGGCGCGGTACTCGGCGTCGGAGAGCTCGGCCGCCTTCGCGTAAATGCGCTCGTTGGCCCAGCGGTTGAAGGCGGCGAACGTGCGATAGCGATCGGTCATGGCGCCCTCAGAGCGCGAAACGTACCACGATTTCGCGGAGCACGATGACCGCGGCGATGAGGGCGAGCGGCCCCGCGCGATAGGCGAGCGGCGCGTCGCGCCGCGTGAGCACGCGCGCCACCACCACCGGCGTCGCCGCCGCCGCGCACAGCATTGTCCAGAAGACGTAGCGGTAGTCGCTGGCGATGCCGACGAGGCCGAAGCCGAGCGCGTACAGCGCGCCGGAGAGCGCGAGCGCGAGCGTGATCTGCCGCGTCGCCGCGTTCGGGATCGCGAGCGCCGCCCACGCCCAGGCGAGGCAGACGAGCAGGAACACGTAGGGCCGGCCGAATGGCGTGTCGTTGATCGCCTGCGAGAACCAGTCGATGGCTCGATAGAGGAACGTCGGCGTGAACGTGAACTCGGTTTGGTTCGTCGACTGCCCGCCGGTGAACACCATCTCCTTGCAGCCGGTGCACATGAACTGCAGGAATCGGTTGATGTGGGCGAGGCGGTGGGTGAGGTAGGCGAGGGGATGCGCGGCGATGCCTTCGAGCCAGAGCTTGGAGAGTGCGAGCCCGAACTTCGGCTTCAAGTTCTCGTAGACCTCCGGGCAGCCGCCCCAGCCGTACACGTCCCAAAAGCGCGGCGTGTAGCAGGTGCGGTTCTTCGCCGGGAACGCCGGCCCGAAGAGGCCCTGGAAGGCGTCGGCGCCGGAGAAATAGCTGATGCCGCCGAGATCGAACACCTGCAGCTGCGATATGGGCGCAATGTCCTTCACCCGGAAGAGATAGCGGTCCGCCATCAGGTGCGCCGGCGCCACCAGCGCCGAGAGCACGCAGACGAGGACTGCGCGCTGCATCAGCCCGCGCGCGGCCCAGCGGCGGCTCGTGGCTGCGCCCGCGACATCGATGAGCGACGGCAGCGCGAACAGGGAGTTCGCGCGCATGAACGCGCCCATGACGAGGAACAGCCAAAGGAAGGGCGCGGCAATCCGCCGGATATTTCCGCGCAGGAGGCAGGCGGCGAAGCCGGCGGCGAGCAAGAGGCAGATGGCCATGCTCACGTCCTTGACCAGCTGGCCGTTGAAGTTGAGCGCCATCGGGAAGAACGCGGCGAGGAACGTGGCGATGGCGATGCCGCGCCCTTCCGCGATCATGGCGTGCGCGATCAGCCAGAAGCCCGCCCAATAGCCCGCGACGAACAGCACGAGCATCGGCTGCGGGCCGTAGTAGATTTTCTGCAGCGGAATCCACAGGAAGCCCAACAGCGGCGGCTGCCAGTTGGTCCAGTCGTTGTCGCGCGCCGCCTTGAAGTAGGCCCAGGCGTCGTGGTGCAGGATGCCGGGATAGAAGGCGATGAAGTTTAGGATCGCGCCGGCGAATGCCGCGAGCGCCAGAGAGCGCGCGAGACGGATTTCGGCAGTGACGGGCATGGCGCGCTCGCTTAGCGGAGCCCGCTCCCCCTGTCGAGGTGCGCTTGCCGCTCACGGGTGCGGCCGCTATAGACGCGCGACCCGCAACCGTTCAGGACATGGTCATGGCGCGCGAGCGCACGTTTTCCATCATCAAGCCCGACGCCACCGCGCGCAATCTCACCGGCGCCATCAACGACCGCCTCGAGAAGGCGGGCCTGCGCATCGTCGCGCAGAAGCGCCTGCGCCTCGACCGCAAGCAGGCCGAGGGCTTCTACGCCGTCCACCGCGAGCGGCCGTTCTTCTCCGGCCTCGTCGCCTTCATGACCTCGGGCCCGGTGGTGGTGCAGGTGCTGGAAGGCGAGAACGCCGTCACGAAGTACCGCGAGGTCATGGGCGCCACCGACCCGGCCAAGGCCGCCGCCGGCACCATCCGCAAGGATTTCGCCGAGTCCATCGAGGCGAACTCCGTGCACGGCTCCGACAGCCTCGAGAACGCCGCCAAGGAAGTGGCCTTCTTCTTCAAGCCGAACGAGATAGTCGGCTAACGCTGCCTACGACCGATCCATTTCAACCGAGTCGTGCGCTTGCCTATTGGGCGAGGACTGCTAGGCGCTTTCGGCACTGACGGCTTTACGGCCGCGAACCGCGAAATAGACGATCACCAAGATCGCAAACAGCACACCGCGCGCGACCCAAGCCTTGTAGTGGTCTGCGTCGGCGCTGAACATATTTTCAGCCCAGAAGTTGACCGCGATCCAGACCAGCAAGGCAAGTCCGGCGAACAGTTCGTCGAATGCCAGCGGCCGATGCTTGCGGACCATCCGATAGCCGGCGACTACCACGATGACGGCGCCGATCGGCCCGCCCCAGAAGTGGATGACGTCCAACGTCGCCTCGCCGACCCAGCCGGCGACTGCCGGATCGGTCGCCATAATGTCGCCCGCGACCCAGCCGAGCAGCGCGCCACCACCCCAGACCAGTACGCGGTAACGCTCTAGCAGCGCCATAATAAGCGCCGCGCCAGCAATGATCAGCGGAATGCTGGTGGCCAGGCCGAAGATGATCAACGTCGACTTGATTCCGATCGCGTGGGCGATATCAACCTTCGCGGCCGCGAGTTCCGCTGAGGCCGCGATTGCGATGACGTTGTCGAGGCTCATCACAATATCGGCGATGGCGACAATGCGCACCGCGCGCCACAAGGTTTCGGCGCCCTCGATGCCGCCTTCTTCTCCGTCGGCGTCCTCGGTGACAAGCTTAATCGCCACATAGAAAAGCAAGGCGCCGCCGACCAGCTTGAGGTAGGGGTAGGTCATCGCCTGTGCGACAACTAGTGTGAAGATCACTCGCAGTAGCACGGCGACGCCGGCGCCGAGGATCATGCCCCACAGCCGCTGCTTGGGTGGCAGCGTCAGGCACGCCATTGCGATGACAACGGCGTTGTCGCCAGACAGGATGATATTGACGAGAATGATCTGACCCACCGCCACCCAAAACGGCGCGTGCGCCATGTCCTGCCACAGAAAATCCACCGCGAACCCCCTTTTTGCGAGCCGCCGGTGATCGGCGATACTTCCCCACGGCGTGGCCGCGGCGCGACAATCTAGCGTCGCCTGACTAGTTTTGGCCAGCGCGCAGGCTTGGTCAAAAGCCCACAGCCGGTGATCGCATCACCACCTCTAGATGTGGGTTAAGCTGCAGCGCAGAAAGCACCGAAGGATGAGCCCGCGGCCTAGATGCCCTTGACCTTACCTTCGGCAACGAGCTTCAGCGCCGCCGGATAGATGCGGTGCTCGGCCGCGAGCACCCGCTCGGCGAGCGAGTCCGCGTCGTCGCCTTCCACCACCGGCACGCGCGCCTGCAGCACGATCGGGCCGGAATCGAGCTCGGGCACCACGAAGTGCACGGTGCAGCCGTGGATCTTGGCATTGGCGGCAAGCGCGCGGGCGTGGGTGTCGAGCCCCTTGAACTCCGGCAGCAGCGACGGGTGGATGTTGAGCATCCGGCCGCGCCATGGCTCGACGAAGGAGGCCGTGAACATGCGCAGGAAGCCGGCGAGGCACACGATATCGATGCGCGCCTCCGCGAGTTTCGCCTGCAACGCCGCCTCGAACGCTTCCCGCGAGGCGAACGCGCGGTGATCGACGATCGCCGTGGCGATGCCGCGTGCCGTTGCGAACTCGAGGCCCTTGGCGTCCGGCCGGTTGGAGACTACGAGCGCGATCTCGGCGGGAAAGTCCGGCTCAGTCGCGGCCTCGATCAGGGCGGCCATGTTGGAGCCGCGGCCGGAAATCAGGATCGCCACGCGCTTGCGCGCACTCATGCGCCGAGCCTGAGTTTCCCGGTGAACTCCGTGAATTGGACCTTCGGCTCGCCGTCGCCCGCCACGACCTCGCCGAGGCGCACCACCTTTTCGCCGGTGGTCACCAGCGCCCCCGCCACCATCTCGGCGCGCTTGGCGTCGATCACCACCACGAGGCCGACGCCGCAGTTGAAGGTGCGCAGCATCTCCATGTCCGCAACGCCGCCCGTCTGCGCCAGCCAAGCGAACACCGGCGTGACCGGAATCGCGCCGAGCTCGATTCGCGCCGCCGTTTCCTTCGGCAGCACCCGCGGGATGTTGTCGACGAAGCCGCCGCCGGTGATGTGGGCGAGCGCCTTGATTCCGTTCTCCACCTTGAGCGCGGCGAGCACCGCCTTGACGTAAATGCGCGTCGGCGTGAGCAGCGCCTCGCCGAGCGTTTTTTTCGGCGCGAACGGCGCCGGGGCGTCGAGTCCGAGCCCGGATTGCCCGACGATCTTGCGCACGAGCGAAAAGCCGTTCGAATGCACGCCGGAGGACGTGACGCCGAGGATCACGTCGCCCGCCGCGACGTCGCGCGGCAGCAGCCGGCCGCGTTCCACGGCGCCGAGCGCAAATCCGGCGAGATCATAGTCGCCCGCTTGGTAGAGGCCCGGCATCTCCGCGGTCTCGCCGCCGATCAGCGCGCAGCCCGCCTCCTTGCAGCCGGCGGCGATGCCGCCGATCACCGCGGCGGCGACGTCGGTGTCGAGCTTGCCGCAGGCGAAGTAGTCGAGGAAGAAAAGCGGCTCCGCACCCTGCACGACGAGGTCGTTCACCGACATCGCCACGAGGTCGATGCCGATGGTGTCGTGGCGGCCGGTGTCGATGGCGAGCTTGATCTTGGTGCCGACCCCGTCGGTGGCGGCGACGAGGAGGGGATCCTTGAAGCGGGCCCGCGCCAGATCGAACACGCCGCCGAAGCCGCCGATCTCGGCGTCGGCGCCGAGGCGGGCCGTCGCCTTGACCAGGGGCTTGATGCGCTCGACCAGGCGGTTGCCGGCGTCGATGTCGACGCCCGCTTCGCCGTAGGTGAGCCCGCGTTTCTGCATCTAGCCCTCCGCCGCCGGGGTAGCCCGGGCGGGCCTTTGGCGCAAGGCAAACAGCAACATACGCGCGGTTCTTTGCCCCGCTTGGCAGGAGCCGCATGCGCGCGTTAAGTGCGGGCTGCCTTTGTTCGGGAAACTCGTCCGCGTGAACCTGCCCAACCTCATCACCATCTGCCGCATCGTGCTCGTGCCCTTCGTGGTCTGGGCGATCACGTCCGACCATCTGTTGCTTGCCTTCTGGCTGTTCATCGTCGCCGGCGTCTCCGACGCCGTCGATGGCTTCCTCGCCAAGTGGCTGGCCGCCACCAGCGAGTTCGGCGCCTACCTCGACCCGCTCGCTGATAAGGCGCTGTTGATGTCGATCTATGTGGCGCTCGCCATCGTCGGCCTCTTGCCGGCGTGGGTGGTGATCGGGGTGGTGTCGCGCGACATCATGATCCTCGCCGCCGTCGTCGTCGCCGGCGTCGTCGGCAAGCCGCTGACCGTGCGGCCGCTCTGGATCTCCAAGCTCAACACCATCGTCCAGATCCTGCTCGCCGCCCTCGTTCTCGGGGCGCACGGCTTCGGCGTCGATCCCGGCTATGCCTTGCCGGCGCTGCTCTACGCCGTCGGCGCCTTGACGGGACTTTCGGCGGCGGCCTATCTCGTGCTCTGGATGCGGCACATGGCGGCCTGACGCGGAGGATGGCGTTGCGCGAACCGGTTTCTTCCGCGAACTTGCATCGCCAGGTGCTGTTCTGGCTCGGTGCGCTCGTCGCCGCCATTTTCTTGTTGTGGCTTTTGCGCGCGATGCTGCTGCCGTTCGTGGCGGGCCTCGTGCTCGCCTATCTCCTCAATCCGCTCGCCAACCGCCTCGAGCGCGCCGGCATGAACCGCGTGGTGGCGACGCTCATCATCGTCGGCGCCTTCGTGCTCTTCTTCGTAATCGCGATCGTGGTGCTGGTGCCGCTGCTCGGCAGCCAGCTCTTCGCCTTCATCCAGCGCCTGCCGGACTATGTGACCCGGCTGCAGGCGCTCATCACCCAAGAAAATCGCGAGTGGCTGCAGCGCATCTTCGGCGAGCACCTGCCGGACTTCCAGAGCCTGCAGAAGCCGCTCGGCGACCTGATGACGCAAGCCGCAGGCTGGCTTGTCGCCTTCCTGCAGTCGCTGTGGTCGGGCGGCCGCGCCATCATCTCGGTGTTCGCGCTGGTCATCATCACGCCAGTGGTCGCGTTCTATCTGCTCGCCGACTGGAACAGCATGATCGCCAAGGTGGCGTCCTGGGTGCCGCACCAGCATCGCAAGGCGATCGGCGGCCTCGCCCACGAGATCGATCAGGCGGTCGCGGGCTTTCTGCGCGGCCAGGCGAGCGTGTGCCTGATCCTCGGCTCGTACTACGCCGCCGCCCTCTCGCTGACCGGGCTCAACTTCGGCCTTCTCATCGGCGTCTTCGCCGGGCTCCTCACGTTCATTCCATTCGTCGGCTCGCTCACCGGCCTCGTGCTTGCGGTCGGTGTCGCGCTCGTCCAGTTCTGGCCGGAGTGGACGCGGGTGGTGCTCGTGCTCGGTGTGTTTCTGGTCGGCCAGTTCGTCGAGGGCTATGTCCTCGGCCCCAAGCTTGTCGGCAAGCGCGTCGGGCTGCATCCGGTATGGCTGATGTTCGCGTTGTTCGCCTTCGGCTATCTCTTCGGCTTCGTCGGCCTGCTCATGGCCGTGCCGCTCGCCGCCGCCGTCGGCGTGCTCGTGCGCTTCGCGCTGCGGCAATATCTCTCGAGCTCGTTTTATCGCGAAAAGCCGCACCGGGGCGGCTAGGTCCATGAGTCGCGGTGCGCTACAGCTCGCCCTCGATCTGCCGCACGCGGCGAGCTTCCGGCGCGACGACTTCCTGCCGTCGCCGTCGAACGAAGCGGCGCTCGCCATGATCGAGGCCTGGCCGCGCTGGCCGCATCGCGTCGCCGCCATCGTCGGGCCGGCGGGCTCCGGCAAGAGCCATCTCGCCGCCATCTGGGCCGAGCGCGCGGGTGCGCGCATCGAGTCGGCGCACGCACTCGGCCGCGCCGACGTGCCGCGGCTCGCCACCGGCGCGCTCGCCCTCGAGGACGTGGAGCCCGGTGGCGTCGACGAGGCGGCGCTGTTCCATCTTCTCAACCTCGCCGGCGAGGAGGACTGCCACGTGCTGCTCACGGCGGCGCAGCGCCTCGACGGCGGCTTCGCGCTCGCCGATCTCGCCTCGCGCTTGCGCGCCGTGCCGGTGATCGCGCTCGCCGCCCCCGACGACGCGTTGCTCGCCGCCGTGCTGGTGAAGCTCTTCGCCGACCGCCAGCTCGCCGTCGGCGAGGGGGTGGTGAGCTATCTGGTGCCGCGCATGGAGCGCTCGCTCGCGGCGGCCCGTGCGCTGGTCGCGCGCCTCGACCGGGCGGCGCTGTCGCGCGGGCGGGCCGTCACTCGCCAATTGGCCGCCGAACTGGTTGACAGTCCCGACGCAAGTATTTGATTTGTAATAATTAACACCTTCATTGAACTGTCATTGTATGAACGTGGTCATCCGCGACAATAATGGGGCAAGACCAGCCCCCGAGAACCACCGTGGCCTTCGAGTTTGATATCGCCCGTAGCGAGACCGCCGAGCCCTTGCCGGCTGCCGACGCGCCCGGCCGCGACCTGCGTGCGAGCCCCAAGCGCTTCGTCAACCGCGAGCTGTCGTGGCTGCGCTTCAATCGCCGGGTGCTGGAGGAGGCGTCGAACCCGAACCATCCGCTGCTCGAGCAGCTGCGCTTTCTCTCCATCTCCGCCGACAACCTCGACGAGTTCTTCATGGTGCGGGTCGCGGGGCTGAAGGGCCTCGTGCGCGCCAAGGTAACGCTCACGAGCCCCGACGGCCTCAGCGCGGCCGAGCAGCTCGCCAAGATCGGCGCCGAAGCGGCGACGCTCGCCTCCGACCAGCAGGCGCGCTGGCGCGCACTGCGCCGCGAGCTCGCCGCGAAGGGCGTCGTGCTCGTGGACGGCGGCGAGCTTTCCAAGGACGAGCGCACGTTCCTCGAGCATCACTTTCTGCATCACGTGTTTCCGGTGCTGACGCCGCTCTCCGTCGATCCGGCGCATCCGTTCCCGTTCATCCCCAACCGCGGCTTCTCGCTTGCGCTCCAGCTCGCGCGCACCACCGACGGCCGCGGCATGAACGCGCTGATCCGCGTGCCGGCTCAGATCGAGCGCTTCATCGCGCTGCCCAAGGACGCCGCCGCGCAACGCTTCATCGCCCTCGAGGTGGTGATCGGCCTGTTCATCGGCCGCTTGTTCCCGGGCTATGCGATGCGCGGGCAGGGCGCCTTTCGCGCCATTCGCGATAGCGACATCGAGGTCGAGGAGGAGGCCGAGGACCTGGTGCGCGTGTTCGAGAGCGCGCTCAAGCGCCGCCGCCGCGGCCTCGTCATCCGTCTGGAGATCGAGGCGGCGATGCCGGCGGAGCTGCGCGCTTTCGTGGCGCGTGCGCTGTCGTGCGGCGACGACGAGGTGTTCCTGGTCGAGGGCGCGTTGGCGCTGAACGAGCTGCGCCAGCTGGTCGAGATCGACCGGCCCGATCTGAAGTTCGTCCCCTATGAGCCGCGCTTTCCCGAGCGCGTGCGCGAGCAGGGCGGCGACTGCTTCGCCGCCATCCGCCAGAAGGACATGGTCATCCACCATCCCTACGAATCCTTCGACGTGGTGGTGCAGTTCCTCACCCAGGCCGCCCGCGATCCCGACGTCATCGCCATCAAGCAGACGCTCTACCGCACCTCGTCGGAGAGCCCGATCGTGCGGGCGCTCGCGGAAGCCGCCGAGGCCGGCAAGTCGGTGACGGCGCTGGTCGAGTTGAAAGCGCGCTTCGACGAGGAGGCCAACATCCGCTGGGCGCGAGATCTCGAGCGCGCCGGCGTGCAGGTGGTGTTCGGCTTCATCGAGCTGAAGACCCACGCCAAGCTGTCGCTGGTGGTGCGCCGCGAGGGCGCCGAGGTCGCGACCTACGTGCACGTCGGCACCGGCAACTATCACCCGATCACCGCCAAGGTTTACACCGACCTTTCGTTCTTCACCGCCGATCCCGCCATCGCCCAGGACGTGGCGCGCGTGTTCAACTACATCACCGGCTACGCCGAGCCCGCGGGACTCGAGCGGCTCGCGGTGTCGCCGATGAGCCTGCGCCGGCGCATCCTCGCCCACATCGAGGAGGAGATCGCCCACGCCCGCGCCGGCCGGCCGGCGGCGATCTGGGCCAAGGACAACGCGCTCGTCGACCCGCAGGTCATCGACGCGCTCTACGCGGCGAGCGCCGCCGGCGTCGAGGTCGATCTCGTCGTGCGCGGCATCTGCTGCCTCAGGCCCGGCGTGCCGGGGCTGTCGGACAATATCCGGGTGAAGTCCATCGTCGGCCGCTTCCTCGAGCACAGCCGCATCTACTGCTTCGGCGGCGGCTTCGGCCTGCCGCACGACAAGGCGGCGGTCTACATCTCCTCCGCCGATCTCATGCCGCGTAACCTCGACCGCCGCGTCGAGGTGCTGTGTCCCATTCTCAATCCCACCGTGCACCAGCAGGTGCTCGACCAGATCATGGTCGCGAACCTCAAGGACAATGCGCAGAGCTGGCGGGTCTTGCCGGACGGCACCTCGACGCGCATCGTGCCGGCCGCGGGCGAGGAGTCCTTCAACGCCCATCATTACTTCATGACCAACCCAAGCCTGTCGGGCCGTGGCAAATCACTCAAAGACTCGCCGCCGAAACCACTCAGCCGTCGCCGCGATCGTGGCTGAGGACGTGCGCGCGGCGCCGGGCCGGCTGCCGGTCGGCCGGCCGGTGGCGGTCATCGACATCGGCTCCAACTCTGTGCGCCTCGTGGTCTACGAGGGCCTGAGCCGCAGCCTCACGCCGATCTTCAACGAGAAGGTGCTCGCCGGCCTCGGCCGCGAGGTGAAGAGCAAGGGCCGCCTTGCCGCCGACGCGGTGGAGGCGGCACTCGGCGCGCTCGCCCGCTTCCGCGCGCTGTGCGGCGTGATGCGGGTCGAGAGCCTGCACGTGATCGCTACCGCCGCCGTGCGCGAGGCGAGCGACGGCGCCGCCTTCCTGCGCCAGGCGGAGGCCGCCTGTCGTTCGCCGATCCAGCTATTATCGGGGCCGACCGAAGCGCGCCTCGCCGCCGTCGGCGTCGCCGCCGGCTTCCATCGTCCCGACGGCGTCGCCGGCGACCTCGGCGGCGGCTCGCTCGAGCTCGTCGACGTGCATGGCGACAAGATCGGCAAGGGCGTCACGCTGCCGCTCGGCGGGCTCGCGCTTTCCGACACCGCCCACCATTCGCTCAAGGAGGCGAGCGAGATCGTGCACGACGCGCTCGCCGGCGACCGCACCTTGCGCGGTCTCTCCGGCCGTACGTTCTACGCCGTGGGCGGCACCTGGCGGTCGCTGGCGCG
>Ga0209118_1001535_pt1 | contig 10614 bp, 10 predicted proteins | sample BlaSpr_A8_Ref_M1_FD_187988 | JGI IMG/M metagenome (GOLD analysis project Ga0209118, IMG submission 187988) | Forest soil microbial communities from Thunder Bay, Ontario, Canada - Black Spruce, Ontario site 2_A8_Ref_M1 (SPAdes) (version 2) | ecosystem: Environmental > Terrestrial > Soil > Boreal...
TTAAGCGTAGACTAAACGTTCGGAACCCGCTTCGCTGATCTATGGCTATTCCGCGGTATGAGCCCACCTACTAAGCCTTTACCGTGACTGTACGGAACACGCCGCGCCCGTCCGGTCCCGATGAGGTTGCACCCTTCACCACAGGCTTAAGCGTGGCATCGCGAGGCGGATCTCTGAGCGCCCAACAGCCATCAGTGGCGGGGCGCAAAAATTGCGCTGTTCAGCGTCGGGTCTTCGGCCTTACCAGTCATTCGCAATACCATGACGAAGCAACAATTGAAGCGAGTTTTGAACGTCTCCTTACAGAATCGCGAAGGGGTCTCAACCCCAGTCGGGCCACTAGGTATGTCCCAAACGCGCCGTTCGTTTCGGCAGTAGCGGTCGGCACCGCTGGCGAGAATCCCGGGATCGAGAGTGGTCTGGGGGCTTACAATATTGAAAACTGCCCACAATGAGGCCAATGCCATCAAGTTCCTGCAACTCCTATTCAGCAGCCAGGGAGTCGCTCCGCAAACGGGAACAGGCCCTACCCCCATCAGCCCGCCCCTGGTTAGCCATCACGACTTTCGGCAACTTCCGCCCTCGTTGCGCTCGCTTGTAAATGTGAGCGATGATCACTGGTGATATCCGTGCGAAGAAACTGTAGGGCCGGCTAGGTCAATGTCATTGCGATCGGTCTGGCTTACCATGAATCTGATCGCGGTCAGCTACGCTGTCTTCGTCGGTGAGACGCGTTGCTGAAGATGTCTCGCTGCCCTCCTGCTTAGCCGCGATAATCGCAGAGAGTCCGGGCACATCCAGCCTCTGGAACCTCCGAGTGTTGCCAGGCCTCGGCGACCTCAGTCTTTACCCGGAGGTGGGGTCGCCGACGCTGCTCGCTTACGTTCGGCCACTTATAACTGATAAAATACATCGGCTTCTGTAGCAGTGCGCCGGACGCCGCCTACGCGCTGTACTTGCCGTCGTGTACTATCGACTACATCGACTCGCATGCTTGTTTAGAAAGGATGCTATGAAAATCAGTGCTCGAAATTCCTTCAAAGGGAGAATCACCAAGATCACCGAGGGTCCTGTCAGTACGGAAGTGTCAATCAAACTCGCGCCCAAGATGGAGATCATTTCAGTGATCACCACTAACTCGGCAAGGAAACTCAAGCTCAAGGTCGGTGACAAGGCCTACGCCATCGTCAAGGCCGACAATGTCATCGTCGGTATCGATTGATCCCCCAACGAACCTATCTCGCCCAACTCGCGGCGGCCGACAAGTAGGCCAGAGTCATTTGGCATGCGTTGACATTTCATATCCCTGACTCCGACCGGATAAGCTTGGCGATCCCGGTCAAGATTCCTGATACAACGGAAACCGCAAGGAATTCGTTGCAGCGTTGCGTTCCCGAGGCAAAGCCGACGCGTTAAAATCCGGAGATGACAACAAAAGTACAGTTTCGTCTTCGTATCACGAAAGGGGAAATGATCGCCTTGGGACCGGGAAAGGTAGCGCTCCTCGAGGCGATCATAGAGACAGGCTCCATCACTGCCGCAGCGAAGTATCTGGGTATGTCTTATCGCAGGGCCTGGATGCTGGTTGATGCCATGAATCGCTGCATGAAATCCTCTGTGGTTGCGACGTCACCCGGAGGGCGGGATGGCGGGGGAACAATGGTGACGCCAATCGGTCTAGAAATCATCAAGCGCTATCGCGCTATCGAGCGCGAAGCAACGGCAGCAACTGGTAGCGATATCCGCGCACTGATGAAGCTCCTTTCCGACGATTGATTTCGTCACCTCTCCAGTTGAGCCAGGCTGACTAGAGCAATAGTTTGCCGTATACTGCGCTCATTTTTTGAGAGAGAGGACCGGATGATTCGTCTGCAAACCTTCTTTGTGGGAATCTGCGCTGCCGCATTGTTGTCGTTGAGCGCCCCGTGTTTCAGTGCGGGGTCCGTCACTATATTTGCGGCTGCCAGTCTCAAAGACGCGTTGGACGAGGTAGCAAAGACGTATGAGCGGGATCACGGCGTAAAGATCATCGCTTCCTACGCAGCGAGTTCTGCACTCGCCAAGCAAATCGAACAGGGTGCGCCGGCGGATATGTTCATTTCTGCCGATCTGGACTGGATGGACTATCTCGAAATGCGTAAGCAGATTCGGACGGAATCGCGAAAGAATCTGCTGAGTAACAAACTCGTATTGATAGCATCGGCAGACAGTAAGGCGAAAGTCGACATCGCGCCCAATTTTCCGTTAGCTTCCCTTCTCGGTAACGAACGTCTGGCGATGGCCGATCCGACGTCGGTGCCTGCAGGCAAATACGGCAAGGCTTCACTGGAGGCGTTGGGCGTATGGAAAGATGTTGAGCCTAAGGTTGCGCCGGCGGAGAACGTCCGCTCTGCCCTGGCGCTGGTTTCTCGCGGCGAGACCCCTTTCGGAATTGTTTACCGCACCGACGCCCTGGCCGACAAGAAGGTTCGGATCGTCGGCGAATTTCCTGAGAACACCTACCCGCCTATTATTTACCCGGTTGCGCTGATTGCAGGCAGCAACAATCGAGAGGCGGCAGACTTCATGACCTACCTGAATTCGCCGACCGCCCGCGCAGTGTTCGAGAAGTACGGCTTTTAGCTCATAGCCATTCGCTGGGACACCCGGCCTACTCGGGTCGTCTAAGGATATTAAACGCAGCATCCGAATCAAACCTGCGAGTCACGCCCTTATTTCAGCGTTGCTGTGTCCCAAGTCGAGCTGATAGAGCGCCAAAACCAAGCTGGAGAGTCCGGCACTGCGCAAGGGCAAGAATGGTCTGCCAACCTGCCGGCACAGCCGCTTCAGCGAAAGCGCGGCGTCATGGCAAATACAGTCCACCGGGAAGACGACGACGTCGCTTCGGTTGACCAAGCCGGGCAACAATCCGCCGCGTTCCTCGAGTCCTCCGTCGTGGTGGAGAAAGCGGCCATCCATCTGCTCGACCAACGCCCGGACCGTTGGCATTTGGCTTGGCTGACCGCCAACGTAGAGGACGGTCAATTCATTCAAGCTTCGCTTCGGGCCGGATGCGGTTTGAAGGCGCTGCGCGGACTGCGCCTCGAGGGCATCGATTTCTGCACGAAGATGGTTGTTGCTGCGTTTGCTGTCGTGCAACTCGTTCTTGGTTTCCGCGAGAATTTGACGCTGCTCATCGAGCCGGCGCTCGGCGCGTTCGCGCCGCTCGTTGTGCAAATCAATTTGCGCCCTTAGCTGCTGCACCAGCGCGCGCAGTCCCTGGATTTCATCCTCCGAGCTACATTCCCTAGTGTTGCACCTCGCTGGGGATCGTCGGCGCGCTCGATGAGCAGCGTATTGAGTCGCCTGAGAAGGGTATCCCGCTCCTGAAAAGCGTCGCGCATTCGCACCTGCTGGCGTTCGACCTTCGCTTCCAGTTGTGATTTATCTCGCTCAAGTTGATTCAAGCGGCGGATGTCGGCGCGATTGGCCGCGCCAACTAGATGGGACAGCATATGTACGTCGGCAAAAGCGCTTTTGACTAGTTCAGTTTCGGCTGCCGCGTGGGTCATGATAGCCCAGTAAGCATCCGGGATATCGCCCGTAACCTTGGCATCTTCCCAAAGTGCCTTCAGGCCCGCCGAATCGGTAACTTTGCTGAAGGGCTTGAGGGCTGCCGCATGTCGTGCATCCAACGCCTTCTGGATGGCTTTGCCGCCTGGACCGCGACGGCCTGCGAGTTGAACGCCTCCGTTATGTATCGCGAGATCGGGAGACGACTCGAAATCTCCCCCGCGTTCTGGCAGACAAGTTTGCGCAGGTCGGACGTGCTTAAGCACGTTCCAATAATCGAACAGAGAAATGGGCTAGGCAGGGCCCAGATTCGCACGCGAGCCCGACATCGAAATTCAACCATGACGGTCTTGCGAGTTCCAACACTCGAAGATGTAGTTTCAAGAGACCCCAAAGCTGGCGGGGCGTGCAGCATCTTGAGGTCGTGCGCAATGGCAGACAAGGTACACCCCCCGACTAGATAGGAAGGACTGGCAAACAACGCGGCCTTCGTTGGGCAAGGCAGACACCGACATCTCGTTCGATACCAACGTTATATTTCACTCAATATTACGTGTCAAGCGGAGGAGCTTACCCCTGGAGAAGCTTATCCTCGCCCAGACCTGATCCTCTAAGTGAAAGATCTGAGATAGACTTGAAAACCATGAGGCGACGAATAATTTCCCTCGACGTCTGGAGATCCAATACACCTAATCGCTGACAGTGCAGACTGAAATGGGAAGCAGCGTGCGCGCCGCACGGCGAAATGCTGTACGCGAGGCAACGTCGGTACATAAGTCAGTACAAACATGTCCATCGAACTTCGCCGGAAATGGCGTTCTATTGAGCCTGCACCTGTTAGCCAATGGCCCATGAACGGAAGTCATACCTCGGGGGCGAATGGGATCGCTAATAACCCATATATCTGACTGGATATTACGCAATGGCAGAGTTCTATAACTGCTTAAGGTCCTTCCTAGCGGAACGGTCCATGTCAGCTAAAGGAGCAGCCATTCGAACTTGCTTCGCGGGCAAGCTTGTCATCGATGCCTGAATGTCCGGAATGTCCGAGGACCGGGCCTTCGCAGCGGTGACCTTGAGTGTCGGGATTGGGATCGCCGGCGGCCGTTCGGATGAGGTACCTTCCGCAAATTGGCGTTGAGCCGACAGCGGACGTCATGATCCGTTCAATACAAAGGCCCAGCCAGCTAAAGCGACACGACTTGTCAATTGTGACATTTTCAACTTTACGGACAATGAAGGTTCCGCTGACATGCGCGCCCAAGAGCGGAAGCGATTCTGACATCTTAGAGAAAGCACGAGCACTCTTGGTCCCGCCGATGCGAGGCTCACTGAGCGCGTCTACCGCCGGAAGCCAGAGCGCGTAAACCGCTAGATGACGTGCTTACGCGATCGGCCCACTTCAAACCGCTACTGACCAGAAATTGTGGAAACGCTAGATTGTCCCAAGGCGACGGGGCGCCGAGTTGAATGTCGGACTCCAGTGACCAAGGTTGGCCGCAGAGCTTCCCAGAATGGCGCTGTGCCTTTCCACCTGAACTTGTATGATGTTCATGACGTTTCGGAACGCTGCCCCTCACAGTTCTCTCGAATATAGATGTTGATGGGCGTGGTCTTGTTGATGCCCACTGCTTCACTTCTGCCAAACATCTTGGCTATCAGTTCCATCGCAGTCATCGCCTCTAACTCGGGATTCTGGTCGATGACCGCATCCACTACCCCTTTCTGGAGAAGCCCCTTGCGATCGGGCGTAAGTTCATGCGTGATGAATACCACTTTGCTCTCCAGGCCAAACCGCCTCAGCGCATTGGCAATGCCCTGATCACCCGAAGAAACGTTGTAGATTCCCACCACACCAGGGTTCCTTTCCAGCACATCTCTTACCAACTCCTCCGCCCTTTCTGGCTGCTCCCGCGTCTCGACAACTGCGACCAGCCCGCATTGTGGGTATCGCTCAGCCAACACGGAGCGGAACCCCATTTCCCGCTCGCCTTGTCCCACAAAGCGCTGCAGGCCAGAGACTACGGCGATGCCGCCTCCTGCCGTTCCCACAAAGCGCCCCATCAGTTCGCCCGCCACCCGGCCCGCAGCACGATTGTCGAGCCCTACATAGCCGCTTCTCCCACTCAACGGTAGGTCGGAAGCCAACGTCACCACCGGCACTAGAGGCGTGATGTCTTGAAGCGCTGAAGTGATGAACGGGTGATCCTGCAAGATAACAATCAGGGCATCCTGCTCTTTTGCAATGCGGCGCAACAAATCGGCCGTCTTCCGAGGTGCCAATACGTCAAAGTAAAACTGTGCTACTTGAATGTTGGCGCCGAAGTAGTGGATGTTGGCCTTGGTGAACGCCCTCCGCAATTGTTCGTAAAATGGATTGGACGGCTTTTGCATCACCACACCGATCCGAACGATACGGGTCGGTCGCCTTTCAAGGTTCCGATCAAGTTTCAACTTCTTCGCCCAGTGCAGTACCCGACGTTCCTTGTCCGGACCGACACCGCCACGCCCATTCAAGACGCGGTCTACGGTTGCAATGCTTACCCCCGCTGCGGCCGAGACATCCGCCAGAACCGTCTTCTTGCTCATCGAGCCATCTCCGATTGATGGAAAACCATCAAGATTGCAATTGCCTTGATGACTGTTCACAGCATAAATTGACACTGGTCGGTGTTCAATAAGGAGGGTCTTATGGGAAGCACGAGTAATTTGGAGGGCGAGCGCCCGTTTCGCGTCGCCATCAGCCCGCTAGCGTGGACCAATGATGTCTTGGAGGACTTGGGTGGTGACACCCCGGTCGAACAATGCCTGACGGAAGCTCAAGCCGCAGGCTACGAAGGCACCGAGATGGGGAGGAAGTTTCCGCGCGAGCCCGAAGTACTCGGGCCGCTTCTCGACCGATACCAACTAAAGCTTGCCTCAGGCTGGTATTCGGGCTTCCTCGCCGTGCGGGATGTCGGCACGGAAATGGAGGCCGTCGCCCAGCATGCGAAGCTGCTGATGCGCCTCGGTGCCCGGGTGATGGTGTATGGCGAATGCGGGAAGATGGTGCCCAACGCGCCACTCGATGCGCCGATGTCAGCGCGGTTGACACTGCAGTCGGACGAGTTCCGGTTTTATGCGGATCGGCTCACCGAGTTCGCGCGTGGGATCGAGGGCGAATTCGGGCTGAGGCTCGCCTATCACCATCATCTGATGATGGTTGCCGAGACCCTCGATGAAGTTTCCACTCTGTTCGATCGCGCCGGGACAGCCGTCGGGCTGCTCCTGGACACGGGGCACGCGGCCGGGGCGGGGTTCGACTACGGGCGGCTCCTCGACCGTTTTGGTGACCGGATCGTACACATCCACCTAAAGGACGTTCGAGCCGATGTCATGCGCAAAGTGAGAGACGGTGATCTTAGCTTCAACGACGGGGTGCGTGCTGGCATGTTCACCATCCCCGGCGATGGGTTGGTCGACTTTTCGGGCGTTGCCGATTTCGTTCGCAAGACCCGTTACGCAGGCTGGTTGGTTGTCGAGGCAGAGCAAGATCCTGTCAAGGCGCCGCCCCTGGAGACCGTCTCCCGTGCCCGCCGTTTTATCGCCTCGCTTTTCTAGATGAAGCCGGCGTTTCCCAACCCCCACCAGCAGACGAGAGACCCTATGTCCAAACCAAGACTCAACATTGGCCTGATCGGCTCAGGCTTCATGGGTCAGGCCCATGCAGATGCATTCCGGCGTGCCACCCTACTTTATCCGAGTCTACCCCTTGTGCCACATCTGTATGGCCTGGCGGACGCAACCGACGAACTGGCTGCCAAAGCCGCCTCGCGCTTTGGTTTCGAAACGTCCACGGGAGATTGGCGCAAGCTCGTCACCGACCCAAAGGTGGACGTCGTCGACATCACCTCGCCTAACCATCTTCACTGTGAAATGGCGCTGGCCGCCATCGAGGCTGGCAAGCACGTCTATTGCGAAAAGCCGCTGTCGGTCTCGCTGGATGAGGCCGAACGGATGTCAGAGGCGGCGCGGCGGAAGGGCGTCAAGACGCTCGTGGCTTTCAACAACATCAAGACCCCGGCTGCACTGCTGGCCAAGCAGCTCATCGCTCGCGGTGACGTCGGCGTGCCGACGCGGTTCCGCGGATGGTTCGATCAGGGCTTCTTCAACGACCCCACCCTGCCCTGGAGTTGGCGTTGCTCGCGAAAGGATGCCGGGTCCGGTGCCCTGGGCGATCTGGGCTCGCATGTGATCAGCGTGGCGCAGTTCTTGATGGGCGACATCGTGGAAGTCGCCGGGCAGGCCCAGACCTTTTTTGCAACGAGACCGCTGCCCAGAGCTGGCTCTGGCTATGGTGCCAAGGCCGGTAGTGATGCCGCGCAGGTACCGGTCGAGAACGAGGACCAGATCCAGTGTCTGGTGCGCTTCGCCAGCGGCGCCGGTGGCACCATCGAGGCCTCGCGCATCGCGGCGGGAAAGGTATTCGGTGTCTATTGGGAGGTGTCGGGAACCGAAGGGACTATTATCATGGATGGCGAGCGTTTCAATGAATTGAAGATCTCCAGATTCGCCGATCCCAAACCTGATCGAGGCTTCAAGACAATCCTGGCAGGCTCACAAGTGCCGCAGTTTTCGGCGTTCTTCGGGTTCGACTTCGCCGGTGGGGGCCTAGGATACTTCGATGTCAAGGTGATCGAGGTCCACGACCTGATTACCGGCATCGCCGAAACGCAAGACTGTTTTCCGAACTTCGCCTTCGGCGTTGCCAACGAGCGGATCATCGCTGCTATGGAGCGTTCGGTCGAAACCAGACGCTGGGTGCGAGTTGGAGATGGTGTGTAAAGCGAAAAATGCTCGCCCAGATCCTGCGGGTGTCCAAGCCTGCCGTGAGCTTTATCGTATCGTGATGTGCTCATAAGCCGACTTCGAGGGAATCGCGGGCGTCGCGTGGACAATCGTTCATTAACTCGTCAACCATCTGAGTCGAAGGAAAACATTCCATGTCAATACCCACATCGTTGCCTGCTTCCCGGATCAAACCCTCCAGCGATGCACCTGTCCTTCGATGGGGAGTCCTGGGCTCGGGTTGGATCGCCGAGCGATTCATTGAGTCAGCGCGTGCCCACACCAAGCAGGAGATCGTTGCAGTCGGTTCGCGCACCAAAGACCGTGCCGAGGAGTTCGCCTCGCGTATGGGGCTCAAGAATGCATATGCCGACTACGAGGAGTTTGTCGCTGCCGACAATCTCGACGTTATTTACGTGGCCACCCCGCACAATTTGCATCATGAGGGTGTCACGCTGGCACTCAACGCCGGTAAGCACGTGTTTGTGGAGAAACCCATCGCTCTCAATCATGCCCAGGCCGTCGCAATGGTGGAGTTGGCGCGCCGGAAAAAGCTGTTCTTCGCCGAAGCGCTTTGGACGTTCTACCTCCCAAAATTTGATGTGCTTCGCCAACTGCTCGAAACAAAGGCCATCGGTGAGATCAAGTCCGTCTATACGGACTATGGCGAGTACTTCACACGCGACCACCGTATCTTCAATCCCAAACTGGCTGGCGGTCCGCTCCTCGACTTGGGAACCTACGCGGTTTCGCTCGTGACCGAAATTCTAGGAGTTCCCAAACGCGTCGTCGGCATTGGGCAGCCGGACCCGAGTGGCGTCAACGGCCAGCTTTCAGCCATCCTGACGGACGTGGAGGGAAAACAGGGAACCGTCTCGACGACACTCTACGGCTTCACGCCAACCAACGCCGTGATCGTCGGCACCGAAGGAACCATCCGGTTTGATGGCCCCTTTAACTTGCCTGGCCCCTTCGAGGTGATCTCAGCCGACGGGTCACAAATCCTCCGTTATGAGGAACCCTCCGGACGACACTTCGAGGGCTTGCATTACGAAGCAGCCGAGGTCGCACGACGCATCACAGCCGGCGACCTGGAGACACCGTATCGCCCCCTCGATTCATCGGTCAACACCATGGCAACGATGGACATGATCCGTCACAGCATCGGCATCGACTTCTCCGCCGCCGGGCTTGTCGAGTAGCTGGTATTCTCCACGAAGAGTCGCTATATAGAAGGCTCATCCTCAGCCGCCGGCGCAGCTGTTCACGGAGGATCATTCAGCGCGGCAAGAATTCGGCTGCTCAGACCCGCGGGCGGCGAACTGGGTGCGATTGGTCGAGACGTGTCCGGATGTGATGCTCAACGAATCTGTGCTCCTCTCACTCGCCACGTCGCCTACCAGCGCATGGACATGGATGAGGAGCGTAGATCGATTCGTTGGACGATTTCGTTCCACTGTCGACCAAACCACCTAGCTCACGGCAAGTGAATCGAGGTGGCATCCAGCACGTATTCGTTGGTTCACCGGCCTTTTATTAGACATGCCTGCGCTCCGGTCGGTGGGTGCCGGATAGACGCGACGTGCATCGGATTCGACTTGGCGCAGGTGACAAAAAAGGCGCTCGCCTGATGCCGTTCGAAGTCCAGATGGCCACGATCCATGATGTGGATCGCTCCGGCCTCGGGCGCAAAAGTCGAGCACATCGACGTCGTGCAACCGTACACGACGATTCGGCAGGTTAAGTGGCAGGTGAACCATGGAGTCGCGGCAATCCGAGAGCGGCAAAGTGATCATTGGGTAGCGCAATGTGCAGCGCTGGGCTTCGGGCGAGGCGCCAGGGTCCGCAAGGGCTGCCGGCTGTTTGAGCGGCCAGGTCACGGCTCACCCCACGCCGCACGAGTTCGGCAAAGCGCCGGCGCCCGCGCTTCCATTGCTTCCACCTCCGGACGGCAATGCAGATCTCCCGAGGTAAGTTTGACCGCCTTCCCCACACACCCGCCAGATCTACCGTCCGCCTCTTGATGGCTATGGACTTCGCGATCATTAGCTCGCTCGTCCAGGCGCTGGGCCTCATATCTGATTTCTGTTCGTCGGGTCGTAGGTTTGCTCCACGCTTCCTTCAGACCCTACCTCGCGGTAACGCCCTTGCGCTTCGCTAACCCTTCACCACCATCAGGTTGGGTAGGTCTGGATAGATCTCGGGCGCGCTCAGCGGTAGGTGTAGGGTTTCCAG
>Ga0209118_1001536_pt1 | contig 10597 bp, 8 predicted proteins | sample BlaSpr_A8_Ref_M1_FD_187988 | JGI IMG/M metagenome (GOLD analysis project Ga0209118, IMG submission 187988) | Forest soil microbial communities from Thunder Bay, Ontario, Canada - Black Spruce, Ontario site 2_A8_Ref_M1 (SPAdes) (version 2) | ecosystem: Environmental > Terrestrial > Soil > Boreal...
GCCTTCGCTGCAAGGCAAGAACGTCGCCAACCCGATGGCGATGATCCTGGCCGTCGCATCGCTGCTCGGCTACATGAAGGACGAGCAGGCGCGCAACGCCTCGCGCACTGTCTACGAGGCGGCGCTGGAAGCGGTCTCGGACGGAGTGCGCACCGCCGACCTGGGCGGGGACGCATCGACGACAGAGTTCACCGACGAGGTGATCCGAAGAGCCCGCACCAAAGTGGATGTCTGGAGCGCGCTAGCCGACGTCGAAAGATAAATTCACCTCCCCGCTCGCCGGGAGGTCGGCGCGAAGCGCCGGGTGGGGGGTGGCGATCAAGTACTTAGCGCTCGGCGACTCGTACACGATCGGCACCGGCGCATCATCGCCAGCCCACAGTTGGCCTTCGATCATCGCGGAGCGCTTGAAGCAGCAGGCCGGCCGGGAGGTCGAGCTGACCAATCCTGCCGTGAACGGGTTCACCACAAGGGACCTGATCAACCAGGAGCTCGCCCATGTCGGCCGCCTCAAGCCCGACCTGGTCACGATCCTGATCGGCGTCAACGACCTGGTGCGCGGACGCACCCCGGCCGACTACCGCGCCTCGCTCGTGAGGATCTACGACGAGGTCAACAAAGAGAGGGCGCCCGACGGCCGGGTGTTCGCCGTGTCGATCCCCAACTGGTCGGTCGTGCCGGCCGCCCGCGAATACGGCGACCCAGAGCAGATCCGCGACCTCACGGACACCTTCAACGACATCGCCCGCGAGGAGGCGACAACGCGGGGGTTCGGATGGATCGACATCACCGCGGCAAGCCTCTCGGGCCTGGGTACACCGGAGTGGATCGCCTCAGACGGCCTGCACCCAGGCGACAACCAGTACGCAGCCTGGGCCGAGGTGATCTGGCACTCCGCGCGCGAAGCGGTTAAACCGTGATCCTCTTGAACGATTCGGCGTACCGGTAGCCGCCCCTCTTCCCCACCTCGCGGTGGCGCTTGCGCATGAACTTCTCGAAATCCCACTCTTGCCCGGGCTTGGAGACCTGGCTCTTGTGCTTTTTCAGGGCGGCGATCTTGAGGTCGAGCGTGGAGCTGATGTCGACGAGGTGATCTCCCGACGTCCAGAACGGGATCCAGACCTCCTTCACCTCGTGCGGCTGAAGCCCTTCCTTGAGAAGGCTGCGAAACGCGCGCGGGTTTCGCGAGTCCGGGTAGACGGCGGCCATCGTCGCCTCCCCGACAGCCAGGTGGTCCGGATGCGACCCACCCATCGGCCCGTCCAGCACGCGCCCCGGTGTGTGAGTGATGACAAGCTCGGGCCTGTACTTGCGGATCATCCGCACGATGTCGTGCCGGAGCTTGAGATCCGGCGACAGGTGTCCGTCCTTGTAGCCCAGGAACTCGACCTTCTTGACGCCGAGCACGCGAGCCGCTGCCTTCTGCTCCTTCTCACGGATCGCGACCAGCTCAGAGTCCTTCTGCTTCGGGTCCTCTCCGCCCTGCGAGCCGTCGGTGACGATCGCGTAGGTGACGCGGGCGCCATCTTTTGCCAGCTTCGCGATGGTCCCGCCGGCGCCAAAGTCGGGGTCGTCCGGGTGCGCGGAGACGACGAGCACATTCTTGAACTTCGTCGAGTGAGAGTTAGAGGACGCTGTCCGGCGCGTCACCCTCTTGGTAGCAGCCACGTCACTGAATGTAAGCGATCGAGAAAAGCGACTGTTCCAGCTTTCACCTCCCCGCTCGCCGGGGAGGTCCGCGCAGGGGCTAGGGGGTGGACACCTACCCGCTCGCCGGGGAGGTCGGCGTAGGGGCTTGGGGGTGGACACCTACCCGCTCGCCGGGGAGGTCGGCGTAGGGGCTTGGGGGTGGACACCTCACCGCTCGCCGGGGAGGTCGGCGTAGGGGCTTGGGGGTGGACACCTCCCCGCTCGCCGGGGAGGTCGGCCCGTAAGGGCCGGGTGGGGGGTGCCGGCCTAGCGCTTAACGCGCGCAGGAGCACCAAGCGACGCAAGCGGGATCGCCCCTTCAAGGGGCCTCCACAGGGCCTCCAGCTGCGCCGGCGTGAGGCGAGCCCGGGACGCGATCACCCGCCCCCCGAACGCCGCCGACTTCACCGCCGCCCACCCCACGTTGCCCGCCATGCGCATCGGCACCGTCACCACCGCCGCCAGTGCGGCCGCCTCTTCAGCCGGCCTCGCGCTGCCGTCCACCGTCGCCTTCGAGAGCGCGCTGGCGGCCTCTTCGTCGGCTTGCCACTGCCGCGCCAGGATGGAGCACTGGCTCGCGCCGAGACGGCCGACCGCTGTGATGTAGCGCGAGACCATGGCGCCCAGCGCGCGCGGATTGGTGACCGGGATCGCCGAAGCAAATGGGGCATACGACGCAGCGAACTTGATCGGCGTCAGGTGGTGCCGGCGCACCAGCGCCGAAACCGCATGCCACGCGGCCACCGCCTCATCATCAGAACGCCCGCCGAAAAAGTCGACCAGCGCCGTCCCGGCATTCACGAGGGGCGCGACCGCTTCCTCGTTCGCCGCCGGGGCGTCAGCCGCCACCCGCTCCCAATCGTGCTTGCTGAGCGAGGCCAGCCGGTGCGCGAAGCCGCCTCCGTTCACCGAGTCCAGCGAGATCGAATGCGCGAAGGGTCCGAACATCTCGTTTGCCTGCGCGACCGGCATGCGGCCCTCCGACTCGATCGCATAGCCGGCACGCTCGACGGCGGCGAAAGCTCGGCAGCGCGTGAACGTATCGAGCTCCCGCGTGCCTTCGATCGAGGCGAGGATAGATCGCACCACCCCGGCCGGCTCGTCGCTGCTGTCGCGGGTGACGCTCGCCACCAGGGCACGCCGGTCGAGCACCCGGAGCCACTGGATAGGAGTGAGCTCGGCCACCGCCTTGATGAAGGCCGCCACCTCCGCGCTGTTGGCTCCAAACGGGGCGGCCGCCTTCACCGGAGCAGCCGCGGAGAGGCGTTTCCTGGGCGCTCTGATCGTGCGAACCGCGCTGCTCACCGCGGCCTTCACCACGTCGGCGGCGGCGGGGCTTTCATGTTCGGCGAGCGACGCGAACGGAATCGTTTCTTCCAGGGGCTTCCACAGCTCCGCGACCTCCCCAGGTGACAGGTCGGAGATGCATCCCAGCACGCGCCCGCCGTGGACGGCTGTGCGGACCGCCGCCCAACCCGAATCTCCGGTGATCTGAGCCGGGATCACGGTGAGCGCGGCCATGGCGACCGACTCCTCGCTCCTGGCTTCACGGTGATTCGCCACCGCCTGTAGCAGCGCGCGAGACGCGGCGTGCTCGAGGCGCCACCGCCGCCCGAGGGTCTCGCACTGCGCGGCCGAAAGGCCTTCGAGCTCCACCATGAAACGGCGCGTCAGCGGGTCGAGCACGTCCGAGCCGGAAAGCGGGATCAGCCCCGCGAACGGTGCGTAGTGGGCGGCGAACTTCAGGGCCGGCAGCTGGTTCCGCGACACCAGCGCCGACATCGCCTGCCAGGCCGCAACCTGCTTCTCTTCGCTCTTCCTGGCCAGCGTGTCGAAGAGGATCTCGCCCGCCTTCGACATCGGCTCGGACATGCGGCCGTCGCTGCTCCGGATCGCCGCCTGGATCGAGCGCCAGGACTCGCCGGCGCCTTCCTTGGTGACTGAGGCGACCAGCCGCCGCGTGGCCAGGACCTGCCGCCACTGCCAGGGCGTGAGCAGCGCCACGGCGTCGATGAAGGCCTCGACCTCGGCGGTGTTCGGGCCGAATCGACGCGAGGCGTCGTCGTTGGCGCGCTGAATGCGGCCGAGCAGTCCATGGGAGTCGGGCATACCGCCGTCAATTTTGGCGGCCCGAGGGTGCTTTAAGGCCGGTTTAGACAGTCTCGACCTTGATCAAGATCGGATTTGACTCCCCGAGGGTTATACCCCGAAGCGGAAGCTCGCCTGGATCACTTTGAGAGTGGCCATGGCGCGGTCTCTTGGTATGCGGTTCCCAGTAACTTGCTGGAGCCAGGTGCACGTACCATTCCGCTCGGCAATCACATCGAATGTCGATTGATTTGGATCACCCTGCGTTCCTTGCCGAACGAAGAGCTTCGCTTGTCGACCATCCAGCACAGTGGCGCTCTGGTAGCCGTCGATCGGTTCACCGCACCCATGCGTGGAATCCTTCGGGAAGGCCCCATAGACGTAGAAATGCCAATCGGTTGGCCCGAGACTCGCTGGGCTGGCTGCGGCCGCTCTGTTCGCAACCTCATGCGAACCTAGGGGATCACCTCGGAGGCCACTGACATCAACCCAGCCCGAGGGATAGCGAAACGTGTAGCCATCTGTCGAATCAGTGATGGTTTGCCAGTCCGCAGGTGTCGAGGGGCCGATCGCATGAGATGCGGACGTTGGGCTCGCCGAAGGCGCTGTACCCACAGCAGGGCTGCAGCAGCCAAGTAACACTGCAACCAGGGACAGAGATGTCGCGCAGACACGTCTCAACGTACCGCTGGCGTTCCCCCGCAGGGCTGCGGCCACCTGCCTCGACAGACCTTGTCGTTGGGATTCGAGTGGCCAGGCCACATCAAAGGCGACGCTACGCGGCCCCCACTCTTGCGAGCGCAGCCGCTACAGCCGCTCCAGGGCGGAGCGCCGGCTTCAGCTTGCCTTTCTAGACCGTCTCGACCTTGAGCAGGTTCGTCTGGCCGGCCAGGCCGACCGGGACGCCGGCGACCACCACGACGGTGTCGCCCACTTTCACCAGGTCGCTGTCTCGCGCCGCCTCGGTGGCGTTGGCCACCATCTGGTCGGTGTCCTTGCCCGGGCTCACCAGCAGCGGGATCACGCCCCAGTAGAGCGCGGTCTTGCGCAGGACCTCCGGGTGCGGGCTTGCGGCCACCACCGGGACGCGCGGCCTCGCTTTGCTGCACCTCAGCGCGGTCGTCCCGGACTCCGTGAACGCGATGATCACCCGCGCACCAAGCTCGTCCGCGGCGGTTGCCGCGGCGTGGGCGATCGCGCTCCCGACCTGTCCCGGCTCCCGCCAGAGCTGACGAGCGCGCTGATAGTCGGGGTGGCGCTCCGCCGACTGGCAGATCCGTGCCATCGCGCGCACCGCTTCCACCGGATGTGCGCCGACGGAGGTCTCTTGCGACAGCATCACCGCGTCTGTCCCGTCCCAGATCGCGTTCGCTACGTCTGAAGCCTCGGCGCGCGTCGGGCGGTTGGAGGTGACCATCGATTCGAGCATCTCGGTCGCGGTGATCACCGGAACGCCCGCGCGGTTTGCTCGGTCGATCACGTCCTTCTGCACGGCGGGTAGGTCGCCCAGCTTCAGCTCCACGCCCAGGTCGCCGCGCGCGACCATCACGGCGTCGGCGACCTCGAGGATCTTGCTCAGGTTGCGAATCGCTTCCAGCTTCTCGAGCTTCGCGATCACGGGCGTTTTGCAGGCGAGCTCCCCAAGGTGCTTCTGGCAGAGCAGGACGTCTTCGGGCTGCCGCACGAACGACAGCGCGACCCAGTCCACCTCGAGCTCAACCGCGAGCTTCAGGTCTTCGAGGTCTTTCTCGGTCAGGGCCGGCATGGGCAGCGGGCGGCCCGGCACGCTCACGCCCTTGCGCTCGCCCAACAGGCCTCCCCGCACCACCGAGCACTCGGCTTGCCGCCCTTCGATGCTGCGCACCACGAGCTCGATCCGTCCGTCGTCGAGCAGCACGTGATCCCCGCGCTGAAGGGCTTCTACCAGCTCGGGGTGGCTGATCTCGATGTGGTTGACCGCGGGCGGGGCACCGTCAGTCGAGAGTGCGCTCTGCGCTTGGGAGGGTGCGTCCTGCACGCGCCTGGTGCGGGATTCGCCCGTGAGGATGACGGTGCGTCCGCGCACGAGGCGGACGAACGCGGACTCGAGGGGGCCGGTGCGGATCTTCGGGCCCTGCAGGTCACCCAGCAGCGCGATCGGCCGGCCCGCCGCCTCCGCCGCCTCGCGCACGTCGGCCGCCACCTGCCGGTGTGTCGCATGGTCGCCGTGCGAGAAGTTCAGGCGCGCGACGTCCATGCCGGCCGAGATCATTGTGCGCAGCACGGCCGGCGATGCGCTTGCGGGTCCGAGGGTGCAGACGATGCGCGTGCGGCGTACCTGGCTCATTGGTATTTCTGCACCCGGCGGCCCATCTCGCTTTCGGCCTCGATGACCCGGCGCTCCAGCTCCAGCGCGCTGATCACCGCCCCACCCATGCCGCGCACGAGGTCGCTTTGAAAGCGATCCGAGGTGGCGACCGTGATCACGTCACCGACCTGGGACGCCGCGTAAGCGATCCGCTCGATCGCGTGGTCGGCCGAATGACCCTTGCGCGTGAACAGGACGTGAACGCCTTCGACGTCCTGCTCGCTGTTGGTCAGCGCAGTTGAATGGTGGGCGTCGAACACGACGGTCACGTCCGCGCCGACCACCATGCCGAAGACCGACAGCCGATCGATCAGCTTGTCGCGTGCGGCCTCGAGCGACGCATCCCCCATGAGCCGCTTCAGCTGCGGCCACGCATGGATCACGTTGTACCCGTCGACAATTACCCGCTCCATCAGTGAAAGCGGAAGTTGGACTGGCCGAAGGCGATGAGGATCGGTGGGATGCCGACGGAGTTCGTGATCTGCAGCACCGCCTGGAAGAAGGCGTGGCTGACGGGCGCCACGAACCACAGCACGCCGAACACGGCGAGAATTCCGAGCTGTCCGTATTGATTCGCGAGACCCTGCAGCGTGTAGGGCAGCCAGGGCCGGATGATGCCGTACCCGTCGAGCCCCGGCACCGGCAGCAGGTTCAGGACGAGCGCGATGACCTCGATAAAAGCCAGGAACGCCAGGGCGCCGAAGAATCCGGCGTTGGTCTGGTTGAGCCACCCCTGGTTGCCCGGGACGAGGAACGGGCTCGCGACGATCACGCCGCAGACCAGGGTGCCAAACGGGCCCGCAACGGACACTGCCGAATCCCAGGCCCGGCTGCGCAGCGCGCCGCGGTCGATGTAGACCGCTCCACCCGGCAGGCCGATGCCGCCGAGCAGCAGGAAGAGCACGGGCATGACCAGGCTCAGCAGGACGTTGGTGTACCGCAAGGGGTTCAGGTCGAGGTAGCCGGACGCCCGCACGCTCCGATCGCCGCCGAGATACGCCACGAAGGCATGCCCGAACTCGTGCACGCACACCGAGGTGATCCAGCCGGCGGTGACGAACAGGATGGTGAGCGCCCCGGTGAAGGCAGGGACGATCCCGAACCACAGCAGCGCGCCCGCCGCGGCCGTGGTCGCGACCAGACCGATGAAGACCGGGCTGACCTGGAGCACGCCGCGCAGGGAGGGCAGTGGCTTCCGGCGCAGCGCGGCGTCCGGCGGCTTCGACCTCGGCGCCGGCGCCGGCGCGCCTTGATTGGTCCGAGCGGCCTGCTGCTGGGACCGGTTGCCCGACACCCGATCCGATTCCCCGGGCTGGAAGTCCACCTTCGTACCGGCCTGAAGATGGCGGCGCAGGTCGTACAGGGTGAGGCCCGCCTTTTGGAGCGGCGCGGACGTTCCGGGCGAGTCGCTGTAGAGCATCGCGAGCAGCAGATGGATCGAGTCGACCTGGTAGTGGCCCAGCACCTGGGCCTCGCGGTTCGCGTTCACGAGCAGCTGGCGGATCGGGATGGGCTGCGCGCCCTCCGCGCTTGGCAGCTGCGCGACGATCGTTGATGGTTCGATTCCAAGCGCGCTGATCGCCTCGTAGGCAAGGCTGCCCCGCGATGACAGGGTCGCCTGCAGCACGTCGTTCGGGCTCGCGCTCGCCCCGCGCGCCTTCGCCGCCGACGCGGCGCGGTCGAGGATCTCACGAGCGGAGCGCGTCAGCGGTATGTCCGCGGCGGCGCGATCGAGCTCAGCGGTGGCGTCAGGCACAGCGAACCAGTCTAGGAACCCTCCCGGCCCTCCGGGCCACCCCCCCGGCGAGCGGGGAGGGAGCCGATGGTCCGCTGCCTGGTGACTTCATACAGCAGCGCCGCGGCCGCGGCCGATGCGTTGAGGCTTGCGATGTGGCCGATCACCGGCAGGCGTACGCGCGCATCGCACCTTTCCTTGACCAGCCGGTGCACGCCTTCTCCCTCGCTGCCGACGACGATGCAGACGCGCTGGGTGAAGTCGAACTCCCACGCGAACATCTCGCCTCGCGGGTCGAGCGCGACGCACCACAGCCCGGCTCTCTTGACCTCCGCGATCGCCGACGGCATCCCTGAGACGTGGCAGATGCGCAGCAGCTCGCTCGCGCCCGAGCTCGCCTTGGCCGCTGCGGGAGACAGAGGAGCGCTGCGGTGCTCGGGGATGATCGCGCCGTCTGAGCCCAGGACCTCGGCGCTGCGCAGGATCGCCCCGAGGTTCTGCGGGTCCATGATCGAATCCAACCCGACGAGGAGCGTCGGATCCGTCGCGAGGAGCTCCTTCAGTGTCCACGCTTTGCGAGGCTTGAGCTCGGCGGCCACGCCCTGGTGCACGCCGGGCGCGATCACGTCGAGCCGCTCGGCCGGGACGACCTCGACCCGCACCAGGCGGCCCAGCTCATCCAGGCGCGGATCGTGTCCAAGGCCCGATGCCTGGTAGACCCTGACGACCCGCCCGGCCCGCGCCGCCTCGAGCACCGCATTGCGCCCATGGATGAGAGGAGTCGCCGCGCCCTTCGTCGCTTCACTGCCCGGACGGGCGCCGAAGGGAGCCCGGCGCTTCACCGGACGCGACGCCATCGCACGCCTTCCTTCGAGTCTTCGAGCGCGATGCCCTTGTCGCGAAGCTCCTCTCGAATCTGATCCGCACGAGAGAAATCGCGACCCTTGCGAGCAGCTTCGCGCTCGGCGATCAGCCGCTCGACTTCCTGCGCCAGGCCAGGCTCCTCCGAGCGCACGACGTCCAGGTGCGCGTCGTACTCATCGACCAGGCGCAGCAGGCCTTCGCGACCTTGCTCGCCGACCCTCCCTGCATCCAGGGCCGCGTTCGCCTCGCGGACGAGCTCGAAAACCAGTCCCACGCCCTGGGGCAGGTTCAGGTCGTCGTCCAGCGCCTCGCGATAACCGGCGCGCACCTCACCGATCCGCCGAAGCAAGATCTCGTCGTCCTGCTCTCCCGGCGCAGATCGCCGGACGCGCTCGGCGAACTCCCGGAGCCGCCGCACCTGCTCGGCCGCCGCGTGCAGCGCCTCGGTGCTCAAGCGCAGGCGCGCCCGATAGTGCGCGCTGGCGAGCAGGAAGAAGCGCACGGCGACCGGGTCGTGGCCCGCATCGCTGAGGTCTCTCAGCGTCGTGAAACCGCCCGCGCTCTTCGACATCTTCTCGCCGGTCGCGTCTGCAAGGTGCTCCGAATGAAGCCAGAAGCGCGCGAGCTGCTGGTGGTTGGCGGCCTCCGACTGGGCGATCTCGTTCTCGTGGTGCGGAAACATCAGGTCGACGCCGCCGGCGTGGATGTCGAGCGTGGGACCCAGGTAGCGCTTGCTCATCGCCGAGCACTCGATGTGCCAGCCCGGCCGCCCGCGCCCGAACGGAGCATCCCAGGCCCCGCCCAGCTTCTCGTCCTCCGCGTGCGCGTGCTTCCAGAGGGCGAAATCGCTGACGGACTCTTTGTCATATTTGTCGGTGGCCACTCGCGCGCCGGGCTTGAGTCCTCCGCGGTCGAGGTGCGACAGCGCGCCGTATGCGGGAAAGCTCGCGATCCGAAAATACACGTCGCCGTCTGCGGCGTACGCGTTCTGGTTCTCGATGAGCTCGGTGATCATCTCGATCATCTCCGGGATGTGTTCGGTCGCACGGGGATAACGCGTGGCCGCCTGCGCGCGCAGCGCCGTCATGTCCTCGAAGAAAGCTGCGACGTAAGGCTTGACGTGCTCGCCGATCGTGGCGTGCGCGTGCATCGCCTGGTCGAGGATCCGGTCGTCGATGTCGGTGAGGTTCATCACGTGTGTCACGTCGTATCCGCTGACCTGCAGATGGCGGCGGATCAGGTCATACACAAGGAACGCGCGCAGGTTCCCGACATGCGCGTAGTTCCACACCGTCGGCCCGCACGTGTACATGCCGGCGTGGCCGGCCCGAAGCGGCTCGAAGACGTCCTTCGTCCCGGTCAGCGTGTTGTGAAGCTTGAGCGTCACGTTTCTTCGATCAGCGCGATGGCTTGTGCCGCTATTCCGGCCTTCTTGCCGAGCGCCCCAAGACCTTCAGGCGACGTCGCCTTGACGCTGACATGCCCAAGGTTGACCTTCGCCACCATAGAGAGGTTTTGCCTCATCTGCTGCAGGTGTGGCTGCAGACGCGGTTCTTCAGCGATCACGGTGCTGTCGACATTCACTATTCGATAGCCGGCTGCGCGCACCGCATCGGCCGCGGTCGACAGCAAGGCAAGGCTCGAAGCGTCTTTGTATCTCGGGTCGCTTGATGGAAACAGCTTTCCAATGTCTCCGAGCCCGGCCGCGCCGAGCAGGGCGTCGATCACTGCGTGCGTGAGCACGTCCGCGTCCGAGTGACCGTCCAGTCCCACGGGGTGACCGATCGGAACGCCGCCGAGGATGAGATCGCGGCCTGGCTTCAGAGGATGGACGTCATAACCGATGCCAACCCTCATTCGGCGGCGGCATGGGC
>Ga0209118_1001537_pt1 | contig 10589 bp, 8 predicted proteins | sample BlaSpr_A8_Ref_M1_FD_187988 | JGI IMG/M metagenome (GOLD analysis project Ga0209118, IMG submission 187988) | Forest soil microbial communities from Thunder Bay, Ontario, Canada - Black Spruce, Ontario site 2_A8_Ref_M1 (SPAdes) (version 2) | ecosystem: Environmental > Terrestrial > Soil > Boreal...
CGGCACGTTCGCGTTCTCGTGGGCGGGACTGGTCCTGATTCCGAATTTCCAGATCGGACATCTCGATCCGGTAATGGATGAAGAAGGAACCGACGTCTATCCCATGCCGAAATCGGGCATGGCCGATCGTGGCCGGAAGATATATGCAGCGAATGGCTGCACCTATTGCCACAGCCAGCAGATCCGCGCCGATTATGCGGCGTCCGACATGGAGCGAACACGCGATTTGGATGGGAAACCAAAATGGGCGCAGCGCCGGAGCGCGCCGCGCGATTATCTTTTCGAGCGGCCGGTGCTGCTCGGCAAAATGAGAATGGGCCCGGACTTGTCGAACATCGGAAAAAGCGCGCCCGCGGAAGAGGAGAGTCCGAGCCCCGCTCCGCAGCCATCGCCCGGCGCGAGTCCGGCCGCCGCGCCGAACGCGTCACCTTCAAGTGCCGCGTCGCCGGCAACTTCCGCCGCCCCATCAGCTTCGCCAGCGCCGCCCGGCGCTCCAGCGCCGTCCGCGTCTCCGGCAAAAGTTGTCGCGGCCAATTCTCCCGCGCCCGCGCCGGCAAGTCCCTCGCCCGCCGCGTCGCCCAGCGCGGACCAGACCTCCATCGACGACGGCCCACCCCCGTACAGCGCCGCGTGGCATCATCGCCATCTCTACAGCCCGCGCAGCATCACGCTCGATTCGAACATGCCCGCGTATCATTTCCTTTATGAGAAACGCCGCGTTAGTGGCGAACGCGCCGCGGACGCGTTGAATCTGAGCGCGGCCGATGCGCCTCCGGAGGGTTGGGAAATCGTCCCGACCTACGACGCGAAATGTCTCGTCGCTTACCTGATGTCGCTCGATCAATCGCACGACTTGCCCGAAACAAAGGTCGCGGCCGGACCTGCGCCGTCGGCACCGGCCTCTTCACCCGCCGCCGCATCACCGTCGCCGGCGCCAGCAAAGGAGGCGAAATGAACGAGAGCTCGTCCGCTCCAGAGCGCCGCGTCCGGCAGGGAATGGATTACGGTGAAACGGAAGACGTGACTCAGGTTCACGCCGCCATTCAGCGGGAAAAGCGCGAGCCGCGTGTCGGCCTCGAGCCGCTCTCGCTCTGGCTGATTGCGATCTACGGGCTCGCCATCTTTTGCGGCGGCGCTTACCTCGGCCGCTATTCGGGAAACTTCAGCGGCGACGGGCTCGATCCTCTCGGCGGCGCTCCGCATTCGACAAAGTCAACGACCGGTCCGGGCGGCAGCGCTCCGACCCAGCAACTTTCGCAGGCCGAGCGCGGCAAGAAAATTTTCTCGGCCAACTGCGCCGTTTGTCATCAGCCCAATGGACTGGGCGCCGCGGGGCAAGGTTATCCGCCGCTCGCGGGATCGGAATATGTGAATGGCGGCACGCGCCGCCTCGGCATGATCGTGCTGAAAGGCTTGCAAGGGCCGCTAACCGTGAAAGGACAGCAGTTTGGCACCGCGGTGATGCAGCCGTGGGACAAAACATTGAGCGACGCCAAGATCGCCGACGTGCTCACTTACATTCGACAAGATTGGGGAAATAAGGGGGGACCGGTCACAGCGGAAAGCATCGCCGCGTTGCGGAAGGAACTGGCGAGCCACCCGGATTCCTTCACCGAAGCGGACCTGAAAGCTGTGCCGGCGGATGCGGAGCTTCCCGGCGCACAAAGTTCCACAGCGCCGCAACCCGCCGCGAGCACCGCGCCTCCGCCGAAAGGCTAGCTGTAGCCGCGCCGCTCTGTCGGCGCGCCCCATTTCGATTCACGCGGCAACAGAGCGCCGCGGCTACAGTATAGGCATCTCACTCCAAGGTTCTGCGCGATTCCTCCTCGAGCTCGTATGATTCGCCACCAAGACCTCGACGATCCGAAAACGCGCGAGGTCATTGTGATCGGCGGCGGCATCGCCGGTTTGTCCGCCGCGATTTATCTCGGTCGCGCCCAACGCGACACGCTCGTGATCGATTCCGGCCATTCGATGGCGAAATGGGAGCCGCTTGTGGAAAATTATCTCGGCTTCGCCGACGGTGTGGCGGGCAAGCAACTCCTCAAAAACGGATGGCGCCAGGCCAAACGCCACGAAGTCGTCTTTGCCGACGACGAGATCAAATCCGTCTCGTCGCGAAAATCGGAGTTCGTGCTGAAAGGGAAAAAGAAAACCTACCGCACCAAGCGACTGCTCCTCGCGACCGGCATCTTCCATCTGCCGCCGGAGATTCCCGGGGTGAAGGAATGCCTCGGCCACAGCATGTTTTTCTGCAAGGACTGCGATGGCTATCGAGTCCGCGGGAAACGGATCGCGATCATCGGCTCGAACAACGAAGCGGTCGAGTACGCGCTCGGCATGCTGCATTACTCGGCCTGCGTCATCGTTGCGACGAATGGGAGAATTCCTCGCTGGGACAAGCGGCATGCCGCGTGGCTGGCGGAATATGAAATCCCGATTGAGCGCCGGCGCATTCACGATGTGGAGCACGGGAACCGCAGGATTCGCGCGCTCGATTTCGCGGGAGGATCGTGTCTGAAAATCGATTACCTCTTTACCACGCGCGGCGATGTTTTTCACAATCGCCTCGCGAAAAAACTGGACGCGAAACTGGATTCGGACGGCGAGATCAAAGTGGACCAATGCATGCGCACGAGCGTGCCGCGCCTTTATGCAGCGGGTTGTGTGACGCCGGCGAATTGCCAGATGATCATCGCCGCGGGGCAGGGCGCGGCGGCGGCGCAGGCGATCAACCGCGATCTTTTCGAGGAAAGCCTGACGACGCATTCGCTCCGGCGATTTCGCGACGCGCAGTTGGCCGATGAAAAAACAATACCGGAGAGCACCGGCAAAGTGTCCGGTCGAAAAAGGAGGAGAAAATAACCGAATGCCGTTAGATTCTCGACGCGAGGGCGCGCCAGCTGTAAGGTGAGCATTGTCGTTTCTCCGCACTATCAGGCACGCCTAATCGCGTTCTCCAAGGCACTCACTCCTGGTTAAGGTCTAATTTGCAGCTGGTGCAAAATAGTTATTGACGCCTTTCGGCCCAATCTCCAGTCTCGGGCTTTCCTCCCCCATCTCAGGCTCTCCCGCCTAAAACTGGCGATCAGACCAGTTTGACTTCAGGACCTCCGATTCGCGCGGGTCCACTAGCTCACACCCGACATCTCTATGAATCAAAAACACAAAATCATTTTATTCGGTGCCGCAGCCCTTCTGCTCGCAGCCCTAGCCGTGATGGTCTTCCGCATTAAGAGCGGCCCCCTCCCAGCCCGGAGCGCGGAGGCCATTCCCGCCACAACCACACTGCCGACCCGAAATCCGGCCACGAGTTCCGAACCGAATTCGCCAGCGGCTAGTCAAAGTTTGCCGCAGGCGATCACGCCGCCGCCTGTCACACAACAGGTTAGCAAGCGCCGGACGATACCGCTCCGCTTTGAGGAATTCGATCAGCGGATTCTTTTGGCACCGAAGGAAATCATCACCTTGCAGATAGATGCCGCCATCGCCGACAGCGGTGATCCGATCAAGATCGACGCGCCAAATGGCGGCAGCATAAATGGTCATAAAGCGCCGGCGGTCCTCGCTGCGGCCGATGCCGAGCGCGGCATCCAGTTTGCCGTTGGGCCCAGTCGCGGCCTTTACACCGTTGAAGTATCTCGCGGTCGTGAAACGCGCATCTTCGAGTTCTGGGTCGACCGCGAATCACCGGTCGGTCAACCCGGTCCGGAACGCACCTTTGCCCGCTAACAAGCAATCAATCCCACTCTTATGAAAACTCTCCTTAGAATCACTTTTGTCTGTCTCCTGCCCCTCGTAACAGCTGTGCCGCTGCATGCCTATGAAAACAGTTGTGGCAACGATTGCCAGCCAACGCCCACCTGTTCGCCAATTGCATCAAATCCAATTCATCCGGCAATGGCAAACTTGCATCGCCAGGTGACGGATCTGGAAACGTATGGCACCGCGCCCATTCGCTTTACACGTATTTTCAACAGCCGCACGACCAATTTTAACGATCCGTATTGGGATTTTGGCGCGCGTCAAACTTGGCAGCACAACTGGAATTATGAAGTGCGTCAACTCACGACGAAGAGCTTCAATCAATTTGATATCAAGGTGCGCTATCCCGACGGTGTCGAATATAATTTCAAAGCACCGGATGCAACGAGCAACCAGCGCATTCCGCCTGCCGATTGCGGCGACAGGCTTTACAAGTGGAGCGGGAGCACGGTGGGTTACACCCTGGTTACGGCCGATGGCAAGGAGTACGACTTCTGGAGGTATTTGTCCCCGAAATTTCGCCTCACCGAGATGCGCGATGGACAAGGACTGAAATGGACGCTCACCTACAATGTGGATACTACGTTAAAGCGCATTGCCAACCCATTCGGGCGCTGGATCGAGCTGGAACGCACCAGCGTTAGCGGCATTCCATGCATTACTCGCGTCTATTCCAGCGATGGAAGACAGGTGACTTACGGATATTCTTTGTGGACACCCACCGGTAGCGTGGTTCTCACGACCGTGAACTACCCGGCAGCCGAGCAAGCTCACTATACCTGGGTCACCGCCGATCCAACCGCATCGACAGCGCGGCCAGTCCTGGAAACCGCCAGTGACCCTCTCTTCCCCGGTGCTGGCGCTCGGACGCGGTATGTTTACAACTACGACGCAACCTTCAATTATGGCGGGGGCCCATACCTCGTCACGGGAATGGTAAAAGAAGAGCGAAACTTGGATCAAAACAGCAACGTTGTTAGCTTGCCACTGGGCGGAGGGAACTACCCGCAGATTCTAGAGGGCGATGGCACCGAGGTGACTCGAAAGTTTCAGTACGGGCAGCTTACGGAAAGCCGGGACGGAGAAAACCGCACGAACCTCTATACGTACGCCACCGGCGGCTTCGGTTTTCTTGAAACCCTGACGGAACCAAATGGCTCGGTCACCACTTACAACCGCGATTACGCAGGGCGAGTGTTATTGCAGACCGATTTGCTCGGCCATACCCGAAGCGTTACTTACAATACCGCCGGTTTCGAGATAAACCGCACGGATGAACGCAATCATACCACAACGACCCAGCGCGATAGCGGCAACCGCCCGGTCCGGGTCGATTATCCCGACGGCACGTACGAGACTTGGACTTACAATATCTATGGCCAACCGCTGACACATCGCGCTCGCAAGGGCGGCACGGAGTCCTTTGTTTACTACAATGGCACCGAAGCCGGTGGCAAACTCGGCGACCTCAAGACGACCACCAGCGCCCTTGGTTATGTTACAACATTTACCTACGCGAATTCCGGACAGCGCGCTACGATCAAAGACGCGCGAAACAACACGACTTCCCTTGGCTATAACTGGCGCGGCAAGTTAGAGATCGTCACGCACGCCGATGGGACGTCGGCGCGCAATGAATATGACGCCTTTGGCAACCGCACCGCGCAGATTGACGAACTTGGGCATACCTGGATCAACACGTACGATGAATTCAACCACATCGCATCGAAGACCGATCCCCTGGGACGGGTCACGACATACGAGTACGGCCGCGACCCGGGTTGTGCAGCATGTAACTTTGCGGAAACGTTGACTCGGGTAACCCTTCCGTCAGGAAAGAAAACCGAATATCAATACGACCGGAGCTGGAAGCGGACCGCGCAGATCGTCGGAGCCGGCAGCAACGAGGCAGCCACCACAGGCTACGCGTACACCCCCGATGGAGAGCTCGAAGTAATTACCGACCCTCGCGGAAAGCGCACCACGTTCACTTATGATCTGCTGCACCGGCGAACCAGCGTCACCGACCCGCTTGGGCAAAAAACGGATTACGACTATGATGGGACCGGAAACAGGGTCAGCGAAAAGGGACCTGATAACGGGATGACGACGCATATATTCGACGCGGCCAATCGACGCATTCAAACGACGGATCCCAAAGGCCAGGTTAATCAATTTACCTACGATGGCGGCAATAACCTGGTCAACTTCACCGACGCGCGCGGAAATAGTTACACTTTTGAATACGACTCGCTCAACCGTAAGAGCAAGATGACCTACCCGGATCAAAGTTTCGAGCAGTGGACTTTCGACGCCGTTGGGAATGTGATAACATATCGGACCCGCGGCGGGCAAACAAAGACGTCCATCTACGACAGTCGGAACCGCCAAACATCAGGCAATTGGGACGACTCGACCCCGGATGTGACAACCACGTACGATTCCGCGAGCCGACTTCTCGGCTTGGTCACAGAGGTAAGCGTGCTGAGTTACACTTACGATGACGCGAACGAGTTGTTAAGTGAAACCCAGCAGATTATGAGTGATGGCGGACCGAAATCAGTCGTATACACGTACGACCTGGATAGCAACCGATCGACTCTGAGTTGTCCCAGTGGCAGTAGCGTGTCCTATCTTTACAGCGCGCGAAACCAACCCAGCAGCATCAGTTCGGATGGAGTGTCTGTGAGCTATGCCTACGACCCCGCAGGTAATCGATTGAGCAAGGCACTCGGTAATGGAACAAGCGCATATTACGAGTATGACAACGCAAATCGGCTTTTGAGCCTCGATCATCGCAACTCAGGTGCGAGTTTTTTAAAGCTCGAGTATGCATACAACTCGGTTAATGACCGAACATCTAAAACCGCGGTCGAAGCGGGGATCCTTGCGACACCGACAACCGAAAACTACGCCTACGATGCCATTTCTCAGTTGACCAGCATCGAATACGGCTCGGGCACCCCATTGACGATCCAGCGCTCCGTGAATTATTCCTACGACGCGGCGGGAAACAGGGCGACCGTCACGGATAATGGAACTGTTTCATCCTATGGTTCTAACAATCTAAACCAATACAGTTCAGTGGACGGGGACACACCCACGTATGATTCCAACGGCAATCTGAAGACCCAGGACGGCTGGACCTACACGTATGACGCACAGAATCGGCTTGCGTCCGCGCAATCAGCCCAATCCGCGGTGAGCTTTTCCTATGACGCGCGAAATCGCCGCGTCAGCCGGACCGCGGACGGAATAGTGGTGTTCTATTACTACGATGAATGGAGTTTGATTGAGGAACAGAATTCGAGCAGCGCTCTCATCGCGCGTTATGTAAACGGCGCGGGCATCGATGCTGCGGTTGCGCGGATTACTCCTGCGTCGGCACGATATTATCACCAGGACGCGCTCGGCAGCACCGTCGCGCTGAGCAACTCAAACGGCGAAACTGCGGAGCGCTATAGTTACGATGTTTTTGGGGAGCCGACATTCAGAGATGGCAGCGGCGTGGCGACCGGGAGCTCCGCCAGTGGGAATAGAATCCTCTTTACTGGACGCGAGTATATTCAACAAATGGCCCTGTACGACTATCGGAACCGCATTTACAGACCGGGTTACGGAAGGTTTCTGCAAACGGATCCGGTCCGTTTGAAGGGCCCGGACAAAAACCTATACCGCTACGCTCTTAATAATCCGGCAAGACACAAAGATCCTTCCGGTCTCGGACATTGCATCTGCGGTGAAGGCGGCAACTGGAAGTACCAAATGGGGACCGTGATGCCACACGAATCAGATTTTGATCACAACCTCGCCGGCTGTTTTAACTTCGTCCGAGCTCAAACAACTTATTACATAGAGCTGCGTTGTACTGATTGTGATGAAGTAGGCGCAGTCGTCGTTGACCAGGACTGTATTGCCGGCGAGGAAGATCAACTGCGGGACTACTACATTCCTTCATGCTATGAGTCGTATCCGTAGTAAAAAGGCGCGGGCCGATCCCTCCTTCCTGCATCTCAGGTCCGACCGAGGACGGCAGATAGTCTTTGGGCTTTGCTTCGGACTCGCCTCGTACTGTTCTTTCGCGATGCCCGGTCGGGCGCTCGCGTCGAACCACGCAGGCGATCCTGAAGCAATTATGTGGCGTTATCAAATGGGCCGTGAAATAAAAGGCTCGGCTGCGGTGGGACCGGATGGCTCTGTTTACGTGGGATCGGCCGATGGTGTGGTCTGTGCCCTAAATAGTGATGGTTCGGAAAAATGGCGCTTCGACGCGAAAGCAAGCATCGCCGGTGATATCGCGATCGATGACGCAGGGTTTATCTATATAGCAGCGCGAAGTTTGTACGCACTAAGTCCTGAAGGGACGTTGCAATGGAAACTTCCTTCGACAACCGGGGCCGTCTCCTCCGTCGCCCTCGGGAGTGACGGCACCCTATATGTCTCGGTGGACTCTAATCTTTGCGCCGTGACAAGAAAAGGTGTGATAAAATGGAAGGTTCCTGTTCTTGGACGCACTCCTCTGCTGGGCCCCGTAGTGGGTCCCGATGGCTCCATATACGTAGACGGTTATAAACGAGGCTCAGCGATTAGTCGCATGGATGCATTCACTCCCGAGGGCGTTCTAAGATACCAATTCGAAGTCAAAACAATTTTCAGAAGTTCGCCGGCGGTCGATCATGACGGAACTCTTTACATCGTCGGAGGCCCTTCCACTCTTTACGCGCTGAGTGCGGACGGACGTCTAAAATGGACTTTTGAAAAGGGAAATCTAACCGACACGCCGATTATAGGGGAAGACCACACAATTTATATTGGTTCGTTAGACGGACTCCTTTATGCCCTTAACCCGGATGGAACGCTTAAATGGACCTACCGGGCGCCAGGGGGCATTCTGGGCTCGCCGGTTATCGACGCGGAGGGTGTAATTAGCTTCGCGAGTGGAGGAAAGTTCTGTCGTTTGCATCCGAATGGCATACTGAAAGCGGAGTCAGATTTTACTCCCGCCTGGCGCGCTGCAGCAGCCTCTATCATCGCAAACAATGGGGTGATTTACGTCGGCGGTATGGATGGCTTTTTTTATGCACTTCGAGGTCTCGCGGGACCCGCCGCGAGTGGATGGCCGATGAAACGGCACGACGAAAGGGGCACAGCACGCCAGCGAGAACTGGCACGGTAAAACTGCTGCTACAGTTTCGCGGCAATAATCTTTCCGATTGCCCGAAAGCCCGCCTCGTCTTCCGCATCGAAGCGATCCAGCTCCGGGCTATCGACGTCGAGCACGCCAAGCAAGTGAGAGTCGGCGCTCACGAGCGGCACGACGATTTCCGATCTCGACGCGCTGTCACAAGCGATGTGATCCGGGAATTTCGTTACGTCCGCGATCCGGACTGTCGTGCGCTTCTCCGCCGCGGTGCCGCAAACACCGCGTCCAATTTCGATGCGGACACAGGCCGGCTGGCCTTGGAACGGACCGAGCACCAGCTCTCCACCTTTCAAAAGATAAAAGCCGGCCCAGTTCAGGCGCGGAACTGAATTGAAGATCAGCGACGCGCAATTGGCCATGTTTGCCACCGGATCGGTTTCGCCCTCGATCAAAGCGCTCAATTGCGCTGAAAGTCCGCGATAAAGTTCTTCCTTGGGCAGAGCACTGAGATCGGATGCGGCGAACATGCGCGCTCAACTTACACGGTTTGCGCGATGTCGCCGGAGGGACGTGCTTCCGCATGTCCGGGACTCGCCGCGGCGAGTCCCTCCGAAGAGAGCGACGCTGCTACCAGCGCGCGGCGGGCACGCGTTCGTTCACGATCTCGTCGACGACGGCGAGGAACGGATCGATGTCGAACGGCTTCGTGAGATAATTGCGCGCCCCGGCAGTCAGCAACCGCTCGATCTGGCTCGGCGTCGCGTCCGCGCTCAGCACCACCACGGGCACCTGGGCCGTGGTCGCATTTTCCTGCAAGCGGCGCAGCACTTCGGAGCCGTGAATATCCGGCAGATTGAGATCGAGGAGAATCAGTTTGGGCTGATGAATCCGCGCTAGCTCGACGCCGATTTCGCCACAACGCGCGTGGAGCAATTTGAGGCCGGGCCGAAATTCCAGGATCCGTTCGACCAGCATGAAATTCACCGGATCGTCCTCGACGTAGAGAACGTCGCAGCTGTTCGCCGGCGCCGTCTCGGCTTCGGCTTCCTGCGATGACGCGTCGTTCGGTTCCGCGAGTTCGCGATTGATGACCGCGAGCAGATCGCGGGCGGCGGTGAGAATGTGCTGCACGTCTGGGTCCTTGGACACCGTGCCGGGGCGCATGGCAACCAACTCGGCGAATCCGATAATGGCGTTGAGGGGAGTGCGCAGTTTTTGGCTCAGGGCCGCGCGGAATTCGCGTTCCTGCCATGCTTCTTTTTCGAAAGGCAGGATTGTTTTCGTGTCGTGGTGCTCGTTCATGGGATGGTTTTGATTCACGCGATGGAGAGGACTTTCGGCTCCGTATCACAGTCCATCCGCAGTCCGGAGGGTTCGTCGAAGCTGAGGTTTCGCAGCTTCTTCACCATATCGATGTCGCGCCGCATTTTATGTTTATGCGCGCAGAAAATCATCGCGGTCTCATCGGTAATGAGCTCGGATTTGTAGGCTGCGAGTAAAGATTGATCGAAGCTGTGCCAGCCCATCGTTCCGCCCGCTTCGATGATTTCCTGGAAGGTCCGGTTCTCGCTTTCACCATAAAGCAACGACTCTCGCGTGCGCAGGCTGCTCCCCATGATCTCCGAGACAAGCAGACGGCCCCCATCGATTTTGCTGATGAGCCGCTGGCTCACGATGTAAC
>Ga0209118_1001539_pt1 | contig 10585 bp, 11 predicted proteins | sample BlaSpr_A8_Ref_M1_FD_187988 | JGI IMG/M metagenome (GOLD analysis project Ga0209118, IMG submission 187988) | Forest soil microbial communities from Thunder Bay, Ontario, Canada - Black Spruce, Ontario site 2_A8_Ref_M1 (SPAdes) (version 2) | ecosystem: Environmental > Terrestrial > Soil > Boreal...
TCCGCCGGTGAGCGTGCTCAAACCGGTGCTTGGCGTAGACTTCGGATCCCACGACAATTTCGCGAGTTTTTGCAGGCAGGATTACCCGAACTACGAGATTTTGTTTGCCGTGAATGACGACGGAGACGCCGCGATGCCGATGGTGCGGCAAATCATCGCGGAATTTCCCGAGCGGAGAATCCGCTTGCTCGTTGGCGCGGAGCACTTCGGCGCGAACCGCAAGGTAAACAAGCTGGCGCGGCTCGCGCGGGAAGCGCAAAACGAAGTGCTGGTATTGACTGATGGCGACGTGCGCGTGGGACCGCGCTATTTGCGCGAAGTTGTTGCGCCGCTCGCGGATCGCAAAACCGGTGCGGTGACTTCCTTCTACCGCGGCATCGCCGAGAATAATCTTGGCGCGGAAATCGAAGCCGTCGGCGCTTCGAGCGATTTTTTCGCCGGAGTGCTGATGGCGGGATGGACGGAAGGAATCACCTTTGCGCTGGGCGCTTCCATCGCCACGACCAAGGAATGGCTCGGGAAAATAGGTGGGTTTGAGGCCATTGCCGATACTCTTGCGGATGACTATGAACTCGGCCATCGGATTGCCAAAGCCGGAGGCGTGGTCGTCCTCTCACGCGAAGCCGTCTGGACCATGTATCCCGCGCAGACTCTGCGCAGTTTCTGGGACCACCAGGTGCGCTGGGCGCGGACGGTGCGGTTGTCTAGACCACTGTCTTACGTGGGATTGTTGTTTACGCAAGGACCGCCTTGGGCGCTGCTTGTCGCGCTCGTCGCGCCGGCAAAATGGATCGCGGGCGTCTACCTGCTTGCGTACTTGATCCTGCGTTTTGCGATGGCCTGGACGGTGGGGATTTGGGGCGTCGGGGACGAAGTCCTGCGACGGAAGATTTGGCTGGTGCCGCTGCGGGACGCGGTCCACTTCGCGATTTGGCTGGCAAGTTTTGGTTCGAATCACATCCGCTGGGGCAATGCCGATTATGCGATTCGCCAGGGTCGAATGGTGCCCCTAGCCGGCCTCGAAAGAACCGCAGCAAGCCCCGCGGAAGACGCCCCGCGATCGTAAATTTGGGCCAACCCGTTCCAGGTGCGCGGTTGACGGTTGCGGAAATCCCGATTAAATTAGATGGGTAGAATCGTGGCTCTCCCGATCATCGGGAACGCGCTGCGATTCGTTTTTTTCCTCGCCTCGGGTGGGAGATCGTCCAACGGTAGGACTCCAGATCCTGGATATGAGTTAAAACGAGTGATAAACCGTTCGGATCGTTGCACTTAGCTACAAATCGAAGTCTCTGCAGGTATCGTGAATTCAATCCTCGTTTCATTCATGGTGTGCATGAGGTCCTCGATTTCTTTCGGGTTCATCGGACCACCAAACGACGCGCACGCCATCATCAGCATCATGAGTACCTTTAGCCATTTGCGTTTCATCGACACAGATTCCTCCGGCCATCGGCGGGGAATCGCGTGAACCTTACGTGTGAACGCAACTCGCTCCGCAATCGTTGCTGTTGTGTGGGACCGAGGCCGCTTTACGGCGGCTAGATGCTGCGAGGATTACCGTGCAGGAGGAGGACGTGGCGAGAAGGCAGGTATCACTACGGACTGCTGCGTAGTCCTCTTTTCGTCAACGAGTGGCAGGAGAACGCTTATCGCGATCGCAATCAAAAACCACAGAGTGATGAGGATGGCGAGCGGTAGGGCCGCTGCACCCGGCGTCAACGCCGCGAGGAGCACCACCGCCAGACAGAAGAAAACTGCCACACGCCGAACTTGAGACATTCCACTCATTCTTCTGCAATCATACGCTGAAACGGCGTCGGCTGAAACCGACTCTCATTCGGTAGTGTTTTCCACGCGGCGAGGTTGAAAGAGAGGGGAGAATTATAGTTAACGACCGGCCATCTTCTTGGCCATGTGCATCACAAGCTTGCGGTGCTCCTCATCAGTCTTGCCCAACATGCGGCGAAGCTTGTTCAGGTATCGGGCGTCTTTGCCGGCGCTGCCCCACGCAAGGTCATCCGACGACTTTCGTTTGGGGAGGTCCGGTAGCTTGGGCGGCTCGTCACCGTCATAGAAAAGCTGGTACATGGGAATCTCCAGAGCCCTAGCCATCTTTTCCATCGTTTCAATGGCGGGAACGGTGTGCCCGTTTTCCACGCGGGAGATATAGCAGCGAAGCAGGCCGGTGCGCTTTTCGATTTCGCCCTGGGAGAATTTTTTTTCTTCGCGGAGTGCGCGAAGGCGGTCACCGATAATCATTGGATATCCTCCTCGGGCGGAATCTGTAGAAGTGCTTACTGCATTCTATAAATCCCAGATTTGTATCTATGTCAAGCGGACGGAGGAATTGGCCATACTGGAAAGGGGCCCCTGGTAGGGAGCCCCTCGGAGCGCAATCTGATTATTGGTTCCCAATACTGCGGAGCCGACCGCACTCCTACATTGCGACTATCTTGTGTTCCATCAGGCTCTCATGCTGTAAAAAGACTGTAAAAGGATGTAAAAAGGATGACCTTGCTTGCATCGCCAACCAGGCTATTTCGAAACACAACACTTGCGGTCGACAAACCCTTCCTGAATTGCCGAATGGCATTTCCTATCACGGATACCGAAGAGAGAAAGCAGATGGTACCGGAGAAAGGAGTCGAACCTTCACGACCTTACTTCCAGCCCACCGAGTCCGTCTGTGGTAAATTAGCCGCCCGGAGGATTCATGAATATCTTGGCGGCATTGTAAGAGGAAGCGTCGAAGCTGCAACGACAGTTAGACACTGTGCTAGCAGCGATAAAGATTTTAGGTGGTAAGGGTGGCAGCCGCAAGCCGATTGGCAGGAAGAAGCGGTTCATTTCAAAAGCCGCGAGAGCGAAGATGGCTAAGGCACAAAAAGAACGGTAGGCGAAGATTAGGGCAGCGAAGGGTAAGGGGAAACCATGAGTTCTTCATTGCCGCCACCGATACATCTCGGAAAGCCTTTGCCCAGAGCGTGCAGGTCACGTACGCTCAGTTATGAGTACGGTTTGGTCAAGTTTCACAACGGCGGGAAGGTTGGGTTACAGGCCAGCGGACAGACAGCGGACTTCGACGTGGTACAGGTAGGCACGCTCGATGCGCATCGAGTAAGCAGCTAGTCATGGCAGGAACTCCAATCGAGGTAATCAAGAAGTGGGTCGGTCACGGTAGCGAAGAAATGATTCGTCGCTACACTCATCTTCGTCCTGATTTCATGCGGGATGAACTTGCCCGAGTGCCTGATTTCGCTCCTAAAAACGCATCAAAAATGATTGGGATTGCCCCGGTTGCCCCACAATTAGCAGTCGCGGTATGATGTAAGTCCAGAGTTTTCATACTGCTGGGAGATCGTCCAACGGTAGGACTCCAGATTCTGGATCTGGCTATCTAGGTTCGAATCCTAGTCTCCCAGCCAATTTTTCAATAACTTAACTCCGAGCAGCTTTCCTCGAATTTGGGGAAAGTGTTCCCGTTTTTCGACCCTCCAAATTTACCTCGATGGTGCGGCCGTCGGATTTAAAGCAACCGGCGCTCGAAGTCCACATCTGCCCACTTCATTCCCAAATACCTGCAGCATGCCTGAATGGACTAGCGAACTGTTCTTAAAGGCGCTGCCATCCTTCGGCGGGTACCCAGAGGAATCTCGAAAAGGCGTCCGCTACGCGCTAGGCAAAAAGCCGCTTGCCCGGATTAGATGCACCGCTTCGTGGCGATCGTCGGCGTCAACCTGTTTCATGATGCGGCGCATATGATTCTTCACTGTGAACTCCGACAGATGCAAGTTTGCCGCAATCTCTTTATTGCTCATACCCCTGGCGACGAGATCCATCAATTCGAGCTGCCGGTAGGTCAACACGCGCTTGGCACTGCCTGGTTCGCTGGAAACCTTCGCCCTCTGCCGGTATTCGCGCGACAGATGTTGAATCAGAGTCATGCAGAGTTTTGGCGGGCAGGCGGCCTCTCCCTGTGCCACCCCCCGGACGGCGGAGATTATTTCCGTGGCTGAGGCATCCTTTAGCACATAGCCACTGACTCCGAGAGAAGCGAATTTCAGGAAGACCTCAGGGTCTTCGTCCATTCCAAAAAGAACGACCTTGATCTGAGGGAGATGCTCGAAGAGTTCGCTGACCAGGCGAGTGTTGCGGTCGGAAGTCAAACAGTCCGTAAGAACTATTTCACAACGAGAAGCGGCGATCTCTTCCCACGCTGACCCGGCGCCCCGGCTTACACCGACGACGTCGATGCCGGCCCGCTTTTGCAGCAGACGCGACAGTGTTTCGCGAAGCAGACGGTTTTCCGCTATGAGGAATACGTTGATGCCGGATGGAGAGGATCCGTTGCAGTTCTCTACCATAGCACAGGGGCCTCATCCCCCAGATTTCGACCGCGTGCCGTGCCAGGGGTTATCGTTGCAATTCACTCGCAGAGAAAAGAGTCGAGTGTGCGCATTCTAAAGGCGGATTAAGTAGCTTGTCAAGCAATAAGCCGCGCGATGAATAGAACAAATGGTATAAAGGAATATTTTAGATGCACAACTCTCTATATTTAGCGCGAAATGGTGTCTTGGTCTGCTGACGTCCCGCCTTGCCTAGAGATTCATGCTAGCAGAATTACAAATGCGCGGGGAGCGGTCGAGCTTTTCTCCGGAGAGTTGGTACCGCCTTGGTACTTCCTTAGTCCTTCGGACTTGGTGTCTAAGGCCTGTGTATTGGTTCCGCCGGGTACCGGCTTAGCTCCACCACTGAATTCTGGCTGAACTTTTTTCGTTGAAGTGCACGTTCGCGGACAAAATCGCCCCTTGGCTCGTGTTCGGACCTACGGAGCCAGCTTGGTTCGGACCATTGGGAGAACGGAACAGGATTGTCATGCATCCGTTATTCTGGTGCCGGCCGTGCGGACCGCTGCATCTTTGATCAACCTTATCGTCTGCGAACTATTTCAATTGAACAGGCGTTCCAGGCGGCTCCGGCATTCTTGCAAAGAAGAGAGCAATGACTCCGATCGCCGCCACGGCCGAGTTCACTTCGAATGCCAGTTTGTAGCTGTGGTACAAGTCAAATAGTTTTCCGCCCAGGTAACCGGCCGGCGAGCAAAAAAGAGCCGCGAGCAACAGCATCATTCCGCTCACTTTTGGAAAAGCCGCCGGTCCGTAGTAGTGACCTGTGACCGTATTCAGGCAAATAAACGACCAACCGAACCCTGTTCCATAGAGAATCGCGGCGCTGTAGGCGATCCACAGCGCTGCTGGCGAAACTCGAATCGCCAGGAACGACCCCAAGAAATAACAGCAGAGGCCCAGCATGAACGCGTAACGCCCCTCCATGCCGTCCATCAGCCAGCCACCAATCAGCCGGCCAAACACGGCCCCCAGCGTGAAGAGACCCATGGCGAATGCGGCGTCTGCGGGGCGAACGCCCACTCCTTTCAGGTGGAGCAGCCAGTGAGCCGTAAAGAAAAAAAACGGGAATTGGCAGGCGACCGCGCCGGCGAGTATCATCCAGTACGCTCGTGTTCCGTAAGCCTGTTGGGGGTCCCACAGAAATGTTGTCACCCGTGCAGTTGCCGCCGTCGCCTTCGCCGATGGCGCCGCGCCCGGCCCGCCGTCCACTATTTGGCCCAGATCTTCGGGACGCTCCTTCACAAACAGAAACGCGACAATTGCAGACAACACAGAAATCCCGGCCACAATCGTCCACGCTTGCCGCCAATTTCCTCCATTCGCCGTCAGGATTCGGTTGATCAGCGGTGCAACGAAAAAACCCGCGAATCCAGAAGCCGATAGCGTCACCGCCATGGTCCTTCCACGATAGCGGCTGAACCAGCGCGTGACGGCCGTAGCTGCAGGAATGATGGTGCCGAAACTGATACCCGTCGCCGTGAACACCCCAAATCCCACCCAATAGTGCCAGGGCCGCGAAGCGATCACCGCGAGCCATAGCGCGCCAACAAGAATCAGGGCCGAACCAATCCCGAATGTTTTGCGAATGCCCCATTTAACAATGGACGCTGCAACAAGGATCGAGGGAATACCCACAAAGAGGTTTAAGAGCGTAAATCCCAGCCCGAACATGCTGCGGCTCATGGGGATTTCCTTCAACATGTAGGTGTTGATCACCGCGCCGCCGTAGAGCGGGAATCCCATGTTCAGAAAATCCAGAAGCCAGAGGAAGAAGACAAGCTTCCAACCATAAAAGCCACGTTCCGAAGTCATATTCAGTTTTGTCCGTCGCACGGTGGGTGCGTGCAGCTCTGGTCCTACAACAAACGGCAAAGACCTATGAGGATATCAGTTTCTTGAGAAGTCAGGAAAAACAGGCACTCCTCGTCCCTGGGGAAAACGGCGCGTTCAGACGGTCCAGCGGGGCACGCCGCGAAAATTTCTCACGCGATCATTCTTCCAGCGAGGTTGCTCTCGTGGTCCCAGGCGGCGTAACCGAGGTTACGCCGGCTCAGAATTGTGTCCCCGCGAAATGGCCAAGTTCAATGTGAAACAGAGTTTCATATGAACTTCGACGAAATTCTATCTACAATGCCGCGGTCAAAACGATTCTTGCCACCTCCCCGATTCCGGGATCCATGCGCTCATGAAGCGCAACGGCATGCCCCGCTTCACGTCCGCAACACTGAGCAAGTAGGCGGATTTGCTGCACGTCCTCGATCTGACGCTCCGTCAAGGCTACGCAACGGATCATGAGGAGTTGGAAAGAGGACTTAGCGGCATTGCGGCGCCGGTTTTTATGCGCGGCAGCCATCTCGTTGCCGCCGTCGGGATGGCCGGTCCCACGGGGAGGTTCGCCATCTTCGTGGGATGCGACGCCCATAGCGACAGCAATCCGGTGACCGATCGCGTGGGACTCTCCGCCCGGAATACCTACTGGGCGACAAGCCGGAGACGTTCGATCACCGGCTTTTGCAGGCGATCAAGTTCCGCGAGAAGCGGAGAATCGACGTGGCGTTGGATGTTTTCAATGACTTGAATAGGCCTAACGTAACCGATGTCAGGTCCGTGTATGGCACATACAACTTCTGCGATGGGCAGATGCCCACGCGATATAAGGATGTTGCTTCGCGGAAAATTCAGACGGACCCGTTGTCGTTCATCGGTACGTGCCCGGCGGCGGTTCCTCCATTCCCGAATCCGGGCTTCGGCGCACCGAGAGTGATGTTCAACCCGCGGCAACTTCAATTGGCGCTGAAATATTGCTTCTAAGATTGCGAGGCGGGGCCGCGGGCAGGGAATAGCAATACTGATCGAGAATCCGAATTGACTATTCGAAAGCGTAGCGCGTGAAGCTCTCGCGTTCGGCCCGGACATCATCTCCGCGCAGCTCGCGCAGCGCATAGGTCACAAATTCGACGGTAACTCTCTTGCGCCAGGTCATGTCGAAATCCGTGTTGTCCAGCGGTTTGGCGATTCGAGCCGCGAGAGCGGCGGCTTCCTCGATGGTCTGCCGATTCAAGGGGCGGCCTAGCAGCGATTTTGCCGCATCCGCAGCGGACAGCGGACGGCAGGCTGCCGCGCCCACGACAATGCGAGCGTCCTCGACCACGTTATCTCTGGAGAGGTGCGCCGCCGCTGCAACGGAAAGCACGGGAAAGTCGAAAGAGCCGCGGCGCCGGAGTTTCCAGTAAGTGCTCTTCCATCCGTGCAAAGAATCCAGCAATACTTCGGCCAGAATTTCATCCGGCCTGCGCTTGATATAGTCGATCCCGTCGTTGTTGTACAAATCGCAAAGTAGGACCTCGCGCTCTCCCGACCGCGACACCAGCCGGACTCGCGCCCCGAGCGCCATCAGTGCCGGGCCCGTATCCGTCGAGGAGACCGCCACGCACTTTGAACTTCCCGGCGCGACCCAGCATTTCGTGCCGTCTTTTTTCAGGCAGAAATTGATCGACTTCCTCCACTCGTAGCTTTGATCGTAATAATTGCAGCGCGTATCCAGACAGATGTTTCCGCCGAGCGTCGCCATGTTGCGGATTTGCGGAGTGGCCACAAGCGAAGCCGCTTGCGCCAGCGCCGTAAATCCATTTTGAAAGCGCGGGTCCGCCGCGATGTCGGAGAGTGCCAGGCAAGCGCCGAGCCGCAAACCGGCACCGCTTAATTCAATTTCGCTCAAGGATTGAATGTGACGCAAGCTCACCAGCGTCCGCGGTACTTGTTGCCGCCTTTTCATGTTCGGCAGCAGGTCCGTGCCGCCGGCGAGCGGCATCGCATTGGCCCTCTCGCCGTCCAGAATGCGCGCTGCTTCTTCGAGCGATTGCGGCGCGCGGAAGTCAAAAAGTGGCAGTCGCATCATGGCGCGAGTACCTGCTCTTTCTCCTGGCGAGGTTTTTGCCTACGGGGAACGTCGTTCACCGCGTTTCCGTCGCCCCCTTCCCATGGCGGCGGGACGCGCAGTGCCTCGGGCCAATTGACGTGCGGAAAATGGTTCGGTCCAAAGCGCGGGTCACGTCCCGCTTTCTTTTCCGCAAGGGCCTTCATGATCTTTTCCGGAGTGACGGGGATTTCATCAATCCGCACTCCGACAGCATCGTAGACGGCGTTGGCGACCGCAGGCATGATCGGCAGGAGCGGGCCTTGGCCGACTTCTTTCGCGCCAAAAGGGCCGTGAGGATCGGGCTCTTCGATCAGCTCGGTAATCACTTCGGGCATGTCGAGCGAGGTCGGGCTCTTGTATTCGAGGATAGAAGGAAATTTGTGCACCAGTGCATGAGAAAGCTTTTTCGGAAGGCGCCGGAATTCTTGCTCCTCCATCAGCGCTTCGCCGAGCCCCATGTAGACGCTGCCTTCGACCTGGCCGCGCGCTAGTGCAGGATTCAACGCGCGGCCGATGTCGTGGGCAATCCAAATCTTTGGAACGGTGATCCACCCGGTGATGGAGTTCACTTCGACTTCGACGACAGCAGCGGAATAAGAATAGGTGGGAGACGGCCCCACTCCGCCGCCCTTGTACAAAGCGGGAGACTTCGGCGGAGTGTAGGAGCCCACCGTGCCGATCGTGCCAAAACGAGCTTCTGCCAGGCAAACAGCTTCCTGAAAGGTGACCCCTTTCTCCGGGGCGGCGGAATCGAATACGCGTTTGTCAATAAAGCGCAGCCGTTCCTTAGGTACTTCAAGTTTATCCGCTACGGCGGCGGCAAGGATTGCTTTTCCGCGTTCCGCGGCCTGCAATGCTGCGTTTCCCGCCATCAGCGTGACGCGGCTCGAATACGATCCCAGGTCCACCGGCCCGAGGTCGGTGTCACCGGTGAACAGCCGAATGTCGAAAGTGTCGATGCCCAGAACTTCGGCGACAATTCCCGCTAGAACATCGTCTGATCCTTGCCCGATCTCCGTCGCTCCGCAAAAAATCGAAACGCCGCCGCTGCGGTCGAATTTCAGTTGCACCCCCGAGTGCGGCATTTTGTTCCAGTAAATGGGAAGTCCGGCGCCGGTCAGGTAAGCGGAGCAAGCCAGACCCACGCCGCGGCCTTCAGGGAGTTTGCGGAATTTTTCTTTCCAATCGGATACTTTGACGATGCGTCGAAGGCACTCGGCAAGATTGACGGTTCCCAGACGGAAGAAATTTGCCGTCACGGCGTTTGAGGACTCGACGATCCGGAGCCGCAGATCTGCCGGGTCGATCGTGAGTCTCTCCGCGATCTTGTCGAGTTGGACTTCCTGACCGAAGCGCGGTTGAGGAGTGCCATGTCCGCGCTTGGGTCCGCAGGGTGGTTTGTTCGTGAAAGTGCGGCAGCCTTGATAGCGATATCGCGGGATGTGGTACGTGGTGGTTTGCAATGCGCCGGCGTAGAACGTGCTGGCGACTCCGTACGAGCCATACGCGCCACCGTCGATCAGCGTCTGGAGATGCATTCCAGTAATCGCGCCGTCCTTTTTGACGCCGGTTTTGAATTTCATCAGGACCGGATGGCGGCCGCGATGACAATAGAAAACTTCCTCGCGTGTCAGGCAAATCTTGACGGGCCGATCGAGCAGCAGAGCGGCCTTAGCTACAACGATTTCGTGATTGAACGGATCGCTTTTCCCGCCGAAGGCGCCGCCGTTGGGCGTGGCGATCACGCGAATATGCGCGGCCTGCATTTCCAGCACTTTGGCGAGCGCGCGATGAAGGTAATGAGGGGTCTGCGTGCTGGACCAAATCGTCAGCTTGCCATCGGGATCCTTGATGGCGACCGAAGCGTGCTGCTCGATAGGGAGATGGGTGCTCCCCTGGAAGAAAAAAGTGTCTTCGAAAATTTCATCTGCGTCGGCAAAACCTTCCTCCACGTTGCCGAACTCCAGCGCCACGAGTTTATGAATGTTTCCTTCTTCGCCGTATTCGTGAATTCGTGGCTCAGGAGTCGCCAGGGCTTCCTCGGGACTGGATATCGTCGTAAGGATTTCATAATCGACATCGATCAAGTCTAGCGCTTCAAATGCTGTCAGCTCCTCGCGCGCGATGACGGCGGCGACCGGATCTCCCACGTGCCTCACGCGGTCGACGCAAAGAGCTTGCTCGTCCTGGCTTACCGGAAGAATTCCGTACCGCATGGGAACGTCCTTCCCCGTCAGCACCAGATACACTCCCG
>Ga0209118_1001540_pt1 | contig 10584 bp, 11 predicted proteins | sample BlaSpr_A8_Ref_M1_FD_187988 | JGI IMG/M metagenome (GOLD analysis project Ga0209118, IMG submission 187988) | Forest soil microbial communities from Thunder Bay, Ontario, Canada - Black Spruce, Ontario site 2_A8_Ref_M1 (SPAdes) (version 2) | ecosystem: Environmental > Terrestrial > Soil > Boreal...
CCCGGGTCGACCTCGCCCAGCTGCATCTGGATGAGCGCGGTCAGGCCGCCGATGGGCGTGAAGCTGTCGTGGCTGGAGTTGACCGAACCCGTGCTGGTTCCGGTCGTGGTGGCCTCGAACATCGCGGAGTAAACCGGCCCGAAGCGGACCTCTTTACCTTCCATGTTTCCGCCGGCTTGGGTTGATGTGTTGGCCTGATTGACCCCGACTGCGGATAGCGCGGGGTTGCCCTGCTGCTCTGCGGCGATGGAGATGAACGTAAACGAGGCCAGCAGGATGAACATGGCAGCCCCGATGGCGAGGCCCTGCCTGATTGAGCCGACCATCTTTCCGAAGGTCACACACAGGGCGAACGGGATCAGTAGCTCGAGGAAGAGCTCGAACTGGTTGGTGAAGCCGTTGGGGTTCTCGAAGGGATGCGCGGAGTTGGCGTTGAAGGGACCACCCCCGTTGTTGCCCAGGTCCTTAATCGCCTCCTGCGACGCAAAAGGCCCGACCGCGATGATCTGCTGGGCGCCACTCACGGTGTGCGCCACCACATATGTGCCCACGCTCTGAATCGCGCCTTGCGACAGCAGGATGAAGGCGATTACGACTGATAGCGGGATCAGGATGTAGAGGGTCGCTCGAGTGACGTCGACGTAAAAGTTGCCGAGGGTCTTGAGCGAGCGGCTCGAGATGCCACGGAACAGCGCGACCGCCATTGCAACCCCGACGGCAGCGGAAAGGAAGTTGTGGATCACCAGGGCGAGGATTTGCGACAGGTACGACATGGTCGACTCGCCGGTGTAGTTCTGCCAGTTCGTGTTGGTGGTGAAGCTGACTGCGGTGTTGAGCGCGAGGTCAGGAGCGACTGGGCCGAATCCCATCGGGTTCAGTCCAAAGTCGTTGAAAGGCAGATGGTTCTGGAGTCTGAGCAGCAGGAACGTGAACAGGAAGCTGACCGCAGAGACGATCAGCACCGACACGGTGTACCGGATCCAGGTCTGCTCCTCGTCCTCCTTCACGCCCATCAGCCAGTAGGAGCCGCGCTCGATCGGTCGCAGCACCGGGTGCATGAAGGTGCGCTCGCCGTTGAAGACCTTGACCATGAACAGGCCCAGGAACCAGGCGCCGACGGCCACCGCAACCCAGGTGATGACAACGCCGATGATGTCCAGGACCACGGCTAGAACCGCTCCGGAAAGAGCAGGGCGGCAAAGAGATAGAAGGTCACGATCAAGGCGACGATCCCGGTGATGATGTAAGGCAGCATTAAGGAAGCTGTTGGGGACTCATCGACGGATCTTCGGCGCCCATGCGGCCCATCTCCGGCCTCAGCTCCTGCGCTACTCGCTTTCGCATCGTCCGATGCGCGCGCTGCGTTGCTCGGAGCTTCAACCGGATCTGGACCACCTGGTCACCGAATCTCTCGCCGCTGATCCCCAACACCTCCTCAGGGCAGCCTTTCGAGGCCCTTTACGTACAGCAGGCTCACGATCGTGAACACGAGTGCAAGCACCAACATCCATACGTCGAGTGGCATGGGCATCACAGTATCGACCAAGGCATCAACAGGCGATCAACGAAACTCCGGGGCCGATCGCCGGCCATTTTGTGGGAAAGCTCTTGTTGACGGGTCGTTGACGCGACCAGTCGTAACGTCAGGTTCGAGGAGGTGACAGAGAGATGATTTCCCTTGCCGGAGGCCCGTTCCGCGTTGGCAACGGAGTCGCAGCGACCGGTGACTGGCGCGCAGTCGTCGCGTTCGTCGTTGTCATAGCGGTCGCTTTCGCTGCGATCGCAGTGCTCGACTACCGGACGAACAAGCGGCAGCCGAGCAGCAAGCGCGAGTCCGTTGACTCGAAGCGCAAAGCAGCCTGACGATACAGGCGACCTGGAACCGCCACGTGCGGCTCCAGGCCGGCCGATCGTTGACTCCCCGTTGACGGTCCGGCTCGTAGCGTGACGATGATGTTGGAGCTGAACGACGGCGTCATCACGAGGCGGGCACGCCTAGCGGAAAAGCTCACTGCGATGATTGAAGGCGACCACCGGGTGCGCAAATGCAAGCGCATCGACTTCTCGAACGAAGGTGGCGCGCTGGTGGTGATCGAGCTGACTCCCAACTCCGGCGCGATCAGCAGGGAAGCGATCGCTCGAGAGCTGGAATTCGCCATCTCGCAAGCAGAACCGGCGCTCCCCTGGGTCAGAGTTCAGGTCGGCTGAGCGGCCACCGCCGGACCCAATCTGTAGCCGCGACTGCCCGCGGTGACGATGATCTGGGGGTTCTTGGGATCCGCTTCCAGCTTGGAACGCAGCCTCTGCACGAATGTGCGCAGGTAATTGCGTTCATCGGCATAGGAGGGTCCCCAGACCTCACGCAGCAGAGTGCGGTGATCGATGACCTGGCCGGCGTGCCGGGCCAGCGCGGCCAAGAGACCGTACTCGGTCGGCGACAGCCGGACCTCGGCGCCGCCGCGCAACACGCTGCGATTCCCGAGGTCCACGACGACATCACCCAGCCGCACGACCACGCCCGGGCCCGGCGACGGCTGGGCTCGCCTTAGCACCGCGCGAATCCTGGCCAGGAGCTCATCGGCTCCAAACGGCTTGGCGAGGTAATCGTCGGCGCCGAGATCGAGGGCGCGGACCTTGTCGCGCTCCTCGCCGCGGGCGCTGATGACGATCACGGACGGAATCCGCTTGCCCTTGAGGCCGTCGAGGATCCGCCATCCGTCCACAAACGGAAGGCCTATGTCCAGCAGCACCGCCTCGAACGTCCCCGCCTGCAGCTCACGAGCGCCTGCGGCTCCATCGCCCGCCGTCCGCACCTGGTAGCTGTTGCGTTCCAAGATCGATCGGATCGAGCCTCGGAGGGCGGCGTCGTCCTCGACGATCAGGATCCGGCTCACGCCGGACCCGGAGCCTCGGGAAGCGTGAAACGGAAGGTCGCACCGGGCTCGCCACCCTTGTCTTCGACGGCAACCGTGCCGGCGTGGGCCTCCACCAGCCCTTTGACAATCGGGAGTCCCAGGCCCGTGCCGCCTGTGTGGGCGTCGCCATCGGCGGCCTCGGTGTGGAAGAACCTCTCGAAGATCTTCTCCCGCAGCTCGGCGGGGACACCCGGCCCGCGGTCGCTGACGCGAACGGTCACCAAGCCGGGCTCCTCGTGAGAAACCCCAATCGTGATTGGCGTCCGATTCGGCGCAAAACGGTCGGCGTTGGCGAGGAGGTTGTCGAAGATCTGCCCGACGCGCTTCCAGTCCGCCAGCACCTCGACCGCTGCAGCCTTTGCGTCAAAGACCAGTTCGCGATGTGGCGACGACCGATGTAGGCGGTCCGCCGCCGCGGTCACGGCGTCTCCAAGTACCAGGGGCTCGAGGTCGAGATCGAGCGCCCCTCCCTCGATAACCGTCATGTCGAGCATGTCGTCGACGAGTGAGTTCAGCCGGCGGGCCTCGCCGGCGATCGTCTTCAGTCGCATCGCAGCCTCCTCGCCGGTGCTGCCGCCGGTCGCATCCGTGCTCTCCGCCAGAATCGTTCCTAACGGAGTACGCAGCTCGTGCGACACGTTGGCGAGGAGCTCCCTACGCAGCCGATCCGATTCTTGGAGCGTGCGGATCTGCTGCTCGCTGCGGGCCAGTCGAAGGGCGGCGGAGGCTGCCTCGGCTTGCTCTTTGTTGAGCCTCACCATTTCGGTGTTGGCGTCACGGAGCTGCTTCGCCAGGGCTTCGGCCGCCATCAGGTGGCGCCGGCCTCTAGACGCCAGCAGGCCAACGACGACGGCGGTGACCAGGAATGCCGCCAGGTTCACGATGTCCTGCTCGTCGGCGATGGTCAGGGTGCCGAATGGAGGAACGAAGAAGTAGTCGACCAGCAGGAAGCTCATGCCGGCGCATACCAGCGCCGGCCACAAGCCGCTCACCACGGCGACCCCGGCCACGAGTCCCAGATATATGAAGACGTAGTCCCTCTGGATCGACCCGCTCAATCGCTCCAGCACGGCGGTTATCAGCGCCGGTCCCAGCAGCGCCACCACCCAGGTCGCCCACTGCTCAAGCCGGCGGTTTCGAGAACCCATCTCCACGCAATCGTATTGACCGCTGCGGACAGTGGTGGAATGAACCAGGCCGATCCGCGATAGTTGTGCATCGAATGCCAGCTCGTAAGGCCCGGCTCTTCGACGCGACCACCGCACGTGGCAAGCAAATTCAGCGGCGGTTGGAGAAGGAGCTCATCATCTGGCTCGCGACCTCGGGAGCCGAGGGACGGCCCCACGTGGTGCCCGTCTGGTTCTTGTGGGAAAGAGACTCCTTCCTTATCTACTCCGTGCCGGGTCGGAAGGTGCGGGATATCGAAGCCAGCCCCAATGTCCAACTGCACTTCAACACGACTTTCGACGGAGCGGATGTCGTGCGCGTTGACGGTACGGCGGCCCAATTGCGACGTCACCCGCCTGCACACAAGGTGCCCGCCTACATCCGCAAGTACGCGGCGCTGGTCAAGAGCTACGGTTGGACCAACGAGGCGTTTGCCAAGGAATATCACATCGTATTTCGGGTAAAACCAACCCGGTTCCGGGGCGACTTGTGAGTCACCCGCTTCGATTTGGCTTGAAGCTGTCGGGCCAGGACACCACGGTCGATACCCTCCGCGCGGTGTGGAAGATCGCTGATGAGGCAGGTTTCGACCACGTGTGGGATTTCGACCACCTTGCTTCTATTGGCGACGGCGGTCCCGACCGGCCGATCTTCGAGGGTTGGGCTCTGCAGGCCGCGATGGCGGAGGCGACCAAGCGCGCGCGCATCGGCTGCCTCGTGACCGGCAACACGTACCGACACCCGGTCGTCTTGGCGAAACAGGCGGTCACTGTCGATCACCTGTCCGGCGGGCGCCTCGAGTTCGGCATCGGGGCTGCCTGGGCCGAGGTCGAGCATTCCATGTACGGCATCGAGGGCCTGGATCACAGGGTCGGCCGGCTGAGCGAGTCGCTGCAGATCATCAAGTCCCTGTGGACCCAGGACCGAACCACCTTCGCAGGGCGGTATTACAAGCTCAACGACGCGATCGCGAACCCGAAGCCGCTCCAGAAGCCGTACCCGCCGATCTGGATCGGCGCTTCAGGCGAAAGCACGCTGCGGCTGGTCGCCCGCCACGCCGACGTGTGGAACGCAGCGGGGGGCGGCGACACAGAGAAGATGAAGGAGACGATCGCCAAGCTGGAGGATGCCTGCGGCGCGATCGGTCGGGACGTATCCGAGATCCGGCGCTCGCTTCAATTCGGGTGGGACGGGGCGGATCGCTCGTCGTTGCTAGATGAATCCGCCCGCTACCTGGAGCTCGGATTCACCGAGCAGGTCATCTACCTACGCGGTCCAGATCCCAGCACCACCGCCGGCAAGGTCGCGGATCTGCTCCCCGATCTGCGGGATCTGCAGAAAACCGCCTCCTGACACCGACTCTTCCCTGCGCCACAATGGGCGATGACGCAACTTTTGTAAGCAGGAGGTAGTCATGGCCGACAGCGTTTATCGCGTGACCGAGCTGGTTGGGACCAGCAGCGTGTCGTGGGAAGCGGCCGCGAAGAGCGCCGTCGAGACCGCGTCCAAGTCGCTCCGCGACCTCCGGGTCGCCGAGGTGGTACGGCAGGACATCACGATCGAAGACGGCAAGGTGACCAAGTACCGAGTCCGCCTAAACGTCTCCTTCAAGTACGAAGGCACTGCACCCAAAGCCAGACGCCGAAAGTAAATCGGCGCCCCCTCCCCCCGTTCAGGGGGGAGGGTTGGGGAGGGGGGCGTTACTCAGCTTGGCCGCAGCGCGGAGGGCCGTTCACTGGGAAGGGCCTAAGAAGCCGAACGCTATGGAGCGCTGGCTGCCATAAGCTGACACCCCGCGACCTTCATCTCCTCTAGGGCGCGCTGCCCCGCCTCGGCATTCGCAGCTCCACAAAGGTTGACGAGAACGCGGACCTGCAGCTCCTTTTTTCGCGCGTCGAGTGCGCTGGCGCGGACGCAGTACTCCGTGATCAGGCCGCAGATGTCAACGTGCTCGACACGCGCCTCTCGCAGTACGTCATAGAGGAGATGACCGCGCGCGTCGGCGGCTTCGAAAGCCGATTGGGCCTCGCCATGCCGGCCCTTGTCGACCACGACGTGAATGTATTTCTCTCGGACGAGGTTGAGGATGGGGGTACAAAGCTGGGCACCGGAGGTGCCGATGACGCAGTGCTTCGGCCAGGTGCTCACAAAGTCCGGCTGTTCGGAGAAATGGTTGCCGGGATCCTCGTGGTAGTCGCGGCTGGCGACTACGAAGGAATACTCGGATCGAAAATGACGCAGGTGCCGGGACACCTGTGCGACAACGGTTTTGCCGCCCGGAACGGCCAAGCTGCCGCCCTCGACGAAGTCGTTTTGCAAATCCACGATCAGCAGGGCGTTCTTCATGATCGGCGTCACCTCACCTTAGACTGGCGATGTGTCGCCGGTGATCGTAGCTGGCGCGCACCGATTCGGGGATGTCGGCGTGGCGGAATGGCAGACGCGCCAGCCTTAGGAGCTGGTGCCCGAAGGGGCGTGGAGGTTCAAATCCTCTCGCCGACACCACCCTCCCCGCCTACCTGAAACAGTCTGCAAGCGCGGTGGCCTAAAGTTCAGGTTTCATGGCATGCGGGCGGGCCGGTTCCCGGCCCCAAGGTTGACGTGAGCAGCAACGGGCACCACCACGTAGGCGGTTACCGCGTTTTGCGGGAGCTCGAGACAGACAGCCTCGGCGTGATCTACGAGGCTGAGCATCCACGCCTGCACCGAAAGGTCGCACTGCGTACCATCGGCCCGCACGTTGCCCGCGACGTCAGCTTCTCTCGCCGGTTTCTCCTCGAGCTGCGCTCGTACGTCGCGCTCGAACACCCGGCGATACCGAAGCTCTACGAGCTCGCCTACGACGGCGAGTGCCCCTACCTGGTCACTGAGATGATCGACGGCCAGACCCTCGACACCATGCTCGGCGACGACGTCAGATATGAGCCGCTTGGCGTGATCGGTCTGTTGAGGCCGATTGCCAGTGCCCTCGACTACGCGCACTCGCGCGCGACGATTCACCGTGATCTGAAACCAGCCAGCATCCTGCTGGCTAACGATGGCCGCACCCTCCTGACCGGCTTTGGATTGGGCACGGTGGCATCGTTCAACACCGGGCCGGGTGCGGGCGGGCCGGTGGCACCCGACTACGTCGCGCCCGAACGCCTGGTCGGGCGTGAGGTGGATGGACGCACCGATGTCTACTCGCTGGCGGCGATCATCTTCGAGGCCGTGACAGGACGGAGACCCTTCTCGTCCAAGAGCTGGATCGAGACGTTGAGCCGCCGCCTGTACGAGCCTCCACCGAGTGTTCGAGACGTGGTGCCGGAGCTTCCCGCAGCGTTCGCGACCGCGCTTCAGCAGGCGATGGACCGCGATCCCGGCCGGCGACCGAACTCTGCGGGTGAGCTTCTCGATCGCCTGGAGTCGGCGCTCACCGGACGAGAGCCGGATCGCGGGACGGGACCGGGCCGGTTGAGGGCCGCTACGGGGTGGTTCGGCCGTCGATCATCAAAACGCCAGAGCACGTAAACAGGCGGTCGACAACGAAACCCGGGTTGATGTTGGTCGGATCCTGTCCGATCGCTACACCGATTTGCTGAACGATCTGCTGAGCCGGGACGCTCAGGCCGAACACGGTTGCGCCCACGGCAAATATCTCGAGCGCTCCGCCATGCATGGCGAGAACGATGGTGCCGGTCCAGCCCACACCGTTGTACGTGCCCGTGCCCGTGACGATGGCGCCGGCCAGAGCGCTGCCGATGATCGTGAGGTTGAGGTTGGAAAGACCTGAGACATTGATCGCACCCGCGAGGTCCTGCGATGTGTAGCCCTCACGAACCGCGCGGTTCTGCCGGATGTTGGAGGTCGTGCACTGTTCCAGCGCGGCCACGCTCAGGAACGGCACCTCGCCCGCTGTTCCCAGTCCACTGACGCCCGCAACCGTGATCTTGTAGATCCCGGCCGGCGCGTTGATAACGACCACCAAAATCGGCGAAGCGCCGGAGCTCGTGTACTTTTGGTTGTCGGGAGCCTCGACCGTGAGCGACATCGAGCTCCCTGGGTAGCCGAGCGCGGCCTTGACGAGCCCGCCGCCGGCAAAGCTGTACGTGTAGACCTGAGTCTCGCCATTGTGAATTGGCGCGCCGACGTAGTCCTGCTCCGTGCCGGGAGTAGTGCCGGCGCTGATCGCGTCTGACGCCTGCAGCTCAGGCCCGAACGGATCGTTCGGATCCGGCTGGATCGGACCGGGGTTGCCTATGTTTCCCAGCGGATCGGCGGTCGCCTGCTGGCCGGCCACGAGGTGGACGTGGTTCTTGCCGTCAAAGTCGAGCTGCCCGTCGAAGAGCTTCACCAGCATCGTCCCGTCGGCCTTGATGAAGACCTCGAACTTGGTGCCGCGCACAGAAGCGACGGCGGCCTGCCCGGCCACCTTAAAGGTCGCGCCCGATACGAGGTGCTGAACGTTGGTCAGCGTGCGACCTATCTTCTCGGTGATCGAGACGTCGTGTAGGTCCCCGGCTTTCGAGAAGTGCGCGGCCGTAAGTGTGATCTCGGTGTCGCTGGCAAGCCGGGTCAGCGTTCCATCAGGCAGCTGGAGTGCTCCACGGCCCTTGGCATCGGTTTTGACGCCGTCTGCCGGCTGGACGATCGATCCCGTGGCGCCTGTGACGAAGGTGCCGCCGTTGTGGGCGACCGAGACGTTCGGCTGGAAAACCGTCAGAGTGGCGTTCGCGTTGACGGCTGCCTGCGCGCTGGAGTTGAGCCAGTAGAACCCTCCGCCCACGATCACGACGAGGATCACCAGCATGATGAGGAAGCGGAGCCCACGCCGGCGGCGTGGCGGGGTGCGGGCGGCTACTACCGACATGGTGCTTCGGAACGATACCTAATCAAATCGCCAAAGTGGCGGGCTTAGCGGTGCCCTTCGATGACCATGGTTCCGCCGTCGGGGCCGTTGCACGAGTACACCCGGTCGACCAGGAAGTCGGTTGGTATTGACGACATCGAGGTGCCCGTTACGGGAGCCACCTTCGAGACCACCCCCGTCGTCACATTGATGCCTTTGATCGTGACCTGCGTCATGATCGCGCCGAGGTAGGGGCTCGCGGCGTAGAAGACGATGGTCCACGAGAGCGGGACGCCGCCAAAGTCTGACGAGTAATAGATGCGAGCCGAGGTGGGTGAGGTGCCCTGGACCTGGAGGGTGACCCCGGAAGCGCCGGCCTGCTGAATCGCGTGGGCGATCTGGGCATTGGACCACGTGGTTCGAACGACACTGTTGGTATCGACGTTGCCACTCGCGCAGGCGGCGTCGGTCGCAAATGACAGCGAGTACGGTTCGCCTCCTGACGGCAAGCTGATCCCGGTCACCACTGCTCGATAGAGCCCGGGTGGGCCGTTCGGGATCTTGAGTAGCCGGGGTGGCGGTCCTTGCGACGAGTGCTGGGTGCCGTCTGGAGCAGTGACGGTCACGCTCATCAGGCTGCCGGGGTAGCAGAAAGCCAGGCTGAGGTTGCCGCCGGTGGATTCATAGTCCTGCTCGGCGGTCTGGCCTTGAGCGAGGTTGTCGCCGTCGACGGTCTGCAAGGTGCCCGGGTTGTTGCCCGCGGTTGCGGCCTTGGAGCATTGCGCGGAGAGCGGGTACGGATCCTGGGCATCGCTCCTGATCGGTCGCGCGGCGGACAGCTTGCCGTTGGCGTCGGCGTCGATCTCCTGCCCAGCGGTCAGCGTCACCGTCGTGTTTCCGCTCACTGTCACAGTCCCTTCGAACACCTTGATGAGGTTTGTCCCGTTGGCGCGGACCAGGACCTCGAACTGGGTTCCGCGTACTGCGGCGGTGACGGAGTGGCCGGCGACCTGGAAGGTCGCGCCGCTCGAGAGGTGCTGGACCGCGCTGAATGTTCGCCCGATCCGTTCCACCACGCCGGCCGACTGCAGCTTGCCGTCGTGAGTGAGCTGAACAGCGCTTACCGTGATCGTGGTGTCGGGCGACAAGCGCACGTACGAACCGTCAGGAAACTGGATGGCGGCCCGCCCGGAATGGCCGGTCCTGACCGAGCTGCCCGCGTTCAGCTGCTGCCCGGGAATGCCGGCCTTGTAGCCGGAGTCACTCGTGCCTACGTCGACCGGCGCCGCGATCAGGATGAGCGACGCCGGTGAAGTTACCGCCGCCTGCGCCTGCACGATGAAAAGCCAGTAGCCGCCACCTGCCACCAGCAGCGCCGCCAGCACCACCGCGAGGAGGCAGCCGCCGCAGCCGCAGCCGCAACATCCGCGGTTCGACTTGACCGGTGGCGGGGGCTGCGTGTTGACCGGTGCCGGGGGTGGCGCAATTGCCATCGCCCGGGAAGGTTAGCTGGACGCGGTCGTGAAGTCGACAACAAGGCGCGGCGGATCCGCCAGCGTGAACGTCCGCAGGCAGGCAGCGGTTTTCAGACCCAGGCCCCATGAGAGGTAGCCCTCGAAGTCGCCGGTGAGCCGGGCCTCGTTCAGCACCATATAGTCGGCATGAACGAAATCA
>Ga0209118_1001541_pt1 | contig 10580 bp, 9 predicted proteins | sample BlaSpr_A8_Ref_M1_FD_187988 | JGI IMG/M metagenome (GOLD analysis project Ga0209118, IMG submission 187988) | Forest soil microbial communities from Thunder Bay, Ontario, Canada - Black Spruce, Ontario site 2_A8_Ref_M1 (SPAdes) (version 2) | ecosystem: Environmental > Terrestrial > Soil > Boreal...
CGCAATGGAATTGCCGGGCTCGTAGAGCGAGCTGCTGATGCGGTAGGCATTGCCGATGATGAAGGTGACCGCCATGGTCTCGCCGAGCGCGCGGCCCAAACCCAGCATGATGCCGCCGATGACGCCGACCTTGGTATATGGGAGCACGACATTGCGCACCACTTCCCAGGTAGTGCAGCCGATGGCGTACGCGGACTCCTTCAATACCGGCGGCACGATCTCGAACACGTCGCGCATCACCGACGAAATAAAGGGAATCACCATCACCGAGAGAATGATGCCCGCGGAGAGCATGCCGATGCCGTTCGGGGCGCCTTTGAACAACGGACCCACTATCCAGATGTTGCCGAAGATTTTTTGCAGCAACGGCTGCACGTAGTCGCCGAACAGTGGCGCGAACACGAACAGCCCCCACATGCCGTAAATGATCGAGGGGATCGCCGCCAGAAGCTCGACTGCCGTGCCCAGCGGCCGCTTGAGAATAGGAGGACACATTTCGGTGAGGAAAAGGGCGATGCCGAAGCTCACGGGGACGCCGATCAGCAAAGCGATGGCCGATGTCACCAGCGTTCCGTAAATCGGGGCGAGCGCTCCGAATTCGCTTTTGACCGGGTTCCAGACATTGGTGAAAAAGAACCCCAGCCCGAACTTTTCCAGCGCCGGCAGCGCCGCGTAGGATAGTGCGCCGATGATGGCGAGCAACATCGCCAGCACCAGCACCGCGAACGACATGGTCGTGTGTTCAAACGCCCAATCCTGCCAGGGCGCCGCGGCTTGTCGCCGGGCCGGCGGTTTCGGCTCGCGCTGTCCGCGCGATTCGACGCGTAGATCCATCGGGCCAGGCAGTGTCATCGAAGCGGAAGTGTCCGTCATGATACTTCCCTTGCCTGGAAATGCGCCGGCCGCGGAGCCGCGGCCGAGAGGCGCCGAACTGCCTGCGGGTCCTTGCGCGCTGTAAGGCCCGCGGTGAGGCCCGCTATAAGGCCTCCAGCCTCCACTAGTTCCAGACTGGCTTGCCGGATCCGTCCTTGAGCTGGGCGCGCCACGCGTCGGCGATAACCTTGGTCACGCTGTCGGGCATCGGCACGTAATCGAGCTCGGTTGCCATCTTCTGCCCGCTTTTGAGCGCCCAGTCGAAGAATTTCAGTACCTCGGTGGCATTCTGCGGCTTGTCCTGCTTCTGGTGCATCAGGATGAAGCTCGCGCCGGTGATCGGCCAGCTCGTCTTGCCAGGCTGATCGGTAAGAATCTGATAGAAACCCGGCGCGTTCTTCCAGTCGGCGTACGCGGCCGCGGCCTGGAAGGTGTCGTCGTCCGGCTGTACGAATTGGCCCTCCTTGTTTTTCACCGAAGCGTAGCTCATCTTGTTTTTCTTGGCATAGGCGTACTCGACGTAGCCGATCGAACCCTTGATCCGCTGCACGTACGCCGCGACGCCTTCGTTGCCCTTGCCGCCCACGCCTTCCGGCCAGGCTACCGCGGTGCTGGCGCCGACCTTCTCTTTCCATTCGGGGCTGACCTTGGAAAGGTAATCGGTCCAGATGAAGGTCGTGCCCGAGCCGTCCGAGCGGCGCACCACGGTGATCGGATCGGCCGGCAGCTTGAGGCCAGGATTCAGGTCGGCAATCGCCTTGTCGTTCCAGTTCTTGATTTTGCCGAGGAAGATGTCGGCCAGAACCGGACCGGTGAATTTGAGCTGCCCGGGGGCGATGCCTTCGAGATTGACGACAGGAACCACGCCGCCGATGATCGCCGGAAACTGCATCAGGCCAGCCTGCTGCAGATCGTCGGGCTTGAGCGGCATGTCGGAGGCGCCGAAGTCGACGGTCTTGGCCTTGATCTGAGCAATACCTCCACCCGAGCCGATCGACTGGTAATTGAGACCGACGCCGGTCTTCTGCTTGTAGGCGTCTGCCCACTTGGCGTAGATCGGATACGGAAAGGTCGCGCCGGCGCCGGTGATGTCGATGGCTTGCGCTTCGAGGCCGAAGCCAACCAACGCTACCCCCAGGAAGGTCGCCACATAGCGCCTGATATTCATTGCCGGTCCCTCGCATTTGAGCAGCCGACATTGTCGCGGGCGACTGTGACAACGACATGACAGGCCGGCGCGAAAGGGCGACGCAGGCGGGCGTCTGAATCGACCGCCGTCAGCTTGCGAGCAGCGACGCTCCCGGCCGGACCCGGGTGAAGCGTACCGGGATTGCCTCGACGTCGAGCGCGCCGGCGTGTTCCCGGACTCGGATAAAGGTCGTTGCCGAAAGCTCTCCGGGCTCGGGGAAATCCGCTCTAAAATGCGCTCCCCGCGAATTCTCACGCGCGACCGCGGCGCGAACGATCGCCCGGCTGACTGCGACCAGGTTGGTCAGGTTGAGCCAGTCGTGCCAGGTCAGGTTGAACGCGCGGGTCCGCGCCGCGCTCGGCAGCGCGTAGCCGTGAAGCCGCTGTGCAAGCGCATCGAGGGACCTTGCCGCGCGCGCGAGGCTCGCCGCGTCGCGCACGATGCCCGCGTCGTCCCACATGGTCGTGTGCAGCTGTTCCCGGATCGCCTCCAGATCGCTGGCTTGCCCCGAGTCAAACGGGCGTTCGGCGCGCGCGATCGCGGCGTCGACCGCGCCTGAATCGGAAACGCGAAATGAACCTTCGCGGGCGACCCACGCCGCCATCGCGTCACCCGCGATGCCGCCGAAAACGGTGGAATTGGCCACTCCGTTGCCGCCTAGCCGGTTTGCGCCGTGCACCCCGCCGGAGTCCTCGCCGGCAACGAACAGTCCTGTCAGCGTGGTGGTGCAACCGGCGGCGAATTCGACGCCGCCCATCATGTAATGCGCGGTCGGAACGACTTCGACCCGTCCGCCGGCAAGATCGAAGCCGCAATCCGCGCAGCGTTCGACCATGCCCTTGAACTGACGTCGCACATTGTCGGCACCCAGATGCGCCATCGACAGCCAGACTCCGCCGTTGGGCGTGGTGCGGCCGGCGCGCATTTCGGCATAGATCGCGCGCGAGACGATGTCGCGCGTCGCACGCTCACCGCGCGGATCGTACTTCTGCATGAAGCGCTCGCCGTTGCCATCGAGGAGATATCCTCCGGCGCCGCGCAACCCCTCTTCCAGCACCGTCCCAGTCATCCGCGTATGCGCACCGGCGAGCAGCCCCGTGGGATGAAACTGGACCATTTCCATGTCCCGCAGCGGAAGGCCGGCGGCCAGAGCCATGGCCATTCCATCGCAGCTCTTGTCTCCGGAAGGCGTATGAAAGCGGTACATGGTCGGCCCGCCGCCGGTCGCGAGCAGAACGGCCTGGGCCTCGACCAGAACGTACTCGCCGTCGCGCATGTCGACCAGCAGCACACCCGCGAGCGCGCTAAGGTCGGCGGTCAGGATGAATTCCAGCGCCCGATGCTCTTCCAGTCGCGCGATGCCGCGCACCCACACCTGCTCCGCCAGGCGATTGATGATCTCGATGCCGGTCAGGTCTCCCTTGTGCACGGTGCGATCGAAGGTCTGACCCGCGAACGCTTTTTGGTGGATCGTGCCGTCGGGATTGCGATCGAAAAAACAGCCGATCTCGTTCTCGAGCTCATGAACGCGCTCGATCGCGCCGGTGACCAGCGTCCAGGCGAGGTCCTGATCCGGGAGCCATTTGCCGCCCTCGATGGTGTCCATGAAATGGCGCTCGACCGAGTCGCCGGCGGCGAGCGCGACGTTGTAGCCTCCCTGAACCATGCGCGTGCAGCCGCATTTGCCAAGCAAACCCTTGACCGCGATGGTGATCGACAGCGACGGATTCGCCGCTTGTGCGTGCAACGCGGCGAACAGCCCGGCGCCGCCCGAGCCCAGAATGAGTATGTCGGTGCGAAGACGGCGCATGCCACTAGACCCACGTCAGCGGGATTTCACACCCAGTGTCGCAAGCACGGCCGCGCGCTTGTCGCGCGCTTTGACGTCGACTGCGTCGTACAAGCTCCCGCCATGGCTGTCCATGGCCACCCGCAGCGGACCGAAATCACGGATGCGAAAGCGCCAGAGGCTCTCCGGATTCAGGTCGTCGAGATCGACGTCCTCGATCGCTTCGATCCACGTCGTCTCCAGCGCCGCGGTGCCTCCGATGATGGCCAGATACGCTCCCCCCAGCTCGCCGAATGCTGCGAGCGACGCGGCGCCCAAGCCGCCTTTGCCGATAACGAGGCGCACCCCGTAGTGCTGCATGAGCGGCCGCGTGAAGCGCTCCATGCGCGCCGAGGTCGTGGTACCGATGCAAACCGGGGCGTAACCGGTAGGATGCTGCGGCGACGGCGCGACCTTTTTCACGTTGGGGGCGGTGTGGATGACCGCGTGCCCGGCAAGATCGAATCGCGTGGTACGGCCGCGATCGAACATCGCGATCTGCGTCGCATCGCGAATGCCGTACAACGTCCGCTGCAGCGTCACGGTGTCGTCGACGCGCAGCGCGCGCGCTTGCGCCTCGGTGATCGGCGTCGTCAGGTCGTGGTGCGTCATGGTCCTAGAATCCGTACGTCACGCCGGCATCGGTGATGGTCGCGCTGGCCCGGCGCGCCGAGTGACACTGCATGTTGACCGCGACCGGATTCATGGTGATGTGAGTCGCAGCGAGCTCGACATGCACTGCGAACGCCGTCGAATCGCCGCCCAGGCCCTGCGGCCCGACACCGAGCATGTTCACCGCTTCGGAGAGCTCGGTCTCCAGCTTGGCGCCTTCGGGATCCGCGCATTGCGTTCCAAGCGCACGCGTCGCCGCAATCTTGGCAAGGTGGACGCACAAGTCCGCGGTACCGCCGATACCGACGCCGATGATCGTCGGCGGGCAGGTCTTGCCACCGGCGTCGAGCACGCAATCGACGACGAAAGTCTTGATCGCATCGACACCCTCGGCGGGAAGCGCCATCTTGAGCCAGGAGTTGTTCTCGGACCCGCTGCCCTTGGGAATCATCTCCACCCTGACACCCTCGGCCGCGTCGGCGTGATCGATATGGATCACCGGAACGCCGATGCCGCACGAGGTGTGCTCGTTCTTGCGCGTCAGTGGATGCACGATCGACGAGCGCAGCGGATGCTCGCGCGTCGCGCGCTCGCAGCCCTTGCGTATCGCTGCCTTGAGCGCGGTGCCGTCGCCGTCGCCGAACTGCACGCCCCGGCCGATGGTCACGTTGTAGATCGGGATCCCGGTATCCTGGCAGAGCAGGTTGTCGGTCGCCTCCGCAATCGAGATGTTCTTGATCATCGTGCCCAGAACGTTCTGTGCCGTCGAAGACGTCTCTTTTGCCGCGAGCGTGTCGAAGCCGCGCTTGACGTCGGGCGGCAGGATCTTGAGCGCCCGGATGTAGAGCTCCTTGGAGACGTTCTCGATCGTTTTCGGGTCGATCCGCATGGCGTTCCAGTTTATCCAGACGGGCTTTAGAACAAGTTGAGCGCGAATGCCAGCGCGCAACACACCGTCGCGCCGCCCGCGGCGGCGAGCAGCATGGCTTGCGATTCGCGCCGCCAGCCGACAAATTCGATGAGCAGTAACCTTAAGCCTCCCGTCAGGTGGGCCGCAAGCAGCGCCACCAGCGCGACCTCGGACGCCTTGACCCAGGGACGTTCGGTCCAGGCGAGGAATCCGTCCAGCGATGCATCGCCCGATAGCGCCGTTCCCAGCGCGAGGAAGTGCACGGGCAGGAAGAGTGCCAGCAAAAGACCGGTGACGCGATGCACGATCGACGCCCAGTACGCCGGATGATCGCGATGGCGCCAGGCGTGAAGGGTCATAGCGTCACCGCGGCGACGGCGCGCCAGCCGAGCGCCAGAAGCAGCACGCCGACCGCAACGCAGCAAGCGTCGGCGGCGCGTCCACGCCATTGCAGCCATTCCCCGGCCACGGTGCGCAATCCGATCGGTGCGTGAATCGCCACCGCAAGCACGAACAAGCCGTAAAACGTGGCCCAGCCGACGCTGCCGCGCGTACGCCCGAGAATCTCGGTCGCGGTCAGGCCGCCCCTGACCGCGACGATCATGGTGGCAAGATGCACCACGACGCATAGCGCAAGCAACGCGGCGGTCGCGCGCTGCGCGATCCACAACATCGTTTCCGAACGCGCGCTCACAGCGCTCCCTTGAGCGCGGCGCGCGCGGTGGCACGCTTCAAGCCGGCGATGGACGCGGTGGGTGACAAGAGCTTCGGACATCGTTCGGTACAGGTTGACTGCGTGTGGCACGCGTGGCAGCCGGCGTCGCCGGCGACGGCGGCGAGCCGCGCGGATTGATCGCCATCGCGGCTGTCGTTGACCAGCGTCCATGCACGGTTGAGCGCGGCCGGACCCAGATAGGCGGGATTCCACGCCACGACATCACACGACGCATAGCAGATACCACAGCCGATGCATTCGATGGCGGCGTCGATCTCTCTCCGGGCCGACGACGCGGGAGCGACCCGCGCCAAATCGTCGCGGCGAGTCGCGGTCGGCGAGAACTGGCCTTTGGCCCGCGCCCACTTGTCGAAGAATTCGCGCATGTCGGTCACCAGGTCGCGCACGATCGGCAGGTTGGCCAGTGGTCCGATGGTGAGGCGGTTATCCAGCGCGACCTTGGCAACGTGCGTGCGGCAGCTCCAGCGCGCCTTGCCATTCACGGTCATCGCGCAGGAACCGCACATGCCGACACGGCATGCGAAGCGATAGGCAAGCGTCGGGTCGAGCCGACGCTGAATCCAGGTGACCACGTCGAGCACCGTTTGCGAATCCTGGCGCGGAACTTGATAGCGCTGATAAGCGCCTCGCGCCCCGCCACGCCAGACGTCTACGTCGAGGTTGGAACTCACTGGCACGCTAGGTCCTCGGCGCGCCGTGATAGAGGCGCACGGTATGTTGCGCTTCAGCGAAGAAAAGCCATCGCTCCGCCAGCAGTCCGGCCAGGCAAACGATCGCCGCCAGCCATGCCAGCGGCGCGTTTGCCGCACCGGAGGCAATCCAGGCCGCCGGCACAGCAAAGCCGGCGGAGAGCGCGGCGATGCGCAGCGCGACAGCATTGCGGCGCGCCAGCACGAAGCCGAACTCGTCGGTGAGAAAAGTCCCATGCGAGTGTCCGACGTCGAACAATCGCGCCCGGGCCACTGTCATCCCCGGCGGCCGCGCGCCCTGATTCGCGTACTTGTTTGCGTGCTTATTTGCGTACTCATTGGGGTATTCCGGCACGCCGATCGCGCGCTCGAGCGTTGGCGCGTCGCGCGCGCCGGCCGTGATCGCGCGCCACTGTCCTATTTTCGCGATCAGCGCCGCGACGCCGAGCCCGCCGGCGAGCCAACCAAAAGATCGCTCGTGCGCCGAGTGGAGCCGCGCCAATCCAAGCAGCAAAACCGCGCCGGACCAGTGGCCCAGCAGCAAGTAATTGACCGGCGTCCACGCGCTGTACCACTGCCGGATAGGTTTGAGGCTTGCGTAGATCATCGCGGTCGACACCAGCACCGCCCACGCGAGCAGCGCAACGCCAAGTGCAGCCAGTGCGCGCAACACACCATCCTCGGCAGTCCAGGCCAGTGCGCCGTACGCCAGCGCCACCGGAAAAAGACACGCAGCGAACACCGCCTCGCGCGACAGCCAGGAAGTGCGAAATCGCGAGAACGCGCGCCAGGCATTCGCGGGCTTGGCAAGGTGCAGCACGGAGGAGGCGAGGCCTGCCGCGACGAGCGCCAACGCCACGGCAATGCCTTGCATCAGCGCATCCGACGGCAGCGCGTGGTCCAGCAAATCGCCGAGCGCTAGCAGCGCGAGCAACCCCAGGCCGGCGCCCGAGCTGACGGTAAAGAAAATGATGCTGAGCGATGGCTTCATGGCGATGTCGAGCCCGCCGCGCCTTAGCGCCGGATCACGGGGCTCGCCAGGCTCGCCAGCCCGCGTTCGAGGAGCGCCTTCACGTCGTTCGCTCCGATCACCGTCTTGGGTTCGCGCGGCGGCAAATACTGATTGACCGGTGCATATCCCAACTCGGGCATCAGGCCGAAGCCTCCGCGCTCGGCAGTCAGCCGCGAGACCTCCGAAGCCGGATCGTCAAAGTCACCGAAGAACCGGGCATGCGTGGGACAGGCGAGCACGCACGCCGGCTGCCGCTCCTCGGGTGGCAACAGCTCGTCATTGATGCGGTCGACGCAAAGCGTGCACTTCTTCATCGTACCCGACGCGGTGTCGAGCTCGCGCGCACCGTAAGGGCATGCCCATGCGCAAAGGTTGCATCCCATGCACTTGTCCTGATCGACGAGCACGATGCCGTCGTCGCGCTTGTACGACGCACCGGTGGGGCAGACCGTCACGCAGTCCGCGTCTTCGCAATGCATGCAGGAGATCGGAAAATTGATGGTCTTGCTGGCCGGATATTCGCCAAGCTCGTAGTGGCGCACGCGGTTGAACCAGACACCGGACGGCTCGGCGCCGAAGGGCTCGTAGTCGGACAGCGGGCCGCTCACCGGCGACGACGCGTTCCATTCCTTGCACGCGGTTGCGCAGGCGTGACAGCCCACGCAGGTGTCGAGGTCGATGACAAGGCCGAGTCTCACGATGCGGGCTCGGTGTGATAGCGCCAGGTGGACGGCCGCCGGCCGTTGTCGCCGGGCAATCGCTTCGGCATGGCGAATTTCGGCCAGATGCCGGTCTCGCCAACAGCACACTTGCTGACCTTGACGCGCAGGTCGAACCACGCGGCCTGACCCGTGACCGGGTCCGAGTTGGTAAGCCGGCGATCGTCGGCGCGCCCTTTGGGCAGCAACTCCGAGATCAGATGATTGAGCAGGAATCCCGCGGTCGCTTCCGAAGCATCTTCGTCCAGACCCGCCGTTCCCGCCTGCCTGCCAACGGCGTTCCAGGTCCAGACGGTGTGCGCCTCGACGCCTTCCATGGTCTTCAGCTGGCAGCGCAGGCGGCCATGGTGCGACTCGACCCACACCCAATCGAAATCGCCAAGTCCGAGCCGCGCGGCGGTGCCGCGGTTCATGTAAAGGTAATTCTCGGAGATGATCTGTCGCAGCCACGCATTTTGTGAATCCCACGAGTGGTACATCATCATCGGCCGCTGGGTGATTGCGTGCAACGGGTACTCGTCATGCGACACTCGCGCGCTCTCCAGCGGCTCGTACCAGAACGGCAGCGGGTCGAAATATCTGGCGAGACGCTCCTGGTCGGTCGGCGATGAGGGCTGCGGCCCGTCGTACAGGCCCTGCCCGGCGAGACGGAATTTCTGCAGCGGCTCGGAATACATCTGCATGATCACCGCCACGGGCGGCGTGCCGAACAGCGCGTGCTTTTCCGCGAACTCGAGGTAGTTCTTGTTCGCGAACCGGTAGTAGCGCATGTTGTCCGGCCAGGGATAGGAGAAGAACGACTGGTTCTCGATATATTTTTCCCATTGCTTCGGATTCGGCGCGCCGCGCAGATGCGATTCGCCGTCGGCACCGCGCCAGCCGGCGAGAAAACCGATGCCGGGAAACTTTTCGTAGTTGACGATGAAATCCTTGTAGTCGCGGAATTTGCGCGAGCCGTCAGCGCTGGTAAACGCCGGCAACTTGAGCCGCGACGCGAGCTCGACCAGCACCTCCTGCCACGGCCGGACGTCGCGGTCGAGCGCGATGACCGGATGACGGATGGCATCGGCCGCCGCATCCGGCTCGGAAATCGGACGGTCGAGGAGCGAGATCGCGTCGTAGCGCTCGAGGTAGGTGGTGTCGGGCAGCACGAGGTCGGCGAAATTGACCGTCTCGGAATGAAACGCGTCCACCACCACCAGGAACGGGATCGCGTAATCGCCGCGCTCGTCCTTGCGCACCAGCATCTCGCGCACTTCGCCGGTGTTCATGGTCGAGTTCCAGGCCATGTTGGCCATGAACAGCAGCAAGGTGTCGATCGGGTACGGATCCCGATTCGCCGCATTGGTGATGACCATGTGCATCAGGCCGTGTGCCGACAAGGGCGTCTCCCAGGAGTAAGCCTTGTCGATGCGCAACGGCTTGCCATCCTTGTCGATCACCAGATCTTCGGGCCGAGTCGGGTTGCCGTTCGGCATGCGTTTCAGCGGCATGTCGGGCGCGAAGATGATCGCCGGATCATTTTCGGGCAGCGAGCGCATGGGGATGCGCCGCGGATACGGCGCCCGCGCGCGGAAGTTGCCCGGGCCCTCGAGTGCGCCGAGCAGCATCTGGATCAGGTGCAGCGCGCGGCAGGTGTGAAAGCCGTTGGAGTGCGCGGAAATCCCGCGCATGGCGTGCATCGCCACCGGCCGGCCGACGACCTTGTCGTGGGTCCGTCCATGCATGTCGGTCCAGCGAATAGGGAGCTCGACCGTCTCGTTGAATGCGACATGCGCCATCTCGTACGCGATGCGGGTGATAGTCTCCGCCGGAACGCCGCACGCCGCGGCCACCTGCCCCGGCGAATAGCGCTCGTCGAGATAGCGTTCGGTGGCCAGAGAAAAGACACTCTTGGCAACGCGGCCGTCATCGAGCTTGACCGTCGCGAACAGCGCCGGTGCGGTCTCCGGTTCCAGGCCGTTGACCAGCCGCTGCGCCTGCTGGTCCCACACCAGCGGATGGTCCTCTGC
>Ga0209118_1001542_pt1 | contig 10579 bp, 10 predicted proteins | sample BlaSpr_A8_Ref_M1_FD_187988 | JGI IMG/M metagenome (GOLD analysis project Ga0209118, IMG submission 187988) | Forest soil microbial communities from Thunder Bay, Ontario, Canada - Black Spruce, Ontario site 2_A8_Ref_M1 (SPAdes) (version 2) | ecosystem: Environmental > Terrestrial > Soil > Boreal...
CTGGCGGTTGCGGGCCTCCAGGGAGTCGAGGACGCCGGACAGGCGCAGTTGCTTGAGCATGGGTTCGAGCGATGGCATCGGATTCATGGGTAAATCTCCTGTGTTGAAGTGTGGACTGCGGGTAAAGCACTGTTGAAGGCAGAAGGTTCAATGGAGCTGATCGCTGGGTTCGCGGCTAAAGTGCCCGCCGCCGAGGTAGGGCTCTTCCAGTTCGGCAACCTCGATCAGCTCACGCTGCTGGTCGAACCCGTTCTTGAGGATCTGCTTGACGGTGCGATAGGTCGGCGCGCCGAAGTTCAATGCCCGAGCGCAAGCGGCTTCGAGCCGCACGGAGCCGAAACTCTCACTCAACCGCAGCAGGCCTTGCGCGGCACGCAAGTGATCGAGGACGCGATTGCTGAACAGGGTCTCCATCAGCGCTCGACAGGCCGGCCCGACGAGCTTCGCTTGCGCCAGACACCATTGCGGGTCGCGCATCAGGAAGGCCACCGCATCGGGTGGCAGATGGTCTTGCACCGTGGATTTGGCGCCGGGCTTGAACAGCCGGGGATGCATGGCGACGAGTTCATGGTCGCGGTAGATGCGCACTGCGCTCGGAGCGATCTCCAGCCACAACTCCTGGCCGATGAGCTGAAACGGCGCCGAGTAGTAGCAGTACTCGAACTGGACGTGGCAGTTGCCGTGGAGCTTGGCCTTGGCCCACGCCGGGCACTCCGGTGCAATCGCCGGCAGCGGCTGCAGCATCGCCTGCTCGGTCTGTGTAAAGAGCGCCAGAGGACGCTCGCGCGTGGTGCCGTGGATGCGGTTGCCGGCCTCCTCGAGAATCCAGGCGCGCAATTGCTCATTGGCGTGTTCGAGGCTGTGAAACTCGCGCAGCGGCACGAAGCTGGACTTTACGAATTTCACTCCCGATTCCACGCGTCCCTTTTTTTTGGGATCCCGAACGGGACACGGATCGATTCTGAAGGAGTAGCCGAGGGCGAGCTGGCCATAGGAGCGCTGTACCTCGGGCTCGTAATAGCACGCTCGGGTGATCGCGCATTTCGGGTTGTCAATTCGAACGGAGAGCGGACATCCGTTCCACCATTCGAAGGCGTGGCGGTGGCAGGCAAGCCAGGTCTCGACCTTCTGGTTGCGCACGATTTCGGCGTATTGGTGACGGCTCCACGCGAGGGTCATCACGAAGATCCAGGTCTTTGTGACCTCACCGGTGCGCCGGTCAGTGATTACCGGGCCCTGGCCGAAATCCACTTGAGCGCTTTCGCCTAATCGGAAGGACTTCGTAATTGAAAGGATGATTCCCAGGCTGCGGAATTCGGCGGCTTTTTCGTGAGTTTGCTTCGCATTATGAGCATGTGGGATCTTGGGAGACTTTCTCCCAAGGAGGTTCCCATGACCACTTCAGCACCTGCTCATTCCGCGTTGATCGACAAACTCCGGCTGCACCTGAAGAGCGAGGGGTATTCCGCCCGGATCCAGCGGTGGTATCCGGCTCGCGCCCGTCAGTTCCTGGACTACTGTGACAGCGAGCGCCTGATGGCAGAGGCTGTCCGCTCGGCGCACGTGACAGAGTTCTTGCGACGGCGATATCGGCTTTTCCGTCGGCTGCACGGAGAGTCACTGCCCTTTCGAGAATGGCGCTGGCGATACACCGGCGCGGTTCACATGCTGCTGCGCCTGGTGCACGGGAAATGGCCGGTTGCAGACGCACCAGCAACTGCTCTCGAGGCCTTTCATCGTGAAATCGTGGAGAACTACGACACGTGGTTGCGGGATCTGCGTGGACTGTGTTCGGAGACGCGCACAAAGCGCACGACACATGCGCTGCGGTTCCTGGCTTCACTCGGGCCGCGCGCCGGGCAGGAGAACCTTGCGCTACTGAGCGTTCGTGACATAGATGCGTACTTGATCGAATGCTGTTCCGGGCTGCGACGCGCCTCCATCGAAGACTACACCGTCTGCCTCCGAGACTTCTTGCGCCATCTGTATCGTAGCGGGGCAACTGCCTCCGATATCAGCGGCACCGTCATCGGGCCGCGCATCTATCAGCACGAAGGCATTCCTTCGGCACTACGTGCGGAAGAGGTGCGGAGAGTTCTAGAAGTGACGCGTGAGGATCTCTCCCCGGTCGGTCTGCGTGATTACGCCATCTTGACCCTGTTGGCGACCTACGGGCTGCGGGCCACAGAGATCGTCAAACTGCGCCTGGAAGATATCGACTGGACGAAGGATGTTCTTCGCGTGCGCCACTCGAAGACCGACACGTACTCCGAGCTTCCATTGCTGCATGAGCCTGGCGAAGCCCTGCTTCGGTACCTGGAGAAGGCGCGTCCCCCAAGCGCTTATCGAGAGGTGTTCCTGCGCATCCAAGCACCGCGTCGGCCGTTCAAAGACGGATCGATCCTGAACTGCGTGACGAGCGCTCGTTTGCGAGCGGCCGGAATCACTCCGCAGGGCAGGAAGGGGCCTCACGCCTTTCGCCACGCGCGCGCGGTGAGTTTGCTGCGCTCCGGCGTGTCGCTAAAGATTATCGGCGATGTTCTGGGACATACGTCGGCCGCGGCGACCGGGGAGTATCTGAAGCTGGCGACCGAGGATCTACGGGACATCGGCTTGGAGCTACCGAGCGGGGTATCGCCATGACTCGTCCATCCGCGGTAGATGCAAAGCTCATTGAGCGGTTCCTGCGGACCCAGCACTTTCGTCATGCAGCCACGTCCAAGAACTACGCCGGCACGCTGCGCAATTTTAGCGGCTTCATTGCCAAGCACGACGCACGTGGTTCACTGACTGTCGCGACCGTGCAGAAATGGCTGAAGGAACGTAGCGCGAAATGGCCGGCGCACATTGTCTATCACCGAACGTTCCTGGTCGAGCGATATCTCGAGTGGCTGCAGGCCCAGGGGGTGATCACATCGAACCCATTTGCGGAACTGCATCGGCAGTATGGCCCGCGTACCACTCCAATCGTACGAGCCCTGATCGGCGATAACAGCAACGCAGCATTGGAGAAACTTCGTCGGCTTCCCCGGTTTGGAAGCTGGCTCGGAAGAGTGATGGAAGAGCACATCGCGCACATGCGCGCGCTCGGCTATCGCTACTACAATAACGAAGAAACGCTACTTCGCTTCGATCGTTTCTTACAGGAGCACCCGGAGCTAGCAGGGCTTTCGCTGAACACGCTCGTTGAGCGCTGGAGCGAAACGCAGCCGTCTCCGTATCACCTGTACGAAGCTCAGAGAGCGGGCCGCATTGTATCGAAGGCGATGCACCGTCTTGATCCCCGGGTGCCGGTCTTGCCCATTGGTGATGGCATAGCCCGAACTGCCCGCCAGCACCACAGGTCTGCCCATCTCTACACGGACGAGGAAATACAGAGGGTATTGAACTCTGCGCTGTCGTATCCATCTCCGAAGGCACCGCTGCGTCCAATCGTCCTGTTCACGATGCTGGTGCTTGCCTACTGCGCCGGTCTACGGGGGCGTGAGATTGTGGGTCTGCGGCTCGAGGATGTCGATCTGCGGGAGGAGACCATTACCATCCGAGAGACAAAATTCTTCAAGCACCGCCGCTTGCCTCTGCCCCCCGGGGTGATGGCCGCGCTCAAGCATTACCTTTCGTTGCGCGAGAAAGCCGGTGCACCGACAAGTCCGGGCAGTCCCCTGTTCTGGAGTCCGCAGCGCAGCCGAGGCTACTGCATCGGCGGAGTGAGAATCGTGCTGACTGATGTACTGCGACGCGCCGGGGTCAAACCGCCTCGGGGTCAAGTCGGAGCACGGATCCATGATCTGCGACACTCGATGGTGAGTCACCGGATGCGCGACTGGTACAAGGAGGGCATCAACCCCCAATCCAAACTCCCTTATCTGGCGACCTATCTCGGGCATAAAGACATCCGCTCGACGCTGGTGTATCTGAACATCACTCCGGAGCTTCTGCAGGAAGCCGGTGAGCGCTTCCGCAAGAACGGAGCAGCAGCCCTGCAGGCGGCGGAGGATGCTCGATGAAATCGCCCTCACTTGCCTTGCTGCTGCATGCGTTCTTCCATGAATGGATGGGGAAACAGAGAAATCTCTCTCGGCACACCATATGCTCATATCGCGACACCTGGAAGCTGTTCCTGCGATTTGCCTCTGAGCGTAAACGGCGCCAGATCGCGCAACTGTCGCTGGCCGACCTACACACCGGCGAGGTGCTCGCCTTCCTTGAGCACCTGGAGACAGACAGAAAGGTGTCTATCGGCACGCGCAACTGTCGGCTCGCCGCTCTCCACAGCTTCTTTGCCTTCGTCGCCCATCGCGAGCCGCTGGCGATCGCGCAGTGCACCGAGATCGCTGGCATCCCCGTCAAGAAGATGCCCCGGCCCGCCATGTGCTATCTCGATGCTGAGGAGATCACCGCCATCCTGCGGGAGCCAGACCGCTCAAGCCTGGAAGGACAAAGGGATCACGCGCTGCTCGCGTTCCTCTACAACACAGGAGCCCGAATCCAAGAGGCGTTGGATGTGTCTCCGCGGGCCATCCGGTTCGAATCACCCGCTCAGGTCGAGTTATTCGGGAAGGGGCGCAAGAGTCGAATTTGCCCCCTATGGCCGGAAACGGTGGACGTACTCAAGGCGCTGCTGAAACGACAGCCGCGAGCGGATGACGAACCCATCTTCGTCAATCGCTACGGTCAGCCGCTTGGCGCGGCAGGGGTTCGCTTCAAGCTCAAGCAATACGTTCAGGCCGCCGCCCGGCATCTACCAGCGCTCGCCAGAAAGCGCGTTACACCACACACATGGCGTCACAGCGTCGGCGTTCAGCTCGTCGCCGCCGGTGTCGACGTGACGGTAATCCGCGACTGGCTCGGGCACGCTCGACTGGACACTACCAATCACTACGCGCGAGCCAATCTGGAGACCAAGCGAAAAGCGCTCGACCAGGTTGATCCCTCGACCAAGCCCGGCAGCCCCCCACGGTGGAGGCGCAACCCAGAAATATTGACATGGCTTGAATCGCTATGAGGTGGCATGCCCGTAATGATTAGATCGTCTGCCACGCCGGCCTGCGAATACCGGGGCCGCGGGGCACTTGCTTCGCATTACGGAGTCCTTCCGATTAGGCGAATAATGGGAAGCTTTCCATTAGTGCCCTACGGCGAACTCCAGGATCACCGTGGCCTGCGGCGTCGACCGCCCCTCCCGCTTGAGGAACCGGTAGAGGGCGTAGACACTGCCGGTGTAGCCGTGATTGCGCACCAAAGCCCGGTGCACGGTCGTGGCCTGTATCCCCTGGGCGTCCCAGGCGAGCAATTGCTCCCGGAATGGTTCGACCGTGGAGAGACTCTGAGCTCTGCGCCGCGGTGCGGACAGGGCCGCGCACAGAGCCCCGTCGTCGGGCATCGGGCCGGTGGCGCCCAGCCACCCGCGCTCGCTGGCGAGCTCCCGTAGGGAGGCGACTTTCACGCGGCCAACCCCCTCCGCACGAGCTATCGCTCGGTCGGACTCGCCCAGCCGCAGTCGCTGAATAATCTGGCGGTATTGGTACATCCCGAAACTCCTATTGGCCATCGCGTTCCCTTCAGGCAAAAAACCTGGAGAGTAACGCGATCATGGGAGTTCGAGATCGCGATCTCTAAACCTTGAGTGGCTCCATTAGGCCGCCAACGGACTGGCTCTATTACGCCGCAAGTCCCTTGGCTCCATTACGCCGCAAATCTACTGGCCTCATTAGGCCGCAAATCCACTGGCTCCATTAGGCCGCAACCGAAATGGCTCCATATGGGCGCCAGTTAACAAGGCGGATGTTGAACATGCCGAGGCCAAGGAGCTAATTGCGCAATTGGAAAGCATGCAACCGAAGGACGATCATTACGACGCCAAAGTTATCGTCCTCGGCGAAAACATCGATCACCATGTCAAGGAAGAGCAAGATGAAATGTTCCCCAAGGTCAAGACCGCCAAGGTCGACATAGCGGCTCTGGGCGAACAAATTCTTCAGCGCAAGGAAGAATTAAAAGCACAGCTGGACGCGCGCGTGTCGAAGCGGGCGAAGGGCCAGAAATAAGGTCGACGACCCGCCGCCACATGTCCCTTGCACATACATCGCACAGAAAGCCGCGTTGCGCGTCTCTTTCATTTTGCGCGTAGTCGCGGAGATGAATCTGATCTTATTTCCCCTCTTACCACTTCAATTAAGGAAACAATCATGGAGCCATCTGAGAAGTACCCTAGCCCAACACATACTGGCGCTGCGATAGCAGATAGCATCAATCAAGCGGTCACAGGTACCCACAATGCGATCGACATGGTAGCCGGTGCCGCGCGGCCGGCGGTTGATCGTCTGGCCTCCGGTGCTCATGACGCGGTGAATTCGGCCTCCGGCATGGCGACTGACGCGGCGCAAAGTCTTGATAAAAAGGCCGACCAACTGAAAGCTTTGAATACTCAACTGATGGACGCTTGCCAGGACTACATTCACGACCACCCGCTCGCGTCGTTAGGCATGGCATTCAGCGCGGGTTTCCTGATAAGGCGCTTGTTGAGTTCTCGTTAGCCAATGGCGCGGAAAACGAACCGCCCGCCAGTTCCTTGCTGCGGGTGGTATGGCAATTTGTGGTCCGCCATCGCAGAGTTGCGCATTTGACAGACGGGTATTGAACTCACACAAATGGAGAATCGCATGGTAACTCAATCTGTTCAGCCGGATGTCTATTCAACCCCTGACGGGGGCACGGTCGATGCGCACGCCTCCGGTGTGTCATGGGGTGCGGTTTTCGCGGGCGCGGCCGCGGCCGCCGCGCTATCCCTGATATTGCTTATCCTGGGCTTTGGCCTCGGGCTGTCAGTGGTGTCGCCGTGGTCATACAACGTTGCCGCGATAGGCAAGTCGACCATTGTCTGGCTGGCCTTCATGGCACTCGCCGCCTCCGGGGTGGGTGGTTATCTGGCGGGGCGGCTGCGCGTCAAATGGGCGAGCGTGCATACCGATGAAGTCTACTTTCGCGACACGGCGCATGGCCTGCTGACTTGGGCGGTCGCATCGCTGATCAGTGCGGGCTTGCTGGGCGGTACCGTGCACTCCATTCTTGGTGGCGCGATTGAGGTGGGTACAGGTGCCACTCGTGCTGTTGCCCCTCTGGTCGCAGCCTCCGGCGTACCACGCGGTGCTCCTGATTCGGCCACCAATCCTACGGACTATTTTTCGGACATGCTGCTGCGCTCGGATCAGGGTGTCCCTGATGCGAACGCGAGCGCAATGCGCGGTGAAGTGAATAGAATCTTGGTTACCGATATGCGCGCCGGTAAACTCGCACCGGAAGATCGCGATTACCTCGCACGTATGACCGCAAAGCGCACGGGCATGAGCCAAGCTGATGCGGAACACCGGGTCGACGACATCTATGCGCGGCTAACCAAGACGAGCGCCGACGCGCAAGCCGCAGTCAAAGAAGCGGCCGACACGGCACGCAAGGCGGCAGCACATTCGGCACTGTGGATTTTTGTCGCACTCCTGTTGCGCGTTCATTGCGAGCCTCGCCGCGACCTTCGGGGGGCGTCAGCGCGACGGCCTACACGTCGTCCGTAGCTGATCTTAATTTGACCTTATTCAGGGGAACACTATGCGTTCAATTCTTCTCTACATGCTTAGCATTCCCATCCCGATCATCATTTTGATCGCACTGTTCGCTCACTAAACATTGCGATTCATTGGGTCGGGTTTAACCCACCTACGGCAGATTCTATGCCAATGATTGCGGCAAAGACCATAGCCTTGGAACAAGTAACTCTTTCAGTGCATTTCGTAGTTCACCGGAGACCTTAACCATGACACATCGCAAATATTTTTCCGCACTACTCTTCAGCATCATCTTGATGTCTTTTCTCGGCTGCGCCCCCACAACGACGCACGAAGGAACCGGAGAATATGTCGACGACAGCGTCATCACGACTAAGGTCAAGGCTGCGATACTCAATGAGCCCGGCCTTAAGGTGTCCGAGATCAAGGTGGAAACCTTCAAGGGTGTAGTACAGCTGAGCGGTTTCGTAAGTTCCAAGGCTGCCGAAAACGAGGCGGTCGAGGTGGCGGAGAGAGTCGAGGGCGTGAAAGCGGTCAAGAATGACATGCGGCTGAAGTAAAACAGGTGCGGAGTGCTAAACCATTTTCGGCTCTGGCGGGTGCAAAGGGCAATAAACGACAGGAGCATAGCAATGGGATTTGATCAAAAGGGCGCTTCGGTATTCCGTGTAGCGCGTGGCGAAGCAGGACAATGGGATGTGACTGAAGAGGGATTCGACAAGCCGCTCGCTTCATTCGATTCGACGCAAGACGCTCAAAAATATGCCCGCAACGTGGCCAAGACGAAAGAGGGCTCGACGGTTATAGTTTTCAATGAGCATGGCATTCGAATGCCTTACTAAGGGTCGGTTACAATGCGGCGCTAATCGGTCCGCTTGGCGTACACGAAAGGTTCGGCACTTCGTACTAATCATGTCATGTCGGAGTGGTTGGTAACCTAAGAAGTCCGCGGCTGCAAACGGCGTCCGGCAACGCGTTCACCAATGTACGAACAATGAATGAGGATCAGCCCGCAGCGGCGACCTGGCTGCAGGCGCTCAACGACTCTTTAGCCGCTGTTCAGGTACTGCATTCGGTTACCGTCGCGTAGGTAACCTGTCTTAGTGCCGAGCTTAGCTACTGTCTCGTCCAGTATTGTCTCAAGAAGGGAGAGGTCAACAGCCCACCCTCAGGTCGGTAGCGGGCCGTGCGTTTTGACAATGTCAACACTGCGCGGGCTGGTCCGCTGTCAGGTTCCAGGCTCTCATCACGTGGCCACCGAAGCGGAACGCCATACGCTCTATAGTAAGGTAAGGCGTAGTCGCTAAGCCAGCGTTCGCACAGATTTTTCCCGATCCCACTGGCGGGTCTTTGCCGCAGCAATGAACAAGGCCTCGTTGTTGGCATCCACAACGCCTGCGTCTTTTCCGATGTTGGCCTTCTTCAGCAAGGCTTGGGCGCCATTGTCGGCGGCGATCGCTTTGAGATGAGCGAAAGCGTCGCGCACAAACTCGATCGCGGCGCCTTCCATCATCAGCGCTTTGGCGCCTTCGTCAGAGAGGATCACGGCGACTGCGTCAAACAAGACAGAAGGCGTTCCCGCCAGTTGTCCGTCGACTGCCAGCATGGAGCCATCCGCCAGCTTCGCGCCGCCCACTTTGGGGGCTACGATCTTCACCGTGGCGCCGGCAGCTGTCGCGGCCTTGCTGATTTTCTTGACGGCGGCACCGTCTGAACCATCCGCAACCAGAATGCCAATGGCGCGTCCCTCGAGCGTGTTCCTCATCTTGCCGATGATCTGCAACGCGGGTGAAGGATCCAGGTCCAGCACCGGTGCTGCTGCCACCGGCGCATCGGGCATTTTTTTCAGTGCAAGGCCATTGGCGACGCGTTGGGCTAGGTCTTCTTCGATATGGCGCAGGTGACCGACCATGGCCTCGCGTATATGGGGATGCTCCACTTTAGAGAGCTCAAACACCAGGGCGGAGGCGATGTGCGCCTGCTCATGCTTGGTTTGGCTGCGATAGAACTGCCGCGCTTGGCTATAGTGATCGGCAAAGCTTTCGGCACGGATGCGTCCTTTTTCGCCAGTCTCGCTTAGCGGGGCACTACGGAAACCCTTTGTCGGCGTTTCGCGCGGGGAGTCTTCAGACAGCGAATTGGGTTCGTAAGCAACGCGGCCCTTCGGTTGCGCCATCTGCATGTGTCCGTCGCGCTGATGGTTGGCGAACGGGCACTTGGGTGCATTGATCGGGATCAGATGGAAATTGGGCGAACCCAGCCGCGAGAGCTGGGTATCGAGATAGGAGAATAAACGGCCTTGCAACAAGGGATCATTCGAAAAGTCGATTCCCGGCACCACGTGCGATGGGCAGAACGCCACCTGCTCGGTCTCCGCAAAGAAATTATTCGGCCAACGATCAAGAACCATGCGGCCGATTACTTTCAGTGGCACTAATTCCTCGGGAATCAGCTTAGTTGCGTCCAGATGATCGAAAGGGAATGTGTCCGCTTCTTCCTGCGTGAAAAGTTGCACCGCGAATTCCCACTCAGGGAAACGGCCCGCCTTGATGGCTTCAAACATATCGCGGCGATGGTAGTCCTGATCGGCGCCGGAAATCTTTACCGTTTCGTCCCAAATTGTGGCTTGCAACCCGAGCTTCGGACGCCAGTGAAATTTAACGAAGGTCGATTCGCCAGCGTTGTTAATCAGCCGGAAGCTATGAATGCCAAAACCTTCAATCATCCGGAGCGAACGGGGTAGGGTGCGATCCGACATGATCCACATCACCATGTGCATGGCTTCAGGCGTGAGCGACATGTAATCCCAGAACGTGTCGTGTGCAGTAGCCGCTTGTGGAAACCCGCGATCGGGTTCCATTTTTACCGCATGGATCAGGTCGGGAAACTTGATGGCATCCTGGATGAAGAAAACCGGGATATTGTTGCTGACCAAATCCCAGTTGCCTTCCTTGGTATAAAACTTGACGGCAAACCCGCGCACGTCGCGCGGTGTGTCGATTGAACCCGCGCCGCCCGCA
>Ga0209118_1001543_pt1 | contig 10575 bp, 8 predicted proteins | sample BlaSpr_A8_Ref_M1_FD_187988 | JGI IMG/M metagenome (GOLD analysis project Ga0209118, IMG submission 187988) | Forest soil microbial communities from Thunder Bay, Ontario, Canada - Black Spruce, Ontario site 2_A8_Ref_M1 (SPAdes) (version 2) | ecosystem: Environmental > Terrestrial > Soil > Boreal...
AAGAACCTCGAGATCCGCGACGAGATGCTGCTCAAGCTGTTCTTCGCGGACGCGATGTCGCCCAAGGAAACAGCGCGTCATCTCATCGCCATGAGCCACCGCCACGAGCAAATCGCCGCGGGCTTGCGCGAGCACGAGCCGATGGCTGCGGCGCAGCCACATCGAATGAAGTACGAGGTCATGAAGTTCGGCATCGCGCTCCACGACTGGTGTGCGGACTGGTACGCGCGTTTGGCCAAGGATCTGGAGAGTGGGAGAAAGGCGAAATGAAATTGTTTGGACTGCTTGCAAATGTCATCAACAAATTGCCGTGGGTGGTGGTCGGCGCGGGCATCATCTTCGCGTCGGTCGCCGGCATTCTCGGCGGATCGGTGTCGAAGTCCCTGCAGTCGGGGGGTTTCCAGGACCCTGGTTCGCAGAGCAGCCAGGCCGTGGCGCGGCTCGAAAACGCGACCGGTCAGCGGTCTGACGGCGGCATCATCGCGTTGGTCAGCCTCAAGCAGGGCATCGCCTCGGCCGATTCAGTCACCGAGGTCACCAAGGTCGCAAGCGTGATCACCGCGGAAAGCGACATCGACCACGTCCTGACCTATTACGTCACACATGCCTCATCGATGGTCTCTTCTGACGGCACCAGCACGATCGTGCTCGGCATCTGGAAGAAAATCAGCGACCAGGAAGCCACCCTCGCCGCCGCACGGCTGACCGCCGCGCTCAAGGGCGATCCCAACGTGAAGCTGGGCGGTGTCGCCGCGGTCAACGATCAGCTGAACACGACTGTCACCGGGGACCTCGGGCGCGCGGAGCTGCTTGCGTTCCCGATCCTGTTCCTTCTGTCGCTCTGGGTCTTCAGGGGGCTGATCGCCGCGTTGCTGCCGCCGATGGTTGGAGGCATCGTCATCCTCATCTCGTTCCTGTTCCTCCGTGGCGTCACCGAGGTCCACCCCGTGTCGATCTTTGCGCTGAACCTGGTCACCGGCATGGGACTGGGCCTCGCCATCGACTCGAGCCTGTTCATCCTCTCGCGCTTCCGGGAAGAGATGGCGCGCGGCGTGGAGCCGAGTGTCGCGATCGACCGCACCCTGCATACCGCAGGCCGGTCCGTGCTCTTCAGCTCGCTGACGATTGCCGCGGCGATGGCCTCGCTGACCGTGTTTCCGATCAACTTCTTGTGGTCGATGGGCGTCGGCGGCATCATCGTCGCCCTCACCGCATGTCTGGTCTCGCTGACCGTCCTGCCTGCGGTTCTGCGGCTCCTCGGCGGTCGCGTGAACTCGCTCGCTCCGCGCCGCTGGCAGCAGAGCGTCAGCCAGCAGTCCGACGCCCGAGGCTTCTGGTACCGGATGTCGGGCTTTGTCATGCGCCGGCCGGTGCCGGTTGCCGTGCTCAGCGCCGTGGTGTTGATCGCGCTCGGCCTGCCGTTTTTGGGAATCCGGTTCAACTCGGTTGACATCACATCGCTGCCGAGCGGCCTCGCTGCACGCCAAGTAGACGACGCTCTACATCGCGATTTCGGAGCCCCAAGCGGCGCCACGATCACAGTCGTCGTCGAGGCGCCGGCGTCAGATGGCGACAAGGTGCGGGCTTTCGCAAGCAGCCTCAACGCAATTGCCAATGTCACCAACGTCAGCGCTGCTCAGTCGGTCGGCGCCGGCTCGTGGACGTTCGATGTCCGTACGCCAGGCGGAAACTTCGATCCAGCGACCCTGACGATTGTTCGAGACATCCGCGCCGAGAGCGCGCCATTCACCGTTCTCGTCGATGGCCAGGCGGCGCAGTTCGTCGATCTGCAGGCGTCGCTTGCTTCCCACCTGCCGATGGCGGTCGCAATTGTGGCGCTGGCGACGGTGCTGCTTCTATTCCTGATGACCGGATCGGTCGTGCTTCCGCTCAAGGCGGTGGTCATGAACCTGCTGACGCTGAGCGCGGCCTTCGGGGTCCTCGTGCTCATCTTCCAGGACGGCCGGTTTGAGAACCTGCTCGGCTTCACGAGCCAGGGAGCGCTCGAATCGACTCAACCGGTCTTGCTTTTTGCGATCGTGTTTGGTCTATCGACCGACTACGGCGTCTACCTGCTGACGCGAATCAAAGAGGCGCACGACGCAGGGCTGCCCAACTCCGAGGCGGTGGCGGCCGGCCTTCAGCGGACAGGCCGGATCATCACAGCGGCAGCGCTGCTCTTCTGCGTCGCCATCGGCGCATTCGCCACCTCCAATGTGATCTTTATCAAGGAGCTTGGGATCGGGATCGCCGCCGGCGTCATCGTCGACGCTACGGTCGTGCGCGCGCTGCTAGTGCCGTCGCTCATGGCGCTGCTGGGAAACTGGAACTGGTGGGCGCCACGGCCGCTTCGGTGGCTGTACGAGCGGGTCGGCCTTCGCGAGGCATCGCCAGAGCCGGTCTAGCGCACCGAACCCCCCAGGGCAAATCAAGTCGATCGGAGGGCGTCTGTAGGTGACATGCCGGCGGCTCTGACAGCGGGATAGATGCCGGCGGCGCCGCCCACGACGACCGCTGCCATCAGCGCGGCCAACATGCCGGCGACCGGGATGAGGACCGCCCAGCCCTGGATGACGGCATAAAACACCGTGGTAGCCAGCCCGGACAGCACTCCGACGATGCCGCCGATGCTCGACAGCAGCAGCGATTCCGCCAGGAACTGCATCGCGATGTGCCGGCGCGTCGCTCCCAGGGCCCGGCGAAGTCCGATCTCCGTGCGCCTTTCCAGCACCGAGACGAACATGACGTTGGCGATGCCGACCCCGCCGACCAGCAGCGCGATGGCTCCGACGCCCAGGATCAAGGTGGTCGAGGAGCTCTGAACCGCCAGGCGTGCGGCCAGCGCGTCGGATGGTCGGCTGACCGCCACCTGCTCCGGGTTCTGCGGATTGGCCGTCGGGGCCAACAGCGAATCGACCTCAACGACCTGATCGGTGGCCGCACGCACGTAGATGCGTGTCGGGAAGCCGTTGAAGCCAAGAGCCGATTCTGCGATCGGCCAGCCGACCAGCACGGACTGGTCGATCTCCGGCGCCAGGGGCAGGCGATCCAGGATGCCGATGACAACGAACGAGCGATGCTCGATCCAAACGAGTGTCGGTGCGTCTAGCCGCGCGATGCCCAGGTATTGGGCCGCGCCAAAACCGAGGACCGCGACCGGGTATCGAGAGGTCGCAGCGTTGAGAAACGATCCTTGGACGAGCGATCCGTCAAGCGTCCCCAATAGAGACACGTCGGTCGCCCGCGCGCCTATGCCGCCTGTCTCGAAGGTCGGGACAAGGTTCGACCGGTACACCGCGGGCGCAAGCAAGGCGGTTGCCGAAACGTGTTGCACCGCCGGCATGTGCCCGATCATGGCGGTCGCCGAAAGAGGCAGGGTCGCCTCTGCGCCGTTGAAGCTGCGCCCGTTCTGGACCGTGAGGAGATTCGTTCCCAGCCGGTCGATCTGGCCGAGAAGGCTGCTCTCGCTCGACTGCGTGATCCCAACCACCCCAACGATTGCGGCGATGCCGATGCAGATACCGAGCGCGGACAAGGCGGCGCGCAAGGTTCGCGTGCGAAGTCCGAGGCCGGCAAGACCGGCGAGGTCCCTAGGTCGAAGGCGCGATCGGCTACTCATCTGCGATACGTCCGTCGACCAGGTGAACCGTTCGAGTCATCGCGCCGGCGAGCTCGGCGTTGTGGGTAATGACAGCGATGGTGGCTCCCGCTTCGTGGAGCTCCCGAAGCAGGGCAATGATTCCGGCGCCGGACACGGAGTCGAGGTTGCCGGTGGGCTCGTCGGCCAGGATCAGATCGGGCCGGCCCACGATGGCGCGGGCGATTGCCGTTCGCTGGCGCTCGCCACCCGAAAGTTGGGACGGTCGATGGGCCAGGCGATGTGCGAGCCCAACCCGTTCGAGCGCAGCCAGGGCGAATTGCCGCCGCGTCCGCACGTCGATGCCCCGATACAGGAGACCTTCCGCCACGTTGTCGACCACGCTCATTCCATCGATGAGATAGAACTGCTGGAACACGAAGCCCAACCGCATGGAGCGGAAGCCGGCAACCTCGCGGTCGCTCATTGAGGTGGTGTCGAGTCCCGCGATTCGCACGCTGCCCGAGGTTGCGCGATCCAGCGTGCCCATGATGTGAAGGAGCGTGGTCTTGCCGGATCCCGACGGTCCGACGACGCCGACGAGTTCCCCGGCTTCGATGGTCAGGCTCACGCCGCGAAGCGATTCGACCGGCGGCTGCCCGGGATAACGCCTGACGACGTCGCGCAGCTCAACCGTTGGCTCGCTCACGTTTGTGGCACCTCGACCAAAATGCCTTCGCGAAGTTCCGGGCTGGCGACCTCGACCAGGCCACGGTCGTCAAACAAGCCGGTGGTCACGACCACGCTCCGGCGCTGTGAGCCGTTGACGACCTCCACGCTGAATTTGCCATCGGGCTGCGCGAGCAGGGCCATCACCGGCACCGCCAGCACACCCGCATGAACCGTGTCCGTGATAGCGACGCTGACGGGGGCCTGGTCAAAGCTTCCACCCGCCGAGGGGTCGGTCAGTGTGATGGTCACCGCGACCGAGGCACCTTGCTGCCCGCCGTTCTGTCCGCCGCCTCCACCCGCCGCGATCGCAACGCTGCTGATGGTGGTTACGCTCGCGCCCGCGTTCGTCTTGCCGTCCGGCATCGAGACCATGACGGCGTCGCCGACCTTTATGAGGGCCTGTCGGCTCACGTCGAGCGAGAGGAGCACGGTGTGCTGCGTAGAGGTGGCCTGGATTATGGGTTGACCCGGCTGCGCGGGCATCCCGGCAACGGATTGGATTGCGGTGACCCGGATCGCGCCTGGCATGTAGACGACGTCGCCGGCGCCGACGATCCCGGTCTGGGGAATGCCGAGCGACGCCTGCCAGCGTCGAGCGGCCGCGGCGTCGAATGCGTCGAAGTGGCCGTCGGCGATCAGGTTGGAGCTGTTGCCGAAACCCAGCGCGAGCAGGTTCTGCTCGAACAATTGGATATCCGTTCCGTCAGCTACGCCCACCGACAGCTGGCGCCACTCAGGTGCCTCGCCATAGAAAAGAGGTATGGCCCGGCCGTCGACGCGGTACAGAACCTGGCCCCGGCCGATCACCGCGCCCGGCGCCGGCAGGCTCGTGAAAACGCCAGACGCCGCGTTGATCACCGTGTAGGAACCGGCATAGGTCAACGTTCCCGTCAGCTGCTGTCGAGACACGATGTCGGTGCGGACCACAGTCGCGGTGCTGGTGGGCACCGCGCCTCCGGGTCCGATCGCTTGCGCTCCGCATGCGGCGAGGAGGCCGGCCGCGAGGCTGAGCGCGACGATCCGGCCGAGCTCAGGCATTAGCCACGCTGATGTGACCGGACGGGTTGAACGCCTTGCATTGATCCCAGGCCGTCTTGATGCGTGTCCAGATGGGGCCCGACTTCGAGGGCGCCTGCAGGTCTGCGGGCAGTGGGTAGTCGCCGTTGGCATTTGGGTCCGGCCAGTCCGTGAGGCCGTGCTGGCGCATGCACTGGGCGAACTTGATCCCCATCTGGATGTCAGGCGCGCCGGTGTTACGTACCGAGGCCGGCAGCCGGTTGTAGATGGATTGGCAGGCTTGCTGTGTAGCTTGCGATGGCATCGGCGTGCCGGGAGGAAATTGCGCTTGACCCTGGCTGTCGATGGTCGGGTCGGGCATGCTCGGATCGCCATGGGCTCGGGCGCAGGCCACCAGGTCGTGCCAGATCTGCGCAGGCGTTTCACCCTGCGCCTGGGAAACCTGGGCGCACGCTGCCGCTGCGCCGATCGAGAGGGCGATGACGACGGTCGGTAGAAGGCGATTCAAGTTCATAACGAGGCCGAGCGTATGGGTGCCGGTGGCCGCGTCGGATCACCTGCCGAAGGGAACTTCAGGCCCCGATGTCGGGGGAGAGCTGCTCCCCCTCCAGGGGGACGACGGCCCGCAAACGCGGGCCTAGACTTGCTGCGGAATGCGTCTTGGGCCTCGGTTCGTGCGAGACCGATTGGGCCTGCGGGCCAGGATGGCCGCGTCCTACGTGATCGTGACCGCCGCGGCCGTGATCGTGGTCGAAGCGGTTGTCATCGCCATCACCATCCCGGGCCTTTTGGCAGACCAGGACCTGATCACCCGCGTGCGCGATACGGCCAGCACGTATGCCGACGCAGTTGCCGCCGCCAGCACCTCCTCAAGCCAGCTGACGCTGCCGTCGGACTTCGTCGTCGGCCAGTCCAACACGTCACTCGGACCGGGAAAGGTGCAGCCGCAAGGTAGTGGGTTGGCGATCCCACAGGTGACCCAGACCTACGGCACTGACGTCACGCCACTCTCGCTGGCCATAGTTTTCGGGCCGGACGGGCACGTCATCACCAGCTCCTATCCGGCGCGCTATGCGGCCGGCAGCCAGGCGTTCTCGGTCATCCCCGACGGAGCCAGGAGCATCTCTACCGGCTATACCGGTCTGATTTCGCCGGTATCGACCGGCAACGTGGCATGGGCGGTGGAACCGGTGTTCCTCGGGATTCAAAACGTCACCAAGTCGGACCTGGCGGGCAAGGGCGGCAAGGGCGGATCAGCAAATGCTTATGTATACGTGCAGGCACCCGTCCAGCCGCGGACGATCGCTTCGGTCACCAGCGCAGAACCGCTCCTCCAGCCCGGGCTCGTCGTGCTCCTCCTCACCATCCCGGTCGGCACGTTGTTCGGCCTGCTCACCACGCGTGGGGTGGTGAGGCGCCTCCGAAGGCTCGCAGACACGAGCGCGGGCTTCGCCGAAGGAGACTTCGCGCAGCGCGTGAACCCCGGGCCGGGCGACGAGGTCGGCCGGCTCGAACGCAACTTCAACGACATGGCCGAACGGCTGTCGCTCGCAGTGAGCCGCGAGCGGTCGCTTGCGGAAAAGAGCGCACGCCTCGCCGAGCGCAGCCGGATCTCGCGCGAGCTGCACGACTCGATCTCGCAGGACCTTTTCTCTCTCAGCCTGCTTGCCGGCGGATTGGAGAAGGCGCTGCCAGACGACTCCCCGGTTCGCGATGAGGTGCGTACGTTGTCTGAAACGGTGCAGAGCGCCAACCGCGAGATGCGCGCATTGCTGCTCGAGCTCCGCCCGACCACGCTGGACGAGAAGGGTTTGCTAGCGGCATTGACTGAGCTTGCGGCGACCTATGCCCAGCGGCTCGCGATGCGGGTTGACGCAGACCTGGAGCCTGTGTCGCTGGCGCCGGCCGCGGAGGTCGCAGCGCTTCGCATCGCACAAGAAGGCCTGGCGAATGCGATCAAGCATGCCCATGCGACCAGCATTGGGCTGGCGCTGCATCGTCGAGGCGACTTTGCCGAGATCACGATCTCGGACGACGGCCAGGGCTTCGTCACCGGTGCGAACGGCGGAACGCAGGGGCTCGGCCTGCGGTTGATGCGCGAGCGCGTTGACGAGTTGGGTGGGACTTTGACTGTGGCCAGCCGTGCGGGAGAAGGCACGGTCGTGACGGCGCGGCTGCCGGTGACGCCGCAGTGATTCGGGTGCTGATCTGCGACGACCACAAGGTGGTGCGGCAGGGCCTGCGATTCCTGCTGGAGCAGGAACGTGACATCGAGATCGTCGGCGAAGCGGCCAATGGGGAAGAGGCGATCGATGCTGTCCGCGAGCAAGTGCCGGCCGTGGTCCTGCTCGACCTCCTCATGCCAAAGGTAGACGGCCTGACCGCGTTGCGCGAGATAAAGAAGATCAGCCCGTCGACGCAGGTCATCATCCTCACCTCGCATCACGGCGACGACCAGCTGGTGGATGCCGTCAAGGCCGGCGCCATCTCGTACGTCCTCAAGACGGCGGGCGTTGAAACGGTGGTCGAATCAGTGCGCGCGGCGGCGCGTGGGGAGAGCTTGCTCGACCCGAGCGTCGCGGCCAAGCTCCTCGAAGAGATGCGCCGCCAGCGCGACCGAGACGAGGTCGACCAGCTGTCGAAGCGCGAGCTCGACGTGCTCAGCGCTCTCGCCCGCGGGCGCTCAAACAAAGAGATCGCGAAGGAGCTCTCGATTGGCGAGGAAACCGTGAAGACGCATGTGTCGAACATCCTCTCGAAGCTGCACCTTGCGGACCGGACGCAAGCAGCGATCTATGGGTTGCAAAGGCGGCTGGTGCCACTCGACGACGCGCTCGAGTAAAAGGAACTTAGAAGAGCTCTTCGTCACTCGGGCTTGGCGCGGTAGTGCAGTACCGGAGTATCGCCCGCGGTCGCGTGCTCCACTGTGAACTGGTCTGCCGCGGCGAGGCCGGCGCCGTCGTCGAGCATGATCGTCTCCTCCGGCGCCATATCCGTCATGAGCCATTCGAAAGTTCCGGCGGGCGCTGCGGCGGGAACGTAGATGAACCGGCTGTCGAGACGGCCTTTCCGAGCAGCGGAAGCGGCCTTTGCGAAAACGTCCTGCGCCGTGCGGTCATCCGCATACGGGTCGACGATCTCGAACATCTCCGGGGGTTTCTTGCGAGCGGCATCGGCGTGCGCGATGTACACAAACGCGACCGGACGGGCTGACGTGTCCGCCGCAGCAAGGTCGGCAACCTGCTCGGCTTGATCGGCGTCGTGGGGGAGGAGGGCGAGGACTCGGGCTGGGGCCAACCGCCGACCTTTTGACATGAGGACGACTGGATGCTCGTGCTTGTGCACATGCGGGAAAACGAGCGAGCGACCGCCCCTGCGCGCGAGGCGATAGGTGGCGAATGCGATGGCGACGCCGATCAGGGTTACAGCGCCGCCAAACAGAGTCGCCAACGGCTTGGCGAAGAGGTTTGTGATCCACGCGCCGCTCACGAGCACTGACGTGATCAGGCCGAGGATGAAACGAGCTCGGCCGACATTAACCAGGTGGGCTCCGACGCGCCGGATGTGGCGCTCGTGATAGCGCACCACGTCCAGCGCGATGCAGGTGACGGAGAAGGCGCCGAGCAGGCCGAACGCGTAGAGATCTCCGAGCAGCCCGACGTTGCCTCGCGAAAGGACGACGACGGCCACGGGGACCGCGGTGGCGACGAAGATCGCCCAGTGGGGAGTCTTCCGCAAGCGGTTCGTCTTGGTCAGGACACCGGGTAAGAAGCGCATCTTGGCGAGGGCCAGGAAAACGTTGTAGGTGCCGATCAAGGCCGTGTTGCTCGCGAAAACGAGCAGCAGCGCACCGCTGATGGCGACGGATACCTGGAGCACCGGTCCGGCGGCGAAGCCACCAAGCAGCGAAACGAACTGGTTCGGGTCACTCTGCGCGGGGTTCAGGAGAGTCGTCGACCATAGGGTCAGCAGCGGGCTCGTCACGGCCACAGTCACGACGACCAGGCTCATCGCTGCCGGCGCCACCTTGCGACGCGGCTCCGCCATCGCGGGAGCCAGCTGGGCGATGCTTTCGAGTCCTGAAAAGGCGAGAAACGCGCCCGAGAAACCTGTGAGCAGACCGAGCGGACCAATGGGCGGCCCCGAGAAGAGGTGTGAGAAAGAGTTGAGCACGCCTCCCGGTCCGAGGTGCACGGCCACGGCCCCGACGACGGCGAGCTGTCCGGCCGCAGCGACGGTCGCAAAGATTGCCGTCACCTGAGCGCTCGCTTTGACACCAATCATGTTCAGCAGCCCCAGAAGGACAAGGGCCGATACGGTTATGACCATCACGACCGGCTTTAGCGAAGGCGCAACCACTGTCAGATAAATCACGCCCGACAGCGCACTCAGCGATGCGGTGAGGAAATAGTCGACGAGAATCAGGAGGCCGCCAACCAGTCCGACAAAGGGGTGCAGCGCGCGAGTGGCCACAGTGACCACGCCTCCGCCCTCGGGGTATCGGACAGCGACTTCGCTGTACTTGACGGTAAGGAGAACGAACACGACGAGCGTCATCGCGACGAACAGCGCTGCGTGCACGCCGACCTGCTGGTAGAGGATTCCGGGCGTGTAGTAGACCGACGTCCCGATGTCTGCGAAGACGACGGCCCAACACAGAAACGGCCCGAGGCGGCGCCCTGTCCGGATGTGGGTCGATTCGGCGGTCACGCCTGCGATCCGAGCGAGCCGCGCTCCGCGCGCCGGCGCATGGCGTGGAGCAAATCCCGGCGGATAACGCCGCTCCCAATCCGGATCACCACCCAGTAGAAGGCGAAGCGGCGGCGGGCGGCCCGGTCTTCGACGGCCACCCTGGTCTCAGTCGTGAGGAGGGTCCCGCCTTGCGTTTCCTCCAACCGAAAGTCCATCGCGGCTACCGCGCCTCCAGGATCCGGTTGGGGGCGCGGGCGAGCTCGAAGCTCCCAGAAGCGGCCGCTCGTGCCCAGAACCAGCTCCTGCTCCGGCGTCTCCGCCATCACCTTGAATCCAGACCTGAGCAGCGACGGCAGCCACGGGCCGTGTGGACCCTCCCTCCGTGCGCCCGCCAGTCGAGCGGGGAGGGTGCGCACACCGAAAAGGATTCGAGTCAGTGCCATCTCGCTGGGCTGCACTTCGTGCAGGGCTCGCCAAACCTCCTGACGGCTCGCGCGCACGAGCGTCTTGTGGCGCTCGACAAACTGATAGTCCGGCAGCAGCCGGTCGAGGGCGCT
>Ga0209118_1001544_pt1 | contig 10572 bp, 13 predicted proteins | sample BlaSpr_A8_Ref_M1_FD_187988 | JGI IMG/M metagenome (GOLD analysis project Ga0209118, IMG submission 187988) | Forest soil microbial communities from Thunder Bay, Ontario, Canada - Black Spruce, Ontario site 2_A8_Ref_M1 (SPAdes) (version 2) | ecosystem: Environmental > Terrestrial > Soil > Boreal...
GCCTGTAGCTCACCGGATAGAGCGCTTGCCTGCGGAGCAAGAGGCAGCAAGTTCGATTCTTGCCAGGCGCACCAGCACGCCCGAACCAGGCTGAAAAAGAGCCACCCGGCGCCACAATGGTGCGTGCCATCAAAATGCGGCGAATCCTCCTAGCTGCTGCAGCATGTACCTGCCTCGGCGGATGCGGCCCAGCAGCAGCTGATCAGGTCTCGACTACCTTCGACGGAAACAAGCAGCTCGTGGTTGCGGCCGGCTTCTTACCCAACACCCTGAGCCTATATGTTTCGGCATGGGCTGATGAGCCCGCCGGCACGAGCGCGACGATCGAAGCCAATGGACCGCTGCACGTGCACTGCGACGGCAAGTTTCTGGCATACCCGCCTGGGTACCGACTTCAATCCAGACCGATTCTCGACGTGGGCGAAGGCATCGGCGGCCTGCAGTTGCACGTGCCGCCGGGATCGTATTCGGTCACGGTCTCCATTCCCTCCGCCGGCGTCCAACTCAAGAGGACCTTTGGTGCGGGCGCCGGAGCGCCTGACTACCCTACGAATGCCTATTACATGCCACTCGGCTGCGTGCCGATCGCTGATACCCGGCTTCAGCTGGTCGATTACACCTCGCTGTACGTCCACGCCGCCGACTTCTATGTCGTGCACATTGAAAATCCCTGGATTACCCCGCGGTTGCTACAGCAAGCGGCAGCAGCGGATGCGGCCCTTTCGGCAGGAGACACGGTGGCTGTGCTTCAGGCGATGACCATCATCCGCGACACGTTGCAGCGCGTGCTGATGGGCCCCGCCAACATCCACTCCGCCTACATGTTCGCCCTGGACTCCGTCGCCCTCCTGACTCAGGCCGTTCCGGCGGCCTGACGATCAGACCTCGTCATGCCCCGGTCAGGAACTTCACCAATCCCGCCTCTAGCGCCGCGGCGAGCACCTGCTGTCCTGATGGATCGCTCGCGAGGCGCGCTTCGGTGGGGTTGGTCAGGAACAGCGGCTCGACCAGGGCGCCCGCCATCTGGCTCGGCGCATCCACCCAGCCGGCGGACATCGGGCCGAGCTCGATGAGGTGGTTGTACGTACTGCCGGAGCTCGTGAGAGTCGGAGCGGCCAGCTGGTCGTCGGTCCAGACGCCGCGATCGGCCGTGCCCAAAGCCGCGACGAGGGCTGTCTGCACGGCCGTGGCGAGCGTGCGGCTGGCCGGGGCAAAAGTCCTCGCCGCGTCATAGAAGGTCTCTGTGCCGCCAACGGATGGATCGCCAAAGGCGTCGAAATGGATGGACAGAAGGGCCGCAGCTCCGGCGGCGTTGGCGCAAGCCGCGCGCGCGGCAAGGTCTCGATGCTCCGCGCTTGCGGTGAGCGAGCCGTACACGGAATCTGACGCGGACAGCTTGATCACCGTCGTGTCCTGGGTCCTCGCCATCACAACGCGATAGCCGGCTGCCCGGAGGAGATCGCTCAGCCGCAACGCAACTGCCAGCGTGGCGTCCTTCTCCAGCACCTGGTGCGCCGCTGTTCCGCCGACCACTCCGGGATCCAGTCCTCCGTGTCCGGGATCGATGAACACGGTCTGTCCCGAACCCGCATGGGTCGCCGCCAGGCTCATGCACGCGCCCGACTCGAGGTCGGGAAGCAAGACGTGGTTCGCGACCGAGGTCGCAGGCGGCGAGGGATCGAGCTTGATCGCGGTGGCTACAAGCACGCCGGTTGGATCGAAAAGCCTGATCGCCGCGAAGGCAAGCGTCACCAGCAGCGCGAGAACGAGCGCTATGCGAAGCAGGGGCACAGAGCCCCGCCGGCGCCGAGTGCGGTGTGGAACGTGGCGAGCGTTTGCGATCGGCCGAGCAATTCTAGCGGGAGCCGCCCCGCACGCCTACCTGATCCGGCTGTTCACCGCTACAGCGGCCTTCTTGCAAGTAGCAGTGTCGATGTTGAGGATCGCGAGGATGACCATGAACGCCTTGTTCTGCCATACGGCCACGTAGAAAGCCTGGTTGGAGATGGAGATGCTGAGGACGATGGAGTTCGGCGTCAGGCCTGTTTTGGCGCCTTCGACTACCGGAGTGCCTCCGCTCTTGAGCTGTGACGCGCTGAAACCGAAGATCGATTCACTCGTGTAACCCTTGCTGGCGCTCGCCTCGTCCTTGAACTGGACGACGAAGTTGACCACCAGCTTGTATGTCGCGGTGCTGATGTCGGAAGAGTTCGACTCAACGGTCGCGCAATGTGCGGTGCTGTCTGCGTAAAAGCCCGCGTAGGCTGCTGTCGCGCCCTGCTTCTGCGCCGCGTCCCATTCAGTCTTGACAGACGTGTATGTAGCCGGGTCCTTGGCCTTCGACTTGTTCAGGAAGGTGTCCATGTCACCGGACAGGTCGCACTTCTGCATGCCGGCGGGAAGATCACCTGGTTGAACTGAGACACTCGATGCGGTCGGTCCCGTTATCAAAGTGGACGGAGTGCCGCCGCACGCGACGACCATCAAAATGACGGCCAGTCCGGCGATCGATCTTTGAAGCATCGGGACAGTTTGACAGCGATGCCGCAAGAACCGACCCGGCTAGAAGAAAATCGTGCGGCGCCGCGACCGCAGTTGATTCACTGTTCCCTGGATCCAGCTGCGAACCTGCTCGGTCAATTCCAGCACGAGCCGCGCATCGTTTGCTCCTTCGGGGCCAAAGCGCGAAACGTCGATCGGCTTGCCAAATGCGATGAACCACTTCGACGGCAGAGGGATCAATCCCGCCAGCCCCAGCCACGGAAGGGTCGGCGTGATCGGAATGGTCGGCAGCCCAAACATCCTGGCGAGCGGCTGGAGGTCGAATATCACGGGATGCAGCTCCTCGGACCCCACGACCGCGACGGGGATGATGGGCGATCCCGTGCGCAGCGCGACCTGGACGAAGCCACCACGTCCGAATCGCCCGACGCGATAGCGATCTCGATATCGCTTGGCCGCGCCCTTGACGCCTTCAGGAAAAACTCCGACGAGCTCATCGCGTTCGAGCAGCGCGGTTGCGTTGTCGGGATGAGCGAGCACGTTGCCGGTCTTGACCAGGAGCATGTTCGTAAAGGGCATCGCGAAGGCCCAATCGACGACCAGCATGCGAGCGTGCCGCGGGTGCGGGTGCTCGGCGATGATCGCCGTGCGGATCATCGCCCCGTCGTATGGAACGATCCCCGCGTGGTTGGCCACCAGCAGCCCGCGGCCCTGGGCGGGCACGTTGTGCACCCCCTCGACCTCGACGCGCCAGTAGTTGCGGTAGAACCAGAGGGCGACGCTCTGGACTCTCGCGGTGAACTTGGGATCGAACCCGAATTCGTCGTCTCTTGGCTCCAGCGCATGGCCGGAGCCGATCACTCGAAGGGCCCCCACCTCCTACGAGTATGGCAACATGCAGACGGCCTCGACATGGCACTCGATCTGCAGGCCGCCGCCACTGAATATCTCGGCTGGCTTCAGCTCGAAGCGAACCGCAGCCCGAACACGGTCCGCGCTTATGCGTCCGAGATCAAAAAGCTGATCGATTTTCTGTCCGGCCACGACCACTCGCTCTCGGTCGCAGATCTGCGGCACGACGACCTGCGGGCATATCAGCGACATCTCGCCGGGCGGTTGAAGAGTCCCGCCTCACGAGCGCGCGCCCTCGTCGCGATTCGCTCTTGGCTGCGGTGGATCGCGAAGGAAGGCCTCATCGACCGCGACCTGTCGAACGGCATCACGCTGCCCAAGCTCGAGCAGCGGCTGCCCAAGCCGATCGACCCGGACGAGCTCACCCGCTTGCTCGAAGCCCTCCCGAGACAGACCGCACATGAGAAGCGCGACCGCGCGCTGGTCCAGTTCCTGATCAGCACCGGGTGCAGGATCTCCGAAGCCCTCGCGCTCGACCGGACGGACTTCCCTCGCAGCGGGAACCGCCTGGTCGTGACGGGAAAAGGATCCAAGCAGCGCTCGGTGTACCTGACCACGGACGCTAAAGAGGCGCTCGAGGAATACCTGGCGGTGCGCGAGGACGCCTGCATGGCGCTGTTCGTCAACTACGACCGGGCCGCCGCGGACGATCGAGCGCGACGCCTGACCTCGGCGGGGGCCCGTTTCATCGTGCGGAAGCTGCGCGTGCAGCTCGGCGCGTGGTCTTTCAAATCGCCTCACGTCGCGCGACATACCGCCGCCACGACGCTGCTCGAGGTGACCGGTGGCGACGTGCGCCTGGTGCAGGAGGTCCTCGGCCACGCCAACCTCAACACGCTCCAGGGCTACACGAAAATCGTCGACAGCCGCAAGCAGGACGCCTACCGCCGCTACCAGGAATTTCTCGACGGCAAAAAGGCTGGGCGTTAGTATCTGAACGTGGGCGAGATCAAAGAGGCGAAGCTGTTCCAGGGTCTGCCCGATTCAGAGCTGCGCTCCCTGGAGAAGCAGATGAAGATCGTCAAGCACCCGGCCGGTCACGAGATCGTCGTCAAAGGCGAGAACGGGGTTGGATTCATGATCATCCTCGACGGCACGGTGACCGTTTCGACGGTACAGGGCAAATCGCGAAGGCTCGGGCCCGGCGACTCGTTCGGCGAGATGGCGCTGCTTGACCACGAGGGCCGCAGCGCGAACATCAAGGCGGACACAGACGTGTCCCTGGCGACCATCCCGGAATGGAGCTTCAAGCCCTTCCTCAAAGAGCACCCGGAGGTCTCCTACCGGCTCCTTCAGCTCCTGAGCCGGCGCATCCGCCAGGCGGAAAGCGACCGCTAGGCCGCCTGCGCGGGACTACTTCGTGCCGGCCGCAACCAGCAGTTCGCAGGGACCGGCGAACCCGTCAGGTCCCTCGAACTGAGACAGTTCCGTCCCGATTTCGACCCATGCCTCGTTCCGCGCGGATTCGTCGAGTCCGGAGAGCATCTGGTGCAGCGCCCCAAACGACTCCTGTTCGAACCGCACGCACTCGGCTGCCGAGGCGAGGTGTAGCGGAGCTTCGACGACGCGCACTTCGATGTCGCGGTAGCCGGCTTTTTCAAAAGCCTGCTCGAGGACGCCCGGCGCACCGAGGCTGAATGGACCCGGCTGCCCGGGCAGGGGCGGCGGCAGGTTCGCCCTGCGCCTGATGATCGAGACGGGAATGGAGAAGAACCGGTTGCGGTCCGGCGTGGAGTAGACGATGGCAGCCACGCGACCGCCGCTACGCAGGGCGTTCCGCATGCCTCTGAGGGCAGCCTGCTGGTCGGGGAAGTAGATGAGGCCGACGCGTGAGATCACCGCGTCGAATGACTCCGGCTCAACCTCGATCTGCTCGCCGTCCATCTCTTTCGTGGCCACGTTCACAAGGCCGACCCGCCTTGCCTCTTCGGATGCGTACTCGAGTAGGGCCGGAGAGATGTCCGTTGCGAGGACTGCTCCATCGACCCCGGTCCGTCGCGCGGCGGCAAGGGTCTGCCCGCCTGCCCCGGCCGCCACGTCGAGGACATGGCTCCCGGGCCCAACCTGTGCCAGGTCGAGCATCAGCTCTGTCGCGGGGCCGAGCCATATCTCGAGCTTCGGGCCCCATCGGTGCCAGGCCGCGGCCGCGTTCTGCCATTGCTCGCGGGTGCCGCGCTTGTAGGCCCCCGCATCGAATTGAGCCGCTCCTGTCGTGGATATCACAGTCTCCTCCTTGGATGAGGGCAACTCGGGCTCATCCCCTCCGGTTCGTCCAGGGCAAAGAAAAGCCGGGTCCCTCTCGGAACCCGGCCTTGATTATTCGCTAACGGAGGCTTACTCGTACTCGATCTGGTTGTACATCATGCCGATTGTCGACGAGCCTGCTGGCAGAGCATTTCGTATTGGCGTCCTCCATCTGGTTGTCAGAAGGGCAACCATGGCGCGGCTTGAGTGCATTAGTGAAAATCGCCGACAAAGTGCCGGGCCGCGCACAGTCTCCTATACCGTTGCAACTGCGACCTCCGTGCGCATCGGTGACTTCGACGGCGCACCCGTTCTGATAATGAGCGTGATGCTCGCGACTAGCACCCAGAGCAGGAAGAGCAGCTCCCCGATGAAGAATGGGTTGTCGGATGTGAGGCCGGTCGCGGCGTTGATCAACAGTCCAACGCAGACCAAACCGCCGGAGGCTGCCAGCCAACGAGGCATCCCCCCGTACAGCAGACCACCCACGGCGACTGCGCCGAGCATGAAGGATTGGCCCAGCAGACTAAAGACGAACGCATAGTCGTTCCAGGCGAACAGGGCATAGGCGATCGCCGGGTCGGTTTCGCCACCCCGGCCGCTGAGGACCATTCCGGTCGGGAACGAGGCCAGCTCGAGGCCGACCGCGAGCACGCCGCCGACCAGGACGCCGGTGGCGACCGCGCCTGGCGCCGGCTCCGCGCTCCGCAGCCGCCCGTATAGGACGACGGCGAATACGAGCAGCATGAGCACGGCAACCAGGTAAAGCAGCATGAGGCTAGTACTTGGCGGATGGCTGGCCGAGTAGCGGACGATGCTTTGGCCGGAGGACGTGATGCTGGGCGCGGCGGGGTCGCTACCACGGATGAACGGGAGGTCAACCAGAACGACATAGAGCAACCCGCTGGCAGCGGCCAGCCGGGGCAACCATCGATGTGTCATTTGCAAGACACCTCCTTGAGTGATGTCCCAGACGGTGGCAGCCGCCGCCCCAACCGTCGTCGGCCCCGTGGCCGAATCTCGGCTACGTCAAAAGGCTGACCTCCGCGCGGCCTCATCCGTCTGACGTAGGCGGGGTCATCGCGGCGGCCGATTTCAATCTGATCCGGCGGCCCTAGAGTTGGAAGCCACCGTGAGACTGTCGAGGCGCGACCAGCTCATCGACATCGCCGTTTCAGGCGCGTTGTCGGCGCTGGTGCTGTTCCAGATCTGGCACGGCCCGATCACTCAGATCGGCGACGGTCCAATCAGTGGTCCCAAGCCCGTGCTGGTGCTGATCGGCCTCGCGGCGACGCTCCCTCTCGCAATCCGGCGCAGATGGCCGCTGATCGCCTTGATCATCCTGATCGCCGACGGCAATCTCCAGCCATATTTCGCCACGAAACAGTTCGGTTCCCCGGTCCTGAACCTCTTCGAGATCTTCCTGGCAGTCGTGCTGATCGTCTACTCAACCGCGGCCAATACGACGGGACTCAGGACCTGGATCGGGGCCGGCATCATACTTGCCGGCCCGACCGTGTCGGCCTTCGTGAACGACAACCTCTCCGCTCAGTTCGGCAGCTATGTCTTCTACGCGGTCGCCTGGTTTCTGGGCAAAACGATCAGGCATCGGAACGAGCGGAGCCGGCGTCTTGCCGATCGCGCCACGACGCTCGAGCAGACCCGCGACGCGGAGGTCGAGCAGGCCGTCAGCGATGAGCGATCGAGGATGGCTCGCGAGCTGCACGACGTGGTCAGCCACAGCGTCAGCCTGATGACGCTACAGGCAGGTGCGGCGCGCCAGGCAATGGACGTGCATCCGCAGCGAGCGCGCCAACAGCTCCTTGGCATCGAGTCCACTGGCCGCGAGGCGATGGTCGAGATGCGCCGCCTGCTCGGTCTTCTCCGCGACGCGCCCGACGGACCCGCGCTTGAACCTCAACCCAGCCTCCGCCACCTCGATCTCCTGGTGGAAAGAATGAAAGAGGCCGGCATGCCCGTTGTACTCTCGGCGGACGACATCCCACCCTCGATGCCAAGGGGCGTTGACCTCACGGCTTATCGGATCGTCCAGGAGGCTCTGACGAACGTACTCAAGCATTCCAAGCCGACCTGCGTGCAGGTGAACATCCGGGTGCTCGAACACGCCGTCGAGATAGAAGTCCATGACGATGGAATCCCCCAGCCCACAGCGCCCGGCAGCCACGGACACGGGCTCATCGGCATGCGTGAGAGGGTGGCAGTTTATGGCGGAGAGCTGGATGCTGGGCCGGCGCCAGAACGCGGCTTTCGGCTGAAGGCGCGCATTCCCTTCGAGGGCTCCTGACGATGCGGGCACTGGTCTGCGATGACCAGGCGATGGTGCGCGCCGGCATCCGCCTCATCCTCGAGAGCCAACCCGACATCGAAGTCGTGGGAGAAGCGTCCGATGGTGAGGAGGCGGTCGCCGCGGCGCGGCGGCTTTCGCCTGACGTCGTCCTCATGGACATCCGGATGCCGCGGCTGGACGGAATCGAGGCGACCCGGCGGATCTGCTCGCACAATCCGTGCCCGGCCGTCATCGTGCTGACGACCTTTGGTGCCGACGAGTACGTCTATGAAGCGTTGAGGGCCGGTGCAAGCGGATTCATGCTCAAGGACTCGGCTCCGGAGCAGCTGGTAGCGACCCTTCGGCTGGCAGCTCTCGGCGACGCGCTGGTCACGCCGCTCCGGACGCGTGCACTGATCGAGCGCCACGCGCGGCCGGGCGCCGGCGGAAAGTTACCCGGAATGGAGGATCTGACGCCACGCGAGACCGAAGTTCTCGTCCTGATCGCGCGGGGGCTGGACAATGGCGAGATGGGCGGCCGCCTTCATCTCAGTGAGGCCACCATCCGGACGCACGTGGGCCACATCCTGGCCAAGCTTCAGGCACGCTCCCGAGTGCAGGCCGTTGTTGCCGCCTACGAGTCAGGCCTGGTTCAGCCCGGCTCTTGAAACAAGAAAGCCGGGCCCGCCCAGGGAACCCGGCCTGTTCATCTGACGACTGGCTGAGGGCTTTACTCGTCCTCGATCTGGTTGTACATCAAGCTGTCCTGGATCTCGTACAGGGCGTCCATCGCCTCCATCACGGAGGCGGGCTTGGCCTGTGCCAGGACGGTGACCTCGGGCGACTCCTCGATCACCTTGTTGATGGCGACGGACAGCACGGGCGGCATCGACCGCTGGTCGGCCAGGTTCAGCATCTCCAGCTCGTTAAGGAGCCGGTCGATGTGATGCATCTTGTTCCGGCGGGCATACTTGGCCCGCTGGATCCGCATCTCCCGGGCGGTCATGTGTTCGATGGCGCGGCTCGCCTGCTTGATCATGGTCATGTCTTTTTCTCCCACGCTCAAGTTTACGGGCCTCCTCGAATTTGTCAAGGATGACCTGTAATAAATGCCTCCGGGCTCTGCTAGCATGCCCCAAAGCGACCGGATGTGCCCCTCATGATCGCCGGCCGTTCAACCCGCATGGAAGTCCTCGAGCTGCTTCGGCGCAGGGGCCGCTCCAGCGCGGAAACCATCGCCAGCGATCTTGGCGTGACCCCCAACGCCGTCCGCCAGCACCTCACCAACCTCGAACGAGATGGGTTCGTGGTGAGCCACCCCGAGCGCAGCGGCCGCGGGCGCCCTGCCCTCCTCTTCTCCCTGACCGAACGGGCTGATTCGGTGTTTCCCAAGCGCTACGGGCAGCTTGCCACGATGGTGCTCCAGGAGGTCCAGGAGATGGGCGGCCCGGAGGCGCTGGACGAGGTCTTCTCCCGGGTGGCCGCCCGCCACGCCAACGCCATCGAGCCCGCCCTGGACGGACTCGACTTCGACGAGAAGCTCCGGCGGGTCGTGACCTGGATCGGCCGGGCCGGAACCCTGGCCGAGCAGACCGAGACCAGCGAGGGCGTGAAGGTCACCATTCACAACTGCCCGTTCCGCAACACGGCGCTGAAGTTCCCGCAGGTCTGCACCATCACGCCACAACTGATGTCAAGACTGCTCGGCACCAACATCTCTCAGGCCGACTCCATCCACCGCCACGACCCCTACTGCTCCTTTGTCGTCCAGCGGCCTACCGACTCTCACTAGCGCACAGGTCAAGGAGGTCGACGCGCTCGCGCAAGCGCGCTTCGGCATCTCAGTCGACTGGTTGATGGAGGCCGCGGGCTGGCAGGTTGCCCGTTTCTGCGACCAGCGGGCCGCGGTGGTCTGCGGCACCGGCAACAACGCGGGCGACGGACTGGCGGCCGCAAGGCACCTGCATCGCTGGGGGCGGCTTGCGAGCGTTTGCTGCGCGAACCCAGACCGGCTGCGCGGCCCGGCCGCACGTGAGCTCGCTGCGCTGCGCCGCATCGGCGTGGAGGTGTCGACTGTGCTTCGGATGCAGAACGCGGAGGTCGTCATCGACGCAATCTTCGGCACCGGCCTTTCGCGCGCCCCGGAAGGTGTTTTCGCCGAATGGATCGAATCGATCAACGCCGCGGGGCTGCCCGTGATCGCGGTCGATCTTCCGTCTGGCCTCGACGCCGACACCGGAGTCGCCTACGCTCCAACAGTGAATGCCTCGACGACCATCACGCTGGGACTTCCCAAACCGGGGCTGCTGAAGGGTGACGGTCCACGTGTTGCGGGCGCCGTGCTTGTCGCCGACATCGGAACGCCCCTTGAGGTGTATGCCGCACTCGGAATCAGTGTTCCGCCTGACATCTTCTCCAAAGAGAATCTCGTCAGGCTGGACTCCATCCGATGACCCGCGAGGTCGTTTGGGACCACGGGGTCTCGCTGCCGGCGCATCGCCTCTGGCTCGACCCGCTCGTGGTCAGGACCTTCGCCTTCATCTCTCATGCGCACACCGACCACGCGCGCAGGCACAAGGAGGCGCTGCTCACGCCGCAGACGCTTGCCCTGATCCCAGAGTCCCGCC
>Ga0209118_1001545_pt1 | contig 10551 bp, 7 predicted proteins | sample BlaSpr_A8_Ref_M1_FD_187988 | JGI IMG/M metagenome (GOLD analysis project Ga0209118, IMG submission 187988) | Forest soil microbial communities from Thunder Bay, Ontario, Canada - Black Spruce, Ontario site 2_A8_Ref_M1 (SPAdes) (version 2) | ecosystem: Environmental > Terrestrial > Soil > Boreal...
AGAGGCCGAGCGCATGTTCGAAGTGTTCCACCGGCTCGTCACTGGTGAGAATGCCGGCCTCGACGTGGCAGAACTCGGCCGGCTGGCCGCGTTCTCCGGAGTGTCGGAGTTTCCGGCTCGCGTAAAATGCGCGACGCTCGCCTGGCACGCGCTCAACAGCGCGCTGGTCGGACAGCAAGAGGTGGTGAGTACCGAATGAACATGCGCGAAGAAGTGACATTCAGCCGCAGTGCCGACGCCGTGATGATCCCGAGCGGCGAGAGGGTGCTGGTTCCGTCCGGCGCTCACGGCACCATTACGCAATCGCTCGGTGGCGCGTACACGCTGATCACCGACCGCGGATTGATGATCCGCGTCTCCGGCAAAGAAGTCGAAGCGATCGGCAAGACTGCGGAGAACGTTCCGGAGGCGTCGCCAGCGGAAGCATTGACGCCGGAGAAAATGGAGCAGCTCGTTTGGGATCAACTCAAGACCTGCTTCGACCCTGAGATCCCGGTCAACGTCGTCGACCTCGGCCTGGTGTATCTGTGCGAGTTGCAGGACGCGGACGGCGCCACGAACGTGAAGGTGAAGATGACGCTCACCGCGCCCGGCTGCGGGATGGGCCCGGCGATCGCGCACGACGCGCAAAGTAAAATTCTCACGATCGACGGCATCGACGAAGCCGATGTGCAGCTCGTCTGGGACCCGCCGTGGAATCAAAACATGATCAGCGAAGCCGGCCGGATGAAGCTCGGGATGGTGTGATCGCGAGCGCAACTCCCGCGAGGTGCCGCGGAAAAAGGTAGGACAGCCACGTTGTTCCGCGCGACTGGACCTCCAGCCCGGACCGCGGAGGAAAGGTTGTGGCTGACATGGGTCGCTGCGTTTGCTATTCCGGGACAGGCGTGAAAACGCAGGAATTTCTTGGCGAGCTAAAGCGACGGAATGTTTATAAGGCGGCCGTCGCCTATTGCGTCTTCGCCTGGCTGCTCATTCAAGTCGCGACCCAGGTCTTCCCTTTTTTTGATATTCCGAGCTGGGCGGTCCGGCTGGTGGTTCTGCTCTTGTTGATAGGCTTACCGGTGGCCTTGGTCTTCGCCTGGGCGTTTGAGATCACGCCGGAAGGCCTCAAACGCACCGAGGATGTGCCGCCGCACGCGTCGATTACGCGCCGGACCGGACGCAAACTCATGGCAGCGATCGCTGTGATTTTCGCGACCGCGGCGACGCTTTTCCTGATTCAACTGATGCGGCCAAAAACAACGGGCGTGACTTCCAGCGATTCTTCTCACGGGCCGGGTGCATTGGTCATTACCGAAAAAAGCATCGCGGTGCTGCCGTTCGAAAATCGGAGCGACGACAAGCAGAATTCTTATTTCGCCGATGGCGTGCAGGACGACATCCTGACTGAACTCTCGCGCGTGGCGGACCTCAAGGTCGTGAGCCGCACGAGTGTCATGCAATACCGGACCGAGACGCGCAATCTGCGCGAGATCGGGCGGCAGCTTGGCGCCGCCCACGTTTTGGAAGGCAGTGTGCAACGGGATAAGAATCGCGTGCGAGTCACGGCGCAGTTACTCGATACCAGGAGCGACGTGCATTTGTGGGCGGAACATTACGACCGGGACATCGCGGACGTTTTCGCGATCCAGAGCGAGATCGCGGAAGCCATCGCCGGGCAGCTTCGGGCCAAGCTGTCCCCGGGCGAGAGAGCGGCGATCAAGCAACCGCCCACGACCGATCTCGAAGCCTTCGATTTATTTTCCCGGGCCCGGGCTCTTCACGCGGATACCTCGAATCAAATCCAGGCCGGCAAAAAACTGCCGGAAGCTGAGCGTCTTCTCGAGCAAGCGGTTAAGCGCGATCCAAATTTTCTTTTCGCGTGGTGCCTGCTGGCGCGCGTGCACGGGGATATTTATTGGCAGGGCCACGATCACACTGCAGCACGCCTCGAGTTGGCGAATGCCGCCCTTCAGGCAGCGTTGCGATTGCGGCCTGATGCGGGTGAGGTACACCTCGGATTAGCCGACTACTACTATCATGGTTTCCGCGATTATGGCCGGGCTCGAAGCGAACTGGATATCGCCCGACGCACGCTGCCGAACAGCGCGGAAATATTCGAATACACCGGATACATCGATCGCCGGGAAGGCAGGTGGCCGGAAGCGAGCCGCAATCTCGAGCGCGCGATCGAGCTGGACCCGCGCAATTCTCTTACGCTCCAGCAGTTGGCCCTGGTCTACCAAATGCGGCATCTTTACGGCGACGAGGCCCGAACCTACGACCGTGCCCTGGCCATCGTGCCGGAAGATCCTTTTATGCTGATATCGCGAGCGCTGGTCGCTTTCGACGAACGCGCCGATCTCAAGCCCTTTCAAGAGACGCTCACCCGATTGGTGGCGAAAGATCCGATGCTTGCTCCCGACATCGATGATGCCGATCACGCTCTTTGCGAGCGCACGCCGGCGGCGACCGCTCGTCTCTTGCAGAATTATGCGGTGGGCGGCACGAATCCGAACGGCGTGAATTATCCGCGCGGCTATTGGGAAGGGTTCATCGCACGTTTGCAAGGTGACGCGAAGCGAGTCGAAGTGGCTTTCACCGCGGCGCGCGAAGAAGTGGCGAAAATCGCCGAGAAGCAGCCCGATTTCGCCGCCGCTCTCAGCCTGCTGGGACTCATCGACGCCGGTCTCGGGCGAAAGGAAGACGCTCTCCGTGAAGGACGCCGCGCGTGCGAGCTGCTCCCGATCGCAAAGGATGGCGTCGATGGCCCCGCCTTTGCCGTCAACCTGGCGCAAATCTATGCCTGGACCGGCAACAAAGATCTGGCCATCGAACAAATCGCGGCGGTCGAGCGCAGCCCGAATTATCTCACTTACGGAGTGCTGAAACTTCATCCGCAATGGGACGATCTGCGCGGCGATCCTCGTTTCGAGCAGATCGTTGCCTCGCAAGCGCCCGGATTATCCTGGTAGGGATCGCCCGCACCAGTCGCGCAATGCGATGAACCGCCGTGGAATCAGAACATAACCAGCGAAGCGGGCCGGATGAAGCTCGGCATGGTGTGATCGCGAGCGCAACTCCCGCGGGGTGTCGCGGGAAAATTTAGATTCAAATCTCGCCGATTTAATGGCGACGTTTCGTGCGCTTGCTTTGTGTCTCTAACTGGCGAACGACGTGATTAAAGAATGTCATCAATTTTCGGTTCACATGCATTTCGAGCGGTTCGCGAATCACCGTGGCCAGCTCTTCGCAGAGTCTTAGAATGCTGGCGCTACCAAGCTTTTCGATTTTGGTTTCTAGATATCCCGGACGCGTTCGAAGCGGATGGAGCGGCACGCGCGGCGACCTCGCTCCCATAGGATGCATGCAAAAGATTAGAAACGGGAGGAAATGTAATGCTACGCCGCGATGATCGATACCGGATGCGTCACTGAGCTCTTGCAATAGCCGCGAGAAGTCTTCTTCAGCCATAAGTTTTCCGATCGGCTGATCCAAGTATCTCAGCATCAATTCTCATTTAGCAGAAACGACCGCCGCTGCCTATAGTTCGTTACATTTTCTCGCCGATCCCCGTCGTAACGGCTGAGTTTCGATCGCCACATTCAGCGGAGAAAGCAATGTTGCTTGACAGGCCCATCCACTCCCATACTGTCGAATCTCTCGCCGCCGAAATGATGATTTTGGCGACTTTCCTATGCCTTCCACCGAAATTATTCTGACCGAAAACATCCCCGGCCTGGGCGCCGAGGCGGATGTCGTTAAGGTGCGCCGCGGCTACGCGCGCAATTTTCTCCTGCCCCAAGGCAAAGCCTACGAAGTGACGAAGCGCAGCCTTCGGCAGCTCGACAATCTGAAAGCGAAACGGGCCGCGCGCGAAGCCGCGGAATTGAACGAGGCGGAAGAGCTCGGCCGCAGAATCAGCAAATTGCGGGTCGTCTTCACGCTCGAAACTGGAGAAACCGGCAAGGCTTTCGGATCAGTCACCGCGCAGGACTTGGTGAAGCGGCTCAAAAACGAACTCGGCAACGAAATCGATCGTCATCGCATTGTACTGGAGCATCCGCTCAAGACGACCGGCGAACATGAAGTGTCGATCAAGCTGCATCACGACGTGACGGCGAAATTTGTTTTTCAGATCAAACCCGCGAAAGAAGAAGCCCCGGCGCCCGAGGCGGCCGGCGAGGCGACAGAAAAAGCGCGACCGTTCAGGAAGCCAAAATAATCTCGCTTTTGAACGACGTCCCCTATACAGACGTTGTGGAGCTAACGGACCTCCCAACCGTTCGAACATATTTGCATAACGGATGGTTCATTTTGGAAATTTACAAGAAAAAGGTCCAGGTATACGAGAGTCATGAATTTCACGAGCAGCCAGTATACATCATGGGAAATCCTGAGGGTGGCTAGAAGACTGATAAGTCAATATGGCTGCTGATCCGTCAGCAACCACGCGTCAACAATCGCCTGAGTCCAGGCGAAAACATCAGTCGAACCCAAAAGCGGAGGGGGCCAGTTATCCCCCACAATTAACGTCTTATTCCCAAGACCCGCACCGTTCCCCTCCACATAGCATCGAGGCAGAAATGGGCGTTTTGGGTTCAATGCTCGTTTCGCCTAATGACGTGATAGCCGAGTGCGTCATTCAAATCGGGGAAGAGTATCAATACTTTTTCTCTCCCGTTCACGCCACGATATACATGCAGCTCGTCGACATGTGGAATAGGCAACAGGCCATCGACCTGATTACTTTTACGCAATCGTTACGCGATAAGAATTTGCTCGAGCAAGTTGGAGGGCCTGCATTTGTCACTCATCTTTTCACCTTCGTCCCCACAGCAGCTAATGTCCGTTACTACCTAGATATAATCCGCGAGAAATTCATTCTCCGGAAGATCATCAGCATCTGCACTGTGTCTTGTGGCCGCGCGTACGATGAACAAGATCAAGTCGACACGCTGCTGGACGAAGTAGAACGAGACGTCTTCTCGATCAGCGAAATCCGCTTCAAGGGACGACTGCCTGAGATGAAAGACCAGGTAATGGAAGCCATTGAAGCGATTGAGCTTTTGTATGAACGAAAGGGTGGAATCACTGGCATTTCGACAGGATTCGCCGAACTAGACCGTCTAACCAGCGGTTTACACCCAGGAGAGATGATCGTGATCGCCGCGCGGCCCAGCATGGGGAAAACGGCGCTGGCCATGAACATTGCGGAGCATGTGGCCATAAACGGGAAGTTGCCTGTGGCGGTTTTCAGCCTGGAGATGAGCAGTCAGCAGCTTGTGCAGCGGCTCCTGTGTTCGCGTGCACGAGTCAACTTGCAGAAAGTGCGCGACGGCTTCTTGGCGGATCGCGATTTCCCCAGCCTTACGGCGGCGGCCTCCAAAATGGCGGAGGCGCAAATCTTTATCGATGACAGTGCGGGCCTCAGCATCCTCGAGTTGCGCGCCAAGGCTCGCCGGCTGAAAGCGCAAAAAGATATCAGGCTAATTGTGGTGGACTATTTGCAGTTGTTACGGTCCACCACGCGTCGCGCCCTAGATAACCGTCAGCTGGAGATTTCAGAAATCTCCGCTGGACTGAAAGCGTTGGCGAAGGAACTCAAGATTCCAATCATCGTCCTCGCGCAGTTGAATCGACAACCGGAAGCGCGGACCGGGGGCAAACCGCGTTTGAGCGATTTGCGCGAATCGGGCTCGATTGAACAGGACGCGGACTTGGTGGGATTGCTCGTCCGCCCGGAGATTTACGAAGAGGACGAAGACGCCCGCGCGGAAAAAGCGGGCGAGGCGGAGTTGATTATCGCGAAGCAGCGTAATGGTCCGGTCGGCGAGATCTCGCTGACGTTCCTGAAGGAATTCACCCGCTTCGAAGATCGCGCGCGGAACGTGAGCGAGCCGATGTAGCCGCCGCTCTCGTAGCACAGGCATCTTGCCTGTGAGGCGGACGGGCATCTTGCCTGTCCTTGGAATCTTCAAAACGGGCGAGACGCCCGTTGTCCCCACAGGCAAGATGCCTGTGCTACGACCCATTTACAGCGAGTTCGCCGCTTCCACGACATGGGCGGCGTCCATGCCAAATTCTTTCATGACCTGATCGCCCGGCCCGCTCATACCAAAACGGTGCAGGCCGATCACTTTTCCTTCGAGCCCCACGTACTGATACCAAAGTTGCGGAACGCCGGCCTCGATAGCCACGCGACGCCGGCAGGATTTCGGCAGAACCTCTTCGCGATATTCGGCAGACTCACGCTCGAAACGTTCGAAGCACGGCACCGAGACGACGCGCGTGCCCGCGCCCAGTTCGCCCGCGGCCTTCATGGCGTGCTGCAATTCGCTGCCGCATGACATGAGGATAAGCTCCAAATTTCCGCTCTCGCGTTTCGCAATGTAACCGCCGCGCGCGACACCTTCGCGCCGCGTTTTCGCATCGATCTCGTTCAACATCGGCACGGCCTGACGCGTCAACGAGAGCAGCGTCGGCCCATCGATCCGTTGCGTCGCGGCGATGAATGCGCCCGCGGTTTCCTCGGGATCAGACGGCCGAATGACATCGAGCTGCGGGATTAGCCGCAAACCACTGACGGTCTCCACCGGTTCATGCGTCGGGCCATCCTCGCCGACGCCGATGGAATCGTGGGTGAAGATGTAAATATTCGGCAACCGGGAGAGCGCGGCGAGCCGGATGGATGGGCGGCAATAGTCCGCGAAAACAAGAAACGTCGCGCCCGAAGCGCGGAAGACACCATGATAGCCGATGCCGTTCATGATCGCGCACATGCCGTGTTCGCGAATGCCGAAGTGAATGTTACGGCCCGCATTGTTGTCGCGGGTGAAATCGCCGCCGCCCTCGATGTAATTGAGGGTCGAACCGTGCAGATCGGCGCTGCCGCTCATCAGAAACGGCATCGCTTTCGCGAGCGGTTGCAGCACGTCGCTCCCGGCTTTGCGCGTCGCGATCTTAGCGTCGGTCGGGAATGCCGGAATTCTATCCGACAAATCGGCCGGGATTTTTTTCTCGATGGCGTCTTCGAGCTGACGCGCCAATTCGGAATTTTTCGAGCGCCAATCCTTGTACGTTTTTTCCCAGTCGGCATAGGCCGCGAGCAGCGTCTTCTTGTGCTCGGCGAAATAGTCGCGCACTTCCTTCGAGACGAAGTAATGCTCGTCCGGCAGTCCGAGCCCTTTGCGGGCGGCGTCGACATACTTCACCCCGGCTTCGCCGTGCGCTTTGTTCGTTCCGGCCACTTCCGGAATGCCTTTGCCGATGATCGTCTTCGCCATAATCATCTGCGGCTTTCCGTTGTCGCGTTTCTTCGCCGTATTCAACGCGTCCAGAAATTCGGTCATGTTGTGGCCGTCGATTTTCTGCACGTCGAAGCCATACGCTTCGAAGCGCTTCGCAGTGTCTTCGCTTTGGCTCGCGTTGGCCATCGCGTCGAGCGTGACCCCGTTGTTGTCGTAAATCAGAATCAGGTTATCGAGGCCGAAATGTCCGGCGAACGAGCTCGCTTCATGGGAAATGCCTTCCTGCAAACAGCCATCACCGGCCAGACAGATGACATGTTGATCGAAAATCATGTGCTCGGGCGTATTGAAACGCGCCGCGGCCATCTTCGCCGCCACCGCGATCCCGACGGCGTTGCCCACGCCCTGTCCAAGCGGACCGGTGGTGCATTCCACGCCTGGCGTTTCGAAAAATTCCGGATGACCCGGTGTCTTGCTGTGCAATTGACGGAAGCGTTTGAGTTCCTCCATGGGCAAATCGTATCCGCTCAAATGCAGCCACGCGTAAAGGAACATGCTGCCGTGCCCGGCGGAGAGAATGAAATAATCGCGCCCGATCCAGCGCGGCTGTTCCGGATTGTGTTTGAGCGCGTAGCCGTAGAGCACCGCGCCCATTTCCGCGCAGCCCAGCGGAAGACCGAGGTGGCCGGATTTCGAAGCCTGGACCGCGTCCATGCACAACCCGCGCGCCTGATCCGCCGCGCGCGAAAGAATTTCGAGATTTAAACTCATGAGAACGGGTATAATTGGCGAGATGGCGGAAACCAAGCGGAAAGCGGTCGCTCAATCCAAAATCCGAAATCCAAAATCCAAAATGGAATGAACCGGCCTTCCCTTCTTCACATCATCGAGCGGCTCGAAGGTTTTCTCGGAAAACTTCCCGAGACGATCCAGCGGCCCGTCCTGCACGAGTTGACGCCGTTGAAAGAATTATTCCTGCAACAGCGCGCGCCGCGTTTCGTCCTGACCGGCTCGAATCGGCTGCCGCTTCAGGAAATCGTAGCGGCCCTTTTCGCCTGGGCGCCGGCGGCTGATTCGCGGGAGCTGTTGATGGAACTCTTTCGCTGGCACGCCATGGATTTGGGCGGTCGCGGAACTGTTTCGTTCCTCGATGCGCGCGGCGCGGACACGCGAACGATGCCGGCCATCCAGGAAGAATTGAAAGAGCAGCCCGCCGACATCCTGCTTCATCTCGCCGAGGACGGCGCGGGGATTCGAGACGCGAAAGGTGAAATTGAAAATCTCACGACTTTCATCACGGCCCATTTGACGGCGCACACGAAACCGAAGGTGGTCGGCGTCGTCATGCTCGACGTCACGGTGGCACGTCGAGATTTTCACAATGGTGAAATCCCTCTGGCGCCACATCCGACAACGCGATCGCTCCTTCAAAGCGCGCTGCAAGAGCAACCGGGAGTGGCCGCTAATCTCCTTCAAGCAGTCGAGATCTCATCGCAGGCCGGAGGCGCGAAGGCGAAGGACGACGCGCAGCAGTTCATGGCGATCCTCGCGCGCGGGATGCCGAATGAAGCGCGGGTGGAAATGGCGCGCATCGCCGGCGACCGCGTTGTGCAGGGCGAGATCGCCCAAATGCTGGTGAAGTCCACCACGGCCATTTGCGCGGCGATCGGCGCCCAACCCATTCCGTTGGCCGATCTGCCGATCCTGACGGCGCTCCAGCTTTTGATGGTTTCCGGGATCATGTACATCAGCGGACGCGAACGAAGTCTGCGGGCGGCGACCGAGTTCATCGGCGCCTTGGGCGTGAATGTCGGAGCCGGAATGATTCTCCGTGAAGGAACACGCGCCCTTCTGAAATTTTTCCCCGGCTGGGGCAACATCGTCTGCGGCGCCGTCGCAGGGGCCGGAACCTACGCCATCGGCCGCGCCAGCATCAGCTACTTCCTGGAGGGTGTGACATTGAAAGACGCGCGGCGCACGTACCTCGCGAACCGGAAAAAGAGCGCGCAAAAACGGCCGGCGGAAATCCGGGAAATTGAGGCACTGCCATGAAAAATGAAGCGCCCCGACTCTCTCACGTGGTGGTTGAGGCCACGGCGCTCTGAGCCGGTTGAATAACTTGTGAATAAAATCGCCGATACGGTGCTTTTTGTTCACATTTTTTTGTGAACAAAAGACCGCGATTTCTCTCGCCCTCCAGCTTCTCGGGCCTGGTGCGATGAAGCTCTCCGAAATCGATGCCACCTTGCGCGAGATCCGGGTATCGCCGGTAAAAACCCTGGGCCAAAATTTCTTGCACGACCACAATCTGGCTCGATGGATTGTTGAGAAAGCGGATCTGATTCGTGACGATTCCGTAATCGAAATCGGTCCCGGACTTGGCGCGCTTACCGAGTTCGCGCTCGACTCCGGCGCGCGCGTGCTCGCGATCGAAAAAGACCGGCGGCTCGCAGATTTTTTGCGCAAACGTTTCACGAGCGAACGGCTCGAAGTCCTTCACGCGGACGCGCTCGATTACGATCTGCGGCCTTTGTTTGCGAAGCCACGCGTGAAGCTGATCGGCAATCTCCCGTACTACATCGCGAGTCAGCTTCTCTTGAAGTTCACCAAATATCCAAGCCCCATTTCATTGTGGTTGTTGATGTTACAAAAGGAGATGGCGCGACGAATTTCGGCCGCTCCAGGCACGAGCGATTACGGCGCGCTCACGCTCGTGATCCAACTTCATTATCGCGTCGAATATCTCCGCACCGTTTCCGCGAGTGTTTTTCTTCCCGAGCCCGATGTCGACTCCGCCTTCGTGCGCATCACACCGCGCGCGCCGGATGAATTACCGCCACACGACGCCGAAACTTTTTTCCAGTTGGTGCGCCAGGGATTTTCCCAGCGCCGAAAGCAGTTGCGAAATTTGCTGCGGGAAGAAGTGCCGGAGTGGGAGGAAGCATCGGTCGCGATCGGGTTCGATCCCCGCGCCCGCGCCGAGGAACTAAACCTCGAGCAGTGGATCGCGCTGTCGAATCGGGCCCGCTCGACGGCTGCCGGGACGGAGATTTCCAGGGCCGCGGAACGTTTCCCGGTGGTGGATGATCGGGACGAACTACTGGGCGACGCGACGCGGGGGGAAGTGCATGGGAATAACTTGCGCCATCGGGCCGTTCACATCCTGATTTTCAACCGCTTGGGCGAGCTTTTCTTGCAAAAGCGCTCGCGTTGGAAGGACCGGCATCCGCTCCTGTGGGATTCCAGCGCCGCGGGCCACGTCGAGGCTGGCGAAGAGTATGATGAAACGGCAGCACGCGAACTCGAGGAAGAGCTCGGG
>Ga0209118_1001546_pt1 | contig 10548 bp, 9 predicted proteins | sample BlaSpr_A8_Ref_M1_FD_187988 | JGI IMG/M metagenome (GOLD analysis project Ga0209118, IMG submission 187988) | Forest soil microbial communities from Thunder Bay, Ontario, Canada - Black Spruce, Ontario site 2_A8_Ref_M1 (SPAdes) (version 2) | ecosystem: Environmental > Terrestrial > Soil > Boreal...
GGTTCTGCTCCTTGCATGCTCGGCGCTGGTGCTGGTGATTCGCGTGGTTGGTGGCGCGCCGACGCCGCGATGGACCTACGCCGTGGGGCCCTTGGTCGGAGCGGTCCTGTGGCCGCTCATAACGGTCGTGCTGCAGGGGCCGCAAAGGCCGCGGCGCCCGGCGGAAAGATAGGGCAGCTTCGGTGCGCCGACTCTTTACCAACCGCGATCGTCCGAGCACGATCAGCGGCCCGGAGCTCAGGGACCCGCAGCGCGAGCTGTTGCATTTCCGCAGGCGGCTGCTGATCGCGGGTGCGATGGTGATCGTCGCGTTCGGCGGTCTCCTCGGCCGTTTTGTTTACCTCCAGCTGTTCCAGCATAGTCATTATCAGACGCTCGCGGAAAGCAATCGCATTGCCATCGTGCCGATCGTTCCCAACCGCGGCGTGATGACCGACCGCAACGGCGTCGTGCTGGCGCAGAGCTATTCCGCGTATACGCTAGAAGTTACGCCGTCGCGGGTCAAGAATCTCGACGAGACGATCGACGGGCTGGCCACCATCGTGGAGGTCCAGGCGCGGGATCGCAAACGCTTCAAGCGGCTGCTCGAGGAGTCGAAAAACTTCGAGAGCCTGCCGCTGCGAACGCGGCTATCGGACGAAGAGGTCGCGCGATTTGCGGTCAATCGCTACCGTTTTCCGGGTGTTGAGATCAAGGCGCGCCTGTTCCGCCAATATCCTTTCGGCGAGGTCGCCTCGCACGTGACCGGCTACATCAGTCGCATCAACGACAAGGACGTCGAGCGCATCGACGCCTGGAACGAAACCGCCAACTACAAGGGCTCCGACTACATCGGCAAAGTAGGCGTCGAGCTCGCCTACGAACGCGACCTGCACGGCACCACCGGATGGGAAGAAGTCGAGGTCGACGCCGGTGGTCGCGCCGTTCGCACGCTGTCGCGGACGCCGCCCATTTCCGGCAACAACCTGAAGCTCGCACTGGACATCAGGCTGCAGCAGGCCGCCGAGCAGGCGTTCGGCGACCGGCGAGGCGCGCTGGTCGCGATCGAGCCGGCGACCGGAGACGTGCTCGCATTCGTCTCCAAGCCGGGGTTCGATCCCAATCTTTTCGTCGACGGCATCGACCCGACGAACTGGGAATTGCTCAATGAGTCCCCCGACAAGCCACTGTTGAATCGGCCGCTGCGCGGCGCCTATCCTCCGGGCTCGACCATCAAGCCCTTCCTCGCGCTGGCGGCGCTGACATCGGGCAAGCGCACCGCGGCGCAAACGATCTTCGACCCCGGCTTCTACCAGATAGCCGGAGCCGCGCATCGATTCCGCGACGACAAACCGGGCGGACACGGCTACGTCGACATGACCAAGTCGATCGTCGTCTCCTGCGACACCTATTACTACATGCTCGCCGGCGAAACCGACATCGATGACACGCACGCGTTCCTGTCGCAGTTCAGCTTCGGGCGCAAGACGGGCATCGATGTCGAGGGCGAGCTCCTCGGCGTGCTGCCGTCGCGCGCATGGAAGCGCGAACGATTCAAGGACAAGTGGTATCTCGGCGACTCGATCTCGGCGGGCATCGGGCAGGGCTATAACGCGTTCACGCCGGTGCAGCAGGCGCAAGCCATCGCGATCATCGCCAACGACGGCGTCGCGCTCGCTCCGCACCTGGTCAAGAGCATCGAAAACGTCAAGGACGGCAGCGTGCGGCAGATCGCACTGCAATCCACACAAGCGCTCCACGTCAAGCCCGAGCACCTGGCGGTAATCAAGAACGCACTCGTCGGCGTTCCGCGCGAAGGGACCAGCGCGCAGGCATTCGTCGGCACCAAATATGTTTCGGCGGGTAAGACCGGCACCTCGCAGGTGTATTCACTCAAGGGAGAAAAGTACTCAAAACAGGTCGACGAGCGCCTCCGCGATCATGCCTGGTACGTCGCCTACGCCCCCGCCGATAAGCCCCGGATCGCGATCGCGGTGCTGGTCGAGAATGGCGGATTCGGTGCGCAGGCCGCGGCGCCGATCGCGCGTGCCATATTCGATTACTACCTTCTCGGGCAGAAGCCGCGCGCGCCTGCGGTGCCGGGCACCGGACCGCGCGAGCCGGAAGACGAAAGCGACTAGCGCTCATGGGAAAATTCTTCGCGCTGCTGGCCAGGATCTGGGAAGTGTTCGTGCGCCGCGTGGACAGCTACCTCATGGCGGCAGCGCTGGCGATCGTCGGCATCGGGCTGATCACGCTGTTTTCGGCGTCGGACCAGAACATTTCGCGCGTTACGAGCCAGGTTATGTCGCTGGGATTTGCGTTGTTGCTGATGTGGATAGTGGCGAACATTCAGCCGCGACAATTGGCGCGGGCCGCTCTGCCGCTGTATATCTTGGGTGTGCTGCTGCTGATCGCGGTGGCGCTTGGCGGAACCGTGGTCAATGGATCGCGCCGCTGGCTCAATTTCGGCTTTGCCCGCTTTCAGCCTTCCGAGCTGATGAAGATCGCACTCCCGCTGATGCTTGCCTGGTATTTTCAGAAGCACGAGACGCGCGTTCGCTTCCGCGATTTCATTCTCGCGGTGGCGCTCATCGCCGCGCCGGTCTGGCTGATCAAACGCGAGCCCGACCTGGGTACCGCGCTGATGATCGGCGCTTCCGGTTTTTACGTGCTCTACCTTGCGGGTCTGTCGTGGAAGATCATGCTCGGGCTCCTGGTCGCGGCGGCCGCGGCAGCGCCGCTGGTCTGGCCGCACCTGCACGATTATCAGCAGGAACGAATACTGACCTTCCTCGACCCGGCGCGCGATCCTCTGGGGACGGGATATCACAGCACGCAGGCGTCGATCGCGCTCGGCTCCGGCGGCGTTATCGGCAAAGGCTGGCTCAACGGCACACAGACGCACCTCGATTTCCTGCCGGAGCGGCACACCGACTTCATCTTTGCCGTGTTCGGGGAGGAGTTCGGCTTGATCGGAAGCGCGTTGCTGCTTGTTCTGTACCTGTTGCTGATCGGGCGCGCATTCGTGATCACCATAAATGCCTCGACGCTCTTTGCGCGGCTCACCGCAGGCGCGATCACGCTCATGTTCTTCAGCTATGCATTCGTCAACATGGCGATGGTCAGCGGGCTTCTTCCGATCGTCGGCGTTCCGCTGCCGCTGATTTCCTTTGGCGGCACCGCGCTGGTGAGCCTGTTCATCGGGCTCGGCATCTTGATGAGCGTGCAGGCGAACCGCAAGCTCGTCAAAACATAGGAAGCGTACCGCTCGCCGGTCCGATTGGTTCGATGGGCCTCGATTCGTCCCCCGGCGCACGAGTCCCATGCCGAGCGTGAGACCGAGGACCAGCAACGCTTCGAGCGCACAACGTATAATCCGCGGCTATATGTCGGCGACGCCCCACGGTCAAAATGCGCGACGATACGCGCATCGCCGGCTGCTGTGGCCGCTGCTTGCGCTCTTCGCAACAGTGCTCTTGGCGTGTTCGTCGCCCACCCGTCGCGAAACGCCGCCCCTTCCGGCGGCCGGCGAGGCTCCCAAGCGCGGCGGCTATTACAAGGATGACGGCCCGGGCGACAGTCCACCGCCCAATCTCGAGTTGATTCCCGACGCGACGCCACGGCTCGAGTCGCTCCATCGCTTCGCCAATCGTCCTTACGCGGTTTTCGGGCGCGACTATGTTCCGGCGACCACGCTGCGTCCATACAAGGAGCGCGGCATCGCGTCGTGGTACGGGCGCAAATTCCACAATAGCAAGACTGCGACCGGCGAGACCTACGACATGTATGGCATGACTGCGGCGCATCCAACACTGCCGCTGCCCTCCTACGCGCGCGTGACCAATGTCGCGACTGGGCAAAGCGTCATCGTGCGCGTGAACGACCGCGGTCCGTTCCATCCGGGCCGCGTCATCGACCTTTCGTTCGCGGCCGCCTATCGGCTTGGGATCGCGCAAAAGGGCAGCGGCGAAGTCGACGTCGAAAGCATCCTGCCCGCGGCGGCGCCACCGGTCATTGCCACGACGCCGCTGCCGCTGGTCGCGGTGGTCGACGCCGCCCCGGCGGCGGCCGTTCCGATCGGACACGAAGCGGGCGGCTATGTGGCCCAGCTCGGCGCCTTCGCCAACAATGCCAACGCTCAAAACTTCGTCGCCCATCTCGCGAACCAAACGACGGGTGCCGCCGTCGAAGCCAAGGTGCGGCAGATCGACGGCCTGTTTCGTGTCTTTGTAGGACCGTACCCGACGCGCGACGATGCGCGCCGCGCCCTCGACGCCCTGCGTGATACTGCCGGTCTCGAGGGAACTGTGAAGGCTCCGTCGTTTGCTCCGTGATCAGCGACTGACCCGATTTCGTATTCGCGTTCGTTATAATTGTCTGCGCGTCCTCGCGTACGCCACGTCGTTGACCTGACGGCGATTTCGATTGCTCGTTCTCTGGAACTTCATGACCCGTTCTCTTTCCCGCGCTCCCTGGGTTCTTGCGTTGCTCTGTTTGCTGATCGCAGGCTCGGCCCGCGCCCAGCTCACGATCGAAATCGTCGGCGGTGGCGCGACCACCATCCCGATCGCCATCGTGCCTTTCGCGAGCGATGCGTATCCAGTGAGTACGACCGCCGTTGTCAGCGCCGACCTTGCGCGAAGCGGCCTGTTCAAAGTTGTCGACGCGGGCGGAGTCGTTCCGCGCCCGTCGCGGGCCGAGGAGGTGCGCTACGGCGATTGGACCTCGCGTGGCGCCGACGCTGTCGTGGTGGGCAGCATGGCGCCGCAGCCGGATGGCCGGATCGAAGTGCGTTTCGCGCTGCTCGATACAGTCAAGCAAGGGCAACTCGCGGCCGTTACCTACGTCGTCCCGCCGGCGCAACTGCGTGCGACCGCGCACCGGATCGCCGACGCCATCTATGAAAAGCTGACCGGCGATGTCGGCGTGTTCAGCACCCGCATCGCCTACATCGCCAAGCAGGGCCCGCGCTACGAGCTGCTCGTCGCCGAGGCGGACGGCTTCAACCCGCAATCGATCGTCAGCTCCAACGAGCCGCTGCTTTCTCCGGTCTGGTCGCCGGACGGCACTCGCATCGCCTACGTATCGCTCGAAAACAAGAAGCCGGTCGTGTACGTGCAAACCCTGTCGACGGGCGGGCGGCAGGTCGTCGCCAATTTCCGCGGCAGCAACAGCGCGCCAGCCTGGTCGCCGGACAGCTCGCGTCTGGCGGTGACACTGACCAAGGACGGCGGATCGCAGCTCTACCTGATAAACGCCGACGGCAGCGGCGTGCAGCGGCTCACGAGCTCCGCCGGAATCGACACCGAGGCGAACTTTGCCGCCGACGGCCGGTCGATATTGTTTACCTCGGACCGTGGCGGCAGCCCGCAGATCTATAGGCTGACCGTCGGCAGCGGAGCGATCGAGCGCATGACCTACGATGGCAGCTACAACGTTTCGCCACGGAACCTTCCCGATGGCAGAGGGTTCGTGTTCGTGCGCCGCGACGGCGGGCGATTCAACATCGCGTTGCAGGATTTCGCGACGCGGCAGGTGCAGGTGCTGACCCAGGGTTCGCTCGACGAATCGCCGAGCGTCGCACCCAACGGCAAGCTGATCATCTACGCGTCGGAGACGGGGGGCCGTGGTATATTGGCCGCAGTCTCCAGCGACGGCCGTGTCAAGCAGCGATTGACAGCGGCCGCGAGCGACGTGCGCGAGCCCGCGTGGGGCCCGCTTCTCAAGTGAGCAGGGTGCGCCCCTGGTCCACCATCGCTACCTTTCGCCAATCTCAGGAGGTCGACATGCAATATTCCGTCCAGAAACGATTGATCAGCGCATTGTTCGTGAGCTTGCTCGCTGCCTGCGGCACGACGCCGACGACCGATTCCGGGGCGCCGGTCGAGGACCGCAACGTGGGCTCCGGAACCTCGGGCGCGGCCACTTCGGGTTCCACGACCGGCAACGTCGCCGGCACCGCCACCGGCTCACAAGCGAATCGACTGCGCGACCCGAACAGCATTCTTTCCAAGCGCAGCGTCTATTTCGATTTCGACAGCTACGCGGTCAAGGACGACTACAAGCCGCTGATCGACGCGCACGCGCGCTACCTGCAAGGCGACAAGGGCGGCCGGATGACGATCCAGGGCAACACCGACGAGCGCGGCAGCCGTGAGTACAACATCGCGCTCGGCCAGCGGCGCGCCGATGCGGTAAAGAAGATGATGATGCTCCTGGGCGCGACCGATTCGCAGATCGAAACCGTCAGCTTCGGCAAGGAAAAACCGCGCAATACCGGCCATGATGAAGGCGCGTGGACCGAGAATCGCCGCGACGACTTCGTCTATCGGGGCGAATAGCGCGTGGCGCGTTTCGGCGCTGGCGCAGCGCTGGCGTTTCTGCTCGTCGTAGAGCTGGCCACCGCGCCGGCGCGCGCGGCGATGTTCGACGATGACGAGGCGCGCAAGCGGATCGAGACGCTTCGCGGCCGCGTCGACCAGATCGAGCGCTCGCTGGCGCAGCGCCTGGACGCGCTGGAGACGAAAAACGCGGGAGTCGTCGATCTGTTCAAGGACGTCGAGCAGATCAAGGCCGACATCGCCAAGCTGCGCGGACAATTCGAAGTGCTGACCTACGAGCTGGAGCAGGCGCAAAAGCGGCAGCGCGATCTCTACCTCGATCTGGACAGTCGTCTGCGCAAGCTCGAGGGCGGACCGGGGACCGCGGCCGCAACGCCGGGGGCAACAGACGCGACGCCTGCGATCACAGGCGGGCCGCCGACGCCTTTTGTCGGCACGCAATCGCGTCCCGGAGACGTTGCCGCCGAGCAGCGTGCGTACGATGCCGCGCTCGACCAGTTCAAGAGCGGCAATTATTCCGCGGCGACGTCAAGCTTCCAGGCGTTCACGCGCACCTATCCGCGAAGCCCGCTGGCGCCGTCGGCGATCTACTGGGCCGGAAACGCACAATACGCGCAAAAAGATTTTCGTGCCGCCATCGCGACCCAGCGCCAGTTGCTCGCCGCGTTCCCCGACAGCCAGAAAGTGCCCGACGCGCTGCTCAACATCGCGAGCGCTCAGATCGAGCTCGGCGACAACGGCGGCGCAAAAAAGACGCTCGAGGAAATCGTCGCCAAGTATCCGACGTCGGAGGCGGCCGGCAAGGCACGCCAGCGGCTGCCGGGGCGCTAGCACTTGAGCCGCCGGGCATGAGCTCGTTTTCGGCGCGGCTCATCGCCTGGCAGGAACATGCGGGCCGGCGCGATCTGCCATGGCAGAACACGCGCGACGCGTATCGCATCTGGATTTCCGAAATCATGCTCCAACAGACGCAGGTGGCGACGGTGATGCCGTACTACCAGCGTTTCCTGGATGTCTTCCCCGACGTTCAATCGCTCGCCGCGGCTTCGATCGACGCAGTGCTGCAGTTGTGGAGTGGATTGGGCTACTACCGTCGCGCGCATCTATTGCATCGCGCCGCGCAAGAAGTCGCCGGCCGGCATGGCGGCGCTTTTCCGCGCGATGCCGCGACACTTGCGACGCTGCCGGGTATCGGCCGCTCTACCGCTGCCGCGATTGCCGCCTTTGCCTATGGCGAGCGCGGGGCGATTCTCGATGGCAACGTCAAGCGCGTGCTGGCGCGGCACCAGGGGGTCGAGGGCCACGCCGCCGATGCCGCCGTCCTGCGAGCGCTCTGGGCGCGAGCCGAGGATTTATTGCCGCGCGCGGGGATCGAACCGTATACGCAAGCGCTGATGGACCTGGGCGCGATGGTGTGCCTGCGCTCGACGCCGGACTGTGCGCGCTGTCCGGTAGCCGCCGACTGCGTCGCGCGGCGAGAGAATCGCATCGACGAGCTGCCTCTCACGCGCCCTCGACAACCGCTGCCGCAGCGCGAAGTCGCCGTTCTCCTGATTGAGCGCGGCGGCGAGATTCTGCTCGAGCGAAGGCCTCCGATCGGTATCTGGGCCGGCCTCTGGAGCCTTCCGGAAGTCGCGTGCGCCACCGATGTCGCGGCATACTGCCGCGATCGCTTTGGCGCCGAGGTCGCGGCGGGCGAGGCCTTGATGCCGATCGAGCACGTGTTCACCCATTTTCGATTGCGATTGACGCCGTTGCCATGCAGTGTCGCGCATTGGCCGACGCGGATGGAAGACTCGGGTCACAGCGCTTGTGTGTGGACGCCCTTGCCGGACGCAACCGGTGCGGCGCTGCCGGCCCCGATCAAGAAGCTCTTGCGCTCTCTAGCGACGCAGCAAGCTACGGTCTGAATGCCCGCAGGTCGGCGGGTAGCAGCGTCTCGGCTCGTTCCTTGTATTCGCGGCGAAAGACAACGAGCTCCTTGACCGCGTCGTCGTTCTTGCCCTCGGCGATCAAACGCCGGATGCGCTTGATCCATTCATCGGGCGCAAGCGGCGCCATATCCTTGCGACGCTCGGCCGTAACCTTGTCCACCGTGCCGGGGGCTCTTTTTTCCAACGCCGCGGCGTCCAGCGCTGGCACGGGCTCGGCGCTCCCCGCAATTTTGCCGGCGCTGCTCCCGGCGTTGTTGCCGGATAAGGCGCCGGTCGCCGACGACTGCGCCGCGAGCTTGCGCGCGGCGACCGCAGGAGCGGGTGGGGGCACGCCTGCCGGTGCGGATGTCGGTTCTGTGGCGGCCATCTGTGGGGAAGCGTTGCTGACTTGAGACTCGGCTGGCGCCGGGGTCGCGGGAAATGGCTGGAGCTCGTTGCGTGCCGCTGGAGAAGCGGGCGGATTCGAGACGGCAGCGTTGGGGCGCGCAGCCGATGCTGCCGCGGCGAGCTCGGCTTTTCGCTTCAAGTCCTGGTCGCGTTCGGACGCTTCTTCCACGCGCTGCGGCGCCTCCTGACCGTCCACGCGCTGCGGCGGCGCCTGCTGACGCGTTTCAAGCGATTTCTTTTGCTGAACCTGTGCGCCGGGCGCGGCGGCAAAACTTTCGGTGCGTTGGCGGACAAGCTCGCCGCGATCGTCTTTGCGGCCCGCAGCGAGCCGCCGCTCCTCGGCCGTCGATTGGTTTGCGCCATGCAACGCTTCGGGCGCAGCTGCCCTGTCCCGCGCCTCGCCTTTGGGCGGGGCGGCGAAACTGTCGGAGCGGGTTTGGGCAAGCACGCCGCGATCGCTTTCGTCGCCCGCGCCGCGTCGCTCTTCCTTGGCCGTCGGTTTGCTCGCATCGCGCAGTGCTTCGGGTGCAGCCGCAGGGCCCGGCGCCTCGCGCTGCGGTTTGTTGGCATTCGACGTGTCGCTGTCGGGTTTGACGTTGCGCTGCGCGGCGTCGGTCGCGGCATTGTTGGCGGCGGTGTTCGTGCCCGGCGTGACCTGCTCGGGCGGCGTCATCTGAACGATGCCGACGGCGATGGCTGCCACGGTAGCGGCGGCGGCAAGCGGCCACCAGCGCGGCGCGGCGCCGAAGCCACCAGGCTTCGCTCCAACTTCCCGCCTCGCGGCAGCGCGAATCGCGTCGTCGAGAGCCGCCGGTGGCTGCTCGCGGCTCGCGGCGCGCCAGGTCGCGTCGAGTTCGGGGTCGATCTCGCTCATGACATGCTCATTCTTACCTATCGATCACTTGTCATTTGGTTATCGCTGCTTTTCGCTCGCTCATCGCTCAACTTCACGCAGGTCGGACAAATCGTTTCGCAATTTGTTTACCGCGTAACGCAATCGGCTCTTGACCGTTTCGACGCCAACGCCGGTCAACTCTGCAATCTCATTGAGCGACAGTCCCGCTTCCTGCTGCAGGAGGAACGCATCGCGCTGCAATGGCGGCAAGGACGCAACCGCGCCTTTCAGGCGCTCCCCAAGCTCGCGATTTTCGGCGCGCGTCTCCGGTTCCAGGCCGCGGGCGGCAGGCAGCGCGGCGACCGCTTCCTCGTGTGCCTCGTCATCCGCGGAGACAAGCCGGACCTGGCCACTCGCGCGGTAATGGTCGATCAACCGGTTGTGCGCGAGGCGGTAGAGATAAGTCGCGAACTTCGCCGACGGCGTGTAGCTCGCGCGAGCTCGGATCAGATTCATCCATACATCCTGGAAAAGTTCATCGACCGCCACACCCTGGCGGCATTGGCGCAGCAGGTAACGATAGACGCCGCCTTTGTGGCGCGCGTAGAGAGCATCGAACGCCGCCGCGTCTCCGGCGGCGTACGCGAGCATCAGGTCTTCGTCGCTGGTCGCGGCGGAGGCGGGCATGGCCCGCCCAGTATGCGAGCAGGCCCATGCAGTGGCAAGCGTGGCCCCGTGGCGTTGGAGCCGCGCTCGGGTTAACGTGGCGGCGGCGCGAAATGCCCCCAGTCGGGGAACGGCTCGGGCCGCGTTCTGGCAAGCGGCGTCCTGCCAACCGGCACACCTTGCGCGAGCAGATTCTCGTACGAATCGTAGTAGATCGCGATCGTCTCGCTCGGCGTGTCGCTTGCACGCTCGAAGTGGGTGTACTGCGCGTACGAGGTTTCGCCTCGGCCATATCCGGTGCCGACTTTCGCCTTGCTCTCGGCCATCGCTTCGTCGGCCGAAGGTGCCGGCGATGCCGCCGACGCGGCGCGATCGGATTCTTCGCGCGGCGCGTCCCGCTTTT